>Ga0209476_10001160_pt1 | contig 17877 bp, 15 predicted proteins | sample KloWWTrecipitate_FD_187179 | JGI IMG/M metagenome (GOLD analysis project Ga0209476, IMG submission 187179) | Active sludge microbial communities from Klosterneuburg, Austria, studying microevolution and ecology of nitrifiers - Klosterneuburg... | ecosystem: Engineered > WWTP > Aerobic digester... | reverse complement strand
TTCTTCGTAGGATCTTCGAGTCTGAACGGTCGAGTGTAGCAAAGGGCCGTGTTGGCGCGCTCGTGCAAGAATAGGCGCAGCCAGCCCACGGACGACGATGCTCATACACCCCCAGTTCGACCCGATCGCCTTCAGCGTCGGCCCGATCGCCGTACGCTGGTACGGGCTGATGTACCTGATCGCGTTTGCCGCGTTCTTCCTGCTGGGCCGACAGCGGTTGAAGCGACCGGCCTTCGCGTCGGCCAGCGGCCTCGAGCAGCGCGACCTCGAGGACCTGCTGTTCTGGGGCGCCGTCGGCGTGGTGCTGGGCGGACGCCTCGGTTACGTGATGTTCTACAAGCCGGCTTACTACCTCGCGCATCCGTTCGAGATCCTCGCCGTCTGGCAGGGGGGGATGTCGTTCCACGGCGGGCTGATCGGCGCGATGATGGCGACCTGGCTGTTCTGCAGGCGGCGCGGACGCGGGCGCGGCTTCCTGCCCGTGATGGATTTCGTCGCGCCGCTGGTGCCGATCGGGCTGGCCGCCGGCAGGCTCGGCAACTTCATCAACGGCGAACTGTGGGGGCGTCCGAGCGACGTCCCGTGGGCGATGGTGTTCCCGCAGGTCGACGCGGTCGCGCGCCATCCGTCGCAGCTCTACCAGCTCGCCGGCGAGGGGCTGGCCCTGTTCGCGCTGCTGTGGTGGTACTCGGCGAAGCCGCGCCCCGTCGGTGCGATCTCGGGGATGTTCCTGATCGGCTACGCCGCGCTGCGCTTCGTGGCCGAGTTCGCGCGCGAGCCCGACTCGTTCCTCGGCCTGCAGGCGCTGGGGCTCACGATGGGCCAGTGGCTGTGCCTGCCGATGCTCGCGGCTGGCGTCGCGCTGTTCGCGTGGGCGCAGCGCGGGCGGCGCGGGCCCGATTCGACTCCGACCTAGGAGCGACCCGGTGTTCGAGCGTCTGCGACTGGTGCGTCGGGATGCCCGCGAACGCAACGACCTGCGCGGTCTGCTCGACGACTGCCGGCAATTGCTGACCGCGCGCGGCGAATCCAACAGCCTGGTGATCGCGGCGCGCGCGATCGAGCGCTACGAGCGCCTGTCGGCCGATGGCGTGGCGCGCTTCTTCGAGGTGCTCGCCACCGAGTTCGACCCCGATCCGGGCGAGGTGCTGAGGCTGGCCGAGAGTTACGCGGTATCGCGCTCGCCCGACAACCTGATCCATCTGTGGAAGGCGGCCGAGGCGCCGCGGCAGGAGCTGCTCAGGCGCCTGAACCGCGCGCCGAACGCGACGTCGACGCTGGTCGCGATGCGGGCGAAGCTGCTCGATCGCCTTCGCCACGATCCGACGCTGAAGGCGGTCGACGCCGACTTCCAGCACCTGCTCTCGTCGTGGTTCAACCCCGGCTTCCTGAGGCTGGTCCAGGTCGACTGGAACTCGCCGGCGAAGCTGCTCGAGAAGCTGATCCAGCACGAGGCGGTGCACGCGATCGACGGCTGGGCCGACCTGCGCCGGCGTCTCGAACCGGACCGCCGGTGTTTCGCGTTCTTCCATCCGATGCTGGCCGACGAACCGCTGATCTTCGTCGAGGTGGCGCTGGTCGAATCGATGCCCGACGCGATCGCGCCGCTGCTCGACCGGAAATCCGAGCCCGAGACCCGCCCTGACCGCTTCAAGGTGGCGGCGTTCTATTCGATCTCGAACTGCCAGCCGGGGCTGCGCGGCGTGAACCTCGGCAACTTCCTGATCAAGCGGGTGGCCGAGCAGCTGCAGCAGTCGTTCCCGAAACTGAAGTCGTTCTGCACGCTGTCGCCGATCCCGGGTTTTGCCGGCTGGCTGGTGAAGCTCGAATCGGTCGACTCACCGCGGCTCAAGCCGGCGACGCGGCGCGCTCTCGACACGGGACTTGCTGCGCTGCGCGAACGCCACGGCAACGACCTGGGCGCGCTCGCCAGGGCGGCGGCCACGCGCGACCCGGCGGCCGGCCCGGACCCCGACCAGGTCATGCTGCAGCGCCTGTGCGCGGTCTACCTGACCGGCACGTCGCCGAACGAGCAGCGGCCGTCGGATCCGGTCGCGCGCTTTCACCTGAACAACGGCGCACGGCTCGAGCGCATCAATCCGTCGGGCGACCTGTCGCGCAACGGTATGCGCCAGTCGCACGGATTGATGGTCAATTACCTTTACGATCTCGACGAAATCGAAGGCAACCACGAGAAGTTCGTCAACGACCAGGTGAGCGCGTCGCGGGCAGTGCTGTCGCTGCTCTGACTCGCCGCGCCGCCGGCGCGAGGCCAGACCATGCAGGAAAGAAGCGATTACAACCTCTACGCGCTGCTGGCGAGCGGGTTTCCCGCAGATCGGAGCGGCTGCTGCATCGACGCCGGCGAGCGCGCCTGGTACAGCTGGGACGATGTCGAGCGCGCCAGCGCGATGATCGCCAACCTGTTCGCGCGGCTGGCGCTGCCGAAGGGGGCGCGCATTGCGGTGCAGGTCGACAAGTCGCCCGAGGCCCTGCTGCTGTACCTGGCGACGCTGCGCGCGGGCTACGTGTTCCTGCCTCTGAACACCGCCTACCAGGCGACCGAGATCGACTACTTCGTCGGCGACGCCGAGCCGTCGGTCGTGGTGTGCAGCCCCGCGAACCGCGGATGGATCGAGCCGATCGCGCAGCGCCACCGCGTGCCGCACCTGTTCACGCTCGGCGACGACCGCACCGGCACGCTGCTCGAGGCCGCCGGGCGTGAATCGGACCGTTTCGCGACGGTGCGAAGTCGCGCCGAAGACCTCGCCTGCATCGTCTACACGTCGGGCACCACCGGCCGCAGCAAGGGAGCGATGCTGTCGCACGCCAACATCGGCAGCAACGCGCTCACGTTGCACTACTACTGGCGCTGGCGCGCCGGCGACGTGCTGCTTCACATGTTGCCGATCTTCCACGTGCACGGGCTCTTCGTGGCGATCCACGGCGCGTTGCTGTCGGGCAGCAGCATGATCTGGCGCGCGCGCTTCGACGCGAAGGAAGCGATTCGCCTGCTGCCACAGGCCACCGTGTTCATGGGCGTGCCGACGATGTACGTGCGGCTGCTCGACGAACCCGGCTTCGATGCGAAGGCCTGCCGGAGCATGCGGCTGTTCGTGTCGGGCTCGGCACCGCTGCTCCCCGACACGTTCCGTCAGTTCGAGATGCGAACCGGCCAGCGCATCCTCGAACGCTACGGCATGAGCGAGACCGCGATGCTGACGTCGAACCCGTACGATGGCAACCGCGCGGCCGGCACCGTCGGCCTGCCGCTGCCGGGCGTCGAAGTGCGTGTCGTCGACGAGCAGGGCCGGCCTTGCGGCACGGGCGAGATCGGCGCGATCCAGGTGCGCGGTCCGAATGTCTTCTCCGGCTACTGGCGCATGCCCGGAAAGACCAGGGAGGAGTTCACCGCGGACGGATTCTTTCGCACTGGCGACATGGGCAAGTGGGACGCGAATGGCTACCTGTCGATCGTCGGCCGCAGCAAGGACCTGATCATCACCGGCGGCTACAACGTCTACCCGAAGGAGATCGAGTCTTATCTCGACGAGATGGACGGCGTGGCCGAGTCGGCGGTGATCGGCGTGCCGCACCGCGATTTCGGCGAGGCGGTCACCGCAGTCGTTGTCCGCAAGCCCGGCGCCAAGCTCGACGAGGATGCGATCGTCGTGGCGCTGAAGGCCCGGATTGCGGCGTTCAAGGTGCCCAAGCGCGTCCACGTCGTCGACGAGTTGCCGCGCAACGCGATGGGCAAGGTGCAGAAGAACGTGCTCCGCGAGCGCTACGGCGCTCGGTGACCGCTCGGTGGCGGGTACTCGGTGGTTGCTCAGTGCCCGTACAACCCCTTCCAGAGCATGTACGCCGCAAGTGCGTAGAGCAGCAGCGCGAACAGCGTCCTGAGCCGGCCGACGTCCATCGCGTGCGCGACCCTCGCGCCGAGCGGCGCGGTCAGCACGCTGGTGGCGACGATCGACGCCAGCGCCGGCACGTAGATGTAGCCGGTGGTTCCGGCCGGCAGCTCGAGCCCCCAGCCGGCGTAGACGTAGCCGAGCGTTCCGGCGAGCGCGATCGGAAAGCCGCACGCCGCGCTGGTCGCGACCGCCTGGTGGATCTTCACGTTGGCGCGCGTCAGGAACGGCACGGTGATGAACGCGCCGCCGGCACCGACGATCGCCGACATGAATCCGATCACGCCGCCCATGCCGAAGCGGGCGGCGCTGCCCGGCAACGTGCGATCCGCGACGCTCGCCCGCTTGAAGAGCATCTGCGTGGCCATCAGCGCGACGAACACGCCGAACCCGATCGCGAGCACGCTGCCGCGAAGGGCCGCTGCGACCTGCGCGCCGGCCACCGAACCGACCATGATCCCCGGTGCGAGCGTCCTCGCGATGTCCCAACGCACCGCGCCGTGCCGCGCGTGCGCGCGCACGCTCGAAACCGACGTGAAGAGGATCGTGGTCAGCGAGGTTGCGATGGCGACCTTGACGATGTGTTCCGCCGGGAATCCCTTCGCGGTGAGCAGCATGGTGATGAACGGCACCATCACCATGCCGCCGCCGATGCCCAGCAGGCCCGCGGCGAAGCCGGTGGCGGCGCCGAGAACGAGAAACCAGGCGATCAGGGTCGGGTCCATGTGGGGTTCGGTGCGCGTGCGCGAGGGCGCAGCGCCGTCGAGCGCGGCTCGCGCGAAGCCGACGATGCTACCACCCGGGAGATCGCGTCCTTCGGCCGGTCGGTCAGCGCAGCAGGGCGTCGAGGTGGCGCCATTCGGCCGGCGTCACCGGCGTGATCGACAGGCGATTGCCCTTGCGCAAGACGACCATGTCGGCGAGCGCCTCGTGGCGGCGCAATTCGGCTAGTGGCAGGTAGCGCGTCTTGCGCGTCACGCGCACGTCGACCAGCAGCCAGCGCGGCGCGTCGCGCGTGCTCCTGGGGTCGAAGTAGGGCGACGCCGCGTCGAACTGCGTGTCGTCCGGATAGGCCGCCGACGCGACGTCGCCGATGCCGGCGATGCCGGGTTCGGCGCAGCCCGAGTGGTAGAAAAGCACGCCGTCGCCGACGCGCATCGCGTCGCGCATGTAGTTGCGCGCCTGGTAGTTGCGTACGCCGAACCACGGCACCGTGTGCCGAGGCATCGCGAGCACGTCGTCGATCGAGCACTCGTCGGGCTCGGACTTCATCAGCCAGAAGGACTTGGCGGGCATCGTCGCGACGGAAGAGGGGACCCCGCCTGTGCCGGCAGGCCGGCATCCTGAACCGTTCAGTTCAGTTTGGCCGCAGCAGGCACCACATCAGGTTCGTCCGACTGGGGACGATCACAACAGCAGTGCGCAGGAAGCCGCGACCGGGATGCAATGCATTGGTTCAAGGAATGTATGACCTTGTCGAACACTGCAGGGTCGCTGCCATTCTAACCCGGAACGTCGCACGACCGCGCGGCAAAGGCGCGGGCACAGGGGCGGCCGAAGGGGGCGCGCAAGGGGCGGACTGCCCGCCGCCGGTGCGCCGGCGCTTGCCCCCGCTGCGCGGGGGTGCCCTGCGATGCTCGGCACACCGGCCCCGCGGCGAAACTCGCTGCGCGCGCCATGCGCGCTCCGCTCGGACAGTCGCCGCGAGTCAGAAGTACGAAGCGCGCTTCGCGCGCGGGCCGGCACGCCTGCGCTTCTCGGCTGCGCACAGGCGCGCCGGCGGCGGGCAGTCCGCCCCTTGCGCGCCCCCTTCGGCCGTCCCTGTGCCCGCGCCCTTGCGGGCGGCGTCGCGGCGCTCGCGGGCAACAGGTGCATTTTGCGTTCGAACGCAGCGACGTCGCTCTAGCGTCAGGCCGCAGCGGGCCGGAGTGCGGCGCACGGGCCGGGCGGCACGCGCGGGGCAGCGGCGGCAGGCGGTGACGCCGCACGCACTGGGACGATGTCTGCGGCGCCGAGCAGCGCAGCCTCGGGGTCGGCGCGCGAAGCGCGCTTCGTTGATCTGACTCGCGGCGATTGCTCGAGCGCAGCTCGCGAAGCGAGCGAAGCGAGTTTCGCCGCGCGACCCCGGGGCGAGCAGCGGAGGGAAGTCGGTGCGCAGCACCGACCGCCGCGGTCAGAGTCCCAGTGCGTACGCGTCACCGTCTGCCGCCGCTGCCCCGCGCGTGCCGCCCGGCCCGTGCGCCGCACTCCGGCCCGCTGCGGCCTGCCGCGAGCGGACGTCAGAAGAGGCTTTCCTGGCGTTCGAGTTCGGCGCTGAGGTCGTCGCGCATCTTGCGGATCTTGCCGAGGATCTCCGCCTTGGGCGTGCCGTCCACCGGGCTCTGCGCGCCGAGCAGTTCGTGCGCGAGTTGCAGCGCCGCCATCACCGCGATGCGGTCGATGCCCGAGATGCGGCCGGCCTCGCGAATCGCGCGCATCTTCTCGTCGACCATCTGCACCGCTTCGAGGAGCTGCGGCTTGGTCTCGCCGCTGACCGCCAGCCGGTAGTCGCGGTCGAGGATCTTGACGTCGATCTGTTCCATGGTCGGGTCCGTCGGGGTCGGCGCTATTCGGCGCTGTCGGCCGGCAGCGGAAGTCGCGCCAGCGCGGACTCGACGCGGGCACGGGCCTCGGCGATGCGCTGCTGCAGTTGCTGGTTCGCGCTCCGGCTCGCCTCGAGCTGGTCGCGCAGGTTCGCGTTCTCGTCGGCCAGCCGCCGAACGAGCTCCAGCATGCGCTCGACCCGCTCGCCCAGCTGATCCACTTCCTGGTCCATGGCGAGATGGTATATGAAGACGCCACCCCGGGGTGTTCACGGAGGGGGCGCCCGGCTTCCGGTAGCATGCCGGGACCGGATCCGGATACACCGATGAGACTGCGTTCGATGCTTCGCCGCTCGCTGGCTGCCACGCGGCTGGCCGCCACGTGCCTGGCTGCGTTGGCGCTGGCCGGCGCGGGAGCGCCGCAGCCGGCGCAGGCGGGTGCAGGCGGGGGCGCCGGCGTCCCCGCCGCGGACGCCCGCACCGGTCCGACCCGCGTCGAGGCGGTCGAGGTCGAGCTGGTCGCCGAGAACGCGGCGCTCGCGCCGGGGCAGCCGGTGCGGCTCGGTCTGCGCATCCGGCACGACCCGCACTGGCACACCTACTGGCGCAACCCCGGCGACTCGGGACTGGCGACGCAGCTCGCGTTCCGGCTGCCCGCCGGGTTCGACGCCGGTGCGATCGAGTGGCCCGCGCCGCGGCGCCTGTTCATCCCGCCGTTGGCCAACTACGGCTACGAGGACGAGGTCGTGCTGCCCGTGCCCTTGCGAGTGCCACCCGCGATCGAGGGCGAGCGGGTGCGCTTCGCCGCCCGTGCGTCGTGGCTGATGTGCCGCGAAGTCTGCATCCCGGGCGAAGCCGACGTCGCGCTCGAGCTGCCGGTGCAGCGCGCGGGCGTCGTGGCCCGATCGCGCTTCGCCGCGCTGTTCGACGAGGCCGAGCGGCGCATGCCGCGGCAAGCGATCGCCGCTCGCGTCTTCGCCGACGGCGAGACGCTGTCGATCGGCCTGCCCGGGCGTCCCGCCGCCGTCGAGTTCTTTCCGTACCGCGAAGGCTGGCTGCGAAATGCCGAGGCGCAGGTGCTGTATGCCAGCGACGGCGATGGCGTCGGTGCGCGCCTGGACGTCCGGCTGACCGAAGACGGCGCGCGCAGGGTGCGCGAGGGCACGGAGGCAGTGAAGTCGGCCGCTGAAGGCATCGTCGTCATCGACGGGAAGGCACGCGAGCTCGCGGTATCGATCGCACCGGCTGCGTTCGCCGCCGGTTCCGAACTGTCTCGAGTCGCCGGTGCGCCGCAGGCGCCCGCCGAGCCGGCGCGGCGCGGACTCGACCTGCCGGGGCTGCGCTCGGGCAGCGTCGCGCCGGAGTCGGCGGCACTCGCGGCGCCCGCCACCGGCCTGCCCGGCAGTCTCTGGATGGCCGCGTTGTTCGGCGCCGTCGGGGGACTGATCCTGAACCTGATGCCGTGCGTGTTCCCGGTAATCGGGCTGAAGGTGCTCGGCTTCGCGCGCCATGGCAGCGAGGGCAGCGCCGGCTCGCGCGTCGGTGCGCTGGTCTTCGCCGCTGGCGTCGTGGTGTCCTTCTGGGCGCTCGCAGGCGTACTGCTCGCGCTGCGCGCCGCTGGCGAGGCCGCAGGCTGGGGCTTCCAGCTGCAGTCGCCGCTGTTCGTCGCGGCGATGGCGTTGCTGTTCGTCGCGATCGCGCTCAACTTCTCGGGCGTCTACGAGATCGGCGTCTCGGCGACCCGGCTCGGCCGGTTCGATCGCGGCGCCGCGGCGTCCGCGCATCCGCTCGCCGGTTCGTTCGGCTCCGGGGTGCTGGCGGTGCTCGTGGCGACGCCGTGCACCGCGCCGTTCATGGGCTCTGCTCTCGGCTACACGCTGGGCAGTTCGACGCTCGAGGCGCTGGTCGTGTTCACTGCGATCGGGGTCGGCATGGCGGCGCCGTACGTGCTGCTCGGCCTGTTCCCGGCCTGGTTGCGCTGGCTGCCGCGGCCGGGGCGGTGGATGGAGACGTTTCGCCAGGTGCTCGCGTTCCCGATGTACGCGACCGCGGCGTGGCTGGCGTGGGTGCTGGGGCAGCAAGCCGGCATCGACGCGGTGTTGGCGCTTGCGATCGGTGCGGTGCTGCTCGCGCTCGGGCTCTGGCTGACCGGTCGCTTCGTGCAGCAGGGCAGCGGCGGGCGGCGCGGCGTCGCCGCGGCGCTGGCGGTCGCGGCGCTTGCGCTGGGGCTGTGGACCGCGTGGCCGCGCGCCGTCGGCAGCGGCGCCGCAACGCCGATGCAGGCCGGTGCGGAATCGATCGCCTGGCAGCCGTGGTCGCGCGAGCGGGTCGACGACGCGCTGGCGCGAGGCCGGGGGGTGTTCGTCGACTTCACTGCCGCCTGGTGCGTCAGCTGCCAGGCCAACAAGCGGCTGGTGCTCGAGCGCGACGCGGTCGTGTCGGCAATGGCGCAGCGAGGCGTCCTGCGCCTGAGGGGCGACTGGACCAATCGCGATCCGGCGATCACCGCCGAGCTGGCACGTTTCGGGCGCAACGGCGTGCCGCTGTACCTGATGTACCGCCCCGGCGAGCCGCAACCCCAGGTCCTTCCCGAACTGCTGACCGTCGGACTCGTCATGGACGCGCTGGCGCCGCTGGTGCCGGCGCCGGTCGCGCGCCCTGGCGATCGCTGAACCTGGATCAAGTCGCTCGCCGAGACGCCCGCGCGCACGCACGCGCCGCCGTCCTATAATCCGCTTCGCTTCCGGTGCCGCGCGGTCCCTCCCGACGCGCGGTTAAACGGGAAACAGGGAGCCGCGGTCCGAGGTCCGCGGCCAACCTGTGCTGCCCCCGCAACGGTAAGCAGCGGTGTCCGCGTTCGCGCGGACAGTCGCGCACCCCTCGCCACTGGACCGGCCGCCGCTTCGCGCGGTCGGCGGTCCGGGAAGGCAGTGCGCTTCCGATCGGGCCGCGCCTGACGCGACCCGCAACGCTGCAAGCCCGGATACCGGCCGGAAGGGCCGATCGCGGCTTCGTGCTGTCGATCATTCGAAGAACCAGCGCCTTGCGGTGGGCCAGGCGCACAGGAGTTCCCATGTCCCGATCTTCCACACCCCCCGTGGCAGCGCGCGCGCGCGCGTTCGCCCTGGCGCGTCCGTGCGCCTTCGCAGTGTCGTGCGTGAGCACGCTGCTTTCCGGTCTGCATCCGGTCTGCGCATCCGCGCAGTCGATGAGTCCCGTGGTCGTCACCGCCACGCGCTCCGAGATTCCGATCGAAGGTGCGCTGGCGGACGTCACCGTGATCGACGCGGCTGCCATTCGCGATGCCGGCACCGCGACGCTGCCCGAGTTGCTGCGCAGCGCAGGCGGCATCGAGGTTTCGCAGACCGGCGGTGCAGGCTCGGTGTCGGGGCTGTTCGTGCGAGCCACGCGCAATTCGCAATCGATCATCCTCGTCGACGGCGTGCGCGTCGAGAGCCCGCTGAGTGGCGGCGGACTTCCCGAGCACCTGCCGTTGTCGGCGATCGACCGGATCGAGGTGGTGCGCGGCCCGGCGTCCGCGCTGTACGGATCGGGCGCGATCGGCGGGGTCGTCCAGCTCTTCACGCGCCAGGCCGATGCCGACGGATGGTGGCCGTTCGCATCGGCCGGCTTTGGCACGCACGGCACCCGCCAGCTGCAGGCGGGCTTTCGCAGCGCGCGCAGCGGCACACGCGTCGCGTTGTCGTTCGCGCACGAGCGCACCGACGGATTCGAGGCCACGCTGCCCGGCAGCCCGGACTACCAGGCCGATCGCGACGGCAACCGGCAGAGCTCGCTGACTGCGTCGCTGTCGCACCGGCTCGCGGCGCAGTGGGAGGTCGGCGCGAGCCTGCTGTTGAACGACGGCCGCGTCGAATACGACGACGCGTTCTCGACGCCGGACACCGCGCGAAAGGACTACCGGTCCACGGTCGTGTCCGGTTTCGTGCGCGGGCGCCCGACCGGTGCGTGGCAGACCGAGCTGCGCGTGGGCAACAGCGCGATCGACTACAGCTACGAGGGTTTCACCTTCGCGCCGCGCACCGACTCGCGAACGATCGCGTGGCAGAACACCGTCGACGCGTGGGGCGGACGGCTGCTGTTCGGAGTCGAATCGCTCGGACAGCGCATCGATGGCGAGGGCCTGACCCGCGGAGGCGGCTTCGTCTACGCGCGCGACAGCCGCGACACCGACTCGGCGTTCGGGGGTTACGAGCGCAGTTGGGGCGAGCACACGCTGCGCGCGACGCTGCGCCGGGACAGCATCGAGTCGGTCGGGTCCGAGACGACCGGTGCGCTGGCCTGGGGCTGGCGCCTCGCGCCGCAGTGGCTGCTGCGCGCGAGCTATGGCACCGCGTTTCGCGCGCCGACCTTCGACGACCTGTACAACCCGTTCTCGCCGAACCCGACGCTGCAGCCCGAGAAGTCGCGCGGCTTCGAGTTCGCCGTCGAGCACCGCACCGGTGCCGACCTGTTCCGCGCGACGGCGTTCAGCAGCCGCATCGACGAGGCGATCGAGCTCGACTCGAGCTTCACCGCGCAGAACCTCGCGCGGGCGCGCGTGCGCGGCATCACCTTCGATGCGCACCGCGCGGTGGGCGCGTGGACGCTGCGCGGTTCCGCGACGCTGCAGGACACCGAGGGCGAGTCGGTCGACCCGATCACCGGGGTGCGCACCGAGGCGGAACTGGTACGTCGCGCGCCCGGCTACGGCGTGCTCGGCCTCGAGCGCAGGCACGGTCGATGGCGGATCGGCGCCGAGGCGATTGCGCAGGCGCGCCGCTTCGACACGCAGGGGCAGCGGATGGGAGGTTATGCTTTCGTGGACGCATGGGCCTCGTACCAGATCGATCGCGGTTGGGCGCTGTTCGCGCGCGCCGGAAACCTCGCAGATCGCGACTACGAAACCGCCGCCGGCTATCGGTCGCCGCCGCGCTCGTTGTTCGTCGGCGTGCGCTACACGGCGCCTTGATGCAACCGGCGCGCCTGCCGGCGATCGCGTGGCTGCTCGCCACGCTGGTCGCGACCGTGCCCGCGGCGGCAGCGCAGCCGATCGACGCCGCGGCTGCACGGACGCAGGCCACCCGGCTCGCGCAGGACGACCGGGGGCGCCGCCTGGCGTTGCCGCGCGCGCCTGCACGGATCGTGTCGCTGGCGCCGCACGCGACCGAACTGCTGTTCGCGAGCGGTCTCGGCGCGCGCGTCGTGGCCGTCGATCGGGACAGCGACTTCCCGGAGGCGGCGCGCGCGTTGCCGCGCGTCGCATCGCATCCGCGGCCCGACGTCGAGGAACTGCTGGCGCTCGCCCCGGACCTGGTCGTCATCTGGGGGCCCGGCGCGGACCGGGCGCTGCTCGAGCGGCTGGACGCGCTCGGACTGGCGGTGTTCGTTTCGGAGCCACGCACGCTCGACGACGTCGCCGACAGCATCGAGCGCTTCGCGAGGATGTCGTCCGACGCTTCCGTCGGCCTCGCCGCGTCGCACGCGTTTCGCGCGCGCGTCGCCGCGGTACGGCAGCGTTACGCGAACCGGCGGCCGGTGCGCGTGTTCGTGCAGGTCTGGTCGTCGCCGCTGATCGGCGTCGCCGATCGCGACGTCATCGGCGACGCGGTGCGAAGTTGCGGCGGCAGCAACGTGCTGGCCGGCTCGGCGGTGGCCGCGCCGCGACTCGACGCGGAGGCGGTGATCGCGGCGCGGCCCGAGCTGATCCTCGCCACCGACGGCACGCGCTCGGAGCGCGTCTGGCGCGAGCGCGGCCTGCTTGCGCCGCGCGGCGCGGCGCGTTTCGCGGCTTTCGACGCATCGACGATGGAACGTCCGGGGCCGCGCGTGCTCGACGCGCTCGACAGGCTGTGCGTGGAAATCGACGAGGTCCGCCGCGCTGTGCGGTGAATGCAACCGTGATGCACGATGTTTTGCTAACATCGGGCCGGGAAAAGTCGATCCGAACAACGCAGCCAGGGAGTTGCCGCATGCCCGTCGTAGCCGTCGTGAATCCGAAGGGAGGTGTGGGCAAGTCGACACTTGCGACCAACCTCGCCGGGTACTACGCCTCCACCGGCAAGCGGACGATGCTCGGCGACTTCGACCAGCAGCAATCGGCCAGGAACTGGCTGGACCTGCGGCCGGCGGGCGTCAAGCCCATCGAGACCTGGACGATGAACGGCGAGATCGCGCGTCCGCCCCGCGGGGTCACCCACGTGGTGCTCGACACGCCCGCGCAGATCGGCGGCAAGCGATTGGCCGACGTCGTGCGCGTGTCCGACCGGATCGTCGTGCCGCTGCAGCCGTCGATGTTCGACGTGATGGCGACGCAGCGCTTCCTCGAGCAACTCAGGGCGCTGTTCGCGAGTGCCCGCGAGTTCCGGGAGACCGTCGGCATCGTCGGCATGCGGGTGGACACGCGAACGCGCGCGGCCGAGGAACTGGCGCGATTCGTCGGCGGCATCGGCCTGCCGGTCGCCGGCTACGTTCGCGACACGCAGAACTACGTCCATCTTGCCGCGCACGGGCTGACGGTGTTCGACGTTCCGTCGCAGCGCGTCGACAAGGACCGCGCGACCTGGGAGCCGCTGCTTCAGTGGCTCGGCCGCTGAGGCGCGCAGCATCGACGGATCTGCCGCCGCGCTGACCGTTCCGGCTTTCCCGGTCGTCGCGCAGCGGGGCGCGCGCGTGTCGCTGCGCGTGGTCGAAGCGCGGAGCGAGACGCTCGCCGTCGTTCGTGGCGTGCTCCGGCCGCCGCTTTCGTCGGTCGACCGCGGCGCCATGGTCACCGTCTGGCTCGACGGCGAACTCGGCTACTGCGCCAGCGCCGACCTGTCGGCGCGCGGCCTGCAGGACGCGGCCGACCGCGCCGTGGCGTGGGCGCTCGCGGCGCGCGGTCGCGGACTCGGGCTGGCGAGCGCTCCATGGCGCGCGCCGGAGCTCGGGGCGCGCTACCGGGGGCCCGACGACGAGCCGTTGCCGGCACGCGAAGCCCTGATCGACCTGCTGCGCGACGAGGCCGTCGCAATGGCGCTGGATCCGCGCATCGTTCATTCGTCGGCCGTCCTGGGCGCGACCGAAGTCGTGCAGGGCCTGTGGATCGACGGGGAACTGGTCGCCGACCAGCGATTCCGCTTCGTCGAGCCGAATCTCGAGGTCACGGCCTGCGATGGCGGACGTTCGCAGACGCGCACGCTCGGCGGGCAGTACAACGGTTTCAGCCAGCAGGGAGGGCGGGCCGTATTGGGCGCTTCGGGGCTGATCGGCGGCGGTGCGCGCATCGCCGGGCAGGCGCTCGAGTTGCTCTACGCACCGAACTGTCCGGCGGGCGCGCGCGACCTGCTGCTGTCGCCGGACCAGATGATGCTGCAGATCCACGAGTCGATCGGGCATCCGCTCGAGCTCGACCGCATCCTCGGCGACGAGCGCAATTTCGCGGGGACCAGTTTCGTCACGCCCGACATGTTCGGCAGCTACCGCTACGGTTCGCCGCTGCTCGACGTGAGCTTCGACCCCGGCGTGCCTGGCGAGGTCGCGAGCTACGCGGTCGACGACGACGGCGCCGTCGCGCATCCGGTCCGCCTGATCGAGAAGGGCGTGCTCAAGCGCGCGCTCGGCGGCGAACTGTCGCAGCTTCGCGCACGTGCCCTGGGCTGGCCGATCGGCGGCGTCGCGGCGGCGCGCGCCAGCGGCTGGCACCGGCCGCCGATCGACCGGATGGCAAACCTGAACCTCGCGCCGGGCGACGCGACGATGCAGTCGATGGTCGCTGCCGTCGAACGCGGGATCTGGATGCAGACCAATGCTTCCTGGTCGATCGACGATGCGCGCGACAAGTTCCAGTTCGGCTGCGAGTGGGGCCGGCTGATCGAGGACGGCGAACTCACGACCGTGGTTCGCAACCCGAACTACCGGGGGCGCTCTGCCACTTTCTGGCGCAGCCTCGCGATGGTTGGCGACCCGGCGACGATGCAGGTCCTGGGCACGCCGTTCTGCGGCAAGGGCGAACCGGGGCAGATCGCGCGGGTCGGCCACGCGTCGCCGGCGTGCCTGTTCCGGGCGATCGACGTGTTCGGGGGCGAGTCGTGACCGACGGCAACCCGGCGGCGCCGGTGCGGCGCGACCCGCGTTTCGCCGCCCGCTTCGACGCGATGTCGGCCTTCGTGTCGTCGTCGGCAGGACCCGGCGAGATCCTGTTCGCGAGCCTGCGCGGCGAGCGCGCGGACTACCTGCGTCTGAACGGTGCACGCGTGCGGCAGGCCGGCAGCGTCGAGCGCGCGGTCGTGAGCTTGCGCGTCGTCGACGCGCAGCGTCAGGCGCGCAGCGTGCGCACGCTGGGCGAGGACGCGGCGATCGGCGCCGTGCTCGCGGAGGCGCACGCCGAACTGCGGGCCGTGCTGGCACGCCTGCCTGCCGATCCGTATGCGTGCTGGCAGCCGATGCCGTCGTTCAGCGAGCGGGTTCGCGGCGGTCCGGCCGCCGATCCCGCTGCGATCATCGACACGATCGCCGCCGCTGCCGACGGCGATGACCTCGTCGGCCTGTACGCCGGTGGGCCGGTGGTGCGCGGCCTGGCAAGCAGCCTCGGACATCGGCACTACCACGAGACGGTCTCGTCGAGCTTCGACTTCTCGCTGCATCTCGAAGGCGGCCGCGCGCTCAAGGACACCTGGGCGGCCGAGCAATGGGATGCGCAGTCGCTGCACGCGGCGATTGCCGCGGCGCGCGAACGCGCCGACGTCCTGCGGCGCCCGTCGCGGCGGCTCGCTCCCGGCGACTACCGCGTGCTGCTGTCGCCGCAGGCGGTGGCCGACCTGGTTGCGCTGCTTGGCTGGGGCGGGTTCTCGGAGCGTGCGCATCGAAGTGCGCAGTCGCCGCTGTCGCGCGCGCAGCGCGGCCTGGAGGCCTTCGATGCGGGCCTGTCGGTGGCCGAAGATGCCGACGCGCTTGGCGTGCCGCGCTTCCAGGACGACGGCTTCGAGCGGCCCGCGCGCGTGCCGCTGATCGACGCAGGGCGTCCGGCCCAACGCCTCGTCTCGCCGCGCAGCGCGCGCGAGTTCGACGCGACGTGCAACGGTGCCGACGACGACGAGCGCCCGCTGGCCGCCTGTGTCGCTCCCGGCCGGCTGCCTGCTGCCGACGCGCTGCGGGCGCTGGACACCGGCATCGCGATCTCCAATGTGTGGTACCTGAACTACTCCGACCGCGACGCTTGTCGGGCCACCGGCATGACGCGCTTCGCGACGCTGTGGGTCGAGAACGGGCATCCGGTTGCGCCGATCGAACCGATGCGCTTCGACGACAGCCTGTACCGCACACTGGGCTCGCAGCTGCTCGGACTCACCGACGTCGCGCGACGCTTCCCCGAGACGGCGACCTGGGACGGCCGGGAACCCGGCGGCGCCTGCGCCCCGTCAGCGCTGGTCGGCGCGCTGCGGTTCACGCTGTGAGGCCGAGCCGGGTCGTGGCGCCGTGTCGGATCGCGCGGCGTCGCCACGCGGTTCGGTGACGAATCCGAGCTTCGTGATGCCGGCCTGCTGCGCGCTGGACATCACCTCGGCGATCCGCTGGTAACGCGTCTCGCGGTCGGCGCGCAGATGCAGTTCGGGTTGCGGCTGTCGAGCGGCCGCCTGCAGGAAGCGCTCGCCGAGCGCGTCGATCCCCGCGACCGGCTCGTTGTTCCAGAACAGCGCCCCGGTCGGATCGATCGACAAGGTGATCGTCTCGGGCTTTTCCGCCGACACCGGTGCCTGCGCGCTCGGCAGGTCCAGGCGAATCGAGTGCGTCAGCAGCGGCGCGGTGATGATGAAGATGACCAGCAGCACCAGCATGACGTCGACCAGCGGCGTCGTGTTGATCTCGGCCATCGGCTGCGGGTTGCTTCCCGTGTCGAAACTTCCGAATGCCATCGCGTCGAGGCTCCTCGTCGTGTCGCGGTAGAACGCGGCCGCTCAGCGAACGACCTGGCTGGCCGCGAGCGGCCCGACCGCACTGCGCAGTGCGTCGCCCTCGTGGTCCTTCAGCCGTCGTCCGGTGATCACCAGCCCCAGCAGGTCGTGCGCGAAGCCGTCGAGTTCCGCGAGCACGATCCGGTTGGCGCGCACGAAGGCGTTGTACGCGAGCACTGCGGGGATCGCCACCGCGAGGCCTGCTGCGGTCATGACGAGCGCCTCGCCGACCGGTCCCGCGACCTTGTCGATCATCACCTGGCCGCTCGATGCGATCGCGAGCAGCGCGTGGTAGATGCCCCAGACGGTGCCGAACAGACCGACGAAGGGTGCGGTGCTGCCCACCGATGCGAGAAACGCCAGCCCGCTCTCGAGTCGCGCCGAAGCCTGCGTGATCTCGCCGCGCAGAGCGCGCGTGACCAGCTCGTCGCGGTCGATCGAGGCGGCGAGCGAACTGTCGGGCTGCATCGCCGCGGCTGCCCGCGCCTTCTGCACCAGCGGCAGGAAGACCCTCTCGGTGTCGGCACGCTCGAGCGTGGCCACCGCGTCTTCCATCGAGCGCGCGTTCCAGAACTGCTCGAGCGCGGCGCGGGCGCCACGGCGCAGGCGCCATGTGCTCCACGCCTTCGACAGGATGAAGTACCAGCTGACCACCGACATCGCCAGCAGCAGGTACGCGACAGCGTGCGTCACGACGTCGCCCGCCTGCCAGAAGTGCATCAGACCCAGTTGTTGCTCTTGCATTGCTCGTTCCCTCAGCCTTCGAGTCGGAAGACCCATCGCCAGTCGTGATACCACTCCGCCACAGGCTGGCCGTCGACCGTGGCCGGCTTGAAGCGCCATTTCTTCACCGTGTCGACCGCGGTGCGGTCGAGCAGCGCGGATCCGCTCGACTGCTTGAGCCGGATCTCGGTGACCTTCCCGTCCACGTCGACGCGCACGTCCAGGCGCACCTCGCCCTGATCGCCCATGCGCCGTGCGACGCCGGGATACGGCGGCGGCGTGTTGCCGCTCCAGCTCGCATCGACGCGCGGCGGGTTGCGCCTCGGCGCAGCAGTCTGCGTGGCCGCGTCGTCGCGCGTCGACGCGACGGCAGCTGGCGGCGAAGGCGGTGCCTGCTCGGCGGCGGGCGGCGCCGCCTCGCTCGTCGCGCCGGCGGGCGGCAGTGCGATCGCCTGGGCTGCCGGCTCGGGTGCCGGGGCCGGCCGCGGAGGAGACGGACGTGCGACCGGGCGGGGCGTGGGCTTCGGAGGAGCCGGCTTCGCGAGAACCGGCTTGCGCGGCGCTGGCGGCGCGGGCGCGGGCGCACGAACCTGCGGCGTCGGCTCGACGGGGTGCGGCGCCGGCACGGGCTCGCGCGGCGCCGGCGCGACGGGCAAGGGTTCTGGCGGCGTGATCAGCACGACCTGTACCGGTTCGATCTCGCGGTGGGCCGGCGGTGCAAGGGCCAGC
>Ga0209476_10001159_pt1 | contig 17880 bp, 19 predicted proteins | sample KloWWTrecipitate_FD_187179 | JGI IMG/M metagenome (GOLD analysis project Ga0209476, IMG submission 187179) | Active sludge microbial communities from Klosterneuburg, Austria, studying microevolution and ecology of nitrifiers - Klosterneuburg... | ecosystem: Engineered > WWTP > Aerobic digester... | reverse complement strand
TCCTCCATCGCGGGCAGTTCCTCGATCACGGGCAGTTCCTCGGCCACGGGCAGTTCCTCGGCCACGGGCAGTTCCTCGATCACGGGCAGTTCCTCGATCACGGGCAGTTCCTCGATCACGGGCAGTTCCTCGATCGCGGGCAGTTCCTCGATCGCGGGCAGTTCCTCGATCGCCGGCAGCTCCTCGGCCACTGTCTCCTCGGTGAAGTGCAGCAGCCCGGCGGCCGGGATGTCGACGAGTGATACTTCCGGAACGGTTGCTTGCGAAACGGTCGCTTCCGGAACGGCTGGCTCTGCGACCGGTGGCGTTGCCGGGGGCGCTGCGGATCGCAACCAGTGGTGGATGCCGGAGGAGTGGTGACGCAGCGGGAACACCTCGGGTAGTCCCACTGCCTTGTTGGCCACTGATTCCAGCAGCGATTCGGTGGCCAGATCGATGGTCAGCTCGACGGCATCGCGGTCGATCGCCGGCTGCCGTTGAAAGAGCCGTGCCAGCGAGGCAGTCTCACCAATCTGCACGGCTCCCGCCTCGAGTTGCGTGGTCGATATCGCCCCGCAGTTCACGAGGCGTGTACCGATCGGCGCGTCACCCTCACGTTCAGCGAAGTACACACGACCGTCGACCGCGAAGAGTCGAACCCGTGGGTCGATCCCTACTGCGGTTTCACCGGTGTAGCGCTCGCTAGCGATGAGTGCAACGAAACCCCAGATGGGATCGGCACCACTGTAAGAGTTGAGTTGGCTGCGAATCATGAGAGACCCTCCCGTTACGAATCCTTCGGCCTTGAGTTTCGGCCGAACTGGCGGCGACCTTGAGGATTTGTCAAAGGAACTCTCAAGGTGGTCACGCTGCGGACCGATGACTCGTCGCCAAGGTTCGACAGGACGGAACCGGCCAGGGCAGGGAGGCCCTGCCACAAGACGGGAAGGGGCGAGTCGATGCTTCGACGACTCAAGATTGGCGGTCGAGTGAACATGCTCATCGCCCTGCCATTGTTGGCGCTGGTTGCATTTGCTGCTCTCAGCTTCATCGCACTGCAACGCGTGAGCGTCCGCGGTGATGAATACAAAGCTCTCAAGCAGGCGCAGGACTTGCGCGCAGCGACGAACCCACCGCCCGCCAGCCTTCTCGAGGCGTGGGCCATCGTGAACCACATCGGAATCCTCGGAGCGACGATCGACGGCTTCACCGAGGACGGTATGGCCATCATCGACCAGCAGTTGGTCGCACTCGATGCGGCCCAGGCCCGCTTCGAAGAGTCGATGGCGTACTGGAGCCAACAAGACGTCGACAGCCGGGTGGGCATTCGACTTGTCCAGATCGGCGGCGACCAGGGCGTGAAGTTCTTCCGCCAGGTCAACGAGGAGCTGAAGCCGGCCATCGCCTCCAAGGCCCCACAGAACGTCATCAAGATCATCAAGAGCATGGAGTGGCGCTACGACCTCCAGCAGACCGGCGTCGAGCGTGCGCTGCAGTGGTCACAGCCGGAAGTCGCCGCTCGTGAGAACAGCACCAACGACTACGTCGGCAAGGTCATCTTGTTCGCCGGTCTCGGCACCCTCGTCCTCCTCGTGGTGACCCTGCTGCTGTCGGGCATGGTGCGTCGCTCGATCATTCGCCCGATCCGCCGTCTTGCCGCACAGGCCAAGTCGGTCGCCACCAAGGACCTCCCCGAGGTCGTGCAGACCGTGCAGGACCTTCCTGCCGATAGCCCCGTGCCGCACCTCACCACGTTCGATGTGGGTACTCGTGACGAGCTGGCCGACCTGGGCGCGAGCTTCAACTCGGTGCAGGATGCCGCTGTTGACCTCGCTGCCGAGCAGGCCCTGGCCCGCCGCATCGTGTCGGAGAACCTGGTCAACATTGCTCGCCGCAACCAGAACCTCCTCGGTCGTACGCTCGGCTTCATCTCCAGCTTGGAGCAGGGCGAGCGCGACCCGGAAGCGCTCGACAACCTGTTCCGTCTCGACCACCTCACCACTCGCATGCGACGCAACGCGCAGTCGCTGCTGGTGCTGGCCGGCGCCGAGCCGACCCGCCTATGGGCGCCTGTGGTCGCCATCGGTGACGTCGTTCGCGCCGCCCTCTCCGAAGTGGAGAACTACGGCCAGGTGGAGCTCGCCGACCTCGGCGACATCGGAGTGCAGGGTCAGGTTGCCAGTGAGATTGCCCACCTTCTCGCCGAGTTGTTGGAGAACGCAACCAGCTTCTCGCCGCCCACGAGTTCAGTGACCGTTGTCGGTCGCGCGGTGCCTGACGGCCACCAGTTGGCCATCTTCGACTATGGCCTTGGAATGACTGCCGAGGAACTTGCCGATGCCAACCGCCGGCTGAACCAGGTGTCGTCCTTCGACCGTGAGAGCAACAAGATGCTCGGCTTCCAAGTGGTCGCCCGGCTTGCCGCTCGTCACGACATCAAGGTCATGCTCACCACCACCCCGGGTGGCACTGGTGTGACGGCGATCGTGCGGCTGCCGAAGTCGATTCTGGAAGCCGTTGCGGCGCCCGGCAATAGCGTGGCTCCCGTGGTCGACGTGCCGGCGATGGCTCAGCGCCTCAGCGAGCCGCTGCCCGTGACTGTGTCTGCTTCCGCAGGCCTGTCCATGGATCAACGGCCCACGGAGATGACCGACGAAGCGTTGTGGGAAGCAATGAAGTCCCCCGAGCCGCAGCCTGTGGTTGCCGCTGCACCCCCTGCAACCCCTGTGCCTGCTGCGGCGCTGACGCTGCCGGCATTCGAGCCATTGACCACTCAGTCCGGTCTGACCAAGCGTGTTCGCGGTGCGCAGATGCCCGAGCTCGGTTCGTCCCAGATCGAGGACGCCCCGCCCCGCCCAGCCGACGAGGTGCGCAGCACACTCGCCAGCCTTCAGCGTGGCGTCGACCTCGGCCGCCAGCGCCACATCGACAGCTGATCGCGACCTAGGGCCCAAAGGAGCTACCACATGTCACTTTCCGAAAAGGCGAACAACGTCAATTGGCTGATGGCCAACTTCGTGCGCAGCACACCCGGCGTCGAGCAAGCAGTCGCGGTCTCGTCCGACGGACTGCTCATCGCGATGAGCACCCAGCTGGAGCGTGCCTCGGCGGACAAGATGGCCGCCATCATCACCGGCATTCGGGCACTTGCACATGGTGCTGCGAACGAACTGTCCAAGGGCCAGGTCATGCAGGTCCTCGTCGAGATGGCCGGCGCGTACATGTTCGTGAGCGCGATCTCAGGCGGTTCGACACTCGGCGTGGTCACCGCTCGTGACTGCGACCTGGGTCTCGTCGGCTTCGAGATCACGCTCCTCGTCGAACGGGTCGGCGCGCAGCTGACCCCGACCCTGATCACCGAGTTGAAGAACTCGCTGGTCTCGGTGTGACATGGAAGCATTCGCCGCGGACGAATCGCACGCTCAACTAGTACGTCCGTTTCTCGACCGGAAGCGCCCGTTGGAGCGTGAATCGGTGGAGGAAGATCACTCGGGGGCGATCACCGGTGTGCGCGCCTACGCGATGACCGGTGGACGCTCGCAGGCCAGTGGCGTGCTCGAGTTCGAAACGATGCTGCAGTCGACCGGCAGCGGTCGTGAAGCCCTGACGGCGATGAAGTTCGAGCGCGCACAGATTCTTCGGCTGTGTCAGTCGGACCCACAATCGGTTGCGGAATTGTCGGCACTCTTGCGGGTACCCATTGGCGTGGTGCGAGTGGTGGCAGCGGACCTGGTGTCCGAAGGAATGTTGGAGTCTTTCCAGCCGAGCGCGAACGTCGCTGACGACGTGCTCCTGATCACGAGGTTGATTGCCGGTGTCCGTAGTCTCTGAAAGCCCCACCCGACCATTTGCCACCGGCCCCATTCCGGTCAAGATCGTGATCGCCGGCGGGTTCGGCGTCGGCAAGACCACCTTCGTCGGTGCCCTGTCCGACATCACCCCGTTGACGACCGAGGCGGCGATGACCACCCTTGGCGAGGGTTTCGACGATCGCGGTGACGTGTCGACGAAGACCACCACCACCGTGGCGATGGACTTCGGTCGCGTGGCCGTGGATGACGCCATCGTCCTGTACCTGTTCGGCACCCCCGGCCAGGATCGTTTCGGGTTCATGTGGAACGATCTGATCCAGGGTGCGCTCGGAGCGGTCGTGCTGGTCGACAGTCGCCGCATCGAAGACTCGTTCCCGGCGCTCGACTATTTCGAGAGCCGCAGTGTGCCGTTCGTGGTAGCGGTCAATCGCTTCGGCGGGCAGATGTTTCACACGGTCGACGAGGTACGCGAGGCACTCTCGATTTCGACACAGGTGCCGGTGGTGAGCACCGACGCACGCGGCCGAGTGGCCGTCAAGGAGACGGTCCTCAGCCTGCTCGACGTCGTCCTCCAACGTGCCCTCGCCAAGGCCAAGACCAACTGACTGACCCCGCCGTAGGTGTGTTCACCAGAGTTGTAATTGCTCCCAGGTGATGGCGACGTCGCTGACGGTCTGCCAGGTCAGGCGACCGCGGCTACCGGGACGGCGGACCTCCACGCGCTCGGGACGCAAGCTGCGGGCCGCGCCGTTGGCATCGAAGATGGTGATGCTGCCGTCGATGGCAATGCCGGACATCTTGCCGGAGAACCAGCGGCCGACATCGCCCTTGCGGAAGCGAACCGGCTCACCGGCACGAAGCCCTAGCCGTTGCAATGTTGACGCGTCGATCACGTGGATGCGTCGATCATCCGCCGGCAAGCATGCGCGCCTGCAGCTTGCGCATACCGGCCAGCCAACGGTCGTAGTCGCCGGTCTTGCGCTGCAGATAGGTGAGCACCTCGGGGTGGGGGAGAATCAGGAACGTCTCGGCATTGATGGTTGCGACGGCAACCTCTGCAACCTCGGAGGGCTCCAACACTCGGCCTGCAGAACGGACCACGCTGCTGCTGATGCCGGTGGCAGGGTCGTCGCCGGCGCGCAGCATGGCCGTGTTGACGCCCTGCGGGCACAGGCAGCTGACCCGAATGCCGGCGTCGCCGTAGGTGATGCTCATCCACTCGGCGAACGCGACCGCCGAATGCTTGGTCATGCTGTACGCCGCCGACCCGATCTGGCTGAGCAGGCCAGCTGCGGAGGCGGTGGAGCAGAAGTAGCCCTCACCGCGTTCCAGCCAACCAGGCAGTAGGTACTTCGCTGCCCAGCGATGCGCGTGCACGTTGACGTTGAACGCCAACTCCCACTCGGACTCGGGGCTCTCCGGCCCGCGACCGATGCCGACGCCTGCGTTGGCGAAGAACAGATCGATGGGGCCGAACGCTTGCTCAGCCGTCTCGATCAGGATGCGGTTGCCGTCCTCCGTGCCGACGTCGGCACCGACCGCGAGTGCACTGCCGGGGCGCAACGCATTGAGTCGCGCTGCCACGGTGCCGGCGGCGGCCTCCTGCAGATCGGCCACGACGACGTTGGCTCCTTCAGCATGAAATCTCTCAGCGAGACCTTCACCGATTCCGCCGGCGGCCCCGGTGACGACTGCGTGCTTGCCCATGAGTTCCATCTGGGGCAGCGTAGGCGGTGACGGCGGCCACACGCAGGAACGCTGATGGCGGGCCACTTCCGCAATTGTTCGTCAAGCATGCCGCTACCATGCCCACAGAGGTTCGGCGAACGATGTACGTTCGTCACACGCCAGTCCATGAAGGAGCAGCACAGTGACCGAGACCACCGATGCAGTCATCCACGAGGCCTTGAGCGTGATCGACAAGGCCCTGTCGCAGATGATGAGCCGAGAGTTGGTGTCGTCGGGTGAGATCACCGACGTGCTGCTCGACGTGCGCACCCTGCTCACCATGCCGCAGCCTGCGGTTCCTGCCCCCGTCTGAGGGCTCCTGCCGCTATGCGGCCAGCAGATCCTTGAACGCCCGCACGAGGCAATCGTGCAACAACTGCGGTTCGGTGACGGCTGCAGTATCGATGTTGACACCCATGTCCAAGCTGTGGTTGTAGCTCAGCAGCGTCAGGTTGAACGCGACGCCGCCCAGCGGGCCGACCGGATAGTTCTCCAACATCTGCGCGCCGCAGAGGTACATCGGCATCGGAGCGCCCTTCACGTTGCTGGTGGCGAAGTCGACGGTCTGTGCCTGCTGGCGCGCGAGCCGGGTGATCATGCTGGTGGGCAGCGCGGCGGCGACAGCCGCAAGCGTGTCGAGCGATGCGGTCGCGCTGGCGTCCTTGGCGGCGCCGGCCGCGGCCTGGATGGCAGCGAAGCGTTCGCCGATGGGCATGTCGCTGGTGGGCACCAACATGCGGGCGAGAGAGAACGCGTTCGCGCCCGACGAGTCGGTACGGGTGCTGATGGCCATGCTGGAACGAAGCATCTCCACCGGTGAGCCCATTTCATCGTGGTAGCGCCCGGCGGCCTCGGCGGCGCAGGCGAGGAACGCGGTGTTGAGCGTGCCACCCAGCCGCTTGGCCGCGGCGCGGGTCTCGCCGAACGGTGCCCGCAGCACCTCCATGCGACGCTGCAGTGAACGCTTGGTCCACAGCGGTGAATGCGCGCCCTCGGTGTCGCCCAGTTGCTGCATCACGCCGCGCACCGTGTCGGCGGCGGCCGAGCCGGCCTCGGGAATGCCGGTGGGGTCCAGCAACAGGTCCTTGATCTGCTTGAGCAGACCGATCGGCAGGCGCAGGCCCCCGTTGAGCATGTCGCGCAGGAAGTCGGGCGAAGGAGCGTCCTCGGCGGCGGCTTCCTCGGCGGCAGCGATCAGCTCGGGGTCGAGCGGCGCCGGCTCGGCGACGTCGCGCTCGAAGTCGAGGAACTGCAGGCTCAGCTGCACGCCACCCTCACCGTCGACGATGGTGTGGTGCATCTTCTGGATGAGTGCGCTCTTGCCACCGCGCAACCCGTCGACGATGACGAACTGCCACAGCGGGCGGGTGCGATCGAACGAGTCGCAGGCGATGAGGCTGGCCAGGTCGAGTAGTTGCCGCATGGTGCCAGGCTTGGGAAGTGCCATGTGGCGCACGTGGTAGCGCAGATCGAAGTTCGAGTCGTCCACCCACATCGGTGCGCTGAGGTTGGCGGGCGCCGTTTGGACCCGCTGGCGCAGGCGCGGGACGGCGTAGGTGGCGCGCTCCATACGGCGCAGGAACTGGTCGAAGTTCGGCGACTTGTCGAGCACGGTGACGTTGGCGAAGGTGCTGCTGAGGTGCGGGTCCTTCTCGAGTCGCCACATCAAACCTTCCGCATCACTCATCTTGCGGTCGAAATGCAGCTCAGCCATGCACCGAGACTACGGCATGGCAGTGCAACCCCATCCAGCGACCCCTGTCCGGCCCCACGATCGCAGCTCCCCAATTCGTGCGTCTGTGGCACACCACAGACGCACGTACGTCTGTGGTGTGCCACAGAAGTACGGCGGACGCAGCGTGAGCCGCTGCTGGGGACGCAGCGCGGGCTGCTAGCGGATTGCGCGGAGGGCCGCGAGGGCCGCTTGGCCCAGTACGAGCCCGACTACCGCGCCACCGACCACGTCGCTGGGGTGGTGGATTCGGACATACGCACGGCTGGTGCCGACCACGCCGGCCAATGCGAACCAGGCGGGTGCGGTGACGGCGCCGCCCCAGGCGGTGAGGATGCTGGCGGCGAAGAACGCGGAGGATGCGTGCCCGCTGGGGAAGCTGCTGGTGGACGGCTTACGCACGGGGTAGCGGGGGTCACCCGTCTCGGTGGGGCGGGTGCGGCGGAACAGGCGCTTGATGCCCTGGTTGACGATCAGGCTCTCGGCGCCGATGAGCGCGGAGAAGATGAATGCCTGGTTGGCGTGGTGGTCGCTGGTGAGGCCGCGCACCGCGCCCACGAAGTGCCAGATGAGGCTGAAGTCGCCCAGTTCGCTGGCAGTGGTGAACACCACGTCGGCCGCCCTGTGGCCGCGCAGCCGCTCGAGTTGCGCGTCGGCCCATGCATCGAACGACTCGACTGCCTTCAAATCGTGCAGGCTCACGCGACCGCCGGGGTGAGGAACCGCAGCGGCGCCTCGGAAGCAGCGAGCGCAGGGTCACCACCGAACGCGGGGCACCAGGGCTTGAAGGCGCACGACTTGCACAGTGGCCCCTCGCGCGGCTGGAACACACCGGTGGTGCAGGCCTTTTCGACCGCCTTCCACACGGCGGTGGTGCGCGTCGTGAGGAAGCGGACCGACTGCGCGGTGGGTGTGGCGGTGATCGTTTCGCCGGTACGCAGGTACATCAGCCGGATGGACGACGGGCGCTTACCGAGCACCTCCTCGCAGAGGAACGAGTAGAAGTGCACTCCGGCCAAGCTCTTCTGCTGATACATCGGGCCCGGGGCGCGACCGGTCTTGTAGTCGGTGACCACCAGGCCACCCTGCTCGTCGAGCTCCAACCGGTCGATGATGCCGCGCAGGCCCAGATCGCCGACCTTTGCCTCGAGCCGGATCTCCAACCCGATCTCGCGGATGGCGGTGGGGTCTTCCATGGCGAAGTACGCCTCTACCAGCGTCCACGCATCGTCGAAGAAGGCCTGCTGCTGGGGTTCGGTGAGGCCGAGCAGTGTGAACTCGGGGTCGAGCCTGTACTCGGCCATTGCCTGCTGAAACGCCGGCTGGGCGGATTCGAGCGAACGCTGCGCCGCGGGCCGCATGAACAGCAGTTCGAGCACCCTGTGGACCATGCTGCCCTTGGTGGCGTGGATACTGGGTGGCTCGGCGATCTTTTCGATGCTGGCGAACCGAAATGCCATCGGGCACGACAAGAACGCCTCGACTCGACTGGGCGACAGGCTCGTGGGCACCGGATACATGCCGTCATCGTAGAGAAGGGGTGCGCGATAGTGCGACGATGATCACGACTGGCGCAGATCAGTTGGTCAGTTCGGCGGTGATCAGTTCGGCGATCTCGGCCGGGTGGGTCATCGGGCCGAAGTGATCGAGGTCGTCGCGCTGCAGGTAGTGGCCGTTGGGTAGTCGTTCGGCGACAGGCTGCGCGATCATTGCTGGCTGCATCGGCTGCAGCACCCCGGCGATCACCAGCACCTCGGTCTCTATGGTGGGCAGATGGTCCCAGGTGTGATGCAGCCCGCCCGTTGCGAACGTGCCGGCCTCGGTGTCGGGCAGGCACTTGAGGTGCACCTCGCCGTCGCCCTGCGCGAAGCCGTACCGCACGTATGCGTCGAGCGCCTTGGGAGTGAAGGCGTTGAGCGGCCGCTTGGAGGCGTAATTCGTGATAGCAGCCTCGTACGACGCAAAGCTGGCGCGTCGGCGACGGGCCCCCGCGACCATCGGGCTCTCGAAGTCGTCAGTGCCGTTCGCGGGCGAGCCACCGATGCCGCCGGGCGGGAACACGATCGGCTCGAAGAGCACCAGGCGACGAAACAGGTGGGGTGCTCGATGCGCGGCCATCAGCAGGCAGGCGCCGCCCATCGAGTGGCCGAACGCATCGATCGGAGCCCCGGACCGCTCCGCCAGCCAGGTCGCCATCGCGACGGCATCGTCGCCGTACCCTTCCCAATCGATCTCGCCGTCGGGCCGGAGGGTGTCGCCGTGGCCGCGGTAGTCGAACGCGGTGGAGTGGAACGTTGCGGCGAGCTCGTCGGCCAGTGGGATGTAGCAGCGACCGTGAAAGCCGGTGGCGTGGGAGATCAGGAGGGGCGTGCCGGTGCCGCCCAGGTCGTAGGTGGCGATCTGGACCCCGTCGGAGGACGGTATGCGCACGGTCAGCTGTTCCTCTTGGTCTTCTTGTGGCGCCGCCAGGCAATGGTGAAGACGCGGTCCAGTAACACCCCGAGCACCACTGCCATCAGGATCGACCAGCGCAGGGTGGTGCGCTTCTCGAACACGAGAAAGTCGATGGACACGTACTCGCCGTTCTGCAAGAAGAACACCACCGCGAGTGCGACGACCACCAACAACGCGATGAATGCGATGCTGGGGCCGCTGGCACCGCCGGCGGCCGAATTGGTTCTCGATTGTGGAAGGTCGTTGTCGTTGCTCATGGTCATGTCGTTGCCCTTCTAGGCCTACGGCTCCCGGGGCAGACCCAGGAGGCGTTCTCCGATGATATTGCGTTGCACCTGGCTGGTGCCGCCGGCGATGCGGCCGCCGGGTGCGGACAGCATTCCGAAGGCTTCGGGACCATCGAGCATTGCATCCGCGCCACCGAGGTCGCCGCGCAGCATCGAGCTGGCGAACATCATCTCGGTGATGCCCAGCTTCATCAGGCTGGCGGCCGTGCTGGCCTGAGGCCCCTGGCGCTGTGCCATTGCCTTGTACGCCTGACCCGTTGCCAACAGAGTCACCATTCGCTGACGCTCGACCGGGTTCAGTTCGCGACTGTCGGCCATGTGGGCCATCGCCTCGAGACGGCGTTCCAGGCCGATCACCGCCGTACCGATGTGGCCGCGTTCGTTGGTGAGCACCGACATTCCAACGCCCCAGCCGCCGTGCAAGGGACCGATGAGATGATTGGCCGGTAGGTGCACGTCGGTGAAGAAGACTTCGTCGAACTCGGACTCACCGGTCATCTGCTTCAGCGGACGGACCTCGACGCCGGGCAGGTCCATCGGGAACAGGAAGAACGAGATCCCCTCGTGCTTCTTCGCCTCCTGGCTGGTGCGCGCCATGAGGATGCCCCAGTTGCTGTAGCGCCCGCCGCTGCACCACACCTTCTGGCCGTTGACGATGAAGTTGTCACCGTCGCGCTCGGCTTTCGTGGTCAGCCCGCCGAGGTCGCTACCCGCGCCCGGCTCGCTGAACAACTGACACCAGACGTCCTCGCCGGCGAGGGTCGCCGCGAGGTGCTTCGACTGCTGTTCGACGGTGCCGTAGCGCAGCAACGCTCCGCCAGTCAGCACCATGCCGACCATGTTGAACACGGGCGGCACACCCGCGAGAGCGCATTCCAACAACCACGCCGCGTTGTGTTCGACGGTGAGACCGCGGCCGCCGAACTCTTCGGGCCAGTAGATGCCCGCGTACCCCGCGGTGTGGATGCGACGCTGCCACGCCAGCCCGGACTCGACGAGGTCTGGCGGACAGATTGCGCCGTAGTCGCGTGGCGCATCGCCCTTGTTGTCGGCGAGCCATTGCTGCGCGTCGGCTTGGAACTCGTCGACGGAGATCATCACCTCGGACCGTAGGTGACGTTGCCGCTACTTGAAGAAGGGGAGGAACATCGCCGTTTCTTCAGGGAGGTTGGCCGGCACGGCGTAACCCTCGCGCTCGGTGATGGTCGCCCAGTTGTCGCGCACGTCTTCGAGAGCGAGGTTTTCCTTGAAGTATCCCTGCGTTTCGCCGATGAACACGTGCGCCACGCGCCCGCCGCCGACACTGAACAGCTGGCCGTTGACCGGGCAGTCCTCGTGGGCGAGGTAGGCGACCAGCGGCGAGACGAGGCCGGGCGACAGCTTGTCGCCGAACGCACCGCCCATCAGGTTTTCGGTCATGCGGGTGAGCGCTAGCGGGGCGATGGCGTTGGCCTTGATGTTGTACTTGGCGCCCTCGGCGGCGAGCACCCGGGTGAAGCCGACGAGGCCCATCTTGGCGGCGCCGTAGTTGGTCTGGCCGAAGTTGCCGAACACGCCCGCCGCGCTGGAGGTGCTGACGATGCGGCCGTAGCCCTGCTCGCGCATGACGACCCATGCCGGCTGGGTGACGTAGAACGCGCCCTTGAGGTGCACGTCGAGCACGGGGTTGAGCAGCTCGGGCGTCATGTTGTGGAACGACTTGTCGCGCAGGATGCCGGCGTTGTTGATGACCACATCGACCTTGCCGTAGGCGTCGATGGCGGTCTGCACGATGGCGGCGCCGCCTTCGGGCGTGGCGACCGAGTTGGTGTCGGCAACGGCTTCGCCGCCGGCAGCCTTGATCTCGTCGACCACGTGCTCGGCTGCGCCCTTGTCGCTGCCGCTGCCGTCGATGGAACCGCCCAGGTCGTTGATGACGACCAGTGCGCCACGGCTGGCGAGCAGCAGCGCGTGCTGCCGCCCGAGCCCGCCACCGGCGCCCGTGATGATGACTACCTTGCCGTCGTAACCGAGAGTGTCTGAGCTCATGGCCAGCAACCTACCGATCCACCGGCTTTACGTAAAAGTTCCAGACAGAAATCACCAGGTCATGGACCGACAGCTTTTACGTAAAACCGTGTTAGTGGAGGTCGAGTTGACGGAGGGCTTCGGCTTTCAGCGACTTGTAGTCGAGCTTGCCGTTGGCGGCGCGACCGACGGTCTCGATGGTGAGGACGCGCTTGGGTGACTTGTACGCCGCAAGCGTGGTGCGCACGTGTGCGATCAGGAGCGCCTCGTCGATGGTCGTGCCCTCGTGGGGTTCGACCAGCGCGGTGATCGCCTCGCCGAAGCGCTCGTCGGGCACGCCGACAACTGCTGCGTCGTTGACCGACGGATGCAGCTTCAGGGCCTCCTCCACTTCCTCGGGGTAGACCTTCTCGCCGCCGGTGTTGATGCACTGGCTGCCGCGGCCGTAGAGGCGCAGCGTGCCATCGGCCTCTACCTCGGCCCAGTCGCCCGGGATGCTCCAGCGCACGCCGTCGTGCACGACGAACGTGTCGGCCGATTTCGCCTCGTCCTTGTAGTAGCCGACTGGCGTGCGACCACGAAGCGCGACTCGGCCACGTTCGCCGCTTCCGGGCAACACTTCTCGGCCGTCTTCGGTGAGCACGCGTGTGTTGGGACCGAGTGCGAACTTGGCGGTGGTGCCGGCGGATTCGGCGGTGGTGGTGTTCGACGCCATGCCGATGGCTTCGCTGCTGCCGAGGCTGTCGATCATGATCAGCCGCGCGTTGTGCCGGAGGAGACCCTGCTTGGTCTCGCTGGCCCAGATGACGCCGCTGCTGACGACGACGCGCAGCGACGAGATGTCCCATCGGTCGGGCTGCGCGTCGAGCGCCTTCAGGATCGGCTTCGCAAAGGCGTCACCGACGATGGAGATGCTGTTGACACGGTGGTGCTGGATCGAATCGAGCAGCTCGACGGGATCGAAGTGACGCCCCGGCAGTGTGACCACCGAACCCGCCAGCACCAGGTTCCACATCGCGTTGAAGGCGCCGGTGCCGTGCATCAGCGGCGCCGCCGGCAGGTTGCGCGGACCGGGCTTGCTCATGCGTGCGTCGAACTCTGCCCAACCAGGCAGCGTCGGTAGCGGGTTCTTCGACGGCGCGTCCAGGCTGCCGACCATGTCGTCCTGTCGCCACATGACGCCCTTGGGCATGCCCGTCGTGCCGCCGGTGAACAGGATGTAGAGGTCGTCGGCACTGCGGCCCCACGGGCCAGAGACGCGGCCGGTGTCGGTGGCGCTGGCCGCCGCGATCTCGTAGTCGATGGCCCACTCCGGGCAGGGCTCGCTGCCGTCGTCGACCCAGATCCAGGTGTGCACCTTGGGTGCTCGCGCTCGCATCTGCTCGCAACGGTGCGTGAACGAACCGTGGAAGATGACCGCCACTGCATCCGAGTTGTCCCACAGATAGGCCAGCTCATCGTCGGTGTAGCGGTAGTTCGTGTTCACCGGCACCAACGCGGCCTTGAACAGACCGAACATGCTCTCCAGGTACTCGGGGCAGTTGTAGAGGTAGTGCGCGACCTTGTCCTGCTGCTGTGCGCCGGCGTGCAGCAGCGTGTGGGCGATGCCGTCGGCGCGCCGGTCGAACTCGGTCCATGTGAACGAACGGTCCGCCTGAACCTGCGCGATCGATTCGGGGAAGCGGTCGGCGTTGCGCTCCCAGATGTCGGCGAGGTTCCAACCAGCGGTCATGGCTGCGACCGTAGTGGGCGACGGCCACCGGGGCACCCATTCAACCGACGTCGGGACGAGTTCCCGGCGCAGACGGCGCGCAGCGGAAAAGTGGCCACTCACAGCGTGATAAATTTCGGCCATGCTCACGGGATTCGCCCTATCTGCCGTCATATCGATCGTCGTCTTGGTGGTCGTGCTCACCATGCTCCGCAAGAGCGGTGCCTTTGGGATGTCGAAGAAGAAGCAGCAGCTGGCGGCACAGCTGGCAGCCACCGGAACCAAGGCGCGAGCGTGGATCATGGCGATCCAGCCCACGGGCACGGTGGTCAACATGATCAACATCCAGTGTGACGTATCGTTCCGACTCGAGCCACTCGCCGGCGGCCAGCCGTTCGACGTGCAGAAGCGGATGCTGTTGTCTCAGGCCGCAATGCCACGCATCGGCGAGTGCTGGCCGTCGTGGTTCGACCCCACCGATCCGTCCCAGTTCGCCGTCGGCCAGCCCACCGCGATGACCCCAGAAGCAATCGCGACGCTGCGCGAATTCGGTATCCCGACGCCGTTCGACCCACCGAAGCCCTGACCCGGCGTCGATGACGAGAGGTACTCGACCCTGGAATAGGGTCGCGGCGTATGGACTTTCAGCTGCCTGCCGACGATGATCCCCGCCGCCTTGCAATTCGGGAGTGGCTTGCAGTCAACCCGGCGCCCACCGGTGCGCAGCTCGCGCAGGCGGGGTATGTGGTGCCGCACTGGCCGGCGCCGTGGGGGTTGGGGGCCGACCCAATCCATCAGGTCATCATCGACGATGAGTTGAATCGGGCGAAGGTGCGCCGTCCGACGAACCCGATCGGTATTGGTTGGGCGGGCCCGACGCTGCTGTTCGCAGGCACGCCCGAGCAGCACCAGAAGTACCTCCCGGCCCTCTTGTCGGGCGAAGAGTTCTGGTGTCAGCTGTTCAGCGAGCCCGGTGCCGGAAGCGACCTCGCGAACCTGGGCACCAGAGCCGTTCGCGACGGCGACGAGTTCGTCGTCAACGGTCAGAAGATCTGGACCAGTGGGGCGCAGTACGCGAAGTACGGCATCCTCATCGCCCGCACCGACCCCGACCTTCCCAAGCACAAGGGCGTCAGCTACTTCGTCTGCCCGATGGATCTGCCCGGCATCGAGATCCGCCCGATCACCGAAATGACCGGTGGCCACACATTCAACGAAGTGTTCTTCACCGACGTGCGTATTCCGGCAGAGAACCTGGTGGGCGATCTCAACGACGGCTGGCGCCTGGCGAAGGTGACGCTCGGCAACGAGCGCGTGTCACTGAGCACCGGCGGTGTGCTGTGGGGCAATGGCCCGACAGCGACCGAGCTCATCGACAGCATCCGCGACCTCGGCCCCGTGACCGACCCGCACATGCGGCAGCGCATCGCATCGGTGTACACCGAACACGTAGTGCTCGATCTCATTCGCATGCGCACGCTGTCGGCGACGTTGAAGGGCAAGCAGCCTGGCCCGGAGGCCAGTATCCGCAAGCTGCTGGCGGACGAGCACGGGCAGCACGTGATGCTGCTGGCCCGCGACTTCATCGGTGCCGCCGGCATGTTGGCGGGAGGCGATGGTGAGTCGTTCGTTCCCGGTACCGACACCAAGAGCCTCGGGCCCGAGAAGCCCGAGGGCGGCTTGATGCACGCCGGTTGGTACGACGGTTTCATGTTCAGTCAGGCGCTGACCATCGGCGGCGGTACGTTCGCCGTGCAGCGCAACATCATCGGCGAGTGGGTGCTCGGCCTGCCTCGTGAGCCCGATGCGGCCAAGGGGCTGAGCTGGGCCGAGTCGCAACGGCTCAGCGGCGGTCGAGCGTGATGACCGACTGGCTCGCCGCCGCTGATCGTGTTGCCGCGGTCGCCGCGGCACACGCCACGGAGGGTGAGCAGTTGCGGCGTCTGGCGACGCCGGTGGTCGACGCAATGCGCGCCGAGGGGGTGCAGCGCATGTGTGTGCCCGCCGTGTACGGGGGCCCGGAGCTGGATGTGCCGACGATCCTGGAGGTCATCGAGCGCATCGCTGTTGCCGATGGTGCGGCGGGCTGGTGCACGATGATCGCCACCACCACCTCGCTGTTCAGTCACTACGTGCAGCCCGATCGTGCACGCGAAATCTGGAGCGACCCTGCCAACTTCACCGGCGGAGTGTTCGCCCGCAACGCGACGGCCGTGAAGGTTGACGGTGGGTATCGCGTGTCGGGAGCGTGGATGTGGGGCAGCGGGACGCAGCACTGCCAATGGATCACCGGTGGCGCCACCGGCGACGGTTTCAGCGGCTCGATGTGGTTCACGCCGGACCAGGTGATCTTCGACGACACGTGGCACACGTCGGGCCTGCGCGGCACGGGCAGCACCGAGTACCACGTGGTCGATGCGTTCGTCCCGGACGACCTCGCGACCCAGCCGCAGGTAACCGGCCCGCAGGTGGATTCGCCGTTCGGACGTTTCCCCGACATGACGTTGCTCGCCGTCGGCGTGGCTGCGGCGGCGTTGGGCATCGGCCGTCACGCGCTCGACGCGATCGTCGAGCTCGGCGTCGAGAAGCGGCCGCAGTTCAGCGCCCGCACCATCAGCCAGTCGGGTGTCGCGCAGGCCGAGCTGGCGCGTGCGGAAGCCGCATTACGCAGCGCCCGAGCCTTTCTCTACGACGAGGTCTCGCAGGGATGGGCCACCGCGGTCGCGGGCGGCAGGATCGATGTTGCGGCCCGCGGGCGCATGCGCCTGGCAGGTGCGCATGCTGCCCAAGCCGCGTTGTCGGCTGCCAACACGGCCTACACGCTGGGGGGCGGCACCTCGATCTTCGAGAAGAGCCCGCTGCAGCGTTGCCTGCGCGATGCGCACGTGGTGACGCAACACATCATGGTCGCGCCTCGGCTCTACGAGACGCTGGGCAAGCTTCACTTCGGCATCGACATCGATGCCACCATGATCTGACCGGAGCCACATGGACGCATTCACCCTCACTCGCGATGGTCATGTACTGGAGGTGGTTCTGCGGCACCCCACGTCGCCGATGAATGCGGTCGACGCGCTGCTGCATCACGAGTTCGGGGAACTGTTCCGCACGCTCAAGCGAGAGCGCGAGGCGCGCGTCATCGTGCTGGTGGGGGAGGGGAAGGCGTTCAGTGCGGGTGGCGATTTTGGTTGGTTCCCCGAGCTGCGCAACATGGCGGCGCTCGATGAGTTGCGTCGCGATGCGAAGCAGATGATCTGGGACCTCCTCGACGTCGAGGTGCCGATCGTGTGCGGGTTGAACGGCTCGGCGGCGGGTCTCGGCGCATCGATCGCGCTGCTGTGCGACCTGATCGTGATGAGCGAACGCGCAGTCATCATCGACCCGCACGTCAATGTCGGGTTGGTTGCCGGCGATGGTGGTGCGGCGATCTGGCCGTTGCTGTTGGGGCCGCTGGCGGCGAAGCGCCACCTGCTGCTCGGCGAGCCGTTGACGGCCGTCGATGCCCACCGGCTGGGTGTGGCCAGCGAAGTGTGTCCGCCGGCCGATGTCCGCGAGCGGGCGATGGCGTGGGCACGACGGATTGCTGCGCAGCCTCCACTGGCGGTGAAGGGCACCAAGCAAGCGGTCAACGCGCAGCTCAAGCAGGCACTGCTGACCAGCTTCGACCTTTCGGCAGCGCTGGAGATCCCGTGCTTCCTGTCGAGCGATCACAAGGAAGCCATCGACGCGTTGCAAGCGAAGCGACCACCGACCTACGAAGGGCACTGACGATGACCGACAACAACGCGACTATCGAATCGATCATGACCACCCGTGCCATCCGCCGGTTCACGAACCAACCGGTGAGCGATGCCGAGATCGAGACCTGCCTGCGCGCTGCGCAGCAGGCACCGAGCGGCGGCAACGTGCAACCCCAGCAGTACGTCGTTCTCACCGACTCGGTGATGAAGACCAAGATTGCCGGCTGGTACCGGCTTGCATTCGACCGCTACGAGAAGTCGCTGCCGGAGCCGACGGCGTTCAAGGACGAGGCGCAGGCGGCATCGTGGGCTCGCACCCGCGATGCCAGTCGCTTCCTTGCAGACCATCTCCAGGACGTGCCGGTGATCGTGCTCTTCCTGCAGCCGATCATCCCGTGGGGCTCGGTCGACGAGCACGGCACCATGGACA
>Ga0209476_10001157_pt1 | contig 17887 bp, 17 predicted proteins | sample KloWWTrecipitate_FD_187179 | JGI IMG/M metagenome (GOLD analysis project Ga0209476, IMG submission 187179) | Active sludge microbial communities from Klosterneuburg, Austria, studying microevolution and ecology of nitrifiers - Klosterneuburg... | ecosystem: Engineered > WWTP > Aerobic digester... | reverse complement strand
CGCGCGTCACTCTCGCCGGCGGACGCAACCGGCGCCTCTATTCGGCAACACCCGCGGGAAAGAGAGCGCTCGTCGAGGCCCGGCGGAAGGTCAAAGAACTCTTTGGCGAGATGTTCGAGCACGACTGACCCAGTCACGGACCACCGATGATTCGACCGCTCCTCGCCTCATTCACCGTCCTCGCTGTCCTCGTGACGTCCGCCACGGCGCAAACACCAGCCGCCCCTCCCGCCGCTGGGACTCAGGCATTCACCCTGCAGGCCGCCTTGGAGTACGCCATTGACCACTATCCCGCCATCAGGGCAGCCCTGGAGCAGGTGAACGTCTCGACCGCAGGCCTCACCGCGGCACAGTCCGCCTATTTGCCGCGCCTCGACAGCGTGCTGCAGATGAATCGTGCCACCGTCAACAACGTGACAGGCCCTCTCCTGCCTCAATCGGTGATTCCCGGCATTTCCGGCCCTCCGCTGCCCTCAGGCTCGTCCCAGAGCGCGTGGGGCACCGCGGCTGGCGCGCTGTTCTCGTGGGAGCCGTTCGACTTCGGTTTGCGCCAGGCCGGCGTGCTCGGCGCCCAGGCCGCGGCCACGCGTGCGCGCGCCGACGCGTCGCTGACGCGGCTCGAGGTCCAGAGCGCGGTCGGTGCGGCCTTCCTGGCGGTCGTGCAGGCGGAGCAGGCCCTCGTCGCCACGCAGGCCGACGTGGCGCGTCGCGAAGTGCTGGCCCGTGTCGCTCGCACGCTCGCCGACAACCAACTGCGCCCTGGCGCCGAAGCCTCGCGCGCCAACGCAGAACGCGCTGCCGCTGAGACGCGAGCGATCCTGGCGCGGCAGACGCTCGTGCTGGCCCAGGCCACCTTGGCGCGCGTGCTCGGCGTGACGACCGGGCCGGTGACCGTGCGTGCGGCCGGCCTGCTCGGGCTCGCCCCGTCCGGCAGTGGAGGTGGTGACGCCGCGGGCTCCCACCCGCTGGCGCTGGCGCGTGAGGCGGCCGTCGACGTCGCGCGGACGCAGGAGGAGGTGCTGGCCCACACCGATCGACCACGCGTCTACCTTCAGACGGCCCTGTTCGCGCGCGGCAGCGGCGCCTCATTCAATGGTGTGTTCGACGGCGGCGCCAGCGGCCTGGGATTCGACCGGGCGAATTGGGCCACCGGAGTGCAGGTGGTGCTACCGAACCTGTTCGACGGGATGAGTCTGCGCGCGCGTCGTGCCGCTGCCGCCGCCGCCACCCGCGCGGAAGCCGCCCGCTACGACGAGGCCGTGCTCATGGTGGCGAGCCAGCAGCAGGTCGCCGCGGCGATGGTGGACGCCGCCCGCGCCGTCGCGGCCAGCACGCCCGTGCAGCTGGCCGCCGCCCGCCAGAGCGAAGCGCAGGCCAGTGCCCGCTATCGAGCCGGGCTCGCCAGCATTGTCGAAGTGGCCGACACCCAAGGCCTTCTCGCGCAGGCGGAGTATCAAGATGCCGCGGCCCGCATCGAGGTGTGGCGCACACTGCTGGCCGACGCGGTCGCGCACGGCGACCTCACGCCGTTTGTGAACCTCGTGTCGTCTTCAGGGGGGGTGCGCTAGGCCATGTGGCTCATTCGGGCGGCCCTTCGGCGTCCCATCACCATCTTCGTCGCGGTCATCGCCGTCGCGGTCACGGCCGTCTTTGCCGTCAGTCGGATGCGGGCCGATATCTTCCCGGACCTCGATTTGCCAGTGATCTACGTGGCGCAGCCGTACGGCGGCATGAGCCCGGCGCAGATGGAAGGCTACATCACCTACTACTACGAGTACCACTTCCTCTACGTGAACGGCATCGAGAGCGTGGAATCGAAGTCGATTCAGAATACGTCGCTGCTGAAGCTCACCTTTCATGCGGGCACCGACATGGCCGAGGCCCTCGCCCAGACGATTGGCTACGTCAATCGCGCGCGGGCCTTCATGCCGCCCGGGACCGTCGGCCCCTTCATCATGCGGTTCGACGCCGGCACGGTGCCGGTCGGCTATCTGGTCTTCAAGAGCGACACCCGCAGCCTGGGCGAGATTCAGGACCTCGCGCTCAACCGCGTGCGCCCGCAGTTCGCCACGCTGCCCGGCGTGACCTCGCCGCCGCCGTTTGGCGGCAGTCAGCGGACGATCGTGATCCGTGTCGATCCCGACCGGCTCCGCTCGTACGGTATGGCGCCAGACGAGGTGATCCGCGCCGTCACGGCCGGCAACGTCATCCTGCCGTCGGGCAGCGTGAACATCGGCGACGAGACGCGGATCTCGCCGATGAACTCGGTGGTCGGGACGATCAACGACCTGCTCGAGCTGCCGATCCGGACGGGGGCCGGCCCTCCGGTCTCGATTCGCGATGTCGGCTCGGTCAGCGACAGCACCGACATCCCCAGTGCGTACGCGCTGGTCGATGGCCGGCGGGCGGTCTACATTCCCGTCACCAAACGACCCGACGCCTCCACCTTGAGCGTCGTCGCATCGGTGCGGGCGAACCTGGGCCGCTTCCAGTCCCTGGTGCCGGACGACATCACGGTGTCGTACGAACTCGACCAGTCGGCCACGGTCTCCGCCGCCCTGCGCGCCGTCGCCGGCGAGGCCCTGCTCGGCGCTCTGCTCACCGGCCTCATGGTGTTGCTGTTCCTGCGCGACTGGCGCAGCGCGGCCATCGTGGTCGTCACGATTCCCTTTGCGCTCCTGGCCGCGGTGGTCGCCTTGTGGGGGGCCGGCCAGACCATCAACATCATGACGCTCGGCGGCCTCGCCCTCGCCGTGGGGATCCTCGTGGACGAGGCGACGGTGGCCATCGAGAACATCCACACCCACCTCGCCCGCGGCACCCCCGTGGCCCGGGCGGTGCTCGACGCCAGCGGCGAGGTGGTGGTGCCGCGGCTGTTGGCCATGCTGTCGGTCGTGGCGGTTTTCGTGCCGTCGTTCTTCATGACGGGCGTGTCGCGCTCACTCTTCATCCCGCTCTCGCTCGCGGTCGGCTTCGCGATGATCGCCTCGTTCGTCTTGTCCAGTTCCCTCGTCCCCGTGCTGTCGGTGTGGTGGCTGGGGCGACCTCACGACGCGCCTACCGGAGCGCCGGCCAGCGACTGGGTGGAGCGGCTGCGCCACCGCCTCGGCGCCCTGCTCACGCGTGTCGCGCGCGCCCGGGTGGCGCTGATCGCCGTCTACGTGCTGGTGACCATCGGCCTCGTGGCCACCATCGGTCCGGTGCTGGGCCGTGAGATCTTCCCGCCGAGTGGCGCCAAGCAGTTCCAATTGCGGTTCCGCGCCCCGGCCGGGACGAAGTTCGAGTTGACCGAGCAACTGGGCCGGAGCGTTCTCGACGAGATCCAGCAGGTGGCCGGCCCCGGCAACGTGGCCATCACGCTCGGCCACGTGGGCGTACAACCCACGTCGTATCCCATCAACACCATCTTCCTCTGGACGGGTGGACCGCACGAGGGGGTGCTTCAGGTGGCCCTCAGGTCCGACGCCCCCTTCCAGCTGGAGGCGTTCGAGGAGACGTTGCGCGAACGGTTCGCGTCGAAGTTCCCCGACACGCAGTTCTCGTTCGAGCCGGGCGACCTGGTGAGCCGCATCATGAATTTCGGCACGCCGACACCAGTGGACGTGGCCGTGATGGGGCCCGATTTCGCCGCCAGTCGAGCCTTCGCCGCCAGAGTGCGGACCGAACTGGCGAAGGTCGGGTCGCTGCGAGACTTGCAGTACGGACAGGCTCTCGAGTACCCGGCGATCCAGGTGAATGTCAACCGCCAGCTGGCCGGCCAACTGGGGGTGACCGTGGAACAGGTGGGCCGATCGTTTGCGGCGGCCACCTCGTCTAGCCGGTTCGTGGCACCCAACTACTGGGCCGATCCCCGCACCGGCATCGCGTTCCAGGTGCAGGTGCAGGTGCCGCAACCGCGGATGACGAGTCTCGAGGATCTGCGCGTGGTGCCGGTCGCCGGTGGTGGCACCGCAGCACCGCTCCTTGGCGACCTGGCCCGCATCGAGAACGCCACGATCGTCGGCGAGTACGACCGCGTGAACGGGCAGCGCATGGTGACCCTCACCGCCAACGTGGCCGGCGAAGACCTCGGCCGAGTCCTCACGCACGTCGAGCAAGCCATCGCCCGCGCGGGCGAGCCTCCGCGCGGCGGCTCCGTGACACTCCGGGGCCAGATCGCCGCGATGAACGAGACGGTCACCAACATCACCGCCGGCCTGGGCGTGGCGGTGGTTGTCATCTTCCTGCTGCTCGCCGCCAACTTCCAGTCGCTGCGCCTGGCGTTTGTCGTCGTCTCCACGGTGCCGGCCGTCCTGGCCGGCGTGGTCGTGATGCTGTTCGCCACGGGCACCACCCTCAACGTGCAGTCGTTCATGGGCACCATCATGGCCATTGGCGTGGCCGTCGCCAATGCGATTCTGCTCGTGACCTTCGCGGAACAGGCGCGACGGCAGGGCGGCTCGCCACTGGTCACGGCCATTGAGGCGGCGCAGTCGCGGATGCGACCGGTGTTGATGACCAGCGCCGCGATGATCGCGGGCATGGTGCCGATGGCGCTTGCCTTCGGCGACGGGGCTGAGGCCACCGCGCCGCTGGGCCGCGCGGTTATCGGCGGACTGGCCGCGGCCACCCTGGCCACGCTGATCGTGCTGCCATCGGTCTACTCCCTCGTACAGCAGTCCGCGCGCGCGACATCGCCGTCGCTGGATCCCGACGATCCCGAGAGCCCCTACTGGACTCAGGTTGGATGATCATGATGACGCTCCTGACACGCTTGCGCCGGCCGACGCCGGCTGCCCTCGCCTCGGCGCTCCTGCTGCTCGGCACGGTGGCATGCGGGGGCGGCACGACCGCACCGGCAGCGTCCCCGGCAGGCCCGGTCACGATTGACATTGTCCACGTCGTGGAAGCGCCACTCGACGTACAGCTGTCGCTCCCCGGCGAGCTGACGGCCTATCAGTCGGTGGCCATCTTCCCCAGGGTCTCGGGGTTCGTGAAGACCGTGCCGGTCGATCGCGGCTCGCGCGTCCGCGCAGGCGACGTGCTCGCCACCCTCGAGGCGCCGGAGCTCGTCGCCCGACGCTCCGAGGCGCAATCGAAGCTGCAAGCCGCCGAAGCGGAGGTCGCCGGCGCCCAGGCGAAGGCCGACGCGGACCGTGGGACCTACGACAAGCTGAAGGCGGCGTCAGCCACCCCGGGCGTCGTGGCCGGCAATGACGTGCTCGTGGCGGAGAAGGCCGCGGAGGCCAGCCAGAACCAGGTCGATGCCAGCCGGCAGAATGTCGAGGCCGCTCGGCAGGCGGCCAAGGCCATTCGCGAAATGGAAGGCTACCTCCGCGTCACGGCGCCATTCGGCGGCGTGGTCACCGAGCGCAATGTGCATCCCGGCGCGCTCGTCGGGCCTGGGGCGGGAGCCATCTCTCCGATGCTCCACCTCGTCGAGAACAGCCGGCTACGGCTGGTGGTGCCAGTACCCGAGGCCTACACGGCCGAGGTGATGACGGGCACGACGATCCCCTTTACGGTCGCCGCCTATCCGGGCCAGACGTGGTCGGGCACGACTGCGCGGATCGCCCACGCGGTGGATGTGTCCACGCGTACGATGGCCGTGGAACTGGATGTGACCAACGGAGACGGCCGGCTCGCTCCCGGCACCTTCTGCCAGGTGCAGTGGCCGCTTCGGCGCACGGCGCCTTCGCTCTTTGTACCGACGGGCAGCGTGGCCTCGACGACGGACCGCACCTTCGTGATTCGCATCCGCGATGGGAAGACGGAATGGGTCAATGTGAAGACCGGGCTCACGTCAGGGCCGCTGATCGAAGTCTTCGGCGATTTGAAGGCGGGAGACGAAGTGGCCGGTCGCGGGACGGACGAACTGCGACCCGCGACCAACGTGCGGGCACGCGAAGCCAAGCCCTGACCCGGGCCACGGGTGGTTTACCTGGCGGTGGTCGGACACACCGACAGCTGCTCCCGCGCGCGGTCGTAGCCCTGCCGGACCATGTCGGTCAGCGCCGACTGCCGATCAGCCTCGTCGCGGGTATGGACGTCGTTCCTTGGCATGACCCCCTGCCCTTAGCGGTCTGGAGCGATCGACACCGATGCGTCCCAGCGCCTCGCCTCGCCGAAGGCGAGCCAGCCGGCCAGCAGCTCACGATCCGCGCGGCGGGACTTGACGGCGATCAGGTGTGCGCGAGGGCCGAGCGCCAGGCTGGTGAGCTTGTCGACGACACATTGACGTGTCGGCAGTGTCGTGACGAACGCTCCACCCGGCGTTATCGCTCGGCGCCAGATCCGCCAGCGAGAAGCGGCCGCCGCATCGAACACTACATGGAACACGCCACCTGCCGGACCGGGCATTTCACGCGCCCTTCGATCCCACACCTCCGAGGCTCCCAGCCGCATCGCCATCTCGAGTCCAGGACCGGAACCAACCGCCGTCACGGTTGCTCCGAGTCGTCTGGCGATTCCGACGGCCAGCGAGCCAACGCCGTGACGGCCTCGCATTCCGCAATGAGCGCCTCGGCCTTCTGCGGGAACTTCATCGTGCCGAGGATGACCTCGTAGTCGGCGGGATTCACATTCGGCGTCGGCATCATCGGGCGCGCATCCGGTTGCCGCGCGCGTTGTGCTCGACTTCCGCCAGGCCCAATTCCTCCATCAGCGGCGGGATGTACATGCCGAATCGGCCGCGCAGACCCTTCTTCCGACCGTACCAGCCTTTCACCGGGTTCTCCGACGAGCGCCCCCACGCCTCCACCGTGCCGTCCTTGGCGGGCTTCTGCTCATCGGCGGAGCCCAGCTCCATCCATTCGCCGTGCGCCTTGAGCATGCTGTGCAGATCCTGTAGGCAGCGATATTCGTAATGCAGGACGGTCTTGCCCACCTTGCAGACGAGCATGTCCCCGCCGGCAATCGTCTCGCGATGCATGGTGAACTCGGACGTCCGGGGCGGTGTCTTCAAGACCCAGGGATTGCCCACCGTACCCTTCGCAGTGGCCACAGTGTCCTCCGTCGGTGATGTGCCATTCCAGCGCGCACGCGAGGGCGCCGTCAGGCCCGTTCCGCGTGCGTCTTGAGATTCCCGGCAAACTCGTCGAACGACGGCTGCAGGTCGGGAATCGACTTCGTGATGAGCGGCGCCAGTAGCCCCGTATACACCTCTCGCATGGTGAATTCGATCAGTCCATCAGCTCGCGGCGACAGCGTGTAGGTACGGGTGCCGGTGAAGAGCCCAAGCGGCATGCCGCCTGACAGCACCATCCGCTCGCGCGGCACGAACTCAACGACCTTGAGAGGAAAGGCCCGGCCGGCCTTCGCGTGCACCGTCACGGTGCCACCAAGCGCCGGCGTCCCGTCCACGCGGAGGATCGACGAGTCGAGCTCGGGCCAACGGTTCGCGTCCATCAAGGTCTTCCAGATCGTGTCTGGCGTGGACTGGATTCGAGTCGACGCATGGAATGATTTCATGGTGCCCTTCTGGTTAGGATGTTGCGGCGGGTCGCATCCGCAAGTGATTTGCAAGCGGCGACGTAGTGCGGCAACAGGCCGCCCCAGTGGCGTCGGCGCGATCGGACCGAAGGTGCCACGAGTAGCTGAGACGCGTGGGGGGATCCCACTCGACGATCGTCCCCCACTCGAATTCTTCGCCAGCGGGCGACGCTCGAGAATCCGGCCGCCCAACATCGGCTCTATCGTCACCGTGGTGCCCGGAGCCTGCGACACCGAATGCGTGTGCGGCCACCAGAGAGACGTCTTGGCGGTAAACACGTCGAAGGCGTGCGTCACGTCGGGAGCCATTGGTAACGCCAATGTTACGGATGCAATGCGCCAGCCTTCACCGCCTCAAGGCCGATGACAGCACCATTGCACCCAGCACGGCGCTGACCACCGAGCCGGCGAGCGTGCCGATCTTTCCAGCAGACTCCAGGGCCGCGAACTGTCCGGCCGGGAACGCCAGCGTGTTCAGAAACAGCGCCATGGTGAAGCCAATCCCCGCCAGACACGCCCCGCCTGCGAGCATGCCCCACGTCACGCCGTCTGGCAGACTGGTCACGCGGAAGCGGACGGCCGGCACGCAGACGAGAAGGATGCCGACCGGCTTGCCGAGCGCAAGAGCGGTGGCCACGGCGATGGCGACCGGTTCTCCAAGACTCGAGGGTCTCAGGACCACGCCGGCGTTGGCCAGCGCGAACGCCGGCATGATGACGAACGCCACCCAGGGGTGTAGCCCGTCCTCCAGGCGCTGCAGCGGCGAGATAGCCTCACGCGCGGCGAACTGGGTGCGTCCCGCCTCGGCGCTTGTCGTGCGTGGGTCGCCGGCGTCCCCACCCGCACGTTGCCACGCCGTCTTGAGCAGGTCCGCAAACGACTGCTGACCGATCCAGGCATGGGCCGGCGTCAACAGGCCAAGGAGGACGCCAGCCACCGTCGGGTGCACGCCGGATCGCAAGAATGCCAGCCAGATGAACGCGCCGAGGACGACATAGACGCCGACCGACCGCACACCGATGCGATGGAAGGCGTACACGAGGCCGAACGTGCCGGCCGCCCATCCCAGCCAGCTCCACGCGATGGTCTCGGTGAACACGAACGCGATGATCAGCACGGCCACCAAGTCGTCCACGATCGCCAGCGACAGGAGCAGAATCTTGAGCCCGAGGGGCACTCGCGGGCCAAACAGAGTCAGGAACCCCACGACGAAAGCGATGTCGGTGGCCATCGGGATCGCCCATCCACGCTGACCGGGCCCGCCAAACTGCAAGGCCATGTATATCGCCGCCGGCATGACCACACCGCCAAGCGCCGCCAACACGGGCAACAGGGCCTTCTTGGGGTCGCGTAGCTCCCCGTGAACGATCTCTCGCTTGACCTCCAGGCCAACCACGAAAAAGAAGATGGTCATGAACCCGTCGTTGACGATGAGGTGCCCAACGTCACCCGACAACGTGAAACCGCCGACGGACAGCGACACGGGCGTCTTCCAGAGATCGGCGAACCACCCGGCCAGTGGAGAGTTGGCGATTGCCAGGGCCAATGCCGTGCAGGCGAGCAAGACGACGCCACTCGAGGCCTCCACGTGCAGGAAGCGCGTCACCGGCGCCAGCCACCGATCAACCGGCATGACGGGCAACGACGACTCGGGACACTCGGGCGTCGACATAGGTGAACGGTCTATCGATGAGCAGAGCCGGCGTCAGAGGTGCCAGTCGTCGACGGCTGAGGTGTGCATCCGCAACGAAGGCTCACACACATCCTATCCCGCAGTAACGACGACCGCGCGGCACGTCTGGCCTCCGCTGCGCCGATAGGCGTGCGGCTGGCCGGAGTCGAAGTACATCGAGTCGCCCGCCGCAAGGGTGTGCTCCACCTCGTCGATGTGCACGCTCAACTTGCCGGACACGACGTAGATGAACTCGACACCGGGATGAGCGTGCGGCTTCAATCGCTCGGGGGCCACGGGAAGGAACTCGGCGAGGTACGAGCTGAACCGCCGCTCGGTGGCCGGGAAGTCCAGTGACTCGAAGCGATACGCCACCGCCGCCGCACCGGGCCTGTCCGGCAGTCGCACGCGATCGGCCTTGCGCACGATGGCGAGGAGCGGCTTTTCGCGCGTGCCGGCGAAGAAGAAGTCGAGGCCCACGCTGAACACGAGCGCGATGCGAAGCAGCGTGGGCAACGTCGGAAACAGCCGGCCCCGCTCGATCTTCGAGAGCATCGCCGCCGACAGGCCCGTGTGCTGTCCCAGCTCGACCAGCCCCATCGAGCGCTTCAGGCGGAGCGCCCGAACCTTCGCGCCAATCCCGTAGTCGCTCAGTCCAGCTTCCAGCGTCGCCGACAGCATCCGGCCTCCGATTTTCGTGAAGTGAACATTCTCCGCGTTCGGTGTCGTGCCGTTCACACGATTGTGCCTACTGCGCGCATTTTATTTGCACTTAACCAAATTTGAACTATATTCACAACATCCGTTTTCGACGACGCGCTCAACGGACCGACGATCACGGCGAAGGTAGATATGTTCACCCTGACGATCGCAGCTATCGCGGCGCCCGGCACGGTGATGGCGGCCGAGGTGGTGACACTGAAGTCCGCCAAGGCCGTCAGCGATGGTAGCCTCACGATCATGGTCAACACCAGTGGCGTCATGGTGGACGGCGCGACATGACCCTGATGACGCAGGGCAAGTAGGAGGCCACGGCGTGAAGGCACAGGTGCTCCTCACCGGCGCCACCGGCTACGTCGGCGGCCGTCTTCTTCGGCAATTCGAGGAAGACGGTCGCTCCGTTCGGTGCCTGGCGAGGGACACAACGCGGTTGCCGGCGACCGACCCAGCCATCGAAGTCGTCCAGGGAGATGTCCTGGATGAGTCGTCGCTCGACCGCGCGTTCATCGGCGTCGAGACCGCGTATTACCTGGTGCATTCCATGGCCGGCAAGGCCGACTTCGCGGACGCCGACCGGCGCGCCGCCGACAACTTCGGCCGCGCGGCCGCCCGCGCCGGGGTGCAACGCATCGTCTATCTCGGCGGCCTGACCGGAGGCCCCGGAACGCTGTCGGCTCATCTGCAGAGCCGTGCGGACACCGGTGACGTCCTTCGCCAGAGCGGTGTTCCCGTCATCGAGTTCCGCGCCTCGGTCGTGGTTGGGGCCGGGAGTCTCTCGTTCGAGATGATTCAGGCGCTGGTCGAGCGGCTGCCCGTGATGCTCTGCCCTCGCTGGGTCGACACGCTCACGCAACCCATCGCCATCGACGACGTGCTCGCGTACCTGAGGGCGGCGCTGGATGCCCCCGACGGAACCGCCGGCATCTTCGAGATCGGGGGGCCGGACGTGGTGTCCTACGGCGACATGATGCGCGAGTACGGGCGGCAACGCGGACTGCGCCGGTGGCTCATCAAGGTGCCGGTACTCACGCCGCACCTGTCCGGGCTGTGGCTGGCGCTGGTCACGCCCGCCCAGGCGCGCGTGGGCCGGGCGCTGGTGGGCGGTCTCAAGAACGCCACGGTCGTGCGCTCGACCACCGCACGGGACCGCTTTTCAGTCACGCCGATGCCATTTCGCGTGGCACTTACCAGGGCAATTGCCGACGGCCGGTCCGCTCGTCAGAAGGACGATACCCGCACGACGGAGGTCGCGGTTCCACCGCAGCGGGCCTTCGCGCCAATCCGGCGCATCGGCGGAACCAGCGGCTGGTACTTCGCCAACGCGCTCTGGCGGCTGCGCGGATGGGCGGACCGGTGCGTCGGCGGCGTCGGCATGGGCCACGGACGGCCGCATCCGGATACGTGCGCTGTGGGAGACACGATAGACGGCTGGACGGTCGAGGCCTACGAACCCGATCGACTGCTGCGGCTCGCGGCGAACATGAAGCTGCCCGGACGGGGCTGGCTGGAGTTCGAGGTCACCCCGCTGGACGAGGGACGGCGTTCGCTGATCCGCCAGAGTGCGACCTTCGATCCGCGTGGTGTGCTTGGCCGGGTCTACTGGTACGGCATCGCCCCGTTCCACAACGTCATCTTCGGCGGCATGCTGGCCGGCATCACGTCTCGGGCCGCACGCGAGGGAACGTCATGAACCGGACGGTCGTCGTCAACGACCGCATGCAACGCGGGTACGTGTACTACCGCACCGAGGCCGTCGGCCGGAACTACGCCCCGGAGTTCAAGCCAGAGCTGACCCCGAAGCAGGTGCTGCGGCTCGGCGTATTTGGCGGCAAGTACATGACCGACTGCCGCGAGGAATTTCCGGACCACTGGTTCACCCATGCGAAGCTGTGCGCCGACCGTCACGACGCGCGCCTCAACTGCTTCGGCGTGAACGCTTCGCAGTCGCTGGCCACGTGGCGGCTGAACGGGTGGATCCGGCCGCAGGACCCGCGCGGGTGGTTTCAGTGGTACTGCCGCTACTACATGGGACGCCGAGGCCGGGACGATGCGCGGCAGATTCGACGCTGGCGCGCCATCGCGAGGCACGTGGCCGCGATCCGGAAGAACTGCGAGCCCTGCGATCTCGAGTGCCGGCGGCGGCAGCGGCAGGCAGTGCTGCACTGGGCCTACGACAGCCGGAAGATTTGAGTCGAGGCGCTGCCGCGCGATGCCCCGTGGCACGCCAGCGGCTGAACGCCGAATTGAGGTGAGCATGTCGATGTCTGCACTCGTCAAGGTGTACGGCTTGATGACCGTCACGTTCTTCGCCATCGATCTGGTCTGGCTGGGCATCGTCGCCAAGCCGTTCTACCAGTCGTATCTCGGGCCCATGCTCCGTCCGGACGTGCGGTGGGGGGCGGCCATCCTCTTCTACCTGCTGTTCATCGCGGGCATCCTGGTGTTTGCGGTGCTGCCAGGCGTCGAGCGAGCCTCATTGAGGCGGGCCGTCGCGCTTGGTGCGTTCTTCGGCCTCGTCGCCTACGCCACCTTCGACCTCACCAGCCTGGCGCTCGTGAAGGGGTTTCCGGACATCGTCGCCGTGGTCGACATGGCCTGGGGTACGGTGCTGTCGGCTAGCGTCGCCGCGGCTGGATATGCGGCCGCCCGGTGGGTTGGCGCCGGGTCGTAGACCCGAGCCTTGGCATCGGAAGCCGCGACAACGCGGCCCGCCAGTAAAGGGATGGAACCGCTCGCACCGACCGACCGGACATTGATACATGCCAAGGAGGGATATGGCCGGTCACCCTCGCGCCGCTTGTCGACACTTCACCCCATCGAGCGGGAACTGGGCTTCGCACGGCCGGCGGAGGCGCACAGCCGACAGCGCGGTCGCCACGCGGGACGCCAGTGTTGAGGCGCCCCGCGTGGATTGGCCGGGTTAGCGAACGGCCTGAAGAATGAAGTCGAACGTGCTGGGAAACGACCCAATCGCGTAGACGAAGTACCGCGTGCCAGACGCGAATTGCAGCTGCGCGACCGACGTGACCGGGGCGCCCGTGAACGGAATCTGTAGCTGCAGCGGAGTCGTGGTGGCAGGCACCTCGAGGTCGCCGAAGTAGGGATTGGTCAGCGCCAGCTTCGGAAAGCCGCCCGCCACGAGCTGCACCGCCGGCGCCTGCGCCGCGTGGCGCACGCTCACCCGTGCCATGCCGTCGGCCACGGGCGAGTTGTCGTTCTGATAGATCGTCGCGGTGGGCGCACCGTGACCGTCGAGGTGCGCCAGGATGCTCAGCTCGACGTTGTCGGGGATGGCCGCGCCCAACACCGCGATAACCGGCGTCGCCGACTGCGGGTTCGCGCCCTGCGCGAAGATGCGGACGTCCACGCTCAGCGCGCCGCCAACCGGGATATCCGCGATGGCCTTCGGCTGGAAGTCCGGCAGGGTGGGTGTGTCGGGAATAGGCGCGCCCGCCACCGTCGCATACACGTCAACCGGGACGCCGGGAATCCCGTGAATCACGAATACACGCGACGCTGCGTCGGCGGCGCTCGCCGAAGCCGTCAGAAGAATCGCCATGGTGAGTGCTCGGAGAATGCTCATAGAACCGTTCCTTTCGGCTAGCAAGACATCGAACGACCGGGTTGTGAAGAATTCGACAACCGGATGACTTTAAGTTTAACGACATTTTTCTTTCATATCAGTTCAAACCGGCGACACGGCGAAATCGTGTGCGCGGCACGACAACAATCGGACCCATTGTTCGCGGGAGGAAAACTTAGCGCCGGCGCCGAACCGCAGACGGATCACGTCACCCCTGTACTGGAAAATTTTCTTGATGGTCGGCGCGATGAAGAAGCGGTTGGTCAGGCGGCCGAGCAAGCCGAACGGCGGCGTATAGAAGACGCGGTCGTCCATGATCGTGCGCCGTCCGTCTGCGCGACACGTGTGCTCGTGCCACCACAAGCGGTAGGGCCCCGCCTCCTGGGTGTCGACGAACCGTCTCTCCGGTTCCCACTCGGCGATGCGCGTCCGCCACTTGACCGGCACCGGACCGATCCGAACGCGGTAATTGATGATCGCACCAGGCGCCATGGGCGGCATCGGCCCATCGATCGTGAACCGCATGTCGGCCGGAGTAATGAGGCCGAGATTGGCGGCCTTCGAGAAGGACGCGAACGTTTCATCGAGAGGCGCGTCCACCACGGTACGGGTTCGCAGTTCGTACCGAGCGGCCTCCGCCCCCAGGGGCTTCGAGGTGGCTGAGGCGACCGTGACCGGTGCGCCCCCGACGATGTCGTCGAGCGCCGCGGCCAGCGTAGGAAACCCGAACGGGAACCGCCACGTCTCCAGCGCGCGCGGCACCACGCGCTGGCTGGCCAGCAGCGCGACCGCGGCCTCGCCGAAGATGGCTTTGAGGGCAAGGGCCGGCAGTGGCAGAACCGCCCGACGATGGAGGGCCAGGCCGAGCGTGCTGGCGAACGCGCGGTTGGTGGTCTGAGCAGGGGCCACGGCGTTGACCGGTCCTCGATACCGATCGTCCACCAGCGCGGTGGCAATGACCCTCACTAAGTCGTGCAGGTGAATCCAGGGGCAATACTGCTTTCCCGATCCGATGGGCCCGCCCACACCGAACTGAAACGCGGGTAGCATCTGCGCCAGGGCACCACCCGCGCGGCCGAGCACCACGCCGGTTCGGAGGCACACCACCCGCACCCCCAGCGCCTCGGCCTGCTGCGCCGCCTGTTCCCATCGCTGGCTCAACCGTCCGAGGAAATCGGCGGCTGCGCGCGACGTCTCGGTCAACGGTTCGTCTGCGCGGTCGCCGTAGTAGCCAACGGCGCCGGCCGACACGAGTGTGGCAGGCCGGGTCTTGGCGGCCGCCATGGCGCGCACGAGGTCGCTCGTCAGCCCCACGCGGCTGTCCTCGAGCACCGCGCGGCGGGCGGCCGTCCATCGGCCGCCCAGGATGGGCGCGCCGGCGAGGTCCACGACGGCGTCCGATCGCTCGATCTCGGTTGCCAGCGCGTCGAATCCCGCACTGATCGACACCATCTCGACATCCGCGCCCAGCAGGCCGCGCGCCGTGACCTCGGATCGGACCCATGCCACCACCGAGTGGCCCTCGCCATGGAGAAGGGGGACGAGCGCCCGGCCGACGAAGCCCGTGGCGCCTGTGACCAGGACCCGGAGCTTCGCACTCAACCGAGGGGTCCCGGCGATTCGGCTCGCTCCCATGTCAGCTCGCCTTCGCTACCGGCATCGCGTCTTGAGCCGCCCATGGCTCGTTGAAGAAGACACGCCCGGACCCGTTCTTGACGAGCATCAGCTGAAACAACCCGGTGTGCCGCTCCAGGAACGCCGCCTCGCAGGACGCGAGATACAGATCCCACATGCGAATGAATCGGTCGTCGAACCCGGCCGCTCGGACGAGGTCGAGATTCTGATGAAACCGGTCGCGCCACGCGTGCAGGGTGCGCGCGTAATGCGTGCCGCAGTTCTGAGCGTGATACAGCGAGAGCGACGTCGTTCTGGCGAGCGACTTCATCACCTCTCCGACCGACGCCAGTTCGCCGCCAGGAAAGATGTACTTCTCGATCCAGTCTGGGGTGCCGTGGTAGTGCGGGAACCATTGGTCATCTACGGTAATGGTCTGCAGGAACATGGAGCCGCCCGGCGCCAGAAGGCGATCCACCGCCGAGAAGTAGTCGTCGTAGTGCGGGAATCCCACCGCTTCGAACATCTCGATGCTGACCACCTTGTCGAACCGGCCGGTCAGTTCCCGGTAGTCGGCCCGCAGCACGTCGATGCGCGAGCCTGCCTCGCCGAGCCGGGATGTCAGTTCCCGAACGTGGCGGTACTGCTCGTCGCTGATCGTCGTGGTCGTCACTCGGCAGCCGTAGTGGGTCGACGCCCACACCGCGAAGCCGCCCCACCCGCTGCCGATTTCGAGTACGTGGTCGGCGGACGTGAGGCCGAGCGTCCTGCAGATGCCGTCCACCTTCTGCGCCTGGGCCTTCTCGAGCGAGTCGGAGGCCGACTCGAAGCAGGCGCACGAATACATCCGCAGGTCCTTGTCGAGGAAACACTGGAAGAAGTCGTTGCCGAGGTCGTAATGCCGGTGGATGTGACGGCGGCTGCCGGCGAGCGAGTTGTCGCGGAAGCGGCGCGCGAGGGCGTCCGCGAACCGGCTCTGCCCGTCGACGGCTGGCCGGTTGCGCAGCATCAGCCGCGTCAGCGGCACCAGGTGCGGGGTCGCCCAGTCGCCATCCATGAACGACTCGCCAATGCCGATGTCGCTGCCCGTGAGGGCCCGGAGGAAGAACCGGTCGTCGTGCACGGTCATCCGTGCATCCAGGCTCCCGGGCTCGCCAAACCGGTACGTGCGGTCCGGACACTCGAGGGTGAGTGTCCCACCCGTCAGGCCGCCGAGCCCGGAGAGAAACGCCGACTTTGCCCATTGCCTCAACATCTGCATCACTCCGTTGATTGATTGGCTCGGCCCGCGGATTCTGCCGCGCGTGCCGCGCGTTCGCCCACGCCGTCGCGGGTGACGCGCGGCACGACGGGAATGCCCTTCCACCAGAGCCTGAGCGCCTGCCAATGAATACTCGCGACCACGCGTACCGTCATCGCCGGATGCCTCAGGAGCACCCGCCGGATCTCCCGCGCGGTCCAGGGCCGTCGCTCGAGTGAGAGCGTCGCGTCAAAGGTGGTCACACCGTCCCGGATCGTTCTCATGTGGGCAACGAGTTGATCGGCCGGCAGGGTAAAGGAGAAGGCGTAGTCGAGGTCCGCCGGCATGAAGGGCGACACGTAGAGCGACTTGGACGCCGCCGACCGGAACGTGCGCGACGATGGGTCCGGCCGAAGCCAGTAGTTGTGCGACCCTCCGAAGGTGTTGCTCACCTCCGCGAGTACGACCTGCAGGGCGCCGGCGGCGTCGAAGCAGTAGAAGAACGACACCGGGTTGAAGAGGTACCCGAGATAGCGCAGGTGTGTCAGCAGGAAGATGCGCCCGACCGGCAGGTCGACCCCGCTGGCCGCCGCGGCGGCGGCGAGGCGCGACCTCAGCGGAAGGGCCGCGTCGCCGAAGTGGTCGCGATCGTAGAAGCTGGCCCAGTTCCATCGGTTGTAGCTGGTGAACGACGAGGCCGCCATCAGGTCCGGCACGCGGTCGATATCGAGCAGCACCATGAACAGCGGATAGGTGAAGGCGTGCGGCACCTTCCCCATCCGTCGATGGCGCAGCGTGCCGACGAACACGCCCGAGTCGATCACCACCGCACCCCGAGCGCCTCGGCCACACGGATCGCGGAGCTCAACCCGTCTTCGTGGAAGCCGTGGAACCAATAGGCACCACAGTAGTGCGTCCGGTTCACGCCGCTCACCTCTTTCCATCGCGCCTGCGCCCGGATCGCGTCCCGCGTGAAGAGGGGGTGGCGATAGACCAGGCGGCGCAGCACGCGGCCGTCGTCGATGTGGCCGTTGGGATTGAGCGTGACGCAGTACTGCTCAGGCGTGGCGAGCCCCTGCAGCCGATTGAGGTCGTAGGTCACCATCGGCGGCGCGTCGGAGTCGGCGTCGAGCAGGTAGTTCCACGACGCCCGCGCCCGCGGCCGGCGCGGCAGCACGGAATCGTCTGTGTGCAGCCATGCCGCGTTGGCCGTCGTGGTGAAGTTCCCGAAGACGTCGCGCTCGCCATCGCTTGGTTCGGCGAGCAGCGGTAACACCTGGTCGCCGTGGCACGCCAGTACGACATCGTCGAATGTCATTGTCGGGCGGTCGCGAAACGCGATCGTGACCCCGGCTTGGCCTCGATGGACGGTCTGGATGTTCGCGCCGGTGTGGGCGCGCTCCGCGAGCGGCGCCGTCAACCGGGGGATGTAGGCATGGCTGCCGCCCTCGACCACCTTCCACACGGGCTGATCGCCAAGCGACAGCAGCCCGTGATTGCCGAAGAAGCGAATCAGCGTGATCGCCGGGAACGATCGAATCGCGTCCAGCGAGGCCGACCAGATGGCCGAGGCCATCGGCAATAGGTA
>Ga0209476_10001155_pt1 | contig 17891 bp, 15 predicted proteins | sample KloWWTrecipitate_FD_187179 | JGI IMG/M metagenome (GOLD analysis project Ga0209476, IMG submission 187179) | Active sludge microbial communities from Klosterneuburg, Austria, studying microevolution and ecology of nitrifiers - Klosterneuburg... | ecosystem: Engineered > WWTP > Aerobic digester... | reverse complement strand
GTAACGTTCGCCAGCACCGCGAGTAGCACAATCACCACCGTCAGTCCGTTCCCCAGCAGCCCGATGCCAAGCAGCGCCACCCGTTCCTGCCGCCGGAAAAGCCCCTCGCGCATCGAAAGCCCCGCGACCTCCGCCCGCGCCCGCATGTAGCTCACAGCGATGCTCCCGAAGATCGCCGCAAACACCAGCCCAACCTGTATCTGCTCGCCCCGCTCCGCGAAGTACCACGCGCACGCTGCCAGCACGATCGCTTCACTCGCCCGGTCCAGTACGGCATCGAAAACAGCACCGAATGGGCTCGCCAGCCCGGTTGCCCGCGCCACCGCGCCATCCACCAGGTCCAGCGCCGAAAAGAACAGGTACGTGATTCCCGCCGCCAGCAGCCTGCCTTCGGCGATCAGCCAGGCAGCAGCCAGGTTACCGCCGAACCCCAACAGCGAGATCATGTTGGGGGTAATTCCCAGTCCCCCAACGGTCCTGCCAATGGTGTCCTGGATAGACTTCGGAAGCCGCGCCGGCATCAGATTGATCGGCATCCCTTAGAGCTCGTCCGCCGCAAGCTTCCGGCGCGCGCGCGTCTCCGCCACCTGCCGATGCTCGTACAGCAGCCGCTCGTAGTACGAAAGCACGCGGTGCGCCACGTTGTCCCAACTGTAATGCTGCGCCAGGGCCGTCCCCTTCGCACCCAGATCTGCCCGTAGCTTTGGGTTCCGCAGCAGCCGCAGGATTGCCGTCGCGATCTCGGCCGGGTCCCGTGGCTTCACGAGCAGCCCTTCCTCCTCGTGGGTCATCACCCCGGCGAATCCTTCGATGTTGCTCGCCACCACCGCGCCGCCCGAAGCCAGTGCTTCCAGCAACACATACCCCTGGCTTTCGTTGCCTGTGTTCGGACAGCAGAACACCGTGGCGCTGCGGTGGTAGCGTGGCAGATCCGCGTAAGGCACGTTCGGCCGGAACACCACGTCCTCAAATTGCGCGAACAGCCGCTCATACCGCGTGAAGTCCCCGGCGCCCACCACTATAAGCCGCGTGTTCGGCACCTGTTCGCGGATTCGGAGGTACGCCCGCAACAGGTACTTCAGCCCCTTGCGCTTTTCCGGCCTCCCCACGAACAGGATGTTCTGCTTCCCATCCTCGAACTCCGGCAGAGGCTCGCATGGCGTCGAGAAATGCTGAAAGTCAATGCCATTGGGGATAATGTTGAAATAGCCAGCGAAGTACCGGCTCACCAGGTTCACCGCCGCCGGCGAAACCGCAATCTTCCCATCGAGCTTCCGGAACCACCGTTTGGTCAGTGGCGCGGTGTATCCGTAAATCCGGTTGCCGCCTTCCTTGGCCGCGTGGAACGTGCCTACATTCACCGCCTTCGAATACCGCAGAAAGTGATAGGGCAGCAGCGGCATCAGCGGCTCGTGGAGATGCACGACATCGAACTCGTACTCCTGGAACACACGCTTCACTTCGGGTGACTTCCACGCAAACGTGATTCGCGCCACCGAGCCGCTCACCCGCATCGATGTCGGCTTCCCCATCACCACCACTTCCCCCCGCGCTTGCTCCGGTGCCGATGCAGGCGCGAAGACAGTCACCTCGTGTCCCCATTCCCTGAAGTACGCCGCGAGGTGGGCGATGTGCGATTTCACTCCGCCTTCCACACACCAGTCATAGGGCGAGACCATCGCGATCCTCACCCGGCCCTCCATTTCCCACCAAGCATCTTGCGCGGCGTAGCGGAATAGCCCCAGGCCAGCCCCATCGCGATGCGACTGTACCCGACATCCCGCGCATGAGGATACCGCGCCATTCCCCCACGAACCCGTCCGTCCTGCAGCGCGCTCCGCAGGTCCTCCGCGCTCACCCCGTCATACTCCGTCCACCCGGTCCCGATGTGCGGCAGGTGGTGCGCATCCGAACCACCAACCCACGGCAGCCGCCAGCGCGCGGCGTTCAGCCTCGCGGCCCTCGCCCCCGTCCTGCGCCCCGCCGGGCTCGGGTTCGAAAGCTCGATCCCATCGAACGCGATGCCAGCCTCCCCCCGCCCCTCGATCCGGTCCAGCGTTCGCTCGCTAACCGACCGCGTCAGCCAGCTCAGGGGATGCGGAGCGATCGCAAGGCCCCCCTGGAGATGGATCCGCTCGAGCGTCGCCTCCACGCTCCGAAAGCTCGGCACATCCCGCTCAATGAACAGCGCCAGGATGTGCCCCTGCAGGCTCGTCACCTCCGCCCCCGCCACCACCTCGAAGCGGTAGCCCCGCTTTGCAGCCAACTCCCGCGCCCGCAGCCCGCCCGTTACGTCCTCGTGGTCCGTAATCGCCACCACGTCCAGCCCCGTCCGGTGTTCGACAAACTCCAGCACCTGCTCGATCGTTCCCATCCCGTCGGATACGCGCGTGTGGATGTGCAGGTCAGCCCTACCCACAGCTGTGAACCCTCCAGTAGTCCTCCAGGACCGTCCATTGGCCGGGCTCGCGTCGCAGGTGTGCCTCCAGCAAACGGGCATAGCGCGCGGCTGCCCGCCGCACGTCCTCGTCCCCGTCCTCCGTTCGCTCCACCCGGAACGCCTCCTCCACGTAGACCCGGAAGTGGTCGCGCCGCTTCCGCGCGGAGAACACCGGCAAGAGCGGGGCATCGAAACGCCGGGCAAGCTCCCACGGCCCCCTCGGCAGCTTCACCTCCCGATCGAAGAACGGCACGCACACTCCCGAACCCTGGATGTCCCTATCACCCATCACTCCCGCCAGGTGGCCAGCCTTCATCGCGTCGAGCAGTGCCTTCATCCCGCTGAACGTCGCTTCGTGGAATGCCCCCCCGGTCGACGACCGTAGCTGAAGGAGGTAGTCCGCCCACTCCCGCGGCTCCAACGCCTCAACCAGGGCCACAAACGGCCTGCCCCGAAAAGTGAGCGCCTGGATCGCCAACTCCGCATTGCCGGTATGAGCGCTCACCACTACCGCCGCCCCCGGCTCGGCCAGGATCTCCAGCCGCCCGCCGTGGTACACCTCCAGGTGCTCGGCCTCGAACGCCGACATCTTCCGCCCGGGCAACGTAGCCAGGTCAACGTAGTATTGCGCCACGTTCCGCATTGCCGCCTTGCTTGCCTGCCGTGCCGCCGCGAGGTCGCCATCGCAAAGCGGCAGCATGTTCCGGATCAGCCGCCGGCGCGTTTTCCGCTTCAGCCTCCACGCCACCCAGGCCGTGGCACTCGCGATCCGGTAGAACAGCCCCGGGAAACGCGCCGCCACAGGCTGCATCGACTTCATCCACCAGGTCCGGCTCATCATGATGGGTTCGCCGCCGCCCGCCGGACGAACATCGGACGGAACATATACCACTGCTCGGGCCGCTCACGGATAAACCCCTCGTGCGCTGCCACGATCCGTTGCGTCAGCTCGCGCACGTCCCGCTCGCGGTCTCCCGTGTCGGGCAGTGCAACGCCGAAGTCGCACAGCGTCATCACCTCCGGCCTCCACGGGCGCACCCGCGCAAAGGCCGCTGGGATCACCTTCGCGCCGGTTCGCAGCGCCATCCGCGCCGGCCCCGCCGGCACCTCGATCTCGTGCCCGAAGAACTGCACCCGCACGCCATCTCCCCCACGCGGTTGGTCGATCAGCAATGCCAGCAGCCCATTCCCTTTGAGCGCCCGTAAGAGCGATGGTCCCGCCCGCTCCATCTTCACCACCTGCATCCCCAGGCGCTCCCGCGCTCCGACCACCAGTTTGTCCAGCCTCGCATCGCCAAACGATTCCGCAACTACGGTCAGTGGCAGCCCCCTGGCCGCCGCCGCCCCCGCCCCCATGTCCCAGTTTCCAAAGTGCATGCACACAATCACCGCGCCATGACCACGTGCCAGCTCAGCATCGAGCAGCTCAAACTGACCGTTCCCATCGACGAGTCCCCGGAGTTCGTCCACGCCGACCCGGGGCAGCCGAACGAAATCCGCAAGGTACCGGCAATAGTTGACCAGGGAGCCGCGCGCCGTCCGCCGGATCTCCCCGCGCGAGGCGCCGGGCATCACCGCGGCGTAATTCGCCTGCATCGAACGCCTGCCCCGCGGCCACCCGTAATAGGCCACCCAGCCGGCCACTGTCGCGATTCCGTAACCCGCGCGCACCGGCAGCCGGCCAACCGCCGCCGAAACCACTCTCCACCCCCAGTACTGCACACCCGCGGCGGTCCAGCTCACGCGGCTCCGTCCTGGCGTTCCCGAATCACGCTGCTTCCGGTACTCACACCCGTATCTTAGCTTCGCCGCCGTTCCCGGGCGCTCCCGCGGCCCCGGGCCCGCCACTCCCCTACGGGAATACCCCGATTCTGCCGCTATCCACCAATTTGTCACTCAAGCTCCACCGTTGTCACCCGATAGTCACCGTAGAGACACCCTGCGGGAGAGCGGCACTCTCACCGGAGGGTCACCACCACCAGGCCGCAAACTGGCCAAGGGAGACACCAATGACCCGCATCATGACGAACGTGAGCGCAATCAACGGCCAGCGCAACCTCGCGCGCACCGGCCTCAAGATGGGCAAGACGCTCGAAAAGCTCGCCAGCGGCTACCGCATCAACCGCGCCGCCGATGACGCCGCCGGCCTCGCTATCTCCGAAAAGATGCGCGCCCAGATCCGCGGCAATAAGCAGGCCCTCCGCAATGCCCAGGATGGCATCTCGATGCTCCAGACCGCTGAGGGCGCGATGGACGAAGTCCACGCCATCCTCCAGCGCATGCGCGAACTGGCAGTCCAGGCCGCCAACGGCACCTACGCCGATAACGGCCCCGAGCGCACCAGCATCGGCGAGGAAATCGTCCAGCTCCGCACAGAAATCGACCGCATCGCCTTCAGCACCGAGTTCAACGGCCAGAAGGTCCTCACCGGCGCGCTTTCCAGCGTCTCGTCCGGCACCAGTGGCACCAACTTCGTCCAGGGCGAAACGATCGCCTACGGCAACGCCGGCGTAACCGGCACCCACCTGGTCACGGCCGATGCCCTGCCTTCCGGCGGCACCCGCACAGCGACCTTCACCACGGCGCCTGCTGGCTCCTACACCTTCGTCAACAACGGCGGCATTCTCGAAATGCGCCTCGGCGGCGCCACCGGTACCCTCGTCGGGACTGCCGCCGGTTTCGCTTCTGGGTCCACCATCGCCGCCGCATCGGCCGGTTCCGTCGTCTTCACCAACGGCTTCGCCGTCAATATCACCACCGACCCTGGCGCCTACTCGTGGAGCAGCTTCCTCGCGGACATGGCCGTCGGCGGGAACCAGAACCTCGCCATCAATGGCCTCACCCCCACCACCATCACCGCTACCACCGCCCGGCCCCAGACCTACACATTCACCTCGCCCGGTGCGGGCCAGCTCACCCTCACTGGCGCCGATGGCACCAGCCAGACGCTCTCCATTGCCGATATGGTCGCGAACGAAACCCGCACGCTCGACTTCAACCAGCTCGGGATCTCGATCACCCTCCAGACCGGCCCCGCCGGCCGCACCGCCGCCAACGTCATCTCGGACCTCTCCGGTGCGACGAACAACACCATCATCATTGAAGGCACCGGCAACACATCCACCCTCCAGGTCGGCGCCAACGTCCCCGATACCCTCTCGCTCGAATTTGTCAGCATGCTCAGCGAGAACCTCGGCTCGGCCGCCTACAAGCTAGGTGGCTCATCCGGGCTCATTTCCACCATGGGTGACCAGGTCGTCCGCACCATCACCGATTCGCACAACCTCATGAGCTCGCTCGATGGCGCCATCCAGATCCTTAACAGCCGTCGCGGTACCCTCGGCGCCGCCCAGAACCGCCTCGAACACACCATCAACAGCCTCGGCGTCGCCGTCGAGAACCTCACTGCCAGCGAAAGCCGCATCCGCGACTCCGACATCGCCGAGCTTTCCAGCGACCTGGTAGCCGCGAACATCCTCCAGTCGGCCGGCGTCTCGGTCCTCGCCCAGGCGAACCAGACACCCCAGGCCGTTCTCCAGCTCCTCCAGGGCTAATCCCACGCGGTACTGATCGACGCCGCTCTCCTGTGAGAAGGGGAGGCCCCCCCGGGCCTCCCCTTCTCCGCGTTCCCGCCTCCACCTTCCTGTCCCGGCCAGTCCACGCGTTCGCAACCGCCGTACCCTGTTTTGTCACCGCTCGAACCCCGGCGTACCCCTTCCTGCACCCCTAATGGTTCCGCGTCTTCCCGATAACCATGGCGTTACACCTGCCTAATCCCAACCGGGGCAGGAGTGGCCGCACACGCGGCCTTTCGGGAAGGGGACAACCGAATGTCTTCGATCGTTACCAACGTTGCTGCCCTCAACGGTCAGCGCAACCTCAACAGCACCAGCATGAAGATGGGCAAGGTCCTGGAGAAGCTCTCCAGCGGTTACCGCATCAACCGCGCCGCCGATGACGCCGCCGGCCTTGGCATTTCCGAAAAGATGCGCGCCCAGATCCGCGGCAACAGCCAGGCGATCCGCAACGCCCAGGACGGCATCTCGATGATCCAGACCGCTGAAGGCGCCATGGACGAAGTCCACGGCATCCTCCAGCGTATGCGCGAACTGGGCGTCCAGGCCGCCAACGATACCTACGACTCCGCCGCCCGCACCTCGATCGGCACCGAGCTTGTCCAGCTCCGCTCCGAAATCGACCGCATCGCCAACGCCACCCAGTTCAACGGCCAGAGCCTCCTCACCGGCGCCCTCACGGGCACCCTCGGCGGCGCCACCGGCGCCGACCTGGTCGTCAACGACGCTGTCGGCGCGGCTGTCGCCACGGGTATCGAAGTTGCGGGCGCCAAGCCGGCAACCTACACCTTCAGCTCGGCCGGCGCGGGACTTATCACCCTGACGTCGTCGACGGGCTCGGCCCAGCAGATCAGCATCGGCGCCATCGCGGCCCTTGGTACGCAAACGCTCGACTTCAACCAGCTCGGCGTGAAGATCACCCTGAACTCGACCGCCGGTGAATCGGCCGCCAACCTCGTCACCGCCCTGACCGCCGCCGCCAACGACACCATCGTCGTCACCGGCTCCGGCTCGGCCGCACTCCAGGTTGGCGCCAACACCACCGCCTACGACTCCATGAACGTCTCCTTCAACGACGTTCGCGCCACCCAGGCCGGCGGCCTCAACCTGCTCACCGGCGGCGGCGTCGACTGGACGTCCTCGGCCACCATCGTTGCCTCGAACACCACATCGCAGGCATTCATCAACCAGGTCGATGCGGCCATCACCACGCTCAACACCCGCCGAAGCGACCTCGGCGCGGCCCAGAACCGCCTCGAGCACACCGTCAACAGCCTCGGCGTGTCGGTCGAGAACCTGACCGCCAGCGAGAGCCGCATCCGCGATGCCGACGTCGCCGCCCTCTCGACCCAGATGGTCAGCAACCAGATCCTGCAGCAGGCCGGCACCGCCGTCCTCTCCCAGGCGAACCAGAGCTCCCAGGCAGTCCTCAGCCTCCTCCGGTAGGCAGGGTTTCGCTCCTGAGTCCCTTGTGATGAGGCCCCTCCAGCGATGGTGGGGCCTCTTCGCGTTGTCCGGTAACTCTGCACCGGGCAATGCCCTCCCGGGAGTCTCAGTGGTGACCGCCGCCACCCCGCGGGCGCCAACGGACCACCCGGTTCACCGCCTGTTCACTCCCCGTTCACCGGGCATCCACCTGTTCACCAAACTGCACCCGCACGTCCCCCGTTTCCCACCCTTTTTCCTCCGTCCACCGCGCGATAACCACGCTGTCACCGCATCCACCAGCGTGGAACTGGTCTTCCACCGGTCGGAGCGAAAAGCAACAAAGGGGACCCAGGTCAATGTCTTCGATCGTTACCAACGTCGCTGCCCTCAACGGCAACCGCAACCTCAACAACACCAACATGAAGATGGGCAAGGTGCTGGAAAAGCTCTCCAGCGGCTACCGCATCAACCGCGCCGCCGATGACGCCGCCGGACTCGGCATCTCCGAAAAGATGCGCGCCCAGATCCGCGGCAATAGCCAGGCCATCCGCAACGCCAAGGACGGCATCTCCATGATCCAGACCGCTGAAGGCGCCATGGACGAAATCCACAGCATCCTCCAGCGTATGCGCGAACTGGGTGTCCAGGCCGCGAACGATACCTACGATACCGCCGCCCGCACCTCCATCGGCACCGAGCTCATCCAGCTCCGCTCCGAAATCGACCGGATTTCGAACGCCACCAACTTCAACGGCCAGAGCCTCCTGACCGGCGCGCTCACCGGCACGCTCGGCGGCGCCACCGGCGCCGACCTGGTCGTGAACGACGCGGTTGGCGCGGCCGTTGCCACCGCCATTGAAGTGTCTGGCGCCAAGCCGGCGACCTACACCTTCAGCTCAGCTGGCGCAGGCCTCATCACCCTGACCTCGTCGACCGGTGCAGCCCAGCAGATCAGCATCGGCGCGATCGCGGCCCTTGGCACCCAGACGCTCGACTTCAACCAGGTTGGCATCAAGATCACCCTGAACTCGACCGCCGGTGAATCGGCCGCCAACCTCGTCACCGCCCTGACCGCGGCCGCCAACGACACCATCGTCGTCACCGGCTCCGGCTCGGCCGCCCTCCAGGTTGGCGCCAACACCTCCGTCTATGACGTGATGAACGTCTCGTTCAACGATACCCGCGCAACCCAGGCCGCCGGCCTCAACCTGCTCACGGGCGGTGGTGTGGACTGGACCAACTCGGGCACCATCGTTGCCTCGAACACCGCGTCGCAGGCGTTCATCAACCAGATCGATTCCGCGATCACCACCCTCAACACCCGCCGGTCCGACCTCGGTGCCGCGCAGAACCGCCTCGAGCACACCGTCAACAGCCTCGGTGTCGCCGTCGAGAACCTGACCGCCAGCGAAAGCCGCATCCGCGATGCCGACGTCGCCGAGCTCTCCAGCCAGATGGCGAGCAACCAGATCCTGCAGCAGGCCGGCACCGCCGTCCTCGCCCAGGCGAACCAGGCCTCGCAGAGCGTCCTCACCCTCCTCCGCGGCTAGTCTCTCGCGCCGCACCGCTTCAACGGCCCCCTCCGGCGACGGAGGGGGCCGTCTCCGTTTAGCAACCTCCCGCAAACCTCAAGATCCGGCATCCCCACCCGATGATTAGGTAGTCTCCTGAAGGGAACTCCTCCCATGGCCGACCTTAGACTGGCCCCGATCGATCCCGTCCATACCGCTCCCGAGCGTGTGGATACGGGCCTCCAGGATCGCCGCGGCAGCCGCAACCAGCAGCATCCGCGGCGCCAGAAGTCAGCGCGAGAACGCCTTGTCGCAATCATGGCTCCCTCGCGCGCCCCGGAGACTTGCGAAGTGGACTACATCGTCGATGCCAGCGGGATCATGGTCGCCATCCTCGTCCGCGATCTCGCCACCGGCGAAGTCATCGCCCGTATCAAAGCGGAAGACCTCTGGCGCCTGGCGAGCGATGAAGCCGCCGGCGGCCTCCTCCTCGAGCGAAGGGGATAACCCGTGTCCGATCCTGTCCGTATTAGCGGCTTCTTCTCCACCTTCGATACCGAGTCAGTCATCTCCCAGCTCACAGCGGTCCGCCAGCGGGCCGTCACCCAGCTCGAAAACAAGGGCATCGTCGCCGCTCAGAAGAAGAGCGCCCTCGCCACCGTCCAATCCTCCGTCGCCAACCTGCTTGCCCGCCTTAAGACCCTCTCCGGCGCCACCTCGGTCAGCGGCAAGACGGCTTCTGCCTCCGGCTCGGCTGTCGCTGCGTCGTCCACGCCAAGCTCATCCCCCGGCTCCTTCACGGTCGATGTGACCCGGCTGGCCACCGCCGCCCGCCTCGCCGGCACCCCCATCTCCGCCGGCATCGATGCCGCCACCTCCATGCGCGATGCCAACTTCGCCACTGTTCCCACCAACGGCACATTCACCATCTCCACCGCCACCGGCGGTTCGAAGACGTTCTCCGTCGGCGGAGCTACCGCCCAGAATGCCGCCCTCCTCAATGCATCGAACTTCGATATGGCCGTCACCAGCGGCACCTTCACCATCGCCACCGCCACCGGCGGCTCCGCTACCCTCACCGTGGATGTGGCAACCCAGTCCCTCGATGATGTGATCACCGCGATAAACAGCGCCGGCGTTGGCATCACCGCCTCCATCACCGCCGATGCATCGGGCCGCCTCAATCAGCTCTCGCTCGCCTCCACCCAGGGCAATATCACTCTCGGCGGCGGCGCCGATACCTCCAACTTCCTCTCTGCCACCAGCCTCTATTCCGCCAGCGGAACAACCACAAAGACCAGCACTGCCGCCTTCACCAAACAGGTTTCGCTCAATGACGTCATCGCCGATATCAATGCCGGCGGCATCGGCGTCACCGCCACTATCACCAACGACCCGTACGGCCGCCCCGGCATCGTCACCGTTACTTCCACCCAGGGAAACATCAGCTTCGGCAACGGCGCCGATACCTCCAACTTCCTCAACGCCACCGGCCTCCTTGTCTCGGCCACCGGAGCGACCCGCTCATCGCCCGCCTCCATCGCCCGCCTCAGCCTCTCCGAACCGCTCGATCAGGCCGGCTTTGATGGAGGCGCGCCAGCTGCCGGCGCCCACTTCATCAAGATCAACGGCATCGAGGTCAACTACGATGCCTCAACCGACACGCTGACTGACCTCGTCAACCGCATCAACGCCAGCTCGGCCGGCGTCACCGCCAAGTACGATTCACTCTCCGATACTGTCCGGCTCGATAACAAGTCCACCGGCACGCTCGGCCTCACCGTCGAGGACGATGGCGCCGGCGGCAACCTTGCCGCGAAGCTGGGACTTCTCGCCGGTACACTCACCGCCGGGCTGAATGCCGAATACTCCATCGATGGCGGCCCCGCCCAGGGTTCGGCAACCAACACCATTAGCCACAATGGCGTCGGGCTTACCCTCAGTGCGCTAACCTCTGGCTCGCCCGTCACCGTTAGCGTCACCGCCGATTCAGCCTCGGCTGTCACCGCCATCAAGAGCTTCGTCACCGAATTCAACAACGTGCTCAAGGCCATCGATGCCGTAACAAAGGCCGATGGTTCCACCACCAACAACACCTCGGGCCCGCTCAGCGGCGATGCCACCCTTCGCCACCTCAAGTCTGACCTCCGCGGCATCATCACCGGCCCCGGCCTCAATCTCGGCACCCAGTACACCTCCCTCTCCCAGGTGGGGCTCTCCTTTGGCCCCGTTGGTTCGGCAATCGGCTCCACCAACTCCCTCCAGTTCGATGAAGCGAAATTCCAGGCCGCCCTCGCCGCCGATCCCGGCGCCGTCCAGAACGTGCTCAGCGCCCTCACACTCGGCGGGACTCTCGAACCTGCGGGCACCGGCTCCATTAGCGGCATCAGCGGCACCTACTCGGGCTCCACGGCAGGCAAGTACGCCATTACCGATGATGGCGCTGGCAACCTCAGCTCCGTCTTCACGCCGGCCAACGGAGGCCCCGCAACCACCACCACCGCAACCGTTCTGGCCGGTGGCACCAACAACACCCTCATCCCCGGCATGACGCTCAACATCGCCGGCATCTTCCAGGCGGGTTCTCACACCGTCACCGTCGCCGCCTCCAAACAGAGCGTCATCCACCGCCTCCAGCAGTTCGCAGAAATCCAGTCCGGTGTCGGGGGCGTCCTCGCCAAGCGCCAGGAGACCTACGACAACGTCACCTCCGACATCGCCGACCGCATTGCCGTCCTCGAAGACCGCATCGACAAGGAGATGGAAGTCCTCCGCAAAAAGTTCGCCGCAATGGAACAAGCCCAGGCCCGCGCCCAGAGCGTCATCTCCTCGCTCCAGGCCCTCACCACCAGTTCTTCCAGCGAGGACTAGCCTCTCGGGGTTCCCCCCACTACGCCGCGCGCCCCGCGCACCCGATCACCCATGCGAACCACCACCGGAGCACAGGCCAGCCAATGACGAACAATCCCTACTCCGCCTACCGCACCGTCGAAGCGACCACCGCTGATCCCATCACCCTCACCACCATGCTCTACGATGGAGCCGTCAAGGCCCTGCGCAAGGCACGCCTTCACCACGAAGGCCACAACATCCCCGGCTTCCACGATGAGACCAACCGCGCCTACCTCATCATTGGCGAACTCCGCGCCACCCTCGATATGAGCCAGGGCGAAATCAGCGAAAGCCTCGCTGCCGTCTATTCCTATTGCCTCCGCCTCATCATCGAATCCTCAACCGGCGATCTCCAGAAGCTTGTCGAAGTCGAACGCCACATCTCCACCATCGGCGATGCCTGGCGCGCGGCCACCTCCCAGCTCCGCGCTTCCCGGGCCACCTCCCGGCTTGGCGCCGAGGCGGCCGCCTAGATGCCCGCCTCCCTGTTGGAACAGGCTCTCGCATCTGGCCGCCTGGCCCTCCTCGCCATCACATCCGGCGATCTCGACGCTTTTCAGCAATCGTGGGACCACCACGAGTTCCACTGCCGCGCCATCGAGAACGCCCGCCTCCCCCATACTCCCGAAACAGCCAACGTCCTGAACGAGATCATCGCCATCGATGGCGAGATCTCCGCGGCGGCCACTCGCGCCTCCAGCGAGGCCCTTCAGCGCATGGCCGTTCTCCGTCGCGCCAGCCGCGCCAACGCCGCCTACGCTTCCGCGAACGAGTCCCGGTAAACGGAGCGCAAACTCCCGCGCATACCCCCGCAAACTCCGCGCCACAACCTCAACTTGTCACCGTTTGGCCATCACTCCGCGCCTGATCGGGCCCCCCGCGCGGTTCAAGATCACCCCGCCGTTGCCGACACTCACGGAAGGGTAGCCCGCCCGTCGCGGCTTGCCCCCCGGGAAGGTGACCATGACCTCGAAGCCACCCCGCAAGCTCTCAGGCTCCACCCTCGTGGCTGGCCTGTGCGTCCTTGGCGCTGCCGCTATCGCATGGTTCGGTGGCGTCGCCCAGGGTCAGCGCTCCGCCGGGGGCGCCCCGGTCACGCTGGCGGCCGCGCCCCCGGAAGAAAGCTCCGTCCAGCGAACCTATCCCACCATCTCTTCCGCCGGGCTGCCCACACGTATCGTCATCCCCTCCGCCAGCATCGATGCGCCCATCGCCGAAGTTGGCGTGGTGATGGAAAAAGGCCGCGCCATCTGGGAAACCGCCTGGCGCGCCGCCGGCCATCACATCGATTCCGCCATGCCTGGCCAGCCCGGCAATGTCGTCATCACCGGCCACGTTTCCGTCGCCGATCCATCCAACGTCGCCGTCTTTGCCAATCTCCAGACCGTCGCTGCCGGAGACACCATCGAACTCCACTCCGGCGACGCCGTCTACACCTACGCCGTCGAACGCGCCGTGGTCGTCTCACCCGGCTCCGTGCAGTTCCTCCGCTCCGATAGCTCCGCCACCGTCACGCTCATCACATGCACGCCGGATCTCAAGAACCGGCTTGTTGTCATCGGCAGGCTCGCCGATGGCCAGACCGCGCAACACGAAGCGTGACGCCTTGCCCCTCGCGGCAGAAAGGTAGCCCAATGGCTGGTATCAGGAAGATCCCGGGAGCCCGTCCCGCAGGATCCACCGTCCTCGATTTCGCCTCCCAGCGCGCGCGCGCTCATTCAGCGCTCGAAGGGGATCCGGCCGATTCCGCTGGATTCACTGCCCGGGGCAGAGAGCTTTCCGGCGCTCTCGGCGCAATCGCCGAATCCAGCGACATCCGCCTCGATCGAGTCCTCGCGCTCCGCGCGCAAATTCGCAATGGGTCTTACCAGGCCGACCCGCGCGAAATCGCGCGCAGACTCATGGAGAGAGGTTTCTAGCGGGTTCGCGCCTCCCTCCACCGGCGCTTGGCCCCTCCCAACGGGGGAATGCCCCTATTACCGCCCCTTGCGGCCGCTCCTACGCTGGAGTCAGCGGGATGCGGTAGAAATGCCCCGCCCCGCCCGCAGCCACCCAGGCGCCAAACGGAGGATCCTGGATGCCCACCGCCCTCGTCATCGCGCCCGGCACACCCCCCGCACTCCTGGGCCGCGCACTCTCAGATGGAGGCGTTCTGGTCCATCGTCTGGCCGATCCCTCGCCCGCGCTTGCCGCCGCCGCCGAAACCGTCTATGACCTCCTCGTCCTCTGCGGCCTCGCCGTCGATCAGCAGCAAGACATCGTCTCCCGTTTCCACCTCCACCGGCGCTGGCGCCTCGTGCCCGTCCTCTACACGCTCCATCCCGCCACTCCGGGCATAGCCATCCCCGGCACCTTCCGCCCCGAAATGGATGCCCTCGTCCGCGGCGATTACGAAGACATCGCCCTCCAGCGCAGGATCACCGCCATGGCTCGTGAAGGCGTTGCCCAGGCCGACCTTGTCGTCGCCGGCCAATTCGAACTCGATCCTATCCGCTCGGTCCTCCGCGTCCCCGGCAGCGAAGTCGGGCTCACCGAGCGCGAGGCCGAGATCCTGGCCATCCTCCTCAGTCACCCCAACCGCACCGTCTCGGCCGCCGAGATCATCGAACGCGGCTGGGGCACCGAGGCCGATGCCCGCTACCTCCAGATCCTCCGCCGCCACGTCTCCAACATCCGCCGCAAGCTCGATCGAACGCCCGCCGCCCGCTCTGTCCGCACCGTCCGCGGCGCGGGCTACCGCTTCGATTCCCGCCTCGCGGGTTGAATCCTAGGTGCGCGCCCGGTACGTCGGATCCGAACGGTCGATCCAGCAGTTCGCAAACCGGTCCTGGTAGCCGTCCGTCGTGTCCAGCGGGAATCCCTTCACGTATGGCCAGCTCAGTGTCACCACCCGCTCGCTCACCAGGTTCACTCCGGCATTGAGTGCCAGCAACCGCCGCTGAATTTCGTATCCGGCCTGCTGTCGTTGCTTCCCATCGAACTCCTGGCGTTGCCGGTCGATCAGCCCATCCAGCTCCTTGTCCACCAGCGGGAAACTGTTCTTCGTCCCCGCGCTGTGAAAGTACGGGTACACCCAGTCGTCCAGGTCGATCCACCCCGTATCCGGGCCGGCCGCGAAGGGCGCCTTCGCCGAAAGCAACATCCCAGAAAGCGTCGCAAGGTCCACCGGGTGCACGGCTACCGCTATTCCCAGCCCCGCTGCCAGCTGCTCGGAGATCAACTGGCCCATGCCGGTCTGCGCCTCCGCCGTATCCAGCACCAGGAGCGGCAGCCCGTCCTCTGGCAATTTCTTTGTCGAAAGGTAAGCGTCCAGCAACGCCCTCGCCTCGCGCAGGTCCTCCGCCCGCCCGCCCGCCCCCGGCCGGTACCCGGGCAGCGAGGTGAGCTCGCTCTCTGGCAGCGTCCACCTCGAAACCGGCCAGCTGATCCACGGGTTCATCCCACCCGCGCCACCGAAAAAGCGCTCGATCATCCCCCGCCGATCCAGGGCAATCGTCAACGCCGAACGAACCCGGATATCGTCATACGGGGCGTTCACCAGCGAATACCGCACGCCGAAGAACAGCGAATGCCCGACCGTTTGCTCCACCAGCTCGGGCAGCGAACGCTTCATCCGCGTCGCCAGGGATTGGCTCACGAAGGCAACGTCGATGTCCTTCGTCCGCAGCCCCGCCTCAACCTCCGCCGTCGTCGAAGGCTGGATCAACGACAACCCATCCAGATATGGCCGCTGATCCCCCCCATGCCAGCCCGGGTTTCGCCTCGCGCTCGCAAACCGCTCGTCCCGCCACTCCACCCATTGAAAGGGCCCACTCCCAATCTGCCGGTCCAGCCCGATCTCGCCTTTGTCGTCGCTCAACTCGGGCGCAACGATGAACGAGTTCACATCGGCAAACCGGTGCTGCATGGTCGCCAGCGGCGCCTTCAGCTTGAATCGGATCGTCCGCGGGTCGCTCACTTCCATCGTGTCGATGGCTGCCCACTGCGGAGCCCGCGCAAACGTCGTGTCGCCAGTCAATTGCCGCTCGATGGAATGCTTCACATCCTCGGCGGTCACCGCCCGCCCATTCAGTGGCGCCAGGTCCTGCCAGCGCGCCCCCTGCCTGAGCCGGAAAATCAGCGTCTGCCCGTCCGGCATCTCCGGCAGGTTCTCCGCCAGGTCCGCCACAATCGTTCCCTGCGCCTGGTCCGCATACGAAAGCAACCGGCTGAACACCAGCGCCTGCTGCCCGTAGAACGGTCCCGCCTGCGTCCGGTGTGGGTCGGCGAAGATGTCCCGCTGAACATAGCCGGTGTAACGGAGGGTCTCCCCGTGCTTCGCTGAAGGCCGCGCCGGCGTCGGGCTGCCTGCTGACCGGGTAGGTGTCGCGCTCTCATCCGGCAGCGGGCTCGCCGGGTCCGGTTCTTGCTCCTTCGAGCCGCCGCTGCAACCGATCGCGGCGAGCCCCGCCGCGCTCGCCGCGGCGCCTGTCGCCCTCAGTACCCAGCGGCGTGTAACTCGTCTCTCCCCGGACGGTTGCCACGTCATTCTTCCCCCCATACTAGTCCGCCGGGCCGCAACGTACCGGCAAGGCTGCACAAATTGGGCTGCCCGTGCGCCCGGCTGTCCCTCAACCCGGCCGTTCTCCGCCCTCAGAACGCGACAACAAAGGACGGGACGCCCTGCGGCGTCCCGTCGCTCTCAATTGCCTCGTCCGGGCCGTGTCCTCAGATCACGCCAAGGGCGTGCCGCGTGGCCGTCACCTTCTCCAGCTCGTCGGGAGTGAGCTCGCTATCGCCCTTCAACACCTCGTGCTTCAGCGGGAAAATGTGGATTGCATCCCACCCGCACATCTCCTCGCAGCTCCGGCAGCCCGTGCACTTCTTCTCATCCACGGTGCTCACGCCGAAGAAGTCGTCGATTCGCTCCGTATGCTGCAGGCTCAGCGCATCGAACGGGCAGATGTTGATGCACAGCTCACACCCCGAGCCGATGCACTTCTCCTCGATCACCACGGCCTTCGGCCAGTCGTTCTTCTTCACCGCCCGGCACACGCTTCCGTACGTGTCCATGATTGCCTCGGGCGGGCACACGATGCCGCACGCACCGCAGTCGACGCACAGCGTCGGATCGATCACGTGGAGCTGGTTCCGCTCCCCCGTGATGGCGTTCGTCGGGCACCGCTTCGTACAGGCGGTGCAACCGATGCAGAGCTGGGAAATCGAATAGGACAAGTGAAAGCCCTCACAAGCCGATGTGCTCCAAGCATATCACGCGATGCCCCACGATGAGGTCAGCCGCGCCCCATCACGATTCCTCCACCTCGGCGAGGAACGCCAGGACCCCCGCGTTGAATATCGCTGGCTGGTCGATGTTCGCCGCGTGTCCCGCGTCGCGGATCACCGCCCGCACCGCCCCGGGGATCTTTTTCGCCATATACTCCGTCGCCCCGTGGAACGGTTCGTCATTCGCCCCTACCAGCAGCAGGGTTGGCACCGCGATGTGCTCCAGCGACTCAATGATTCGCGAATCGAACTGAGCCAGCATCCCTCGCGCCGCCTTCGCCAGCCCCGCCGCCGATTGGTGCTGCGCGATCCGCACCTCCGCCCCACGCCCGAGCGATTCGAGTCCCTTCGTTTCGAACGACACGGCACGCGCCTCGGCCGTCTTGTTCCACCCCTCGCGCCCGGCCGGGTTCTTGTACCCCGGGCCCGTGTCGAACAACATCAGCGCTTTCACCATCTCCGGGTAGCGCACGTTGAATGCCAGCGACATGTACCCGCCCAGCGAAAGCCCGCCAATCACGGCCTTGCCGATTCCAAGCTCCCTCAGGATGCCCGCCATGTCGTCGCACGTCGCCTCTTCCGAATACAGCGCCTGGTCCTCCGGGCTGTCCGATTGCCCGTGCCCGCGCATGTCCCACGTGATCACCCGGTAGATCTCCTTCAGTGCCTCTACCTGCTCCGCCCACATCCGCGATGTGGCGCTGTAGCCATGGCTCAGCAGCACGGCCGGGCCGCTCCCGTGGTCCTCGTAGTAAATGCGAACGCCATCGCGGTTCAGGT
>Ga0209476_10001153_pt1 | contig 17908 bp, 13 predicted proteins | sample KloWWTrecipitate_FD_187179 | JGI IMG/M metagenome (GOLD analysis project Ga0209476, IMG submission 187179) | Active sludge microbial communities from Klosterneuburg, Austria, studying microevolution and ecology of nitrifiers - Klosterneuburg... | ecosystem: Engineered > WWTP > Aerobic digester... | reverse complement strand
CCTGCGCGAGCAGTTGTCTGCGTTGCGGGCCGCGGTGGACACGCTGACGGCCATCCGTCGCTGAGCGCGAGAGGGCACGCCGGCCCTGACGTGGGCACCTGGACGCTTCGTCCAGGATTAGGTTACACCGCCGCGACGTGCCCCTCGTCCACCTCGCGAAGCGGCGCATCCCGGTTCACGGTGGCCGGGTCGAGCTCGATACGCGTCTTCGGCGCGTCGGGGTCGGTCACGGGGACGGCTGACAGGAGGGCCTGCGTGTAGGGATGGCGCGGGTCCTCGAAGATCCGCGCGGTGTCGCCCATCTCGACGATCTTCCCCAAGTACATGACGGCCACGCGGCTGGCGATGTGTTTCACCAGGCGCAGGTCGTGTGCCACGAACAGGTAGGTCAGCTTCAGTCGGTCCTGTAGGTCTGTGAGCAGGTTGATCACCTGCGCCTGAATCGAGACATCCAGGGCGGAAACAGGCTCGTCCGCGATGATGAAAGAGGGGTTCAGCGCCAGCGCTCGGGCCAGGCCGATCCGCTGTCGCTGGCCGCCGCTGAACTCGTGCGGATACCGATCCAGGTGATCCGGGTCGAGCCCGACGACGCGGAACAGTTCGGCTACACGCTCGCGCCGCTCGACCTTCGTGCCGATGCGGTGGATGACGAGCGGCTCTTCGACGATCGTGAACGCACGCATCCGCGGATTGAGCGACGAGTAGGGATCCTGGAACACCATCTGCATGTCGCGCCTTGCGGAGCGGAGGCGCCCGGCCGGGAACGTCAGGACGTTCTCGTCGCGGAACCACACTTCTCCCGACGTCGGTTCGACGAGGCGAAGCATGCAGCGCCCGGTGGTGCTCTTGCCGCTGCCCGATTCGCCGACCAGCGCGAAGGTTTCGCCCTCATCGATCGTGAAGCTCACGTCGTCCACCGCGCGGACGATGGACTTCTGGCGGAAGAGCCCGCCGCCGCGGGTGAAGTGCTTGACGAGGTGGCGAACGTCGACGAGCGGCATCAGGCTCCGGGTCCCGCGGGACGCGGCTCGCCATCGCTCGCGGCTGCCTCGGTGCCGCCTCGGTGCGTCACCGAATGGAGGAAGCAGCGCACCGTGTGGGCGGTCCCGACGTGGGTGACGTCTGGAAACGCGCGGTCGCACTGCGGCATGTGCCTGGCACATCGCGGCCCGAACGAACAACCCGGTGGAAGGGAGGCCAGGTTGGGCACCGCGCCGTCGATGGCCTTGAGCCGCGATCCGGCCGCGCCGCCAGGAATGGACTCCAGCAGGCCGCGCGTGTAGGGGTGCGCGGGGTGGCGGAAGATCTCCCGCACCGGGCCCTGCTCGACGATGCGTCCCGCGTACATGATGGCGACGCGGTCTGCCGTTTCGGCGATCACACCCAGGTCGTGTGTGATGAGCAGCAAGCTGATGCCGAATTCCTGTTTCATGTCGCGCAGCAGGTCGAGAATCTGCGCCTGCACGGTGACATCGAGTGCCGTGGTGGGTTCATCGGCGATGACCAGCGGAGGGCGGCAGGCCAGCGCGATGGCGATCATCACCCGCTGCCGCATCCCTCCCGACAACTGATGCGGGTAGTCGTCGACGCGTCGTTCGGCGTCCACGATGCGGACCGCGCGGAGCAGGTCGATGGCGCGGGCCCGCGCCGAGGCGCGGGCCGCCAGTCCGTGGACGCGCAAGGCCTCGGCGATGTGGTGGCCCACGCGCATGACGGGATTGAGGGCCGCCATCGGCTCTTGAAAGATGAATCCGATGCCTGCCCCTCGAACCTTCCGGATTTCGTCTTCTGGCAACGACACCAGGTCTCGTCCCTGGAACATCACCCGTCCGCCCGCGATGCGCCCCGGCGGTTGCACCAGCCGGATGATCGAGAACGCGGTCACCGACTTGCCGCTGCCCGATTCGCCGACCAGGCCGAGCGTCTCTCCTCGCTGGATATGGAACGACACCTCGTTTGCGGCCACGACGGAGCGACTCCCCGCATCGAAGATGGTGGTCAGGCGCTCGACCGAGAGCAGTGGGTCAGGCATCGAGCCCCGCCTCGCGATACTCGCCGAAGACGGCGCGCAGCGCGTCGGCGATCTCGCCGACCGTGGCCTGGGCCTCGACGGCCGCAATGATGGGTGGCACCAGGTTGTCGCGGCCGGCCGCGGCCGACGATACGGCCGCCAGGGCCGACTGCCACCGTCCCGCGTTCCGCGTCCGTCGCATCTCGCGCACGCGTGCCACCTGCTGGCGTTCGATCTCGGCATCGAGCTCGAACACCTCGATCCGGGCCCGCTCGTCCGTCTGGTACCGATTCACGCCGACGACCACCGACTCACCCGCATCCACCTGCACCTGCGCCTTGTACGCCGAGTCCTGGATCTGACGCTGGATGAACCCGGTGTCGATGGCCGCCAGCGTGCCGCCGAGTGCGTCGATGCGATCGAGCAGCGCGCGAGCGTCCTCTTCGATCGCGTTGGTCCGTCGCTCGATCTCGTAGGCGCCCGCGAACGGGTCGATCGTGTTGGCCACGCCCGTCTCGGCCGCGATGATCTGCTGCGTGCGCAGCGCAACACGGGCCGATTCCTCGGTCGGCAGAGCCAGCGCCTCGTCCCGTCCATTGGTATGCAGCGACTGCGTGCCGCCCAGTACCGCCGCCAGCGCCTGCAGCGCCACCCTGACGATGTTGTTGTGGGGCTGCTGGGCGGTGAGCGTCGAACCCGCCGTCTGCGTATGGAAGCGCAGGTGCTGCGCCCGTGGGTGGGTCGCGCCGAAGCGGTCGCGCATCAGCCGTGCCCAGAGGCGGCGCGCCGCGCGGAACTTGGCCACCTCTTCGAGAAAGTCGTTGTGCGCGTTGAAGAAGAACGACAGGCGCTGCCCGAGCGCGTCGACGTCGAGCCCGGCATCCACCGCGGCCTGGACGTAGGCGATCGCGTTGGCGAACGTGAAGGCCACTTCCTGCACCGCGGTCGATCCCGCCTCGCGGATATGGTAGCCGCTGATCGAAATCGTGTTCCACTGCGGAACCTCGCGCTCGCAGAACGCGAAGATGTCGGTGACGAGGCGGAGCGAGTGGGCGGGCGGGTAGATATAGGTGCCACGGGCGACGTACTCCTTGAGAATGTCGTTCTGCACCGTGCCCGAGAGCTGCCGGGACGCCACGCCCTGCCGCCTGGCGACGGCCAGGTACAGGGCCAGCAGGATGATGGCCGTGGCGTTGATGGTCATCGACGTCGAGACCTTGTCGAGCGGAATCCCGTCGAAGAGGGCCGCCATGTCGTCGATGGAGTCGATGGCCACTCCGACCCGGCCGACTTCGCCGGCGGCGAGCGCTCCGTCCGAGTCGTACCCAATCTGGGTGGGGAGATCGAACGCGACGCTGAGGCCGCTGACTCCCTGCGACAACAGATAGCGGTACCGGCGATTCGACTCCGCGGCCGTGCCGAAGCCGGCATACTGCCGCATCGTCCACAATCGTCCACGATACATCGTGGGCTGGATCCCCCGGGTGAAAGGGAACGTCCCTGGGAAACCGAGGTCGTGTTCGGGGGAGAACCCTTCGAGGTCGCCGGGCGCGGCAAAAGGGCGGGCGTCGGGCGCGGACGGCATCGCCGGCATTGTAGCGTCAGGGGTGACGGGGCTTGGCGAACGACAAAATTGGGCTGTTGACCAAACTCATTACACCAGTGTCAGAGCCGACTGTTCAGTCCCTCAGCCTACGCTTCACATACAACTTATTGTGTGTTTCCACCTTGACACCTACTAGCCACCTTCCTAGAATGGCACCGTTTCCCCCTCGACAGGCATTTGTCCCGCCCCATGACGACTTCGCGCCGATTCGGACCTGCTGCTCGGTGGGTGGCTGTCGGCATCAGCCTCCGGAACCCAGCCGGCGGGCACAAGGGTGAGGAGGGCCAGCTCCATGGATGACGTGGTGAACCGGTTCGCGCGCGAGTTGGCCGATGCCATTGCGGTGGCCGTGGCGAACAGCGCTGAAGTCGAAGCTTGCCGTGAGCGCGCCCGGGCGGCTGGCTACGAGATGAAGGTCAATCTCGAAGCCGTCGTCGGTTTCGTGACCCGGGGACAGGCCGCCGAGGGCCAGGGCGCCGCTGTGCCGGCGAAGGTGGCGGTGGCCCGCGCCGTGGCGCCGCGCAAGCCCTACGAGATGACGGTCAACGACCGGCGCTTTCTGCGCTCGCTCCGCATTGCCGCGGAAGAGGCAAGGGTCGAAGAGGCCAACTGAGGCCGGCGTCACGTCAAGGCCGAGCGCCGGACCGCCCGGTGCGCTACGGCGCGGCCGTTCCCTGCTGGGCCACGGCCGCCGCCGCCTTCCGGGCGGCCTCGGCGTCGCCGAGGTAATAGCTCCGGATGGGCGTCAGGTCGTCGTCCAGCTCGTAGAGCAATGGAATTCCCGTTGGGATATTCAGCTCGACGATGTCGGCGTCGGGGACCTTGTCGAGATACTTGACCAGGGCTCGCAGCGAGTTGCCGTGTGCGGCGATCAGCACGCGCTGTCCGCTGGCGATGGCCGGAGCGATGGTTTCGTGCCAGTAGGGCAGGAAGCGCACCACCGTGTCCTTGAGCGACTCGGTCAGCGGAACCTCCTCGGGGGCCAGGCTGCGGTAGCGACGGTCCCTTGACGGGTGCCGTTCGTCGTCCACGGTGAGAGCCGGGGGTGGGATGTCGTAGGCGCGCCTCCAGATCTTCACCTGCGCGTCGCCATGCCTGGCGGAGGTTTCGGCCTTGTTGAGACCCTGGAGCGCGCCGTAGTGCCGTTCGTTGAGGCGCCAGTTGCGCTCGACCGGGATCCAGAGTTCGCCGAGCTCGTCGAGAACCATCCAGCACGTGCGGATGGCGCGCGTCAGCACGCTCGTGTACGCCAGGTCGAACGAGAACCCCTCCTGCTGCAGCAGGCGGCCGGCGGCTCGCGCCTCCTCCCGGCCCTGTTCGCTGAGGTCCACGTCGGTCCAGCCGGTGAACCGGTTCTCCTTGTTCCAGGTCGACTGGCCGTGCCGAAGAAGTACCACCTTGTGCATGAGTGCCTCGAGACGATCGCGACGGACGTGCCGGCGCGCGCGGTTTACCGTGCCGGTGCCAACTGCCTGATGGCCGAGCGTCCGGCATAGCTCGCCGCGGCGCCCAGCTCTTCTTCGATGCGGAGCAACTGGTTGTACTTCGCCACCCGGTCGCTGCGCGAGGCCGACCCGGTCTTGATCTGCCCGGCGGCGGTGCCCACCGCGAAGTCGGCGATGGTGGTGTCCTCGGTCTCACCGGACCGATGAGAGATGACGCTGCGGTATCCTGCGGCGCCGGCCATCGCCATGGCCTCGAGCGTTTCGGTGACGGTGCCTATCTGATTGAGCTTGACCAGCAGGGCATTGCCCACGCCCTGGTCGATGCCCCTTCGCAAAATGACCGGGTTGGTGACGAACACGTCGTCGCCGACCAGCTGAACCTTCGAGCCGAGCTCGCGGGTCAACATCGACCAGCCGCGCCAGTCCTGCTCCGCGCACCCGTCTTCGATCGAGATGATTGGATACTGCCGGCACCAGTCGGCGTAGAGGGCGACCATCCCTTCCGAGTCGCGCCGCGCCTCGCCCGACTTGCGGAACTCGTACTGGCCATCCCCCGCCCAGAACTCGCTTGAAGCGACATCGAGGGCGACGAACACGTTGTCACCGGCTCGGGCGCCGGCTTTGCCGACAGCCTCGAGCACCAGTTCCACCGCCTCGCGGTTCGAACGGAGGCTGGGCGCAAAACCGCCCTCATCGCCGACCCCGGTCGAGAGCCCGCGGCCCTTCAGGATGGATCGCAGGGCGTGGAAAATTTCCGCACCCGCCCGCAGTCCCTCGCGGAAGGAGGGAAACCCGACGGGCATGACCATGAACTCCTGGAAGTCCACGTTGGAATCCGCGTGCGCGCCGCCGTTGAGGATGTTCATCATCGGCACGGGCACCGTGTAGCCCGACGTGTTGCCGGCCAGCCGGGCCACGTGCGCATACAGCGGCTCGCCGGCCGCTGCGGCCCCGGCCTTGAGCGCGGCCATCGACACGCCGAGGATCGCGTTGGCGCCGAGCCGGCCCTTGGTCGGCGTGCCATCCAGCGCGATGAGTGCGGCGTCGAGGGCGCCGAGCGTGTCGAACGGCCGGTCCGTCACCGCCGAGGCGATCTCGCCGTTGACATGGGCCACGGCTCGGGTGACGCCCCTGCCGAGGTACCGGCTGGTGTCGCCGTCGCGCAGCTCCAGCGCCTCCCGTTCGCCGGTTGACGCTCCCGACGGCACGGCGGCTCTTCCACGCGCCCCACCTTCGAGCGTGACGTCCACTTCGACCGTCGGGTTGCCCCGCGAGTCGAGCACTTCCCGTCCGCGTACCTCGGTAATCGTCACGGCCATCCTCTTCAGACAGGAACCACGCCGACCCGCACGGAACACTCCGCATGCCGGCGACGGTTTCGATTCGATTCATCCGAAGGACGGCGCGTCCTTCGAGCGCTCTGCGGCCGCTGGCGCCACCCTCGTCAGCCGCGCCGATCGGCTTCCGCCTCGAGCCTCAGCGCCTCGTCATCGATAGGGCCGATGAGCGGCTCCTCGCCCGGGGCCACGACCACCACGCCTCCTTCGCTGACAGTATGCCTGCGCCGGTCTTCGTCTGCATCGTAGCCAATCTGCGCGCCGCGCGGGATGTGCACGTCGCGGTCGACGATGGCGCGGCGAAGGCGCGCATGTCTTCCGACCCGCACGCCCGGCATCAGGATCGACGCCTCGATTTGGCAGAAGCTGTGGACGCGCACGTTGGGGCACAGGATGCTCCCCACGATCTGGCTGCCCGACACGATGCACCCGTGCGAGATGAGCGAGTCGATCGCCTCTCCGCGGCGCCAGGCCTCTCCGAAGACGAACTTCGCCGGCGGCGCCGGAGGCATGTAGGTGCGCAGCGGCCACTCGGGATCGTAGAGGTTGAACTCGGGATTCACGCGGCAGAGATCCATGTTGGCGTCGAAGTAGGCGTCGAGCGTCCCGATGTCGCGCCAATACTTGGCCGCCTTCTTGTTTTCGTCGTAGAACGCATAGGCGTACATGCGGCCGTCGGCGATGAGCGACGGGATGATGTTCCGGCCGAAGTCGTGCTGGCTCTGCGGGTCCGCCGCGTCGGCGTCCAGCGCTCTGATCAGCGTCTCGCTGTTGAACACGTAGATGCCCATCGAGGCGAGGGTCAGGTGCGGCTGGCCCCGCATGGCGGGCGGATCGGCGGGTTTCTCGGCGAAGCCGGTGACGCGATCCGTCTCGTCCACCGCCACAATCCCGAAGCGCCGTCCCTCGTCGACGGGTACTTCGATGGCGGCGAGGGTCACCGCCGCGTCACGCTCGGCGTGAAAGCGGAGCATCTTCAGGTAGTCCATCTTGTAGACGTGATCGCCGGCGAGGATCACGACATACCGCGGCTCTTCGCGGATGATGGAGTAGAGGTTCTGGTAGACGGCGTCGGCGGTGCCTTGATACCAGTGCTCGCCGACCCGCTTCTGCGGCGGCAGGATCTCGATGAACTCGCCGAGCTCCTCGGAGACCACACTCCAGCCCTGGCGGACGTGGCGATTGAGCGAGAGGGACTTGTATTGGGTCGCGATGAAGACCCGGCGGAGGCCCGAGTTGATGCAGTTGCTCAGGACGAAATCGATGATGCGGTAGGGGCCGCCGAAGTAGACGGCCGGCTTGGCGCGGTCGCGCGTGAGCGGCGCCAGGCGCTCGCCAACCCCGCCGGCCAGGACGATGACCAGAACATCCTCGGGTTTCATCTGTCGTCGATTATAGGCCTCAGGGCTGGAACCTCAACAACCAGAGGGCCTTGGCATGGTTTGACATCGCCCGGAGCCGCCCCCTATGATTCGATGTTCAGGGTTGATTCCGGGGACCGTTCGTAGGAGAAATTGATGATGGCCATTCGTCGTGTTGTGGCACTCGCCGTGGCGGTTGCCTTCTCGGGTGCGTTCGTGCTGGCCCAGTCAGCCAAGCCGGACACCAAGAAGCGCAGCAAGGAAGAACAGCGCGAAATCGAGCAAGTCGTCAAGCTCGTAGACGGCGTGATGGGCGGCGAGCCCGCGCCCACCGACATTCAGATGGCGATCACGCCCTATTTCCTCAAGTCGCAGGAGCAGCGGACCTTCGTCCCGTTCGTGCTCGAAGTCAAGGGCGCGCCGGCCGCCGACGCCGCGCTCTACATCCGGGTCGTCGACCCGGCGGCCGAGCCCGACCCGAAGGCCAAGAAGGTCGAGTATCCCTGGGACGACGTTCATTTCGTACCCGCCGCCCAACTCGCTTCGGGCCGGTTGAACCGGGTGTTCATGGCCGCTCCTGGTACCTACGACGTCTATCTCGCCATCAAGGAACGCCTGCCCGAGAAGGCGCCCAAGTCGCAGGTCGCGAAGATGGGCGTGCTCAAACAGCAGGTCGTCGTGCCCGACTTCCAGAACGCGGAGCTCAGCATGAGCTCGGTGTTCGTCACCGACAACGTCAACATGCTGAGTTCGCCCGTCAGCGCCGAAGAGTCGCGCGAGCGGCCGTTCGTTTTCGGTGCGCAGGAACTGATCCCGGCGGCGGACATGGATTTCGCGAAGAGCGAGGAGTTGTCGATTTTCTTCCAGGTGTACAACGCCGGCCTGGATCAGGCCGGTAAGCCGAACATCCTGATGGAGTACGAGTTCCACAAGAAAGAGGGCAGCGAGGAGAAGTTCTTCAACAAGACCAATCCTCAGGTCATCAATGCGGAGAATCTGCCTCCGCAGTTCGACCCGGCCAAGTTCCCGGTGCCCGGTGGCATCAGCGTGCCACTGTCGAGCTTCGGAGAGGGCCAGTACCGGCTCTCCATCAAGATCAGCGACAAGGTGTCAGGCAAGGTCCTGAACCGTGACGTGAACTTCGAGGTGAAAGCGTCGTAGACTATCGGGAGACTCCAGGACCGCCCCCGCACAGCGCCCGGGGGCGGTCTCGAGACACTGCATGCGCACTTCTGGTCGCCTGACCATTCCGGCGTTGGCCGTCTGCCTCCTGGCAGCCGGTTCGGATTCCGCGCTCGCCCAGCCGCCCGTTGGAACAATAGACTCCCTCACGGAGCTTGCCGCCACAACGACGGGCCACATCGCCGGCCAGGTGCGTGATGAGGCCGGGACGCCCGTCGAGGGCGTGGTGGTGTCGGCCCTGGGGCCGACCACCGCGTTTGCCGTTTCCGACGCGCTCGGCCAGTTCACCCTGCGGCAGCTGCCTCCGGGGCCCTATCTGCTTCGCGCCCACCGGCAAGGCTACCTGACGGTTCGCGGAACCATCGTCGACGTGCGGCCCACCGTCCGGACCTCATCGTCCTTCACGCTGCACCGCGAGGGAAGCCGGGCGGCGCCCGCCATCGCCGACGCCGCCGTCGGCGCGGCAGAGGTCGCCGTGCCCGCGACGGGGGACGGCGACTCCGAGCGCAGCGAAAGCGCTCTCGCGTGGCACCTGCGCCGGCTGAAGCGCAGCGTCCTGCGCGATGCCGACACCGGGGTCATCGACGCCGACACCGATTTCTCGTTCACCGACCCGTTCGAGTTGATCGGGCGAGCCGTCGAGTCCTCGGCGCGAGCGGCCGGCGCGCTGCTGGCCGACATGTCGCTCGACGGCCAGGTCGACCTGCTGGCGACCGGCGCCTTCGACAGCCCGACGGAGCTCTTCGGCCTCGATCACACGAAGAACGTGGCGTTCTTCTCGGTCGGCTCGAACGTGGGCGACCACGGCGACTGGTCCGTCCGTGCCGCCATGAACCAGGGCGACCTCGACTCGTGGATCGTCTCGGGCAGTTACGCGTCCCGGCCTGGCGGGCCGCACCGCTATCAGGCCGGCATGTCGTACAGCCTGCAGCGCTACCAGGGCGGCAACAGCGCGGCCCTGGCCGCCGTGCCCGACATGGCCCGGAATGTCGGCTCGGTCTTCGGCTTCGACGAGTGGAAGATAGGGCGCCGTCTCTCGGTCGGACTGGGCGCCACCTATGCGCACTACGACTACCTGATCGAACCATCGCTCTTCAGCCCACGGGTGACCGCCACCCTCGCGCTCGGGCCGCGCTGGCGTCTTGGCGGACTCGTCTCGCGACAGGTGTCCGCGCCGGGTGCCCAGGAGTTCCTGCCGCCCACACGGGCTTCGTGGCTGCCCCCCCAGCGGACTTTTGCGCCGCTCACCGGGGACGGGTTCCGCACCCAGGGCCTCGATCATGCCGAGGCCAGTATCGAACGCGAGTTCCACGGGGCGACCGTGGGCGTCCGCGCCTTTCGACAGCACGTGGACGACCAGCTCATCACGCTCTTCGGCGTCCGGCGGCCCGACCGCCCGGCCGACGATCTGGGCCCTTACTACGTCGGCACGGCCGGCGACGCAGACATCAGTGGCATGGGGCTCACCGTCGCGCACGCGCTCACCGCACATGTCCGCGGCTCGGTGAACTACACGATCTCTCGCGCCCGCTGGACCTCCGGCCCACCGCGTGCCGACAACGTCCTGCTGCGCCGCATCGTTCCCGCCGCCCTGCACACCGCGGACATCGAACGCATCCACGACGTGCTGACGACGCTCGAGGCCGAACTGCCCTGGACGGCCACGCGCGTGCTGGTCTTCTATCGCGTGAACAGCGACTTCATCAAGGCGAACGACCTCGACGAGCCCCGTGGCCTGGACGGCCGCTTCGAACTACAGGTCAATCAGGCGCTCCCGTTCATGGGATTCATGCGGTCCCAGTGGGAAATGCTCGTGGCCGTGCGGAACCTGTTCCAGGAGGGGATGCCCACCTCCTCCGTCTACGACGAAGTCCTCGTCGTCCGTCCGCCCACGCGCGTCGTGGGTGGCCTGACGGTCCGCTTCTAGGCGCCGAATCGCCGGCGTCGCGCGCCGTCAGGTTGGATCAGCCTCGACAAAGATTTGAATTTCCGCTGGACGCAGTATTGTTCTTCCATCAAACTTCAGTCTGGTCAATCAGTTACGGCCATTGAAACACAGAGAGCGCTGGTATACCGTTTGCTCCCCCAATGACCTGGACGACATTGTCTTGGCCTCCGAGTCACGGTTCCTGACCGAGCCGCCCGCCCTCGGCTCCGCGCACAGGCAGAATTGGCGCCCCACCGCCTTGCCCGTCGTGGTGACGGTGTGCCTGCTGGCGATGGGAATCGCCAATGTCGCGTCGCGGGCGATGTCGACCGAGGTGGAAGACGGCGTTCTGTGGGTTGAGCGCGCCGCGGGCGTGGTAGCAGCCGAGGTGGCTGTGCCTTCGGCCGCCGAGCGCGCCGGCGTGCGTCCTGGCGACGTGCTGCTGGCCGTCGACAGCCAACCGGTCGAGGGCCGGGCCGATGTGCTGGCCCTGCAGCAGCGCGCGCGTCCCGGTGAGCCGCACACATATACGCTCCTGCGTCTGGGCTCGCGGGAGGTTGCACAGGTGCGACTGGCGCCGCTGCCGGACGGTGCGGGGTTGCTCTACTACCTGCTCGCCGCCGTGGGCGCCTTCACCTTGCTGGTCGGCGCTTCGGTCCGTACCCGTCGGCCCGGTGATCAAGCGACGCTGCATTTCTTCTGGTTGTGCGTCGCGTTCTTTGGCGTGCTGGCATTCTCGTTCAGCGGCCGGCTCGACCGCGTGGACTGGGCCTTCTACTGGGCCGACGTGGTGGCGCTCCTGCTGCTCCCGCCCCTGTTCCTGCACTTCGCGCTGGTGTTTCCGGAGCGGCCTCACCAGGAAGGTTACGCCGCTCTTCTTTCGCGGTGGTTGCCCGCCGTGTATCTCCCGGCGGCCGTGCTCGGCCTGACCCGGGCCCTGGCCCTGGCCCGCGCCGCCATCGACCCCGACTATTTCGTCCGGCTGGTGTCGTTGCTCGATCGGCTCGAGCTCCTCTACCTCGCGGTGCTCCTCACCGGGGGCCTCGCGGTGCTGTTCCGCGCGCTGGGGCGTTCGCGGTCGGTGACGGTGAGACGTCAGCTTCGCTGGATCGTGTGGGGCACGGCGCTCGGCGCGATGCCCTTCGCACTGGGCTACGCCGTGCCGTTCGCGTTCGGCGTCGAACCATCCCTGCCGATGGAGCTTTCGGCCGTTCCCCTGGGTTTCATTCCGGTGGCATTCGCCTCGGCGATCGTGCGCTACCGGCTCATGGACGTCGAGATCATCCTGAAGCGCCTGCTGGTCTACACCTCTGCCGTGGCGGCCAGCGTGGTGATTTTCGTCCTCATCCTGCGGGCGTCCGGCGGATCGTTCATCCAGGGTGAGTCGGATCAACGCTGGGTCATCGCGTTTCTCGCCACCGTTGTCGTCATCCTGCTGGCCCGGCCCGTCAAGGACGGGCTGCAGCGCACCATCGACCGGGCTTTCTACCGGGACCGCTACGACTATCGGCGTGCGCTGGTCGCGTTTGCGCGCGACCTCAACGCCGACCTGGTGCTCGACCGGCTGGCCGAGCGCCTCGTGACGCGGGTTGGCGAGACGATCGAAGTGGACGCCATGGCGTTCATGCTCGCCGACGATCGCGGCCACTTCGAGGCGCTGCACGTGGCAGGCCTCGAAGCCGGGGTCCCCCGGCTGACCGCGGCTTCGGCCATCGGGGGGCGCCTCGCGCTCGGGCAGACGGTGCGGCTCGACGACCCGCTGGCGGCCACCCGCATCACCGTCGAGGAGATCGATTTCTGGCGCGATCTCGGCATCTACTATTTCGTGCCTTGCGTCTCGCAGGGGGCGAGCGTGGCCACCCTCCTGCTGGGCCGCCGCTCGAGCGGCGAACCGCTGACGAGCGAGGACCTGCACCTGGTCACGGCCGTGGCCGGGCAGGCGGCTGTGGCCATCGAGAACGGCCGCCTCTACCGGCAACTGCATCTGAAGGCGTCCGAGCTGGATCGCCTCCGCTCGTTCAACGAGAACATCCTCGAATCGCTCGACGACGGCCTGCTGGTGATCGGCCTGGACGAGCGGATCATCCGCTGGAATCAGGCGCTCGAGCGGATGTACGGCCCGATCCGCGCCGAGGCGCTCGGCCGTGGGATTACCCAGTTGTTCGACATGTCGGTCGTCGAGGTGCTGCGCTCGCAACGCCGGGAGCAGCCGAACGGGGCATCGGCATTCAGGGTTCCGCTGAGCGGCCGCGGCGGTCGCTCCGGGGCGAGGCTCCTGGTCAACATCACCACCGTCCCTCTGCAACCGACCTCGCCCGACTCTCCCGCTTCCGGCAGCATCGTGATCTTCGAGGACATTACGGCACGTACGCAGCTCGAAGAGCAGCTGCGCATCTCCGAGAAGATGGCGTCGCTCGGCGTACTCGCCGCCGGCGTGGCGCACGAGGTCAATACTCCGCTCACGGGTATTTCGAGCTACACGCAAATGCTCCTCGAGGGCGCCGACCCGCAGGATCCCCGCACGGCGGTGCTCGAGAAGATCGAGAAGCAGACCTTCCGGGCCGCCCGCATCGTCAACGGGCTGTTGCACCTGTCCCGGTCCAATGCGGGCGACGCGTCGGAGCGCACCCGGGTCGACCTCAACGCCATTGTCGGAGACGTGCTGTCCCTGCTGGAGCACCAGTTCGAGAAGGGTCGCGTCAAGATCCGGCGCGACCTGTCGAGCGACCCCGTGCCGGTCGTCGGATTCGAGTTCAAGCTGCAGCAGGTCTTCTTGAACCTCTTCCTCAACGCCCGCGACGCGATGCCGAGCGGCGGGTGGCTGAGCATCGCCACGCGGGCGGAGGGCGGCGAGGCCGTCGTGGAGGTGTCCGACACGGGCTCGGGCATCGCGCCGGATCACCTCGATCGCATCTACGATCCGTTCTTCACCACCAAGCCCATCGGCCTGGGAACGGGCCTCGGGCTGTCGATCACCTACGGCATCGTGCAGGAGCACGACGCTGCGATTCAGTGCCAGAGCACCCCCGGGCTTGGCACGCGGTTCACGCTGCGCTTCCGGCTTTCGCAGTCGGCCGATGCGCACCAGGCGGCGATGTAGGGCGGCGGGCAACAGCCCCCGCCGGAACGGTGGTTATGCGGCGGAATGGTTCGGTTCTCGTCATCGACGACGAGGAGATCATGCGGGAGATCCTGCAGACGCTCCTCGAACGTGAAGGGTACGCGGTGCGCGTAGCCGCGTCGGGACAGGAGGGCCTCGACCTGGCCCGTTCGCTGCCCTTCGACGCGGTCATTGTCGACGTCATGATGCCGGGCATCGACGGTCTGCAGGTGCTTCAGGAGCTCAAGAAGCAGGACGATACCCTGCCGGTGCTGATGATCACGGCGTATGCTTCGATGGACACCGCCATTCGGGCGATGAAGCTGGGTGCCTTCGACTACATCACCAAGCCGTTCAAGAACGACGAGGTCCTCGTCGTGCTCCGGAACGCCACCGAGCAGCGCCGGCTCCAGGAAGAGAATACCCGTCTCAAGAGCGACGCCGCCAGGCACCACCACCGGTTCTCGGGCATCATCGGCCGCAGCCCGCGGATGACCCAGGTATTCGAGCTCATCGCCCAGGCGGCGCCGAGCCGATCGACGATCCTGATCACGGGCGAGAGCGGCACGGGCAAGGAACTGGTGGCGCGTGCCATTCACACCAACTCCGCCCGATCCGACAAGGCCTTCGTGACCGTCAACTCGGGGAACCTACCGCCGGATCTGCTCGAGTCCACCCTCTTCGGCCACGTGAAGGGCGCCTTCACGGGCGCGGTGTACCCGAAGAAGGGCCTCTTCGACCTGGCCGACAAAGGCAGCATTTTCTTCGACGAGATCGGCAACATCCCGACCGAGACCCAGGCGAAGCTGCTGCGCGTGATGCAGGAGCGCGAGTTCATGCGGCTCGGCGGGATGGAAACCATCAAGGTCGACGTGCGCATCATCGCGGCCACCAACGTGGACCTGAAGCGGGAGATGGAGGAGGGCCACTTCCGAGAAGATCTGTTCTACCGGCTCCACGTCATCAGCATCGAGCTGCCGACGCTGCGCGACCGTCGCGAGGACGTGCCCTTGCTGGTCCAGCACTTTCTCGAGAAGTACGCGGAGGAGAACGGCCGTCCGGCGCTGGAGCTGGCCCCCGAGGCCCTCGAGCTGCTGATGGAGTACGACTGGCCTGGCAACGTGCGCGAGCTGGAGAACGTCATCGAGCGCGCGGTCGTGCTGAGCAGCGGCAGCCGCATCGCCGCGGACCGCATTCCGGAGAACGTGCGCCGGTCGCCGCGCTTCCAGCTGCCCCACGTCGTGATGCCGGCCGATGGCGTGTCGCTCAAGGAGGTGACCTCCGCCTACGAGCGTCAGTGGATCGAGTCGGCTCTCGAGGCCGCGGGAGGCGTGCAGAAGCGAGCCGCCGAGATGCTCCGCATCAAGCCCACCACGCTCAACGAGATGATCAAGCGCTACGACATCCGTCCGCGACGGAAGAAGGCGTCGGCCGCACCGTCACTCGACGCCGGCGCGTCGGCACCGGACGGGGACGGCGACGAGCTCGAGCCGGTCGGATCCGAAACCGAGTAACGCCCGTCCGACCGCGGCTAGCTCTTCAGCGCCGCCAGCAGCCGATCGTACTTCTGCATGATGGCGTCCCACCGGTAGTTGCGGCGCACGTAGTCGCGGCCGTTGCGCCCCATGCGCTCGCGCAGCCGGTCGTCGGCGAGCAGCAGGTTCGTGCACTCGATGAACTCATCGCGGTCCTGGTAGTACAGGCCGGCGTTGCTCTGGTGGCAGTGATCCACCAGCACGTCGGACCGCGCGTTGCACAGGACCGGTGTGCCCACCGCCATGGCCTCCAGGGCGAGCAGCGACAGGCTCTCGAAGGGCGAGGGCACGACCACGATGGTCGCGGCTTCGAGGGCCTGCAGGCGCTCGCGCTCCGACAGAAGGCCGGCGAATCTGACCCACGGTACCTCCGGCAGCTGCATCAGTTTGACGCCCATGAGCGCCAGCGTGGCCTCGCCGCCCAGCTCCTTGTAGCTGGTGAAGTACTCGATGAGCTCCTCGCAGCCTTTGCCCGCGTCGATGCGGCCGCCGTACAGGAGGAACTGGCCGTGCAGGCGGTGCCGGCGACGAAACTGCGTTCCCCGGGCGCGCAGGTGGACCGGGAGCGCCTTGTGGGCCTCCTCCTCGTCTTCCGGCTCCTCGTACGCCTGCAACGGCTCGTCCTGCAGCAGGTCCACGCCACATCCGACGGTTTCTTCCGCGGCCAGGCGCATGTCGAACGTCGTCTTGAGAAAGTGCTTCTCGACCTCGGTGTTGAACGCCACGACGGACGCCTGTGCGAACAGGTCACGGTACAGGCCCAGTTGAATGGCGGGCTCGTCGTGGGCGGTGGGTACCAGGATGCTGCGACGCGGGTCGATGCCCAGGCCGAGCACCGTCGGCGCGTACAGGTAGGTGAAGAAGATCAACCCGTCGTAGGACCGGTGGTGCTGTTCGAGATGGTCGAGCAGGGCCGGACACCACGGCCCCTGTTCCTGGAGCCACCGCATCTCGTCCTCACGCGAATGCTCGTTGTGGAAGATCCAATCCGAGTACTGGTTGAAGCGCTGGATGTCACGGGTCCGGGCGTTGGCGAATCGCCTGACGGTGACGCCGCGGATGCGGTCGGGGCCCTCGGGGTATTCGTTCTTCCACGTGATGTAGTCGCGGGCGCAGGTGGTCAGCACCTCGACTTCGTGGCTGGCGGCCATGCGCTCGGCGATTAGCCGGCAGTGATACTCGGAGCCGCCCAGGATTTCGGCACCGTAGCGCTGAATGACGAATGCGATCTTCACGATGGGTTCTCCGGCGCGTGCCCGGACCCGGCCCGCGCCAGCAGGCGGCCGAGCTCGTGCGTGATGCGCGAGTCTCCGAAATCCTCGAGGCGGCGCCGCTGGCCGGCGACGACCCGGGACCGCAGGGGATCGTTGTAGGCCAGCTCGCCGAGCAACTCGGCGGCGAACTCCAGGTCCTTGGGCTCGAAGAGCACGCCCGCGCCTCCCAGGGTGTCCGGAACAGCCGTGGATGCGTACGCCAGCACCGGTACGTCAGCCGCCATGGCCTCGAGCAGCGGTACGCAGAAGCCCTCGTGCTCGGAGAGCGACACGTACACGCTCGCCGTCCGGTAGTAGGCGGCGAGATCCTCGTCCGGTACCGGGCCGGTGAACACGAAGCGATCGGCCGGCATCTGAAACTCGGCGATGAGCGCCCTCACCGTGTTGTAGTAGCGCGGAAGCCCGTCGGTGCGGCCGACGAAGATGAAGCGATAGTGCTCGTCTACATATCGCTTGTAGAACTCCGCCAGGCGGATATGGTCCTCGATCTTCTTGTTGGGGGCGATGCGGCCGACGAACAGGAAGTTGTGTAGGCCGTCGTCGAGAACCGCCTCGAGCGCCGGACGCGGCGGGGCATAGCGGATGCGATCGACGTCGATGGCAATGGGGAAGACGCCCGTGTTGGTGAAGCCCATCGACTCGAGCTCTCGGCGGTTGTACGACGAGTCGCCGAGCGCGACGTCGGTGCGGCCGACGAGCGAGCGGATGTCCTCGCGGCTCAGGGTCGCCAGCCGGAACACCGACGCATCGTAGGGCGCGAAGAAGTGGGCGGGTGTGACGTTGTGGTACTGCAGCACGCGTCCGCCCGGCAGGTGGCCGAACGCGTCGGTCATGGCCGACACGAGCGCGAAATGGAAGATCGTCAGGTCGCCGCGCCCGGCATCGGGATCGGCGAACGGGCGGACCTCGCCGCGCAGGTCGTCGTCGATGGTCATCGCGAAGAGGTCGGACTGGTGCCCCATGCCGCGAAGCAGATCGCGAACGCGGCGCGCCGAGTCTCCAATGGCATCGCCCCGATGCGCCGCGGGAACCCATTGGTTCACGATCATGGCGCCGGCGTGTCCGGGTCCTTCGGCAGCGCCAGGAAGGCTCCCGGCCGGAAGGGCCGGAGCTCGGCCAGCGATTCGGAT
>Ga0209476_10001148_pt1 | contig 17969 bp, 17 predicted proteins | sample KloWWTrecipitate_FD_187179 | JGI IMG/M metagenome (GOLD analysis project Ga0209476, IMG submission 187179) | Active sludge microbial communities from Klosterneuburg, Austria, studying microevolution and ecology of nitrifiers - Klosterneuburg... | ecosystem: Engineered > WWTP > Aerobic digester... | reverse complement strand
CGCCGGGGGCAGCGGCGGGGAGGGGATCGACGTGGGGTGGGGCGGGGGTGAAAGAATCGAGGTCCTGTTCCGGTCTGTCGTCGGGAATGGCTACGCCGCAGACTCAATTCGATGCGCTGGTGCGCGGCACCTCGGGCGACCTTTACCGGTTCGCCTGGTGGCTTTGCCGCAACGACGCGCTGGCCCAGGACCTGGTGCAGGAAACCTACCTGCGCGCCTGGCGCGCGATGGACGAGCTGCGGGATGGCGCGGCGGCCAAGGCCTGGCTGATCACGATCCTGCGGCGCGAGCACGCGCGCCTGTACGAGCGCAAGCGCTTCGAGACCGAGTCGGTCGAGGACGTCGTGGTCGAGGATCGCGAGTCGCGCACGCCGGAGGAAGCGGGCGACGACGGGGTCATCCGCGCCGCGATCGCGCGCCTGGATCCGAAGTACCGCGACCCGATCCTGCTGCAGGTGCTGGGCGGGTTCAGCTGCGAAGAGATCGCGCGCGAACTGGGAATCACCGCGGCTGCGGTCATGACCCAGCTCTTCCGCGCGCGCCAGAAACTGAAAGCCGCCCTGGGTGGCAACGACCTGGGGGCAACCGTCCATGAACTGTCTTGAATTCCGCCGGCACCTCGCCAGCGAACCGCATTCGCGGCGGGTCGATTTCGTCGCCCATCGCGAGCAGTGCGGGCGCTGCGCCGAGGCGCATGCGCAGGCCCTGGCCTTCGAGGACCGGCTCGGGCACGTGCTCGCGGTGCCGGCGCCCGACGGGCTGGCGGACCGCGTGCTGCTGCGGCAGTCCACGGTCGCATTGCGGGAGCGGCGGCAGGGTCGCCGCGCCACCGCCTGGCGCATCGCGGCGGTGCTGGCGCTGGGCCTTGGCGTGGGATCCCTGTGGGTGGTCTCCGCCCCGGTGCAGGCCTTGCCGGAACTCGCGGTCGGCCACCTCTCGCACGAGCCCCACGCGCTCAAGGCGACCGCGACCGTGGCGCTGTCGGAGCTGCGTGCCCAGTTCGCGGCGCGCGAGGTCGGGCTGGTCGACGATCCGGGTCCGGTCAACTACCTCAACCCGTGTCGGCTGGGGCGCCAGCGCGCCTTGCACATGGTGGTGCAGACCGTCGAAGGACCGGTCACGGTCTACTACGTGGTCGACCGGGTCGAGCCGGAGCGCTCGACCTGGCAGCGCGACGGCCTCATGGGCCGCAGCATCCCGGCGCGGGAGGGCACGCTGGTGCTGTTGGCCGGCAACGACCGCGCGTTCGACGCCATCGAGCGCAGCTGGATCCGCGCGCTGGGCGCCGCCTAGCCGGCGCGCCGGACCGGCGGCTCGACCGGGTCGCTCGGTAGCGGCCTCCTGCCGCTTCGGCTACCTTTCGCGCCCGCGCCGCGAAGTCCCGTGGCGCCCGGCCCGCGAGCGCGGGCCGCCCGAGTCGCCGCGAGGTCGCCATGCCCCAGTTGTCCGTCGTCGTGCCCGTCCACAACGAGCGCGACAACATCGTGCCGCTGATCGAGGAGATCGTGGCGGCGCTGCGGGGGCGGCTCGCGCTCGAGATCGTGTACGTGGACGACGCCAGCCGCGACGACTCGGCGACGGTGCTGCGCGAAGCACGCGCGCGCTTTCCCGAACTGCGGGTGCTGCGCCACCTGAGCCAGTGCGGCCAGAGCACCGCGGTGCGCAATGGCGTCAAGGCCGCGCGCGGCGCCTGGATCGCGACCCTCGACGGCGATGGCCAGAACGACCCCGCCGACATCCCGAAGCTGCTGGCCGCGCGCGACGCGGGCGAGGCCGTGGTGAAGTGCTACGCCGGCTGGCGCGTCGACCGCCGCGACGACGCGCTCAAGCGCGTGTCCTCGAAGATCGCCAACGCGGTGCGCTCGCGCATCCTGCGCGACGCCACCCCCGATACCGGCTGCGGGCTCAAGCTGTTCGAGCGCGAAGCCTTCCTCGAGTTGCCGTACTTCGACCACATGCACCGCTTCCTGCCGGCGCTGTTCCAGCGCGCCGGCTGGCAGGTGCGCAGCGTGCCGGTCAACCACCGGCCGCGCACCCGCGGCGTGTCCAAGTACGGGATGTGGAACCGCCTGTGGGTCGGCATCGTCGACCTGCGCGGCGTGGGCTGGCTGATCCGGCGCGCCAAGCGCACCGCGGTCGAGGAGATGGGCGGATGATGAACCAGGAAATCCTGTGGCTGTCGTGGACCGGCATCCACGTCACCCCGTGGAAGCTGATCGGCTACACCGGCGCCCTGATGTTCGGCGGTCGCTGGCTGGTCCAGTTCGTGGCCTCGCGGCGGGCGCGCAAGCCGGTGATCCCGCGCCTGTTCTGGTACATGAGCCTGGTCGGCAGCGCGATGACCCTGAGCTACTTCCTGTTCTCGGCCAAGGCCGATTCCGTCGGCGTGCTGCAGAACCTGTTCCCGAGCTTCACCGCCGCCTACAGCCTTTACCTGGACGTCCGCCACCGCGGCTGGGACCGCTCGCGCACCGGACCGCCACCCGCAAGCGCTTGATCGAAAAGCCCGTCTGGGCTATAAAGCGCGCCCCGCTTCACGCCTTCCAGCCCCCCGTGGGCCGGCCGGCCAGCCTCCCGGACGCGCGGTTCCGGCAGTGGAAGCGGAGCAAACCCAATCGACCCGACCGCGAACGGCGCAAGCCGCGGGGCCGCTGCCGCCCGGGCCATGGGCGGCCCGACGATCGTCACGAGGTGAGCCATGGCACGTATCTGCCAAGTCACCGGGAAGAAGACCCTTTCCGGACACAATGTTTCGCATGCCAACAACAAGACCAAGCGTCGTTTCATGCCCAACCTGCACGAGCGTCGGTTCTGGGTGCCGAGCGAGAAGCGCTGGATCAAGCTGCGCGTTTCCACCAACGCCCTGCGCACCATCGACAAGAACGGCATCGAAGCCGTGATCGCCGATCTGCGCGCCCGCGGCGAGAAGATCTGAGGAGGATCGAACCATGGCTTCCAAGCGCGACAAGATCCGCCTGATCTCCTCGGCCGGCACCGGTCACTTCTACACCACCGACAAGAACAAGAAGAACACGCCGGACAAGATGGAGGTCAAGAAGTACGACCCCGTCGTCCGCAAGCACGTGGCCTACAAGGAAGGCAAGATTAAATAGGTTGCGGGAGCCTTCCGGGCTTCGGCTTCGGGGGGCTGGTGCTTGCACCCACAGCCCCTGGCCCTGCCAATGGCAGGGCCGCCCCCCTTGACTCAAGGGGGGCTCCAAAGGCCGCACCGTGTGACACAGGAGCCCGCCGCAAGGCGGGCTTCTTCGTTTCTGCAGCGCCCTTCGCGCCAGTTGCCGTTCCATGGCGTCATCCCGGCGCAGGCCGGGATCCAGTAGCGAGGCGCATCGCCACTGGATCCCGGCCTGCGCCGGGATGACGGCGGGGAATCGCGGGTAGGGCAGTCGCCGCGTGTTGCGAAGGCAAGTTGGATTCCTGCTTTCGCGGGAATGACGCCATGGGGCGGGTGATGGATCGCGGCCGGCGTCGTCGATGCCTGGCGTCGACGCCTGGCGGAAAGCGCGGCGGCTACTCGGCAGGGCAGCCGGCGAGGTCGTCGTCGGTGAGGGTCCAGTCGTCGTGGTCGGCGCAGAGCACGGCGCCGCCGATCACGCATTCGGCGCCATCCTCGTTGACCACGCGCACGTCGTAGCTGCCGCAGGGGATGTCGGCGAGGCGATGGCTCTGGCCGCGCTCGATCACTTCGAGGCCGATCAGGTCCGGGCCCCAGGCATTGGCATCGACCGCGGACAGGTAGAGCTCCTGGATCTCCCACGACGAGCGGTTGCGGACCGTGATCTGGCCATCGTCCGCCGCGAGTGCCGGCGCGGTGACGAGGATCGCAGCGAGCAACAGGGCGATACGCATGGCCGGACTCCGGTTTGCGGGATTGCGGGGACGCGGCCGGCAAGGCACCGGCCGCGGATCGGAATGCCGGCTCAGGCGCGGGCCGGGGCCAGTGCGTAGCCGCGCAACGTGCGCGCGAACTGCTCCAGCGTGGCGATGCCCGAACGCTCCGCGTCCGTGCACCACGCCTGCAGCGATTCGAGCATCGCCTGCGAATTCCTGCCCGAGCGCTCCATGGCCGCCCCGAGGCGGCGCCGATGCTCGACCAGCACCTGCATCGACGGCCGCTCTGCGACCCAGGCCCCGAGCCGCGCGCGCGCGACCTCGTCGAGCCAGCGTCCGTCGTTGGCCAGCGCCCTGCGCAGGCGCCGGGTCAGGCGATCCATCGATTCCCCGGCCGCGCGTCGCTCCTGCTCCAGCGCCGGGCGCAGCACCAGGCGGTAGTAGCTGGTCATGACGTGGAACCGGTGCGCAAGCACCGCCCGCACGGTATCGGCATCGGGCAGGGCGATGTTGGGCCGTACCGCCAGCGAGGGCGCGATCCGGATGACCTTGGCCAGGCCCACGGCCTCGAATAGCCGCAGCAGCGCCCAGCCGCTGTCGAACTCCCACTTGCGCAGGGCGAACTTGGCCGAACTGGGGAAGGCATGGTGGTTGTTGTGCAACTCTTCGCCACCGATGACGATGCCCCACGGCACGAGGTTGGTGGCGCGATCGGCGGTTTCGAAGTTGCGATAACCCCACCAGTGGCCGAGGCCGTTGATGACGCCCGCCGCAATGACCGGAATCCACAGCATCTGCAGGGCCCAGACCACGAGGCCGACCGCGCCGAACAGGGCGAGGTCGATGAACAGCATCACCGTCGGGCCCAGCGAGGACCAGCGCGCGTAGAGATTGCGCTCGATCCAGTCGTCGACCGTGCCGATGCCGTACCGCGCCACCATCGCCCGGTCCTTGCAGGCGTCCTGGTACAGCGCGACCCCGTGCCACAGGATCGTGCCGATGCCATGGACCACCGGGCTGTGCGGATCGCCGTCGGTTTCGCAGCGTGCGTGGTGCTTGCGATGGATCGCGACCCACTCCTTCGTCACCATGCCGGTCGTGAGCCAGGTCCAGAAGCGGAAGGCGTGCGCCAGCGCCGGGTGGAAGTCGACGCCGCGGTGGGTGGCGCTGCGATGCAGGTAGAGCGAGACCGAATGGATCGTGAGCTGGGTCATCCCCAGCAACCAGGCCACGACCAGCAACCACGGCGAACCGGTCAGGCCGAAGGCCAGGAGATCCGACAGGTGGGCGGACATCGGGACACCAGGATGCGGGAGGTGTCCCGATTATGGGTGTGGGGGCACCCCGCGTCCAACCGACCTGCCATCGTTGGCGCTTTGCGCAAACGTTCGCAACAATGGCCCGGATGAGCGTCCCCCCGCTGCTGGAACTCGCAGGCGTCAGCCGCCGCCACGGCGCGCGCGTTGCCCTGGCCGATTTCGACCTCAAGGTCGAGCGCGGCGAGGTGCTGGCGTTGCTGGGCGTCAACGGCGCCGGCAAGTCCACCGCGCTGCGCCTCGCGGCCGGCGTGCTGCGGCCGGATCTTGGCGTGGTGCGGGTCGACGGCCACGACTACGCGCGGGCGCCGCAGGCCGCGCGCTCGCGCCTGGGCTACCTGCCCGAACGCCCGCCGTTGTATGCCGACATGCGGGTAGCCGACTTCCTGGCCTTCTGCGCCCGGCTGCGCGGGTTGCGCGACCTGCGCGCTGCGGTCGAGTCCGCGTTGGCGCGGTGCGACCTGCTCGAGGTGCGCACGCGCCTGGTCGCGAACCTGTCCAAGGGTTTCCGCCAACGCGTCGGCCTGGCGCAGGCGTTGATCCACGATCCGCCGCTGCTGCTGCTCGACGAGCCGGCCGCCGGACTCGATCCGGTCCAGACCCACCGCTTCCACGAGCTCATCCTCGCGCTGGCGCCCGAACGCGCGATCGTGCTCAGCACCCACCACCTCGACGAGGCGCGCAAGCTCGCCACCCGCGTCGCCATCCTCCACGGTGGCCGCCTGCGCGAGACCTGCGCGCCGGAGCCGGCCGCCGCGGGCGGCGAGACGCTCGAGCAACGCTTCCTGCGCGTGGCCCTGGGCCCGGCGGCCGCGGCATGAACGCGCTGTGGGCGATCGCGCGGCGCGAGTCCGGCGCGCAGTGGCGCTCGCCGCTGGCGTGGTCGCTGCTCGCCCTGGCCACCGTGCTGTACGCGTGGTGGTTCCTGGCCGCAATCGAGGCCTGGACCGAGGCTGCGCCGCGCTTCGCCGGCGACCGTGCGGCGCCCGGCGTGACCGACCTCGTGGTCGCGCCCTTCCTTGCCAGTGTCGCCGCCGCCTTCATCTATCTGGTGCCGCTGGCCACCATGCGCCTGGTCTGCGGCGAGCGCCGCGACGGCACCCTGGCGCTGCTCGCCAGCGCCGGCACCAGCGATTTCGCGCTCGTCGCCGGCAAGTGGCTGGGCGCGCTGGGCTTCGTGCTGGCGCTGGTCGCGATCGCGGCGGCGATGTCGCTCTCGCTGTCGCTGGGCACCTCGCTCGACCTCGGCAAGCTCGCCGCGGGGCTGCTCGGACTGGCCGTGCTGGGGATGGCGCTGACGGCGCTGGGCATCCTCGCCTCGGCCTACGCCCAGCATCCCGCGGGCGCGGCGACCGCGGCCGCGGCGGCCGGCGTGCTGCTGTGGATCCTCGACGGCGCCGCGCGCGCGCGCGGCGAGACCGACGGACTGATCAACTACCTCGCGCTGCCCGGCCACCTCACGCAGGCCATGCGCGGCGTGCTGTACGGGCCCGACCTGGCGTGGTTCGCGCTCCTGACGGTGCTGTGCCTGGGCCTGGCGATGCGGCGCGTCGCGCGGCTGCGCGAGGAGGCCTGATGCGCCGCACGCTCGCCGACCTCCTGCACGGGCTGCTGCTGCTGCTGGCGGTAGGCGTCGCCGCGTGGCTGTCGCTGGGCTGGACGTGGCGCGTCGACCTCAGCCACGGCGCGCGCGCCAGCCTCTCGCCGCAGAGCGTGCAGGTGCTGCGCCAGTTCGAGGGGCCGGTCGAGATCGTGTCCTACGCGCGCGAGAATCCGAAGTTGCGCGAGACCCTGGGGGCCTTCATCGGCCGCTACCGCCAGTTCAAGCCCGACCTGGGCTTGCGCTTCATCAATCCCGATGCCGATCCGGGGGCCATGCGCGAACGCGGCATCACCGTCGACGGCGAGCTCGAGATCCACTACGCCGGCCGCACCCAGCGCCTGGCCCAGCTCGACGAGCGCGCCCTGACCAGCGCACTGGCGCGCCTGGTGCAACCGCGCGAACGCCTGCTGGCGGTGCTCGCCGGCCACGGCGAGCGCCGCATCGACAGCGAGGCCAACCACGACCTCGGCCGCTTCGGTGCCGCGCTGGCCGAGCAGGGCGTGCGCGCGCTGCCGGTCAACCTGGCCGAACAGGCCGCGATCCCGGCCAACGCCGACGTGCTGCTGGTGGCGGCGCCGCGCGCGGCCCTCGCCGCGGGCGAAGTGGCCGCCGTCGTGGCATGGGTCGAGCAGGGCGGCGCGCTGTGGTGGCTGACCGACGCCGGCGGCGACACCCTGGTCGATGCACTGGCGCCGCAGCTGGGCGTGCGGCCGCTGCCGGGCACGCTGGTCGATTCGGCTGCGCAGGGACTGGGCATCGGCGATCCCAGTTTCGTCGCGGTGACGCGCTACCCGCCGCATCCGATCACCGAGGGCTTCGCCCTGACCACGCTCTACCCGCAGGCGGCGGCGCTGGCCGTGGGCAGCGGCGCCACCTTCAAGGCCACGCCGCTGCTGCGCTCAGGCGAGCGCTCGTGGACCGAATCGGGCGCGGTCGCCGATGCGATCCGCTACGACGCCGACAGCAGCGAAGTCCCGGGACCGCACGACTTCGGCCTCGCGCTCACGCGACTGTCGCCGCGGCCCGATCGCGCGGAACAACGCGTGGTGGTGATGGGCGATGGCGATTTCCTGGCCGACGCCTACCTCGGCAACGGCGGCAATCTCGCCCTGGGCCTGCGCGTGTTCGACTGGCTGGCTGGCGACGACGCCCTGGTGGACACCGCGCCGGTGGAAGCGCCGGATCGCGCCCTCGCGCTGTCTCCGCGCCAGCTGGGCTGGCTCGGGGCCGTGTTCCTGGTCGGCCTGCCGCTGCTGTTCGCGCTGGTCGGCGCCGTGCTGGCCTGGCGCCGCCGGCGCGCCTGAGCGCAGGGGGGGATTGCATGCCCTGTGGGAGCGGCTGATTTGCGCCGTCTTGGCGCTCACCCTTCGGGCCCGCTGCGCGGTTGGTTCGCGCTTCCTGCGCGAACCAGGCAGCCGCGAACAGGCCTATCGCGCGCAGAGCGCGCTCCTACAAGGCCGGCTCGGTAGGAGCGCGCTCTGCGCGCGATAGGCCTGTTCGCGGCGGAAGGCGCTCTACAGGGGACGGCGGCATCGCTCGCAAGGCGTGCGCGCGAAGGCCCGCGGCCATACACTGGCGTCCCCGCAAGCAGGCCTCGCCGTGGACCGCCAGACGCGCAACACCTGGGTGCTGGTCGGCGTGGTGGCCGCGCTTGGCCTCGCGGCGGTCGCCGAGCAGATGCGCGAGCGCATGCTGGCGCCCAAGCCGCTGGCCCGCGTGAACGAGAAGTCGCTGCGCGAAATCGTGCTCGAGTGCCCGTCCTGCCCGCGCCGGCGGATGGAGCGCATCCAGGGCGCGTGGACGCTGTCCGAGCCCTATTCGATCGCCGCCGACCCCGACATGGTCGCGCGCCTGGTCGGCGTGGCGGGCGCACAGGTCCGCCATCGCTATCGCGCCAACCAGCTCGAGCCGGCCAAGGTCGGCCTTGCGCCGCCTTTCGCGACCCTGGCGCTGGGGCCGCTCAAGCTCGCCTTCGGCACCACCGATGCGATCACCCAGGCCCGCTACGTCGGGATCGGCGAGGACATCGCGCTGGTGAACGACCACTTCAGCCAATGGTTGCTGGTGCCGCCCGAGTCGCTGGTCGATCCGCGGCCTTTCGCACCGCTGCGCGGCCTCAGCGCGCTCAGCTTCGATGGCAAGCCGATCCCCGCCGACCGGTTCGCGTCGGCGACCGCATTGCGCGCAACCCGGGTGGAGTCGGCGCCGAGCTGGCGCAGCGGTCGGCGCGTGGTGGCGAACTACGGCGGCAATCGCCAGGTCGCCTTCACCCTGGGTCGCGACGGCGAGCGCTGGCTGCTGGTGCGCGACGCGCCGGCGCTGGCCTACGTGCTCGACGCGGCGCAGGCCCTGCTGCTCGACCCGGGCACGCCCGCGGGCTGACGCCGTGCCCGAGTTGCCTGAAGTCGAGACCACCCGGCGCGGCATCGCCCCGCACCTCGTCGGCCGCCGTATCGAGGCCCTGACCGTGCGCAACCGCGCGCTGCGCTGGCCGGTGTCGCGCGCCCTGCCGGGCCGGGTGCGCGGCCAGCGGGTCGAGGGCGTGCGGCGGCGCGCCAAGTACCTGTTGATCCGCACGGAGCCGGGCGAGCTGATCGTGCACCTGGGCATGTCGGGGTCGCTGCGCGTGCTGGGGCGCGGCACCGCGCCACGCGCGCACGACCACGTCGACCTGGAACTCGATTCGGGTCAGGTGCTGCGCTTCAACGACCCGCGCCGCTTCGGCTGCTGGCTGTGGCAGCCGCGCGGGCGCACGCACGCGGTGCTCGCCGGGCTAGGTCCCGAGCCGCTGGAGGAGGGCTTCGACGGCGACCTGCTCTGGAAGCTGGCGCAAGGCCGGCGCGCGCCAGTCAAGAATTTCCTGATGGACCAGCGCGTCGTGGTCGGGGTGGGCAACATCTACGCCGCCGAGGCGCTGTTCCGCGCCGGCATCGATCCGCGCCGCGCCGCGGGCCGGGTCTCGCGCGAGCGCTATGCGGCGCTGGCCGACGCGGTGCGCGCGATCCTCGCCCATGCGATCGAGCGCGGCGGCACCACGCTGCGCGATTTCCTCGCGCCCGACGGCGAGCCGGGCTACTTCGAGCAGGAACTGCTGGCCTACGGGCGCGGCGGCGAACCCTGCCGGCAATGCGGCACGCCCCTGCGCGAACTCGCCATCGGCCAGCGCGCCAGCGTGTGGTGCCCGCGCTGCCAGCGCTGAGTTGCAAGGCGATTGCCCTGTAGGAGCGCATCTCATGCGCGACCGCGGCACCCGGGCTTGGGGTGTCGTATTGGTCCGCGGTCGCGCATGAGATGCGCTCCTACAATGCGGGCTGTGTAGGAGCGCGCTCTGCGCGCGATGGGCCTCTCAAGGCTCCGGCGCGGATTCACCCAGCGGGAGCTGCGGCTGCTGCAGCTCGATGCGCCCCTCGCCGGCGGTGATCTTCTTGAACTCGGCGCGGCACACCGAGACGTAGCGCTCGTTGCCGCCGATCTCGACCTGCGGGCCCTGGGTGAGCGCGCGGCCGTGCTCGTCCACGCGCACCACCATGGTGGCCTTGCGGCCGGTGTGGCAGATGGTCTTGATCTCCGACAGCGTGTCGGCCCAGGCCAGCAGCCACTGGCTGCCCTCGAACAGCTCGCCGCGGAAATCGGTGCGCAGCCCATAGCAGAGCACCGGGATGTCGAGGGCGTCGACCACTTCGGTAAGCTGCCAGGCCTGGCGCTTGCGCAGGAACTGGGCCTCGTCCACCAGCACGCAGTGCAGCGGGCCGCGCGCGGCGATGTCGGCCGCGACCAGCGCATGGAGGTCGTCGTCGGCCTGGAAGATCCGGCCCTGGGCCGACAGGCCGATGCGCGACTGGACCTTGCCCACGCCGGCCCGGTCGTCCAGGCGCGGGGTGAGGATCAACGTGCGCATGCCGCGCTCGTGGTAGTTGTGCGCGCTCTGCAGCAGCGTGGTGGTCTTCCCGGCGTTCATCGCCGAGTAGTAGAAGAAGAGCTTGGCCATCGGGCTTCCCGGCAAGGGCGCGCATCGTAACCCATGAGCAACGTGACCTACCTCGAATGCGGCCTTGCCGGCGAACGGCTGCCGGCGGACCGGCCCGCCACCGTCTCCGCCGCCGGCAAGCCGCTGCTGGTGCGTTACGACCTCGACCGGATCCGCCGCGAGGTGGATCGCGACGCGATCGCCGCCCGCCCGGCCACCCTGTGGCGCTGGCGCGAGCTGCTGCCGCTGCCCGCCGGGGTCGAGCCGGTGTCGCTGGGCGAGGACGCCACGCCCCTGCTGCCGCTGCCGGCGTTGTCGGCCGCCTGTGGCGTCGCAGTCGTGGCCAAGGACGAGGGCCGCCTGCCCACGGCCTCGTTCAAGGCCCGCGGCCTGGCGATGGCGGTCAACATGGCGCGCCACTTCGGCGTGCGCACGATGGCGATCCCGACCAACGGCAATGCCGGTGCCGCGATGGCGGCCTATTGCGCGCGTGCCGGCATCGCCGCGCACTGCGTGTGCCCTGCCGACACGCCGCGCGCCAACCTCGACGAGATCCGCCTTTACGGCGCCGAGCTCACCCTGCTCGATGGACAGATCGACGACTGCGGCAAGCTCGTGCGCCAGTGGGAAAGCGAGCGCGGCTGGTTCAACTGCGCCACCTTGCGCGAGCCGTACCGGATTGAGGGCAAGAAGACCATGGGGCTGGAGCTCGCGGCCCAGTTCGGCTGGACGCTGCCCGACGCGATCTTCTATCCCACCGGCGGCGGCACCGGCCTGATCGGGATGTGGAAGGCCTTCGACGAACTCGAGGCCCTGGGCTGGATCGGGCCGGGACGGCCGCGGATGTACGCAGTGCAGGCCGCGGGCTGCGCGCCGATCGTGCGCGCCTGGGAAGCCGGGGCCGAGTTCGCTACCCGCTGGGACGACGCGGCCACGATCGCGCATGGCATCCGCGTGCCGGCGGCGCTGGGCGACTTCCTCATCCTGCGCGCGGTGCGCGCCTCGCGCGGCGCGGCCCTGGCCGTGGACGAGGACGCGATCCGGAGCGCCTGGCGCGAGACCGCGATGCGCGACGGCGTGCTGCTGTGCCCCGAGGGCGCTGCCACCGTCGCCGGGCTGCTGCAGGCGCGCGCGCGGGGCCTGGTCCATCCCGGCGAGCGCGTGGTGCTCTACAACTGCGCCAGCGGCTACAAATACCCGCTGCCGGCCTAGGGAACCTCTGGACAGGCATCCGCACCCGCGCCGACCTTCGCTTGCTACCATCCCCGGCGCGAGAGTCCATCCGCTCCGGGGAGACCACGATGCGCAGCCCACGTTCCCTACGCCTCATCGCCTGCAGCCTTGCGCTCGCCTGCCTGCCGGTCCTCGCCGACGACGAGAAGGTCGCACCCGACCCGCGCGTGACCAGCGCGCTCGATTCCGAGGACATGAAGTACACCGTGCAGGACAACGGCGAGGTCTCGGTCACCATCCAGTGGAACGAGGACGGCCGCAGCCAGGGCGTGCGCATCCAGTCCAAGTCCTTCAGCTGGAAACAGAACGAGTTCCGCGACGTGTACTCGATCGCGTTCAAGACCGACGACTCCAGGCTGATCGACCACGCGCTGGCCAATCGCCTGCTGGACGAGAACAACACCTCGACGCTGGGCTTCTGGGGCAAGCAGGACGACACCGTCTACAACATCGTGCGCGTGCCGGCCAAGGCCACGCCCAGCCAGCTGCACGAGGCAATCAGCTTCGCGGCCGAGAAGGCCGACGAACTGGAGAAGGAAATCCTCGGCACCGACGAGTACTGATCCGCCGCAGCCGCCGCGCGCCGCGCCTGCGGCGCGCGGCCTCATGCTGCACGTTGCCCGCATCGCATCGCGTCCCCGGTCCGAAGCCTCCCGCATGTCGCTCAATCCCGCCCAACGCGAGGCCGTCGCCTGGACCGACGGCCCCCTGCTCGTGCTCGCCGGCGCCGGTTCGGGCAAGACCCGGGTGATCACCGAGAAGATCGCGCGCCTGGTGCGCGATGGCCTGCGCGCCGACCGGGTCTGCGCGATCACCTTCACCAACAAGGCCGCGCGCGAGATGCGCGAGCGCGCGACGCGGCTGCTCAAGGGCCACGGCGGCGAGCACGAGCCGCAGATCAGCACCTTCCACTCGCTGGGCCTGCGCTTCCTGCAGATCGAGCACGCGCGCGCCGGCCTGCGCCGCGGCTTCTCGATCTTCGATTCCGACGATTCGCTGGCGATCGTCAAGGACCTGTTGCCGGCCGGGACCAAGGCCGACGCGCTGGAACGCATGCGGCAGCTGGTGTCGAAGGCCAAGAACGAGGGCCTCGACCCCGCGCAGGCGCTGGAGGCCGCGAGCTCGCCGCGCGAGATCGAGGCGGCCGAGGTCTACGCGCAATACCAGCGTCGCCTCGGCGCGTTCAACGCCGTCGATTTCGACGACCTGATCCGCTTGCCCCTGGCGCTGCTCGAAGGCGACGGTGGCGTGGCTGAGGCCTGGCGCGAACGCATCCGGTACCTCCTGGTCGACGAATACCAGGACACCAACCGCGCGCAGTACCGCCTCCTCAAGGCCCTGGCCGGCCCGCGCGGCGCCTTCACCGCGGTGGGCGACGACGACCAGAGCATCTACGCCTGGCGCGGCGCCGATCCGGAGAACCTGCGCGAACTGTCGCGCGACTATCCGGCGCTCAAGGTCGTCAAGCTGGAGCAGAATTACCGCTGCAGCGCGCGCATCCTGCGCGCCGCCAATGCGGTGATTGCGCAGAACCCGCGTATTTTCGACAAGAAGCTCTGGAGCGCCCACGCCGAGGGCGCGCCGATCCGCGTGCTCGAGTGCAAGGACGATGTCGCCGAGGCGGAGAAGGTCGCGTCGGAAATCGCGCACCGGCAGGCGCAGGCCGGCGCGCCATGGAGCGAGTTCGCGGTGCTCTACCGCGGCAACCACCAGTCGCGCGCGGTGGAGAAGGCATTGCGCCTCCTGCGCGTGCCGTACCACCTCACCGGTGGCACGGCGTTCTTCGAGCGCGCCGAGGTCAAGGACCTGCTCGCCTACTTGCGCCTGGTCGCCAACCCCGACGACGACGCGGCCTTCCTGCGCGCGGTGGTCGCACCCAGGCGCGAGGTGGGCGCGACCACGCTGGAGAAACTGGGCGAACTCGCGGGCCGCGCGCACCTGGGCCTGCTGCGCGCCGCCGAAAGCCACGCCGTGCTGCAGCAGCTGTCGCCGCGCCCGGCCTCGGCGCTGGCCGGGTTCACCACGCTGGTCCGCGAGCTGCGCGCCGAGGCCGAGTCGCGCGGCGCCGGCAACCTGGTCGAGTCGCTGATGGCCGCCACCCACTACGAGGCGCACCTGCGCGCGACCACGCCCGACCGCACCTTGCTGGAGCGGCGCCTGGGCAACGTCAAGGAACTGGTCGAATGGCTGCGCGAAGGCGCCGCGCGCAGCAAGGCCGGCGTCGGCGACCTCGCCGCGCAGCTGGCGCTGCTGACCAACAACGACCGCGACGATCCGGGCAACGCCGTGCGGCTCATGACCCTGCACGGCGCCAAGGGCCTCGAGTTCCGCTGCGTGTACCTGATCGGCCTCGAGGACGGGACCCTGCCGCACGAAGGCGGCATCGAGGAAGGCCGCCTCGAGGAGGAGCGTCGGCTCTTCTACGTCGGCATCACCCGCGCCAAGGAGCAACTGACGCTGAGCTACGCCGCCACCAAGCAGCGCTTCGGCCAGCTCTTGCGCCTCGACCCCAGCCGCTTCCTCGCCGAACTGCCCGACGCCGACCTGCACCGCGAGGGCCGCGATCCCGAGCAGGACAGGGTCGAGCGCGCCGAGCGGGCGAAGTCGCACCTCGACCGCTTGGCGGCGATGCTCGGCGACTGAGCGACGCGGGGAAGCGGACCCCGAAGGTCCACGAATCGGCTCCTTGACCGGTCGGCGGGCCGGATGCGACACCACGGCCCCGGACTGCGCCATGCAACCAGTAACCGCTTCCCGGGAGCTGGACCATGTCGCATCGCCCATCGCGCGTACCTCCGGCGCTGCCGTTCCTGCGCCCATGCCGGGTTGGCGCGATCCTGCTCGCTGGACTGGCCTGGGCGACGGCGCAAGCCGCCACCGGCGACGGCACCTGGAGCGGCTTCGGCGGCCTGCCCGAGGGTTGCAATGGGCGCATCGCCAAGGCAGCGCGCGCGCCGGACGGGCGCATCGTGGTCGCGGGGGTCTTCACGGCGTGCGGTGGCGCGGTGGCCAATCGCGTGGCTGCCTTCGATCCCTCGACCGGTGCCTGGAGCAGCCTCGGCAGCGGACTCGAGAATGGCGTCAACGGAATTGCGCAAGCGATCGACATCGCTGGCAGCGACATCTACATCGGCGGCGATTTCACCCTGGCCGGCACGGTCCCGGCGGCGCGGGTCGCGCGCTGGAACGGCAGCGCCTGGAGCAGCCTGGGCACGGGCGCGGCCAACGGCGTGGGCGGTGGCCCGGTACAGGCGATCGCTGTCACCGCGGGCGTGGTGTACGTCGCGGGCGACTTCAACGCAGCCGGCGGCAACCCGGCCAATCGCATCGCGCGCTGGAACGGCAGCGCCTGGTCCACGCTGGGCAGCGGCGCCAGCAATGGCGTCGGCGCCGGCGTGCGCGCGCTGGCGGTGGATGGCGGCGACCTCTACGCCGGCGGATTCTTCACCACTGCCGGCGGCAATGCCGCCAACTGGGTGGCGCGCTGGAACGGCAGCGCATGGTCCAGCCTCGGCAGTGGCAGCGCCAACGGCGTCAACGGCTTCGTCAACGCCTTGCTGGTGACCACGCCCGGCGTCCTGCTTGCCGCGGGCAACTTCAATCTTGCGGGCGGCGCCACGGCGAATCGCGTGGCGCGTTGGAGCGGCGGCGCCTGGTCGAGCCTGGGCACCGGCGCGGAGAACGGCGTCGGTCCCGGCGGCACCGGCAATTCGCTGGCGCATCTCGGCGGCGAGGTCCTGGTCGGCGGCACATTCACCGTTGCCGGCACCACGACCGCGCTGCGGGTGGCGCGCTGGTCCGGCACCGCATGGGCGAGTCTCGGCAGTGGGTCGGCGAACGGCACCAACGGTTCGGTCGATGCGCTGGTGACGGCCGGCAACGAGGTGTATGCCTTCGGTCCGTTCAACAGCGCCGGTGGCGGCATCGCCAACGCGGCCGCACGCTGGAACGCGGGCGGATGGGCAACGCTGGGCAGCGGCACGGGCAACGGCTTCGCGCGCAATGTGTCCGCCGTTGCCTGGTTCAATGGCGCGCTTCACGTGGGCGGCAGCTTCACTGCGGCGGGCCCGGTGACGGCCAACTACATCGCGCGCTGGAACGGCAGCGGCTGGAGCGCCCTGGGCAGTGGTCTCGACGGCCCGGTCGACGACATGGTCGTGCAGGGCAATGCGCTGGTCATCGGCGGCAGCTTCAACAATGCCGATGGCGTGCCGGCCAGCCGGGTCGTGCGCTGGAACGGCAGCGCGTTCAGCGCGCTCGGCGCCGGCGTGGACGGCAGCGTGTTCGCGCTGGAGGCGATCGGTGGCGACCTCTACGCGGGCGGCAGCTTCGCCAATGCCGGCGGCGCACCGGCGAGCAACGTCGCGCGCTGGAATGGCGCCAGCTGGAGCGCACTGGGCAGCGGCACGGACCAGGTCGTGCTCGACCTCGCCGCGGTCAATGGCGTGCTCCATGCAGGAGGACTGTTCGGCATGGCGGGCGGCGTGCCGGTGGCTCGAATCGCGCGTTGGGACGGCAACGCGTGGAGCGCGTTGGGAGCGGGCGTGGGCGTCGCAAGCGGCTTCGCTACCGTCACCAGTTTGCGCAGCAGCGGCACGGCGTTGTTCGTCGGCGGCAGCTTCACCCTCGCTGGCGGCAATCCGGCCAGCAACGTCGCGCGCTGGGATGGCGGCAACTGGAGCGCGCTCGGCAGCGGCCTAGGCGGCGGCACCGCCAGCGCGCTCGAGATCTTCGGCAGCGATCTCTATGCCGCAGGCACGTTCAACGCCGCGGGCGGGCAGGCGGTGGGCTACGTGGCGCGATGGATCGGCAGCGAGTGGCAGGCGCTGGGCAGCGGTTCCGCCAACGGCGTCAATGCGCCCGCAACCGAGGTGCGGGCAGCTGGCGGCGCGCTCTACATCGGCGGCACCTTCGGCGGCACGCTGCAACTCGCGTCCGCCGGACTCATCGGCTATACGCCGGCGGAGACCCTGTTCCGGGACAGCTTCGAATAGGCCTGCCGGCCCCGGGGCGATCGCCCCGGGGCCGTGATCAGGACGGCCGTTGTCGGCCCGGGCGTGACCGGGACATCCTTGACCGGCGCCCATGATCCGCGGCGGCCTGGCCGTCCAGCCACATGACGCTCGTGGCGGCGCCGGCACGGTTTGCGTAGATCGGGATCGGCGCTACCCTCGCTCCGGCACCCGATCGCGTGTCCGGCAGGCGCATCGAGCGTTGGGCAGCGTGCGTCCGTGATCGAATCGTGGCAAGCGCAACTACCCACGGGTGGACGTACGTGATGCCCAAGCGCGTCTTCGTGCTGGGAGCCACCGGCACGATCGGACGGGCGACCGTGCGCGCGCTGCTGCGTCGTGGCCACGAAGTCGCCTGCTTCGTGCGTGCGCGCGCGGCCGTGGATCACGCCGCGCTGCTGGCCGGCACCAGCGTCCGCATCGGCGACGTCCGCGACCCGGCATCGCTCGCGCGCGACGGCTTCCGCGGCGAGCGCTTCGACGCGCTGGTCTCGTGCCTGGCTTCGCGCACCGGTGCGCCGGCGGACGCGTGGGCCATCGACCACCAGGCGCACGTCCATGCGCTGGCGGCGGCGCGCGAGTCGGGCGTGGCGTTGTTCGTGCTGCTGTCGGCGATCTGCGTGCAGAAGCCCCTGCTCGCCTTCCAGCACGCCAAGCTCGCGTTCGAGCAGCAGCTCGTCGAGTCGGGCCTTGCGTACTGCATCGTGCGGCCCACCGCGTACTTCAAGTCGCTGTCGGGCCAGGTCGAGCGCGTGAAGCAGGGCAAGCCGTTCCTGGTTTTCGGCGACGGCACGCTGACCGCGTGCAAGCCGATCAGCGATGACGATCTCGGCGACTACCTGGCGGATTGCCTCGACGACGCGAGCCGCCACCATCGCGTGCTGCCGATCGGCGGACCGGGTCCAGCCATCACGCCGCGGCAGCAGGGCGAGCACCTGCATGCGCTGCTCGGACGACCACCGCGCTTCAGGCACGTGCCGGTCGCCCTG
>Ga0209476_10001147_pt1 | contig 17993 bp, 18 predicted proteins | sample KloWWTrecipitate_FD_187179 | JGI IMG/M metagenome (GOLD analysis project Ga0209476, IMG submission 187179) | Active sludge microbial communities from Klosterneuburg, Austria, studying microevolution and ecology of nitrifiers - Klosterneuburg... | ecosystem: Engineered > WWTP > Aerobic digester... | reverse complement strand
AAATTACGCGGGTGGTGCCCGGCCGGGTGGCATCGGGCACCAACCTCGATGATCTCGGTGACTACCGGCCCGGCCTCAAGGCAGCGAGCGAGCAGGATGTTGTCCATCCTTTCGTCACCGCCGGATTCACCAAGCGCGACGTGCGCCAACTGGCGGCAGCGCTCGGCCTCGACGACCTTGCGGAGCTTCCGGCGCAGCCCTGCCTGTCGAGCCGGGTCGAAACCGGCATCTTCATCGAGGCGGCCGATCTCGCATTCGTCGATCGCATCGAGACGCTGGCCGCGCAGATCGCCGGTGGCCCCGCGGTCGTGCGTTGCCGGATCACCAGCCGGGGCGTGCATGTCGAGGTGGGCACGATCGGCGTAACCGAGCGCGCGCGGATTGCCGCGATGGCGGCGGAGGAATGCCGTTCGGCGGAACGTGCTTTCGCCGGTGTGAAAGACTATCGGCAGGGCGCGATGTTCGTGCACGCGCCATGAACGATATTCCCGAGCACATCATGGACTGGCAGCGCGAGGCGCGGACGGGCGTGCCCGAGGCTGTACTGTGCTCGCACAAGAGTGTCGCGCAGATCGCGAAGATCATCGCCGATGCCGAGACCAACAACCGCCGGCTGCTCCTCACCCGGCTGAAGCCGAAAGCGCATCGCAAGCTCTCGGAGTCCGGCGTGCAACTCGACTACGACCGGCCGTCGCGCACCGCCATTCTCGGTGAGCCGCTGCCGCTGCGCCCGAGCGGCATCGGTGTGGTTGCAGCCGGAACCTCGGACATGCCGGTGCTGCGCGAAGCGGTTCGCACGCTGGCCTTTTCGGGCCTCGACTGCACGCAACTGGCCGATGTGGGCGTTGCCGGCCTGTCGCGCCTGATGGACCGGCTCGACTCGCTCCAGTCTTGCTCGGTGATCATTGCGGTCGCCGGCATGGAGGGAGCACTGTTCAGCGTGCTGGGCGGACTCGTTCGTGCGCCGGTGATCGCGGTGCCGTCGTCGGTGGGATATGGCGTGGGGAAGGGCGGCAAGGTTGCCCTGCACTCCGCCCTCACGGCCTGCGCACCTGGCGTCGTTGCGGTGAACATCGATAACGGCTATGGCGCGGCGGTCGCGGCCATGAAGCTCGTCCAAGCTGCTTCGGGCAGTATCTCCGCGTAGGAATGATCACGACTGTGGCGTCCGCCATGCGGATCGGCTAGTTTGCATCGCGGAACGAACAGAGGCATTGCGATGAGCGACAGGGATGTCGATCTGGCGGCAGGCGCAACTCAGGAGCGCGACCCGGGCACCGTTGGCGTCCTGTTCAAGGCATTCCATACGCTCGAGGCCATGGCGGAACTGGGCGAGCCCGTGCCGCTGCGCCAGATCGCGACGGCGACGGGCCTGCCCAAGGGCACGCTGTTCCGCATCCTGCAGACCCTGTGCATGCTCGGCTATGTCGGCCAGATCGAGGGCAGCAACCACTACTATCTCACCAGCCAGATCTCGCATCTCGGCCGCAATGCCCGTCAGGAAGACATCAAGCTGCTGGCCATGCCGCTGATGAAGACGCTGCACGGCAAGTTCAACGAGACGATCAATCTGGGCATCCTGGAGGGGCTGTTCGTCTACTACCTCGCCGTGCTCGAGGCGCAGCGTCCGCTCGCCTGGCGGGTGCCGGCGGGAACGCGCGACATGTTCTATTCGACGGCGCTGGGCCGGGCGATCGTCGCCCACCTGAAGCCCGAGGTGACGCAGGCGCTGGTCGAGCGCGCCAACCTGCGTTCGCGGACCGTGAAGACGATTGCCAGCAAGGCGGCGCTGACGCGGATACTGGACGACGTGCGCACCCGCGGCGTGTCCTTCGACCTCGAGGAAAACGACGATGGTGTCGTCTGCATCGGAACGCCGCTGTTCCTCGACGGACGGGTGATCGCCGCCATAAGTGTGTCGGTTCCCTCGTCGCGCTACACGGCGGCGCTGGGCGAAGAGATTCAGCAGAGCCTCACCGCCCTCGACCGCCAGTTCCGCACCATGCGCGGCACCCCGCTGCGTCATGGCGCCTCAACCTGATCCCAGGACAATTCGCCAAATGATTGAATATCCCGGCGGCGGTGATACCCCGCGCTCCCACCTGCCGTTCAGCCCCGTTGTCCGAGTTGGCAACCTGCTGTTCGTTTCCGGACAGGCGTCGGTCGATGCGACGGGCAAGATCGTGCCGGACACCTTCGAGGGTGAGTTCCGGCGCTCGCTCGAGAACCTGCGCAAGATTCTCGAAGACAGCGGATCGAGCCTCAAGCACGTGGTGCGGACAACCAACTACATCCGCGACTCCGGCGAAAATGCGCTCTACAACCAACTCTACCGCGAGTACTTCAGCGCGCCGTTTCCGGCCCGCACGACGATTGGCCGGGTTCTGCCGGAGACGCTGCGCTACGAGATCGACTGCATCGCGGTCGTGCCATAACGTTCCACGATGCGGAACAGGCAGATTCACCTTGATTTCCAGCCTGATCCGCCCATTCATAAGCTTGACTCGGTGGCCAATGTGGGACACCGGTTCCAAATAATGAAACGACTTCAGGAGACTGCCGGAATGGGTGCCGTGCCGCTGAGCTTCGCCAAATCCGAAGCTTACAATGCAAAGGCGGGCGCTGTTATCGCCGGCGCCGTTAACTCAAACGTGCGGCTGGTCGGAACGCCTGTTCCGCTCTGCTTCGAGAGGGGCGAGGGTGCCCATCTGTTTGACGTCGATGGCAACCGCTTCATCGATTACGTGCTGGGCATGGGCCCGACGATTTTGGGCCATGCGCCCAAGGTCGTGACCGACGCCGTCGCCGCGAGCCTGTCGATCGGGCAGATGCTCGGTGGCCAGCATTCCGCCGAGGAAGAACTCGGCCGGCTGCTGACCTCGATGATTCCGGGCGCCGACATGGTGCGCGTTTCGATGACTGGTTCGGAAGTCGTGCAGGCGGCGCTCCGCGTGTCGCGCGCCGCGACCGGCCGCAAGAAGTACATCAAGTTCGAAGGCCAGTATCACGGCTGGTTCGACAACGTCCTCATCAGCCATTCGCCGGCGGTGCTGGGGCAGGGCGACAACGGCGCCATTCCGCGCGAGCCGCACCTTGAGACCAAGGGCCAGGTCGAGAGCGTGAAGGGCGACATCGTCGTGCTTCCGTGGAACGACCTCTCTGCCGTCGAGGCCATTCTCTCCGATCCGAACCATGATGTCGCCGCGCTCATCACCGAGCCGATGATGTGCAATACCGGCGCCATCCTGCCGCGCCCGGGCTATCTCGAAGGCCTGCGCGAACTGACCGCCAAGTATGGCGTCGTCCTGATCTTCGACGAAGTCGTCACCGGCTTCCGTCTTTCGATCGGTGGCGCGCAGCAGCGCTTTGGCGTCACGGGTGACCTTGCGACCTTCGCCAAGGCGATGGCCGCGGGCTTCCCGATCGCTGCCCTCACCGGCAAGAGCGAACTGATGCAGATGTTCGGCACCGGCGCCGTCAACCACTCGGGCACGTACAACGCCAACGTGCCGCTGGTTGCAGCCGCGGTGGCGACGCTCAAGGAACTGTCGCGCGACAACGCTGCCGCGATGCACCGCATCGAGGCCACCGGCACCGCCCTCATGGAGGGCCTGCGCCGCGCCGCCGCCGATGCCGGCGTCAACCTCAAGGTCTCGGGCGTTGGTGGTGTGTTCAACACCAGCTTCGGCGACCATGAGGTATTCGACTACCAGAGCTACAAGCGCACGGACCTCAAGAAGCAGCAGCGCTTCCTTGCCGGTCTCGTGTCGAAAGGCATTCGTCCGATCCCGCGCGGGACATGGTTTGTCTCGGCGGCGCACAGCATGGATGATGTCGCCGAAACGGTTGCAGTGGCCACCGAGGTCCTGCGCACACTCTGACGCCGTCCTCGGGGGAGGGGCGATGGTCGCGACGCGTCTTTTGCTGGCACGGCGGGACCACGAGGCCCGCCATCTGGCTCGGCCCCCGTGGGGCCGGGCCGGGTTCAGCCGCTGCCGCTTTGATCGCCTCGTCATCGCGAGCCATACTCTTGAGCCGCCGGGGCCATGCGCCGGCGGCTCTGCCATGCTGCCCTCTGCCCATATCCACCGCCCCATTGTTCCACCTGAGCAGGTCTGACCCATGTCCAGCCTTTCCGCCAAGGCGAAAGCCGCATTCGAAACGCTCGCACGCTCGCCCATCGAACCCGGCGTGAAGGGCATCCCGCCGCATGTCTGCCCGATCCCGCTTGGGGATATCGGCAAGCAGGGCTGGAGCATCCTCAATGGCGATGTCACGCTGCCCGCGCTGACGCTGAAGAAGTCCGCCGTGACGCGCAACAGCGCGACCATGCGCGACTACCTGTCGAGGCGCGACGTGTCGCTCGCCCCGCACGGCAAGACCACTTTCTCGCCGCAGCTCTTCGCGCTGCAGACCGAGGATGGGGCGTGGGGCATCACCATCTCCAACGTGCAGCACCTCGCGATCTGCCGGCGCTTTGATTTCAGCCGCATGATTATCGCCAACCAGGTCGTGGGTCCGGCCGATATCAAGTCGCTGTTTGCTGAACTCGCGGCCTCGCCCGATCTCGAAGTCTATGTGCTGATCGACTCGCTTGCCGGTGTCGAGCGGCTGGTGGCCGGTTCGAACGGCATCGCCAGCCGCCTCAATGTGCTGGTCGAAATGGGCGTGCCCGGCGGCCGCGCCGGTTGCCGCACCATTGCCGAGGCGCTGGCGGTTGCTGAGGCGGCGAAGCGCGGCGGGTTGTCGGTGCGTGGCGTCGAGGCCTTCGAGGGCATTCTCGGCAACGCTGCAGATGTCGACAAATTCCTCGGGCTGGTGTGCGATGCCGCGGTGGCGATCGCCAAGGCCGGGCATTTCGTGCCGGGCAAGGAAATTATCCTCACCGCTGGTGGTTCGTCCTACTACGACCGTGTTGCGGAACTGCTCGGGGCGCACCCCGATCTCGGCGCGCCGGTGCGTGTCGTTGCCCGCAGTGGGTGCTACCTGACGCACGACTCGGGCGGTTACCAGCGGGCGTTCAACGCGCTGCGCCAGCGCGACGCCTCGATGCCCGCCGACGCCTTCACGCCGGCGCTCATGGTGTTCGCCTTTGTGCAGACGCGACCGGACCGCGACAAGGCGATCGTGACGATGGGCCGCCGCGACGTGGGCACGGATTCGTCCATGCCGCTGCCGCTGGTGGTCTACCGCAAGGGCCGCGACGCCCAGCCGGTCGCCATCGGCGAGGGCTTCACGCTCTCGGGTATCAACGACCAGCACGGCCACCTGACACTGCCGGCAGATGCGGACCTCGAAGTGGGCGACATCATCGGCTTCGGCATCTCGCATCCGTGCACGACCTTCGACAAATGGCCGGTGTTCCTCGTGGTCGATGATGAATACAACGTCGTCGACGCCATGCGGACTTTCTTCTGACAGGGGACAAAATGCGCGTCTTTGCTGCTGCACTTGCGACTGAGACGAACACTTTCTCTCCGATCCCGACGGACCTTCAAAGCTTTCGGGACAAGCTCTATGCGTCTCCGGGTCAGCACCCGGAGACGCCCACAATGTCCAGCGCGCCGCTCACTGTGGCGCGCCGGCGCGCCAGGGAAGACGGCTTCACGCTGATCGAGGGCACCGCCGCCTGCGCGCACCCGGCGGGCATCACCAACCGCGCGACCTACGAAACGCTGCGCGATGAAATTCTCGGCCAGGTCCGGTCGGCCATGCCGCTCGACGTGGTGCTGCTCGGCCTGCACGGCGCGATGGTCGCGCATGGCTACGATGACTGTGAAGGCGACTTCACCTCGCGCATCCGCGACATCGTCGGGCCGGACACGGTGATCGCCGCCGAGTTCGATCCGCACTGTCACCTGACGCAGAAGCGGCTCGACGCCCTCGACATCATGGTGATGTTCAAGGAAGTGCCGCATATCGATTTCGCCGAACGGGCTGAAGAGGTGGTGGACCTCGCGCTGCGCATGGCGCGCGGGGAGATCCGGCCGCACACGGCGGTCTATGATTGCAAGATGCTCGAAATGCTGCCGACGAGCCGCGAACCGATGCGCAGCTATGTCGATCGCATCAAGGCGCTCGAGGGCAAAGACGGGGTGCTGTCCATCTCCGTCGTCCACGGCTTCTCGGCTGCCGACGTGGCCGACATCGGCATCAAGCTTGTCGTTATCACCGACAACCAGCCCGAAAAGGGCAGGGCGCTGGCAAAGCAACTGGGCGAGGAATTGTTCTCGTTCCGCGGCACGACGGGTCATACCTATTTCGGCATCGACGCCGCGATCGACGAGGCGCTGGCCGAGCCGAAAGGGCCGGTCGTGCTCACCGATGTCTGGGACAATCCGGGCGGTGGCACTGCAGGTGACTCGACCTTCGTCCTCCGGCGCTTCGTTGAGCGGGGGATCAGGGACGTTGCCTTCGGCACGATCTGGGACCCGCTGGCGGTGAAGTTGTGCATGGCGGCGGGTGTCGGGGCGAAAATGCCGCTGCGCATCGGCGCGAAACTTGCGCCACGGCATGGCGATCCGGTCGATGTGATGGCGGAGGTAATCTCGGTGGTGCCGAACGCCATCCAGCATTTCCGCGAGAGCGTGGTGTCGCTGGGGGACAGCGTCGCGGTGCGTTTCGACGGGATCGAGGTGATCCTCAATTCCAACCGCGCGCAGTCGTTCGAACCCGACCTGTTCTCAAACATGGGCATCGATCCGCTGCAGCGGCGATTCCTCGTGATCAAGTCGGCGAACCATTTCTACGGCGCGTTCAGCAAGATCGCGAGCCGCATCATCTACATCGATGCGGGCGGACCGTATCCGAACGATCCGCGCACCATCCCCTACACCAAGATCAAGCGGCCGATCTGGCCGCTCGACGAAGATCCACACGGCACCGGCGCCTAGGGCTCAGAGTCGTTGTCGACGCCCGGCGTGCCGGACGCCGTCTAGTCGGCGAGCACGACGTGGCGTTCGACCGATTCGGCCGCGGCGAGGATGTCTTCGGCGATCGCCGCACGGGCGAGCGCGGGCTTGCGATCGCGGATCGCTTCCACGGCCCGGCGGTGCTTGTCGGCGGAGCCGCCGGTTTCGAGCCATTCGAGGCTCCCGGCATTGCCGAGATAGATCAGCGGGCCGGCGCGCAGCCACAGCGACGAGATGATGTCGATGAGGCTCGGCATGTGGCACGCATCGTAGATCGCGAAATGCAGTTCGAGGTTGTACTTCATCGTCTCGGCACGGCGATTGGGCGGCAGCTCCTTGCACGCAGCCTCATAGGCAAGCGCGGCGTTCGTCACCTTGTCGAGGTCGGCATCGGTATGGTTCTTCGCTGCCATCTCGGCCGCGTAACCTTCGATCTCTATGCGAACGGCGGTGAGCTCGCGTAGCTGCGCGCGCGTCAGCACGGGGACCTGAATGGTGCGGTTCTTGGAAATCACCAGCGCCTTCTCGGCGACGAGCCGCCCCACGGCGTCGCGCACCGGCATCACCGAGACGGCCATCGCCTCGGCCATCTTGCGCAGCGAGAGAACCTGACCGGGCGGCATCTGGCCGGACCGCAGGTGATTGCAGATGTCCTCGTAGACGCGCCCTCCGAGCGTTTCCCTCTCAACACTGGCGATTGGCTGCAGCGACATGCGCGTGACCTCTAGACGATCAAGAAATACCGAGATACTGTGATAACAGTATATGCTAAGCGTTGGTTCTTAGCTAGCAGGGGCCGAGTTCAATGAAAATAGCCTGCATAGGCGTGGGTCTGATCGGGCGTTCGTGGACGGTTGCGTTCACCCGGGCAGGGCATGACGTAGCGATCTGGGATGCAAATCCGGCGGCGGTGCCTGCCGCCATGAAGGCGATCTATCAGTCGCTGAAGGATCTGCGCGAAACCGGCGCGGACCTCGATCCGGATGCCGTGTTCAAGCGCGTTCGTCCGGTCACGGAAATGGCTGAGGCGCTGGCCGACGTCGACTACGTGCAGGAAAACGGCCCCGAGAAGCTCGAAGTCCGTTCGGCGCTGTTCGCGCAGATGGACAAGCTGGCGCCGCCACACGCCATCCTCGCCAGTTCGTCGTCCTTCTATGAGACCTCGCTGTTTGCCGAGAAGGTCGCCGGGCGGCATCGCTGCCTCGTTGCCCACCCGGTCAACCCGCCGCACCTCATTCCGCTGGTCGAAGTGAGCGGCGCCCCGTTCACCGACGCCTCGGCAGTTGAAACCACCTACGAGCTGATGGCCAGTATAGGCCAGGTGCCGGTCAAGATCCTGCGTGAGGTGGACGGCTTCGCGCTGAACCGCATTCAGGCAGCAGTCCTTTCCGAGTGCTTCAAGCTCGTCGCCGATGGCGTTATCTCGCCGGACGATGTGGACAGGACTGTCCAGTACGGCCTCGCCTTCCGCTGGTCGGTGATTGGTCCGCTTGCCGCGATCGAACTGAACGCGCCTGCCGGTCTCGAAGACTACATCGTGCGCGGCTCGCCCTTCTTCAGACGCTACGTGCAGTCGTCGCCGACGGTCGAGACCTGGGAGACGGAAAGCACCTCCAAGGTTGTCGCCCTCGCAGCAACGACCACCGAGCCCGACGTGCTGCGCGAGAAGATGGAAGAGCGGGATATCGGGCTCGCCAAGATGCGTAACTATGTGATGTCCAAGAAATGAAGAACAAAGTCATTATCAGCTGCGCCATCACTGGCGCGATCCACACCCCGTCCATGTCGCCGCACCTGCCGGTGACCACCGCGCAGATCGTCGAATCCGCCATCGGCGCGGCGAAGGCCGGTGCGGCGATTGTCCACCTGCATGCGCGTGATGACATCGACGGCCGCCCCGTCCAGACCGTCGAGGCCTTCCGGGCCATCGCGCAACCGATCCGCGATGCGGCCGGCGTGGTCATCAATTTCACCACCGGCGGCGGCCAGGCGATGAGCGTCGAGCAGCGGCTTCAGCCCACCGCGGGCCTGAAGCCTGAACTTGCGTCGCTGAACATGGGGACGATGAACTTCGTCACCAGCCCCATGCTGAACCGATTCAAGGACTTTTCCCATGATTGGGAAGAGAAGGCCCTGCGCAGCAGCGAAGAGAACATCTTCAAGAACTCGTTCCGCGACATCGAATACATCATCAAGTCGTGCACCGACGGCGGCACGCGCTTCGAGTTTGAGTGCTACGACACCGGCCACCTCTATGCGCTGGCCCACTTTGCCGACCGCGGCCTCATCAAGGCGCCGTTCTTTGTCCAGACCATCTTCGGCATTCTCGGCGGCACCGGTACGCATCCGGAAGACGTGATGCACATGAAGCGGACCGCCGACCGGCTGTTCGGCTCCGACTACAAGTGGTCGGTGCTGGGCGCGGGCCGGATGCAGTTCCCGATCGCGACCATGGCACTGACCATGGGATCGAACATCCGCGTTGGCATTGAGGACTCGCTGTGGATCGGCCGGGGCAAGCTGGCCGAGTCGAACGCGCAGCAGGTCACCAAGGCGCGCGAGATCATCGAGAACCTGGGTCTCGAAGTGGCAAGCCCCGACGAAGCTCGGGCCATGCTCAACCTCAAGGGCGCGGCGGCAGTGGGGTTCTGACCCGCCGCGTCAAATCATCTACATCTAGGGAGGATAGAATGAAGCTACAGGGTAGCATGATGGCGCTCGCGCTCGCCGCGGGGCTCGCCTTCTCGACCGCGACGTTTGCCGCGGACAATATCAAGCTGGGCATCTTCGCCCCGCTGACGGGCCCGAGCGCGCAGGCCGGCCAGGCCATGCGCAACGGCGCGGCGATCGCGGTCGAGGAGCTCAATGCGGCCGGCGGCATCAACGGCGCGCAGGTGGAGCTTCTTGAATAGGACGACCGCTCGTCGCCCGAGCAGGCCGTCCGTTCGGTGACCAAGATGGTCCAGGTCGACAATGTGCAGGGCATCATCGGCTCGATGCATAGCGGCAACATCCTTGCCGCCGGCCCGACTGTCGAAGAGGCGAAGATTCCGCTCGTCGGCGTCGGCACCTCGCCGACCTGGCTCGCCCAGGGCTTCACCTATCTGTTCCGCTCGCTCAGCAACAGCGATCAGGCCGTCGGCCAGCTCGCCATCTACGCGAAGGACAGCGGCCTCAAGAAGCTCGCCGTGTTCCACAGCAACGACGAGTATGGCAACGCCGGCGCCAAGCAGTTCGACGTCGCCGCCAAGGCTGCCGGCCTCGAGGTTGCCTCGACACAGTCGTTCACGCATGGCGACCGCGACTTCACCGGCCAGCTTGGCCAGATCATCGCCACCGCTCCGGACGCGATCTTCGTGTGGGCGCTGGGCGACGACCTCGGCGCGGTGAGCAAGCAGATCCGCCAGTGGGGTTTCCAGGGGCCGATCCTCGGGCCTGAGGGCTATACCCAGCCGATGGTCATCGACTTCGCGGGCGCAGCGGCAAACGGCGTGGTGTTCGCCTCGCAGTACCTCGTGCCCAAGTCGGTCGAAGAAGGCTCGGGCGCGCTGATGCAGGCGTTCCTCAAGACGTACGGCGAAAAATACGGCGCCATGCCGGAAGCCGACACGTCGTTCCGCGCCTATGACGCGACCATGATCCTTGCCGAGGGCATGAAGAAGGCCGGCAATACCGATGGCACCGCGGTGCGCGATGCGATCGCCAATATCTCGGGCCTCGAAGGCATCGCCGGAACCTTCAACTTCGTCGACGGAAAGGGCGAGGGCATCCAGTCCGTCCGCTTCTACCGCATCGAAGACGGCAAGTACGTCGAACTGAAGTAGGCGCACCCGCCTCAGCGCAACCACCCCGGCGCAACGTCCGCGCCGGGGTTCTTGCACCGAACTGGACAATTACAATGCAGCTGTTTCTGCAGATGGTCATGGGTGGCCTGACGGTTGGCGCCGTCTACGCCCTTCTCGGCATGGGCTACAGCCTCATCTATCGCGCGTCGGGCCTGCTGACCTTTGCGCAGGGCGAGTACTTCATGCTTGGCGCCTTCGTCGGGCTGACGTTCTTCGTCAACATGGGGCTGCCGTTCCCGCTGGTGCTCATCCTCACCACCGCGGTGATGGTGGCGATCGGGTTCCTGTCCGAAAAGGTCATCATCACGCCGCTGATCAGCCGCGGCAGCAAGCCGATCCACATCGTGCTCGCAACGATCGGCCTCGCGATCTTCCTGCAGAACCTCGCCATGCTCGTCTGGGGCAGCAGGGCCTTCACGATGCCGACCATCTTCGACGACATGCCGGTGTTCATCGGCAGCGTCTTCATCATTCCGCAGAACATCGCCATCGTCATCGCCATGCTGGTGTTGATGGGCGGTCTGCACCTGTTCATGAACAAGAGCCGGGCAGGGCTAATGCTCCGCGCCGCTGCGCAGGACCGCATGGCGGCATCGATCGTCGGCATCAACGTGCCGCTCGCTATCGGTCTCACCTGGGGCATCTCCGTCGGCCTCGCCGGTCTCGCCGGCCTGCTGATCGCCCCGGTGCATGGCGTGCACGCCCATATGGGCCTGCTGGTTGGCCTCAAGGGCTTCGCTGCCGCAGTCATCGGCGGTTACGGCTCGATCTATGGCGCGGTGATCGGCGGCATTCTCGTCGGTCTCGTCGAGACCTTCACGTCGGGCTACATCAGCTCGAACTTCAAGGACGTCGTGGTCTTCGCCTTCCTCCTCCTCGTGCTGTTCCTGAAGCCCGAGGGCCTGATCCGCAGCGAACAGATCGACAAGTGAGGTACGCGATGAATTCGAGGCTTCTCGTCTATGCGCTGGCCATCGCCGCGGCCGCGCTCGTTCCTGTGTTCGCCGGCAACGACTACATCATCCTGATCTGCTGCCTGATCGGCATCTACATCATCGTCAATACCGGTCTCGACATGGTTTATGGCTATTCCGGCCAGATCACGCTCGGCCAGGCCGGCTTCTACGCCATCGGCGCCTACACCTCGGCGCTGCTGTCGATCAATACCGATATCCCGGTGTTGCTCTGCGTGCTCATCGCGGGCCTCCTGTCGTCGGTGATCGGCATGATCGTGGCGTTCCCGGCGGTGAAGCTGGTGCACCACTTCCTCGCCATGGTGACCATCGGCTTCGGCGAGATCATCCGCCTGCTCGCGCTCAATGGCGGCCATTTCACTGGCGGCGTCGAGGGCATTTCCAACATCCCGAAGCCCGAGCTGTTCGGCTTCGTGTTCGCCGACGTCCACTCCTACTTCTACCTCGTGCTGGTGCTGGTGGTGTTGCTGCTGTGGGGCAAGCAGAACCTCGTCACGAGCCGCATTGGGCGCTCGTTCCGCGCTATTCGCGACAACTCGGGTGCGGCCAGCGCTTTCGGCATCAACGTGCACCACACCAAGGTCGCCGCGTTCACCGTCGAGGGCTTCTTCGGCGGCGTGGGCGGGGCGCTCTATGCGCATCTCGTCGGCTTCATCAGCCCCGAGACCTTCTCGCTGACCCAGTCCGTGCTGTTCCTCACCATGGTCCTGCTCGGCGGCGCCGGAACGTTCTGGGGGCCGATCATCGGCACCATCCTCATCACCATCCTGTTCGAACTGCTGCAGCCCTTCGGCCAGATGCAGATGGCCATCTACGGTCTCATCATCATCGGGGTCATGCTGTTCATGCCCAAGGGCATCATGGGTATGGTCAACAGCCGCTGGGGGAGCCGCGGCGCTCCTGCCGGCCAGTTGGCGCCAAGCGGTCGGAGCCACTAGGCGATGTCAGAGAACATTCTCGAAATTCGCGATGTGACGAAGTCTTTCGCGGGCCTTACCGCGGTGAAGAACTGCACGTTCTCCGTCCGGGCCGGCGACATTCATGCGTTGATCGGCCCGAACGGCGCGGGCAAGACCACGATGTTCAACATGATCGGGGGCGCGCTGAAGGTCACGTCGGGCGCGATCGTGCTGAATGGGGACGACATCACCGGCGCGGCCGAGCATGAACGTGTCTACAGGGGCATCGCGCGCACCTATCAGCTCATCAGCCTGTTCAACGAAATGAGCGTGATCGAGAACGTCATGTCGGGGCGCTACTGCCGCACCCGGGCGGGCGTCGTCGGCGGCCTGCTGAACCTGCCCTGGGCCACGCGCGAGGCGCGGGAGACGAGGGACAAGGCGCGCGAGATTCTCGATCTCGTCGGGCTGGGGAACAAGGGCCTCGAACCGCAACTGGCCGGCAGCCTGTCCTACGGCGAGCAGCGCGTGCTCGAGATTGCCCGGGCGCTGGCGTCCGAACCGAAAATCCTGCTGCTCGATGAGCCGGCGGCGGGCATGAACCCGACCGAAAAGGTCCGGCTGGCCGAACTTCTCGTGAAGGTGCGCGATATGGGCATCTCCATTCTCATTGTCGAGCACGACATGCGCCTGATCATGGGGATCGCCGACGTCGTCACGGTCCTCGACCACGGCGTGCGAATTGCCGAGGGTGCGCCCGAAACGGTTCAGAAGGACCCGCTCGTGCTGGCCGCCTACCTGGGGAGCGCAGCCGCTCATGCTTGAACTCGAGGACGTAAAGTTCCGCTATGGCGCGGCGCCGACGCTGCACGGCGTGTCGCTTCGGCTGAATCCGGGCGAGGTGGTCGCGCTCATCGGCGGCAATGGTGCCGGCAAGACGACGACGCTGCGGTGCATCTCGGGCATTCTCAACCCGTACGCGGGGAGCATCACCTTCGACGGTGCGAACATCGAGAACCGGGCGCCGCATGCCATCGCCCGCATGGGCATCGCCCATGTGCTGGAAGGGCGGCACCTGTTCGGCCACCTCTCGGTCGTCGAGAATGTGCGGCTTGGCGCTGTCGCCGGGGCGAAGCGGAGTTCGTACGCCGAGGATCTCGAAATGGTCTTCGGCAAGTTCCCGAAACTTCGGGAACGGCACGACCAGTTGGCCAACACTCTCAGCGGTGGCGAACAGCAGATGGTCGCGCTGGCCCGGGCGCTGATGTCGAAGCCCAAGGCGCTGCTGCTCGATGAACCTTCGATGGGTCTCGCGCCAAAAATCGTGGATACGATCTTCGAGATCATCGCCGATGTTGCGGCGAGCGGCATGCCCATCCTGCTGGTCGAGCAGAATGCCAACCGCGCGTTGCAGATCGCCGACCGCGCCTATGTGATGGAATCCGGCCAGATTGCCCTCAACGGAACCGGCAAGGAACTGCTCGGCAACGACCTCGTGCGCAAGAGCTATCTGGGCGCTTAGCCCGGGTCGCTACTTTCCGCCGCGATCGAGATAGTCGCTGATGGCGTCACCCATGAGGTTGAGCCCGAGGATCACGCCGGACACCGCGAGCCCGACAATGACGGCGAAGATCGGCTGGATGGCGAGGTAGCCCTGCGCCTCGCGCAGCATCGAGCCGAAGGATGGTGCGGGCGGCTGCACGCCCATGCCGAGGAAGCTGAGCGAGGCCTCCCACAGCACCGCCTGCGCGCCATCGAAGCTGGCGATGACGATCAGCGGTCCGACCATGTTGGGCAGCACCTCGCTCCAGAGGATGCGCAACTCGCCGGCGCCGAGCCCGCGCGCCGCCTGGATGAACTCTCGATCGCGCAACTGGATGGCGACGCTGCGCGACACCCGGGCGAAATCGGGGATGGCGGCGAGACCGACGGCGATCATGGCGTTGGTCAGCGACGGATCGAACAGCGCCACGATGACGATGGCCACGAGGATGGTGGGAAAGCCCTGCAACACCTCCACGACGCGCGACACGACGAGATCGAGCAGGCCCCCGAGCCCGCCCGCGACGAGGCCAAGCGCCGTGCCGAAAACACCGCCGATCAACACGACGATCAGGAAGGCCTGCGCCGCCACCTGCGCCGATCCGAGCAGGCGGCTCAGCACATCGCGGCCGAGCGGGTCGGTGCCGAGCCAGTTGGTGGTGCTCGGTCCCTGCAGCGCGGCCGCGAGGTTGGTTTCGGTCATCGAGTGCGGCGCGAGCCATGGGCCGAAAAGCGCGGCGATTGCGAAAATGCCGACCAGCGCCAGCGCCAGCGGCGCGCGGCGCAGCAGGAAGGCGAGAAGGCCGGGCTGCCGGCGGTGGCGGGGTGTAGCAGCGACGTCGGTCATCGTGCGCGCACCCGTGGATCGATGAGGGCATAGGCGAGGTCGATCAGGAGGTTCACCACGACATAGCCGGTGGCGGCCATCAGCACGACGCCCTGCACCACCGGATAGTCGCGGTTGAGCACGGCGTTAAGCCCGAGCCGGCCGAGTCCGGGGATCGAAAAGATGAGTTCCACCACGACGGTTCCCGAGATGAGAACGCCCAGTTGCAGGCCGATATAGGTGATGGTGGTGACCAGCGTGTTCGGTGCGACGTGCCGCATCAGGATCGCGGACGGCCTGACGCCCTTGGCGCGGGCGGTGTCGACGTAATCCTCGCGCAAGACGCTGATCGCGGTGACGCGCACGAAGCGGACGAGCGAGGGAATGAGGTAGATGGCGAGCGTCGCCACCGGCAGGACCAGCGAACGGATGTTGCCGATGAGGTTCTTGCCGGGCGGCACGTAGCCGCCGGAGGGCAGCAGCTTCAGTGTCACCGAAAACAGCACGATCAGCATCAGTCCGACCCAGAAGCCGGGGATGGAGATGCCCAGCGTGATGAGGCTCGAGGCAGGCCGGCTCCACCACGTGTTGCGCTTCTGCGCGAGCAGCAGGCCGAGCGGGATGGCGATCAGCACCGCAACCAGAAGACTCGCGACGGCGAGTTGGATGGTGGGGAAGGCAGCGGCGAGCAGCAGGTCGGCGACCGGCTTGAAGCTGACATTGGAGGTGCCGAAGTTTCCGAGCAGCGTTTCGCGCAGCCAGATGCCGTAGCGGACGGGCAGCGGTTGATCGAGGCCGAGCTGGCGCGTTACCGCCTCGATGCGCTCGGGCGTCGCCATGTTGCCGAGCAGCACGGCTGCCGGATTGCCCGGCGCGAGCGCAGTGGCGAAGAAGGCGAGGCCGGTGACGCAGAAGAGGGTGACGACACCCCCGATCACCCTGCCGAAGAGATATTTGAACATGCCGTGTCCCCAAGCCGGTGGCAGTTGCCCGCCACCGGCGATCTCTTTCGCGTCAGAGCATCAGAGCGCGATCTTGGTGTAGTCGTCGATGCCGCTCGGGCCGATGATCAGCGACTTCGCAGCCTCGGTGCCGAGGAAGAACAGCGGCAGGTGGTTGACCGTGATCTGCGGCATCTCATCGAGGATCAGCGTCTGCAGCTGATGGTAGAGCTCAGTGCGCTTGGCCGGATCGTTCTCCGCCGCCGCCGCCGCAACGAGGTCCGCGTAACCCTCGGGATTCCAGAGGTTTACGTTCGATGCTGGCGCAAGGTTGGGCGAGTTGAACATGCTCGCCGGGTCTTCCGGGCCCGTGTTGAAGTTGTCGGTGGTGACGTCATAGTCGGGGTTGGTGAGGATGTGGTCGATCCACACCGTCACTTCTTCCTCCTTCACCGTCACGTTGTGGCCGAGGCGGTTGAGGGAGTCCTGCAGCAGGAGCGCCATCGACTTCAGTGTGTCGAAGCCCTGCGGTGTCAGGATTTCCATCTTCAGCGGCTTGTCCTTGGTGAAGCCGGCTTCGGCTAGGAGGGCGGCGGCTTTTTCGGGGTCGTAGGGGAATTGTGTTGCCGAGTCAGGCAGGTAGGTCGCCATCTCGGGGGGGACGGGGTTGATGGTCGGGCGGGCGAAGCCGAACCAGACGGTCTTGGCGTAGGCCTCGCGATCGAAGGCGTGGGCGAGGGCCTGACGGACGCGCTTGTCATCGAAGGGCGCGCGCTTGGTGTTGATGTTGAAATTTTCGTAGAGAATATAAGGCTTTGTCTGGATGACCTCGATGCCGGCGGCCTGCGCCTGCACGACGTCCTTGCCCTCGACGAGGGCGACCATCTGCAGGGTGCCGTCCTGGAGGCCGGCGAGGCGGGCTTGGGAATCGGGGACTATGCGCCATTCGATGGCGGAGACTTTTGGGGGATTTCGGTGGTTGGCGTAGGCTTCTACGCGAATATGATCTCCCGGGCTCCAGTTGGAGAACAAGAACGGACCGGTCCCGATCGGGGCCGTATTCACATCGGCAATAGTTGCTTCGTTGAGGATCTGGATGACCGCGAGGTTGGCGAGGATGCCGGGCACGGTGTTGGCGAGCGTCAGCTTGACGGTGAGGTCGTCGATGGCCTCGACGTTGGAGACGGCGGCGAGTTGCGGGGCGAAGGCGCTGCCGGTGGCCGGGTCCTTCACGCGGTTGATCGAGTAGACGACATCGGCGGCGGTGAAGGGCGTGCCGTTGTGCCAGGTGACGCCGGGCTTCAGCTTGAAGGTCACGCTCAGGCCGTCGGGAGCGACTTCCCAGCTTTCGGCCAGCATCGGGTCGGCTTCGAGGGTGTCGGGATTGATGAACACCAGCGCCTCGAACACGGTCGAGCGGATGGTGTGGCGGAACACATCGATCGGCGACATCTGCGGATCGAGCGTGCTGATGTCGCTGGAAATGCCGACGATCAGTTCGCCGCCTTCCTGCGCACTGGCACTGCCGAGGTAGCCCAGCGGCCCGGCGACGGCAGCCGCAGCAGCGGCGCCCCCGAGCAGCCTTAGAAATTCGGCGCGGTTCATGCGCCCCCAGTTCCTATGACCGTTCATCACGTATCTCCCTATTGAACGTTCAGATTGCAGTCCTTCGTAGTTCAGCCGGGCAGCGGTTCGCTGAGCGGGTAGTGACAGGCGAGCATCCGGCCGTCACCGGACGGACGGAACGCCGGTTCCTCGGCGGCACAGCGCGCCTGGGCGCGCGGGCAACGCGTGTGGAAGCGGCAGCCGGAGGGTGGCGCGAGCGGGCTCGGCACGTCGCCCTCGAGGACGACATTGCGGCGCGGCGCATCGGGGTCGGGCAGGGGGATCGCCGAGAGCAGCGCGTCAGAGTAGGGGTGCAGCGGCCTGTCGAAGAAGGCATCGGCCGGAGCGAGTTCGACCAGCTTGCCGAGGTACATGACGCCGACCCGGTCCGAGAGGTGCCGTATCACTCCGAGGTCGTGCGAGATGAAGATCAGCGTGAGGCCGAGTTCC
>Ga0209476_10001146_pt1 | contig 18003 bp, 15 predicted proteins | sample KloWWTrecipitate_FD_187179 | JGI IMG/M metagenome (GOLD analysis project Ga0209476, IMG submission 187179) | Active sludge microbial communities from Klosterneuburg, Austria, studying microevolution and ecology of nitrifiers - Klosterneuburg... | ecosystem: Engineered > WWTP > Aerobic digester... | reverse complement strand
CCGGGCGTTGGCTTGATCTCGATGTTCAGCAGGTGTCCGTTGTGCCGGCAGAAACGTGCGATGTTTTCCAGGCAGGGCAGCCCTTCTCCCGCGTACCGACGCGAATGCCAGCTGCCTGCGTCGAGCTGTGAGAGCCGCTGCCAGGCTTGCTCTCCACCAATGCCGGATCCGTCGGTCGTGCGCCGCAGGTCCGCGTCGTGCATCAGGAACGGCACACCGTCCTGGCTGAGTTTGACGTCGCACTCGAACATCCGGTAGCCATGGCTGGCGCCCAGCCGGAACGCGGCCAAGGTGTTCTCGGGTGCCAGCCTGCCGGCGCCCCGGTGGGCAATCCAGCGAGGATAGGGCCAGGGGGTGGTTGTCACAGGCGTTTGCCGGTCTTGGCGTCGAAACTGTGCAAGCGATCGGGCCGCGGCGTCACGTGGATGGTTGTACCAATCACCGGCACGGCATCCGCTTCTTCGGTGCGCACGATCACCATTTCCTTGCCCGACCCATGGGACCATCGGCCGTAGACCAGGCGCTCGGCCCCCAGCATCTCGACCGCCTCTACATGCAGCGCCCAGCCGGTATCGGTGATATCGAGGTGCTCCGGCCGGATGCCCACGATGGTATTGGGCCTGTGTTGTGGCGCGTCCCACAACAGATTCATGGGTGGCGAACCGATGAAGCTCGCGACAAACGTGGTTGCCGGCCGGGTATATACCTCCTCCGGCGTGCCAAATTGCTCCATCACGCCGGCGTTCATGACGATCATGCGCTGCGCCAGCGTCATCGCCTCGACCTGGTCGTGCGTCACGAACAACGAGGTGATGCCGAGTTCGCGGTGCAGCTTCTGGATCTCCAGCCGGGTCTGGGCGCGCAGCTTGGCGTCCAGGTTGCTGAGCGGCTCGTCGAACAGGAATACCTGGGGCTGGCGAACGATGGCACGCCCCATCGCCACCCGCTGGCGCTGCCCGCCGGAGAGTTCGCGTGGCCTGCGCGCCAGGTAGGGCGCCAACTCCAGAATGGCGGCGGCCTTGTCGACGCGCGCTCGGATCTGGTCCGGCGGTACCTTGGCAATCTTCAGTCCATAGGCCATGTTTTCAAACACGCTCATGTGCGGATAGAGCGCGTAATTCTGGAACACCATGGCGATATCGCGCTCGGCGGGCTCCAGGTCGTTGACGACCCTCCCCCCGATCGAGATCTCGCCGTCGCTGATCTCCTCCAGGCCGGCCACCATACGCAGCAGCGTCGACTTGCCGCAGCCCGATGGGCCGACGATCACGACGAACTCGCCGTCGGCGATGTCGGCACTGACGCCGTGGATAACCTGGTTTGCCGTCTTGCCCGCACCATAGCGCTTGACGACGTTCTTGAGTTGGATGGCTGCCATTCGATGTTCTCGCCTGCCTATTTTTCGGTATCGACCAGTCCCTTGACAAACCACTTCTGCATCAGCATCACGACCACCGCTGGCGGGATCATGGCCATCAGCGCAGTGGCCATCACGACGTTCCACGCGGTCTGCGCGTCGCCGCCCGAGATCATGCGCTTGATGCCGATCACCACCGGGTACATGTCTTCGTTCGTCGTGACCAGCAAGGGCCAGAGATACTGGTTCCAGCCGTAGATGAACTGGATCACGAACAGCGCGGCGATCGAGGTACTGGACAGCGGAACCAGCACATCCTTGAAGAACCGCAACGGCCCGGCACCATCCATACGCGCTGCCTCCACCAGCTCGTCCGGCACCGTGAGGAAAAACTGGCGGAACAGAAACGTGGCCGTGGCCGATGCGATCAGCGGGATCGTGAGCCCGGCATAGCTGTTGAGCATTCCGAGGTCCGACACCACCTGGTAGGTGGGCAGGATACGGACTTCGACCGGGAGCATCAGCGTGATGAAGATGCCCCAGAACACGACCATGCGAAAGCGGAACCGGAAATAGACAATGGCAAACGCCGACAACAGCGAAATCGCGATCTTGCCCAGCGAGATCACCAGTGCGGTGATCAGGCTGACCACCATCATCTGGCCGACCGGCGCCTTGGAGCCGTTGCCACCGCCAGTGCCATTCCACGCCGCGGTGTAGTTTTCGATCAGGTGCGACCCGGGCCACAGCGTCATCGGCGGATGGATGATTTCGTCGACGGTCTGGGTCGACGCGACGAAGGTCATGTACAGCGGAAAGGCCACCACCAGCACACCCAGGATCAACACCACGTGCGACAGCACCGCCAGCAGGGGACGTCGCTCGACCATCAGTAGTTCACTTTCTTTTCGACGAACCGGAATTGCACGACGGTGAGTGCCACCACAATGACCATCAGCACCGCAGACTGGGCGGCGGAACCCCCGAGATCCATCGCCTTGAACCCGTCGTAGTACAGCTTGTACACCAGGATCGAGGTCGCCTTGCCCGGGCCGCCCTGGGTGACAGCGTCAATGATGCCGAAGGTGTCGAAGAACGCGTAGACGATGTTGATGACCAGCAAAAAAAAGGTCGTTGGCGACAGCAACGGGAAGACGATGGTCCTGAATCGGCGCCAGGGGCCGGCGCCGTCAATGGCGGCCGCCTCGATCAACGATTTCGGAATGCTCTGCAGCCCGGCCAGGAAGAACAGGAAGTTGTACGAAATCTGCTTCCAAACGGCTGCCATGATCACCAGCGCCATGGCCTGTGGCCCATTGAGCAGGTGGTTCCAGTTCACCCCCAGAACGCCGAGCCAGTAGGTCACGACGCCGACGCTGGGGGCAAACATGAAAAGCCACAGCACGCCTGCAACTGCGGGCGCGACGGCATACGGCCAGATCAGCAGCGTCTTGTAGATCAGGGCACCGCGGACGATGCGGTCGGCAAAGACCGCCAGCAGCAGCGAGATGCCGATGCCCAGCACCGCCACCAGCGTCGAGAAAATGGCGGTGGTGTAGAAAGACTCCAGGTAACTGGCGTCATTCCACAGGTTGCGAAAATTGTCCAGGCCGACATACTCGACCGAGGTGCCGAACGCATTTGACTGCTGGACCGATTGCACCAGCATCTGCCCCGCAGGCAGAAAGAAGAACACCAGGATGACCAGCGCCTGGGGTGCTATCAGCACCCAGGGCAGCCATCCTGAGCGGAAAACGACGCGCTTTTCCACCCGCAGGCCTAGCTCTTCTTGTTCGCTTTCTCGAAGCGCTCCAGCAGTTCATTGCCGCGTGTGACGATGGAATCGAGCGCCTCCTTGGCAGACTTCTTGCCGGACCAGACCTGTTCGAGCTCTTCGTCCTCGATCGTGCGGATCTGCACATAGTTGCCCAGGCGGATGCCGCGTGACTTGTCGGTGGTCTTGCGGATCATCTGGTTCACGCCGACATCGGTACCCGGATTCTTTTCGTAGAAGCCCGATTTCTCGGTCAGCTGGAACGCCGCGGTGGTGATCGGCAGGTAACCGGTGCGCTGGTGCATCGCCGCCTGGACATCGGGGCTGGACAGGTAGCTGAAGAACTTGGCGATGCCCTTGTATTCATTGGCATTCTTGCCGGACATGACCCACAGGCTGGCGCCGCCGATCACGGTGTTTTGCGGTGCGCCCGGAACGTCGGGATAGTAGGGCAGCGGTGCCAGGCCAAAGGCGAACTTGGCATTCTTGGCCACGTTTCCGTAGAAACCGGTGGAGGTCGTGATCATCGCGCACTCACCCGACACGAAGCTGGCTTCGGGCGTGTTGGCCCGGCCCTTGTAGACGAACAGGCCCTGCTTGGCCATGTTGGCGAGGTTCTCGATGTGGCGCACGTGTAGTGCCGAGTTGACCTTCATGCGTGCATCCATGCCCTGCATGCCGTTGCCCTTGGTGGCGAATTCGACGTTGTGCCAGGTCGAGAAGCTCTCCAACTGGGTCCAGCCCTGCCAGGCCAGCGTGATCGGGCACTTGTGTCCGCTGGCCTTGAGCTTGGCGGCGGCCAGCGCCACCTCTGGCCAGGTGCTCGGCGCCTTGCTGGTGTCCAGTCCGGCGGCCTTGAACGCATCCTTGTTGAAATAAAAGACCGTGGTCGAGCTGTTGAACGGGAAGCTCAGCATCTCCCCGTTCGGCGCGGTGTAGTACCCCGCAACCGCCGGGACATAGGCCTTGGGGTCGAATTTCTCGCCCGAATCCTTCATGATCTTGGCAACCGGAACGCTCACGCCCTTGCTGGCCATCATGGTGGCCGTTCCGACTTCGAACACCTGCAGGACATGCGGCGCATTGCCTGCGCGGAACGCGGCTACCGCTGCGGTGAAGGATTCGTCGTACGTGCCTTTGTAGGTCGGGACGATCTTGTAATCTTTCTGGGTGGCGTTGAAGTTCTTGGCCAGATCGTTGACCACTTCGCCGTTGACGGCGGTCATCGAATGCCACCACTGGATCTCCGTCTGGGCCTGGGCTGACATGGATATGGTGGCTGCCAATGCAACCGCCGCAATCTTGAATTTCATCGTGAGTCCTTCTGAAAAGGGCGAATGGTACCCGTGGATCGTGACGATCCGATTAAAGCGCGCAGATTCTCGCAGCGATAGAGGGATTTCCATGAGACAACCTTCTGCCAGAACAGAAAATGCTGCGCTGCGATAATGCGCGGCTGGAGGGTTGTCGCCGTCTCCCGGTGACACGGGCAGGGCGCAAACGCCTGATGCCAGCCTGGTTTCCTCCTGCGACAGCTACCCACGCCAAAGTAAATGAACGCTGTAACCCGACCTGAACAATTGATGCCCCAAAGCGTGCCGGGGGCGACAACGTCCGAACGCATCCGCGAAATTCCCTATAACTACACCTCGTTTTCTGATCGGGAGATCGTGATCCGTCTGTTGGGCGCATCGGCCTGGGCGACACTGATGCGCTTGCGTGACGAACGCCAGACCGGCCGCTCGGCGCGCATGTTGTACGAAGTTCTGGGCGATATCTGGGTCGTTCAGCGCAATCCGTACCTGCAGGACGACCTGCTGGACAACCCCAAGCGCCGCCGCCTGCTGGTCGAAGCCCTGCACCACCGCCTGGGTGAAATCGAAAAGCGCCGCACGCCGGAGCACGGCAGCGAACGTGATGCGCTGGTCGGCGAAATGCTGGTCGCCGCGGGCAAGGCGGTCGAGGCCTTCGACAAGGGCTTTGTGCAGATCCAGGAACTGCGGCGCCGGACCCAGCGTGTGCTGCGCCGCCTGACCGCCCGCGACAACATCAAGTTCGACGGCCTGAGCCGGGTCTCGCATGTGACCGACGCCACCGACTGGCGCATCGAGTACCCGTTCGTTGTGCTGACGCCGGACTCCGAGGCTGAAATGGCAGGGCTGGTCAAGGGCTGCATCGATCTGGGCCTGACCATCATTCCGCGCGGCGGTGGAACCGGTTACACCGGCGGCGCCTGCCCGCTGACCTGGAAGAGCGCCGTCATCAACACCGAGAAGCTCGAGGCCATGACCGAGGTCGAGATGCGTTCCGTGCCGGGCCATGCACAGCCATTGCCGACGATCTGGACCGAAGCCGGCGTGGTGACGCAGCGCGTGGCCGATGCGGCAGAGCGGGCCGGATTCGTTTTCGCGGTGGATCCGACGTCGGCCGAGGCTTCTTGCATCGGCGGCAACGTCGCGATGAATGCCGGTGGCAAAAAAGCCGTGTTGTGGGGGACAGCCCTCGACAACCTGCTGTCCTGGCGCATGGTCACGCCGCAGGCGACCTGGCTCGAGGTGGTCCGGATGGACCACAACCTGGGCAAGATCCATGATGCGCAAGTGGCCACTTTCGAACTGCGCCATTTCAGGGCCGACGGTCATACGCTGGAGCGCACCGAGAGGCTGGTGATCCCGGGGGCGAGTTTCCGCAAGGCCGGCCTGGGCAAGGACGTCACCGACAAGTTCCTCAGTGGCCTGCCCGGCATCCAGAAGGAGGGCTGTGACGGCCTGATCACCAGCGCGCGCTGGGTGGTGCACAAGATGCCGGCGGAAGTCCGTACCGTGTGCCTGGAGTTCTTCGGCAACCCGCGCCAAGCAGTTCCCGGCATCGTCGACATCATCGACTTCATGTTCGCCGAGCAGAAGCGCTCGGGCGTATTGCTGGCCGGCCTGGAGCATCTGGACGACCGTTATCTGAAGGCGGTGGGTTACGCCACCAAGTCCAAACGCGCTGCCGGTTCGGGATCCGGCCTGCCCAAGATGGTGCTGATCGGCGACATTGCCGGTGAAAATGCCGATGACGTAGCGCGCATCACTTCCGAGGTCGTGCGACTGGCCAATCAGCGTGGTGGCGAGGGCTTTGTGGCGGTCAGTGCCGAAGCGCGCAAGAAGTTCTGGCTCGATCGAAAGCGCACTGCGGCAATCTCGCGCCACACCAACGCGTTCAAGATCAACGAGGACGTTGTGATCCCGCTGCCGCGCATGGCCGATTACACCGATGGCATCGAGCGCATGAACATCGAGTTGAGCCTGCGCAACAAGCTGCAGCTGTGCACGGCATTGCTGGCATTTTTTGCACAACCCCGGCTGCCGCTGGCCCGGCCGGACGACACCGGACAGGTTCGATCGGCCGAACTGCTGGAGGACCGGGTCGCACAGGCCCGCGAACTGATTCTGGCGGTGCAGGCGCAGTGGCAGGGCTGGCTGACCGATATCGACAGCCTGTTCGTACAGTTGCAGGACCACAGCCTGCGCGCCAGCTGGAAAATCCAGTTGCTGGCACCGCTGCGCGCGATCTTCTCGGGAGCCGCTTTCGAGCCGATCCTGCAGGAGTGCAATGACATCCACCAGCGGGTGCTCAAGGGCCGGGTCTGGATTGCCTTGCACATGCATGCGGGCGACGGCAATGTGCACACCAATATTCCGGTCAACAGCGACGACTACGACATGTTGCAGACGGCGCACCAGGCCGTCAAGCGGATCATGGCACTGGCGCGTTCGCTCGGCGGCGTGATCTCGGGCGAGCATGGTATCGGCATTACCAAGCTGGAGTTCCTGACCGAGGAAGAATTGCGCCCGTTTGCCCAATACAAGCAGCGCATCGATCCCGAAGGCCGGTTCAACAAGGGCAAGTTGTTGCGCACGGTTGCTGCCCCGCCGGCGCCCGGTGGCGGCGTCGGGCAGGACACGGTATTTGCCGATCTGAGCAATGCCTACACACCCAGCTTCGGGCTGATGGGGCACGAATCGCTGATCATGCAGCAGTCCGATATCGGCGCGATCTCGGCCTCGATCAAGGACTGTCTGCGCTGCGGCAAATGCAAACCGGTGTGCGCCACCCACGTGCCGCGGGCCAATCTGCTGTACAGCCCGCGCAACAAGATCCTGGCGACCTCGCTGCTGGTCGAGGCCTTTTTGTACGAGGAACAGACCCGGCGCGGCATCAGCATCAAGCACTGGGAGGAATTTGAAGACGTCGCTGACCATTGCACGGTCTGCCACAAATGTCTGTCGCCGTGTCCGGTGGACATCGATTTTGGCAATGTGTCGATGAACATGCGCAATCTGCTGCGCAAAATGGGGCAGAAGTCGTTCCGCCCGGCCAATGCGGCGGCGATGTTCTTCCTCAATGCGACCAACCCGCAGACGATCAAGCTGGCGCGCATGGCGATGGTTGACGTCGGTTTCAAGGTGCAGAACATCGCCAGCGAACTGCTGCGCGGCTTTGCACGCAAGCAGACACTGCACCCGCCGGCGACGGTGGGCAAGGCTCCGCTCAAGGAGCAGGTGATTCACTTCATCAACAAGAAGATGCCCGGCGGCCTGCCCAAGAAGACGGCGCGTGCCTTGCTTGACATCGAGGACGCGGACTACGTGCCGATCATCCGCGATCCGGTGATGACCAGTCCGGATACCGAGGCGGTGTTCTATTTTCCGGGTTGCGGGTCGGAGCGGCTGTTCAGCCAGGTCGGCCTGGCCACCCAGGCGATGCTGTGGCATGCCGGTGTGCAGACCGTGTTGCCGCCGGGCTACCTGTGCTGCGGTTACCCGCAGCGCGGCTCCGGGCAGTTCGACAAGGCCGAGAAGATCATCACCGACAACCGGGTGTTGTTCCATCGGGTCGCCAATACGCTGAACTACCTAGATATCCGTACCGTGGTGGTCAGCTGCGGCACCTGTTACGACCAGCTGCAGGGTTACAAGTTCGAGGACATCTTTCCGGGCTGCCGGATCATCGACATCCACGAGTACCTGCTCGAGAAGAACATCCGGCTCGATGCCGGTGGGGCCTACCTGTACCACGATCCCTGCCACAGCCCGATGAAACTGCAGCAGCCGATGAAGACGGTGCGGGCACTGGTTGGTGGCGATGCGCCGGGGCAGGTGCTCGAGAGCAAGCGCTGCTGCGGCGAGAGCGGCACGCTTGGCATCACACGGCCCGATATCTCGACGCAGGTGCGCTTTCGCAAGGAAGAGGAGTTGCGCCGCGACGAGGCCGCATTGCGCCAGAGTGGCGCGGTGGCGCCCGACGCCAATGTGAAGATCCTGACTTCGTGTCCGAGTTGCCTGCAAGGGCTGACCCGTTATGGCGATGACCTGCAGAACGGCCTGCTCGAAGCCGACTACATCGTTGTCGAAATGGCCCGTCATATCCTGGGTGAGCAGTGGCTGGAGCAGTACGTGGCCAAGGCCAACGCGGGGGGCATCGAGCGCGTGCTGGTTTGAGTGGGTGGCATGTTGGCGCCGCAAGCGCTGGCGCCATACCCTGCCTTGGTCCTGGGCATGCCAGGACAACGCGCCGGCGTGGGCGGCAGGCGTGGTAACTTCAATCGAACCGGCGCGACCGCCCAGCGCCGGCCCGGGGCGGCAGTGGGTTGCTTCGCGGGGCAGTGTTCATCAACGACAAACAAGGGGTCGCATCATGGCAGGTCTGAAACCCGGTGCTCCGGCACCGCAATCCATCACGGTACATGGTCAGTCCAGGGTGCTGGAGGTCGGTTTCGCCGACGGTTCCCTGTTCCGGATTCCGTTCGAACTGATGCGCGTGTATTCGCCCTCGGCGGAAGTGCAGGGGCACGGCCCGGGCCAGGAAGTGCTGCAGACCGGCAAACGGCTGGTCGAGCTCGATTCGCTCGACCCGGTCGGCAACTATGCGGTGCAGCCCCGCTTTTCGGACGGGCACGATACCGGCATCTTCAGCTGGGACTACCTGTACTTCCTGGGATCGCAGCAAGACCAGTTGTGGGCCCAGTACCAGGCTCGGCTGGCGGCGGCCGGCGTCGACCGCGATGCCGATATGCCCGCACCGGCCAGCCACGGGTGCGCCAGCCATTGAATCCGGTTTCATCAATTACACGACAGATTTCCCAATAGCCCATGGGGTTGTCACGGCCCCCAACACATTCGGCACTAGCATCGACCATCATGACCACGACCCATTTCGGCTTTGAATCTGTCCAGGAGGCAGACAAGGCGCGCCGCGTACGTGGCGTGTTCGATTCGGTCGCCCCCAAATACGATCTGATGAACGACCTGATGTCGGCCGGATTGCACCGTGCCTGGAAGGCATATGCCGTGCTGGTGGCCGACGTGCGCGCAGGGCATCAGGTACTCGATATTGCCGGTGGTACCGGAGACCTGGCCAAGGCTTTTGCCCGTCAGGTCGGGTCGACCGGCCGGGTCGTGCTGTCAGATATCAACGAGGCGATGCTGCGCGTCGGTCGCGACCGTCTGGTGGATTGCGGCCAGATGATCGATGCCGTCGTCTGCGATGCCGAGAAGCTGCCGTTTGCCGACGGGCAGTTCGACCGTGTCAGCGTCGCCTTCGGGTTGCGCAACATGACGCACAAGGATCAGGCGCTGGCCGAGATGCGGCGGGTGCTCAAACCTGGCGGGAAACTGCTGGTACTTGAATTCTCACGGGTGGCAAAACCGCTCGAAAAGGCCTACGACTGGTATTCATTCAAGGTCCTGCCCCGGCTCGGCGCGCTCGTGGCGGGTGACGAAACGAGTTACCGCTATCTGGCGGAGTCGATCCGCATGCATCCGGCCCAGGGTGAGCTCAAGGCGCTGATGCATGCCGCAGGGTTCGGCCATGTGGATTACCACAATCTGACAGGTGGAATGGTGGCGCTGCATGTCGGCATCAAGTGTTGAAGGTATCGTCGGGCCATGTGCAGTAGCGACTGCTTGATTTGAAACGGGAGACAAGATGAAACTCTGGACTTTGGTACTCGGATTGGCGCTGGTGTTTGCTGGCGTGGATGCGGACGCACGCCGCCTGGGTGGTGGTGGATCGTTCGGCAAGCAATCGGGCAATGTGACGAATCGCCAGGCGCCGGTGACGCCGCCGCAGAACGTCAGCAACGCGGCCGGCAAGCCGGCCACAGCTGGCGCGGCGGCACCACGCAGGCCATGGGGCGCGATGCTCGGTGGGCTTGCTGCAGGGCTCGGACTGGCCTGGCTGGCGCATTCGCTGGGATTTGGCGAAGCGTTTGGACAGGTGCTGATGCTGGCGTTGCTGGCGATGGTGGCGGTCGGTGTCATCGGCTGGCTGATGCGCAGAAACAAGGCCGCTCCCGCGCGCAATGCGAACGCACCGTTCGCGTTCCAGGGGGCTGGCACCGGCGGGTCGGTAGAGGCACCGCGGCCGTATCGCCCCGAAAACGTCGGCAACGATGCCTCGGCCCGACCCTGGGAGCGCAGCAATGCGATGCCGCTCGAAGCCATGGGTGGAAACCAGAACCGCGAGTCCATCATCGGCTCGGCATTGCTGGGCTCGCAATCCTGGGGCATTCCGGCCGGCTTTGATGTCGACGGTTTCCTCAAGGCTGCCAAAGCCAACTTCGTGACGCTCCAGGCGGCATGGGACAAGTCGGACATATCGTCGCTGCGCGCAATGATGACCGACGAGATGCTTGGTGAAATCAAGACCCAGCTGGCCGAGCGCGAGGCGCATACCGGTGGCCCGGTCAACCACACTGACGTGGTCATGATCGACGCGAAGTTGCTGGGTGTGGAGGACATCGGCAGCGACTACATGGCCAGCGTGGAGTTCTCCGGCATGATCCGCGAGGAGCCATCGGCCGGTCCAAGCCCTTTCCGCGAGGTCTGGAACATGACCAAACCCAAGTCCGGCTCCAGCGGCTGGCTGGTGGCAGGCGTGCAGGCCTTGCAATAAGTTGGCTTAAGAAGGACTTGCCCCGGCAGTGGGGCGATTGCGGGAATAATCGGGGACTATGGCAACACAGTCCCCTTTTTATTTGTTCGAAAGCCTGGTGCAATCGCTGGCGACCCGATTTCAGCCACCGGCTTGGGCCATCGACGAGGTTCAGCGGCGCATGGTTTTGCTGCTCAACCATGTGCTGATGCGCGAGCCGGCTGCCACCGAACGTCTGGCCCGCCAGAAGGGCCGCGTCGTGCTGGTGCAGTGGCGCACATTTTTTGTCCGGTTCCTGATCACGCCGGCCGGCCTGCTGGATCTGGCTGCGGCCGACGGCGTGGCCGACCTGAGCCTGACCGCCACCGACGAGGCGGCCACCACCATTGCCCAGTCGCTGCTGCGCGGCGACAAACCGGCTATCCGGATCGAAGGCGATGTGCAACTGGCAGCCGACGTTAACTGGCTGGTCGATCATGTGCGTTGGGATGTCGAGGACGATCTCGCACGCATCGTCGGTGACGCACCGGCGCATACACTGGGCCTGGTCGCCCGGCGCATGGCCCAGGTTCTGCGGCAGTTTGCCGGTGGCGTAGCGGCCTCCGCCGCATCCAGGGATGCCGGCGGTACGGTGCCATGACGCGGCTGTTTCGCGGTGCCTTCATCATCTGGGTGGTGCTGCGTTATGGGCTCGATGAACTTTTCCTGAACAGTTTTCAGAAACCCTGGTTGCGGGTCGCGGCGCGTATCGTCTCGATCGGACGCAGGCTCGATGCACCCCGTGGCGTGCGCTTGCGCGAGGCGCTTGAGCGGCTGGGGCCGATCTTCGTCAAGTTCGGGCAGGTGTTGTCGACCCGACGCGACCTGTTGCCGCTGGACGTGGCGGACGAACTGGCCCGTCTGCAGGATCGGGTGCCGCCGTTCGATTCGGACATCGCGATCCGGAGTATCGAGCGGGCCTTTCGCAAGCCGCTGGATGAGATCTTTGCGTCGTTCGAGCGTGTTCCGGTTGCCAGTGCCTCGATTGCCCAGGTTCATTTCGCGGTATTGATCGACCGCCACGGCATCAAGCGCGAGGTTGCGGTCAAGGTGCTGCGCCCGGGCATGTTGCCGGCGATCGAAAAAGACCTGGGCCTGATGCGCACCATGGCCTCGTGGGTCGGCGGATTGTCCAGTGACGGTCGACGCCTCAAGCCACGGGAAGTGGTGGCCGAGTTCGACAAATACCTGCACGACGAGCTCGACCTGGTGCGCGAGGCCGCCTGCGCCGCCCAGCTGCGGCGCAACATGGCCGGACTGGACCTGGTGCTGATCCCCGAGATGTACTGGGACTACTGCAGCCCGGACGTCATCGTCATGGAGCGCATGCGCGGCATTCCGATCAGCCAGGTCGACCGGCTGCGTGCGGCCGGTGTCGACATCCCGAAACTGGCGCGCGACGGGGTCACCCTGTTCTTCACGCAGGTGTTCCGGGATGGCTTCTTCCATGCCGACATGCATCCGGGCAACATCCAGGTCAGTGTCGAGCCGGAGACTTTCGGGCGCTATATTTCGCTGGATTTCGGCATCGTTGGCACCTTGACCGAGTTCGACAAGGAATATCTGGCGCAAAACTTCACCGCCTTCTTCCGGCGCGACTACAAGCGGGTCGCCGAACTGCACATCGAGTCGGGCTGGGTTCCTCCCGGAACCCGCGTCGATGAGCTGGAGGCCGCCGTGCGTACGGTCTGCGAGCCCTATTTCGACCGCCCGCTGAAGGAGATATCGCTGGGCATGGTCCTGATGCGCCTGTTCCAGACCTCGCGCCGTTTCCATGTCGAGATCCAGCCGCAACTGGTGCTGTTGCAAAAGACGCTGCTCAATATCGAAGGCCTGGGCCGGGACCTCGATCCCGAGCTCGACCTGTGGAGCACCGCCAGGCCGTTTCTTGAAAAGTGGATGCTGGAGCAGGTCGGACCCCAGAAGTTGCTTGAGCAACTCAAGGAGGAGGCGCCACGGTATGCCAAGCTGTTGCCGGGCCTGCCGCGCCTGTTGCACGACTACCTGCGCAAGGATCCGGGCGGGATCCCGTTGGAGCTCAGGGAACTGCTGATGGAACAACGGCGTACCAACCGCTTGCTGCAAGGCCTGGTCTATGGCGCCATCGGATTTGCCCTCGGATTGCTGGCCATGCAGCTGATGGTCCATGTGCGCCTGTTCTGAGGGTTCCCCTGGTCGCCAGCCAGGTGGGGCGTGCCATCTATAATTGAAGGTTTTTCAGCCTTTCAAACAGAGCAATACCAGCATGCCTATCTACGCGTATAAATGTGATTCTTGCGGGTTTGCCAAGGACGTATTGCAGAAAATTTCAGACCAGCCCTTGGTGCAGTGCCCATCCTGCCAGGCCGATACCTTCAAGAAACAGGTGACCGCAGCCGGTTTCCAGCTCAAGGGTTCGGGCTGGTATGCAACCGATTTCAAGGGCGGCAACAAACCCGCCGCCCCGGTGGGCGACGAATCCAAATCCGGTGCGGCCGCCGCATCCACGCCAGCCGCAGCCACCGCGTCAGACGGCGGCGGCAAGGTCAAGTCGGACTCTGCAAGCGCCACGCCAGTGGCTGCCAAGAAAGCGGAATCGACGCCCAGTGCCGGGTCTGGCAGCTGATTTCGGGCGACCGCGATTCTTCCCATGCCGATCAAGAAATATCTGATCACCGGACTGCTGGTCTGGCTGCCGCTGGCGATCACCGTGTGGGTCATGACATGGCTGATCGGCCTGATGGATGGCATTTTTGGTGGCCTTCTGTATGGCCTGGAGGCCTTCCTGAGCGGCGATCGCCAGATCGCGGCCATCGAACGTCTGCGCGCGATGCACGGCCTGGGCGTGTTATTGGTGTTCGTGACGCTGCTGGCGACCGGTGCACTGGTGTCCAACGTGGCCGGCCGCTGGATGGTCATGCAGTGGGACCGCCTGTTCGCCAATATTCCGATCATCAAGTCGGTCTACAACAGCGTCAAGAAGATTTCGCATACCTTGTTCTCCAGCGAAGGCAAGGCGTTTCGTACCGCGATGCTGATCCAGTATCCCCGTGCCGGTGTGTGGACCATCGCGTTCCAGACCGGTACTGCGCAGGGCGAGGCCGCACAACATCTTGGCGCTGATTTCGTCAGCGTGTATGTGCCGACCACGCCCAATCCCACCAGTGGTTTCTTCCTGATGTTGCCGCGTGCCGACGTGATCGAACTGAAGATGAGCGTGGATGAAGCGCTCACCTATGTCATCTCCATGGGCGCCGTGCCACCGGGGAATCCTCCCCGCAATCCGAATCACTGATTTCCCAGTCTGCCGGGCCGGCTTTGGGCTCGGCCATTGAAAGTTTTCTATGAGCATGCGTTCCCATTACTGCGGTCTTGTGACCGAGACCCTGCTGGGCCAGGTCGTCACCCTTTGCGGCTGGGTCAACCGGCGCCGTGACCATGGCGGCGTGATTTTTGTCGACGTGCGTGATCGCGAGGGTTATGTTCAGGTGGTCTGCGACCCCGACCGCGCCGACATGTTTGCGCTGGCCGAAGGCCTTCGCAACGAGTTTTGCATCCAGGTGAAAGGGCTGGTGCGCGCGCGCCCGGCCGGCACGATCAACGAGAACCTCAAGAGCGGCAGGATCGAAGTGCTGTGCCATGAACTGGTGGTACTCAATGCATCGGTGACGCCGCCGTTCCAGCTCGATGACGAAAACCTCAGCGAGACCACGCGGCTGACGCATCGGGTGCTGGACCTGCGCCGCCCCTACATGCAGAACAACCTGATGCTGCGCCATCGGGTTTCCATGGAGGTGCGCAAGTTCCTCGATGGCCAGGGATTCGTCGACATCGAGACACCGATGCTGACCAAGTCGACACCCGAAGGCGCGCGCGACTACCTGGTGCCGAGCCGGGTGCACGCCGGCCATTTCTTTGCGCTGCCGCAGTCGCCCCAGTTGTTCAAGCAGTTGCTGATGGTGGCCGGTTACGACCGTTATTACCAGATCACCAAGTGCTTCCGCGACGAAGACCTGCGCGCCGACCGCCAGCCGGAATTCACGCAGATCGATATCGAGACCTCGTTCCTCGAAGAGCAGGAGATTCGTGACCTGACGCAGGCCATGATCACGGCCGTGTTCAAAAACACCATCAAGGTCGACCTGGGCGATTTCCCTGTCATGACCTATGCCGACGCGATGCACCTGTATGGATCCGACAAGCCGGACCTGCGCGTCAACATGGAGTTCACCGAATTGACCGACGTCATGGCGGATGTCGATTTCAAGGTGTTTGCCAGTGCCGCGAATGCCAAGGGCGGACGTGTGGTCGGACTGCGCGTTCCGGGCGGTGCGCGCGACACCGGCGGCTTGAGCCGCGGCGAGATCGATGCGTATACCGAGTTCGTCAAGATCTACGGTGCCAAGGGGCTGGCCTATATCAAGGTCAATGATGCGGTGGCAGGACCCGGTGAACCGGCGAACCGCTGGTCGGGCTTGCAAAGCCCGATCGTCAAGAACCTGCATGACGCGGCCTTGACGCAGATCCTGGCACGCACCGGCGCACAAGACGGCGACCTGGTATTTTTCGGTGCCGACAAGGCCAAGGTCGTCAATGACGCCATGGGAGCGTTGCGCCTGAAGATCGGGCTCAGCGAATTCGGTCGCAACAACGGCCTGTTCACGGCCGGCTGGCGCCCGATGTGGGTGGTCGACTTCCCGATGTTCGAGTTCGATGACGAAGCCCAGCGTTACACCGCAACGCACCACCCGTTCACGGCACCCAAGGATGGGCACGAGGACTGGATGGTGTCCGACCCGGCCAAGTGCATCTCCAAGGGATACGACATGGTGCTCAACGGCTGGGAGATGGGTGGTGGCTCGGTCCGTATCCATCGCGCCGATGTGCAGCAAAAGGTGTTTGATGCACTCAAGATCACGCCCGAGGAAGCCCAGCTCAAATTCGGTTTCCTGCTCGATGCCTTGCAATACGGTGCGCCACCCCATGGCGGCCTGGCGTTCGGTCTGGACCGCATCGTCACGATGATGACCGGCGCCGAGTCGATCCGCGATGTGATTGCCTTCCCCAAGACGCAGCGGGCCCAGTGCCTGTTGACACAGGCACCGGCCGAGGTCGACGAGAAGCAGTTGCGCGAACTCCATATCCGTTTGCGCACCGTCACGGCAGACTGAGCATGTGAGGCGTGGCCATGCTGCAGAATCGGGCAGGTGAGAGTCTGGCACCCGCCTGCGCCATGACCGTGGCCTACAAGATTCCGCAATCGGTGCTGGTGGTGATCCACACCCCGGCACTGGACGTGTTGCTGATCCAGCGGGCAGATGCGCCCGATTTCTGGCAGTCGGTGACCGGCAGCAAGGACAGGCTGGGCGAGCGTTTTCGCACCACCGCCGCACGTGAAGTGCTGGAGGAAACCGGCTTGGATTGCCGCTCTGGCAGCCCCTTGGCCAGCCATTTACGGGATTGGCACATGGAGAACGTTTACGAGATCTATCCGCGCTGGCGCCACAGGTATGCGCCCGGCGTGACGCGCAATACCGAGCATCTGTTCGGCCTGACCGTTCCCAAGGCCGTCGCGGTGCAGCTCAATCCACGCGAACATGTCGCCTCGCGCTGGTTGCCCTGGCGCGAGGCGGCGCAGAGCTGCTTTTCACCGTCCAACGCCGAGGCGATCCTGCTGTTGCCGCGCTGGGTCACGCCGGAGCCAGGCCCATGAACATCATTCGCGTTGCAACCTACAACATCCACAAGGGTGTGCAGGGTGTCGGGCCGCGCAGGCGCCTGGAAATCCACAATCTGGGACATGCGGTCGAACAACTCGACGCGGACATCGTGTGCCTTCAGGAAGTGCGCAAGCTGCATCGGCGCGAAGCGCAGTTCTTTGCCCGCTGGCCGGAAATGCCGCAGGCAGAATTCCTCGCCCCACCAGGTTACGAAGCGGTCTATCGCACCAACGCCACGACCCGCCACGGTGAGCACGGCAATGCGATGTTGTCGCGCTGGCCGGTGATCGATCACCAGCATGAAGACATGTCGGACCACCGGTTCGAGCAACGTGGCCTGCTGCACTCCGAGATCGAGCTGCATGGGCGTCCGGTCCATGTGGTGGTCGTGCATCTGGGCCTGATCCGGGCCAGTCGTGTGCGGCAGCTGGCGCAGCTGCATCGATTCATTGCGCGGGAGATTCCGCCGCAAGCACCACTGGTCGTGGCCGGTGACTTCAACGACTGGGGCAAATCCGTGCAACGTGAAATGGCTGCCGTTGGCCTGTTCGGTTATGCCGGCCAGCCGCAGCCCACTTTCCCGTCACGGATGCCGCTGGCGCAACTCGACCAGATCTTCGTTCGTGGCATGGTGCCCCTGGGCCTGCAGGTACCGCGCGGGCGTATCTGGTGGCGCATGTCCGACCATCTGCCGCTGGTCGCCGAGTTCGAACTGCCAGACTGATGGCGCCGTTTGCCCGGAACGGAACCGGGAGTCGGCCCGGTCACCAGATCGCGCTGCTGCAAGGCGGGCGGGAGCTGTTTCCGGCAATTGCCGATGCCATCGACGCTGCGCGCGAAGAGATTCGACTGGAAACCTATATCTTCAGCTTCGACGAGTCGGGGCTGCTTGTTGCCCAGGCGCTGGCACGTGCGGCAGAGCGCGGGGTCAAGGTGTTTCTGATGATGGACGGCTTCGGCACTCCGGCCTTGCCGGCTGAGTGGGCCGGTCGTTTCGATGCCAGCGGTGTGTCGTGGCATGTGTTCCAGCCGCTGGGTCCTTGGGGTGCCGTGGTCCCCAGCCGATGGCGTCGCCTTCATCGCAAGATATGTGTCATTGACGGTGCGCTGGCATTTTGCGGGGGCATCAACATCATGGACGACTTCCATGATCCGGCAGCCGGTGCGTTGTCTGCGCCTAGGCTGGATTTTGCAGTACGTGTGACCGGACCGTT
>Ga0209476_10001144_pt1 | contig 18026 bp, 16 predicted proteins | sample KloWWTrecipitate_FD_187179 | JGI IMG/M metagenome (GOLD analysis project Ga0209476, IMG submission 187179) | Active sludge microbial communities from Klosterneuburg, Austria, studying microevolution and ecology of nitrifiers - Klosterneuburg... | ecosystem: Engineered > WWTP > Aerobic digester... | reverse complement strand
GGTTTCCATGTTCTCTCCCTTGCGAAGTCCGACTGAACAAATTGAACGAGGCGCCAGGCGCCTATTCCGATTTCATCTCCCGCACGCGATCGCCGGCGGCAAGCGTCTCCGGTCCCTCGATCACGACTCTCTCTCCGGCGTGGAGACCCGCGGTCACCTCCGCCATATCGCCGGTACCCAGGACGACGCTCACCGCCCGCCGCTCGAGCTCGCCCTCCGGGCCGACGACGAAAACGATCTTGCCGCTCGCGTCGTCGCGCAGCGCCGAGCGCGGAACACGCACCGCGCGGCTGCCGCCGCCGGCGGCCTCCGCCGCCCCGGCCGCTGGCGTATCGGCGAGGAAAGTGACCTTCACCGCCATGTCCGGCAAGATGCGCGAATCGAGCTGGTCAAAGCCGATCCGCACCTTCACCGTCGCCTTGTCACGGTCGGCGGCCGGAATCACCGTGATCAGGTGGGCCGGGAACGGCGCTTCCGGATAGGCATCGAGCGTCGCCCGCACTTTCTGTCCGGAAGTGACGCGCTGCAGGTACGACTCGTTGACATCGACCTCGATCTCGAGCGACGCCATGTCGACGATGGTCGAGATGCCGGTGCGGGTGAAGCCGCCGCCGGCCGAGACCGGCGAGACCATCTCGCCCGGCTGGGCGTCCTTCGTGATCGCGACGCCGGCGAACGGCGCGCGGATGATGGTGTCGTCGAGCAGCTGGCGGAGGATCGCGACGTTCCTTCGCGTCACCTCGGCGTCGCCGCGCTGGCGTGCGAGGCGCGCCTCGAGGCTCGTCGCCTGGGCCTCGGCGGTGTCGAGCGCCGCCTGTGACGAGACGCCGCCGGCGGTCAACTGCCGGTTGCGCTCGAGGTCCTTCTTCGCCAGGGCGAGGTTGGCTTCGGTCTCGGCGAGCGCCTTCTCCGCGGCCCCGAGCTGCGCCTGGGCGAGGTCGAGCTCGAGCCGCGCCTGGCGATCATCGAGGCGCGCGAGCACCTGGCCCTCGTCGACCTTCATTCCCTCTTCGACGAGGATCTCGGCCACCTTGCCGGTGATCTTCGACGACACGGTCGCCTGGCGGCGCGCGGTGACGTAGCCGGAGGCGTTGAGGACCGCCGCCGGACCGGAGCCGGAGGCCGCTTCGGCGGCAAGCGCGGTCTTCACCGGCGTCGCGCGCGGCCGCAGGAAGAACCCCCCGACGGAGCCGAGCGCGATCAGGGCGAAAATGACCCAGATCCATTTCTTGCCACGACCGCCTTCGGCGGCGGCGTCGCCGCTGCGGTCGATCTTGAGGGAAGCGAGCTGATCCTTCAGATCCTGCGCCATGCAAATCCTCCGTCTTGCTGGAATAACCTACGATAACGCACCCGATTCGTCCCTCCGCTGTCGGCGAATGACGGTCCGGTGCCGGTAGGCGGCGCTCGCAGCGCTCGCAGGGGCGCCCGCGGGGGCGCTCCGGCACTCGAGAATCCAGGGCGGGCTCACTAGTGTCCCAACGTTAGTCGAACAGAATCAGTTGTTTGGCTTCGGGGTCGTCATGTCCTTCGTAGATGGATCGCGCAAGTAGCTGATCCAGCGGGGTTTTCTCGAAAAGGGTGAGACTCAGGATCTGTAGGATTTGGTAGAGGCTGGCGGAGATCTGGAGCCTCTTCTTGACGATGGCCACGAGGACGTAGACCGAGACCGCAATCCAGACCTGTGCTTTGACTGCGTTCTCCGAGGTGCCAAAGAAGGCTTTGATTCGCAGGTGCTGCTTGATCCATTTGAAGAAGAGTTCGATTTGCCAGCGGCAGCGGTAGAGCTCGGTGATGGTGAATGCTGGGAGAGTGAAGTTGTTGGTCAGGAAGGTCAGCAGCTTGCCGGTCTGCGGGTCTTTGTAGCGGATGCGACGAAGCGGCGCGAGGTAGTAATCGGGCGTGTACAGGCCGGTAAGGAAAACGGTCTGATCGCAAATCAGCCCGGTGCTGCGGTCGACGCGGTGCGAGTAGCGTCGCTGCGCTTTCGTGTTGGACTTGGCGCGAGTGACGAAGAAGCTGCCGGCCTGATGAAGTCGGTACAGGCGTGTGAAATCGAGGAATCCACGATCCATCACGTAGAAGGCACCGGCTTCGGGAACGATCTGGTCGAGAACTGAGAACTCATTGAATCTGCCGTCGCTGATGTGAATGAAGGTCGGGATGTTGCCGCGTAGATCAAGCAGCGTGTGCAGGCGGATGGCTGCCTTGGATTTCTGAAACGGCGCCCACGGGAACACCGACAGGCACAAGTCGATCGTCGTCGCGTCGAGCGCGTAGACAGTGTCCTTGAGCTCGACGCCGAAAGGCTCGTCGACATAGAGGGGCCGGGCGATAGCTATGAGACTCTGCGCAAAGTCGGCGTAGATGCGCCAGTCGCGAACGGCGTTCGCATTTGCGAGCGTATTGCGCGCGACCGCCGAGCGAAGGCCGAGGTGGTAGAGCTTCGTCGGGTGCGCGCGCAGGCACGCTTCGATGTCGCGCAGGCTCTCCCGAAAAGTCAGCTGCGCGAACGCCATGCAGAGAAACTGATCCAGGCAGGAAAACGACTGGACCTTCCGCTCGCCGTCATAGCGAGTGACGATTCTCCGAAACGAGTGGAGCGGCAGATGCTCCATGACCTGCGCAAAGACCAGCTTCCCTGAGTACATTTGATCCCCCCGCGATGGCTTCCATCGCAGGGTCGCAAACCCGCCACTGGAACTTCAAGTCGGTGACAGGCTATTTCAGCCGCAAGCCGTCTCTATTCAGCAACTTGCAGCCGTGAGAAGTCAAAACGTTGGGACAGCAGTGGGGCGGGCTCCTATTTGAAGCGTGGTCGCCCACCCTGGATTCTCGAGTGCCGGAACACCCCTGGCAACGGCCCGGCCAAACTGCTGACGGACGCGTTAGTGTGGGCCCATGCGCCCGTCCCCCCTCTCCTTCGCCCTGACACTCGCAGCCGCGTTGGTCCTCTCGACGACCGCTTTCGCCGCCCCCTCCGATACCCCCTGCGACCTGCTGATCACCAACGGCAGGATCGTCGACGGCACCGGCGCCCCCTGGTTCCGCGGCGACGTCTGTGTCGCCGACGGCCGGATCAATGCGATCCAGGCCCCCGGCAAGCTCGCCGGCCGGAGCGCGAAGCGGACGATCGACGCCACCGGCCTCGTGGTCTCCCCGGGCTTCATCGACCTCCTCGGCCAGTCGGAGTACGCCGTGCTGGTCGATCCGCGGGCCGCATCGAAGATTACGCAGGGGATCACCACCGAGATCACCGGCGAGGGCAGCTCCATCGCGCCGACCAACGAGCGCCAGATCGCCGAGGGGGAGGACGCCTGGAAGCACTACGGCGTGCGCCCGGACTGGACCGATCTCGACGGCTACTTCCGCGCCTTCGAAAAGGCGCGCCCGGCGATCAACCTCGGCACGCTCGTCGGCGCCGGCGGCGTCCGCGATCTGGTGGTCGGCAAGGAGAATCGTCCAGCGACTCCGAAAGAGTTGGCGGAGATGGAATCCCTGGTCGACACTGCGATGCGCCAGGGGGCTTTCGGCCTCTCGACCTCGCTGCAGTATGTCCCCGGCCGCTTCGCCTCGACCGCCGAGATCGTTGCTCTGGCCAAGGTGGCGGCGAAGTACGGCGGCGTCTACTTCACCCACCAGCGCTCGGAGCAGCGCGAGATCGACGCCTCGATGGACGAGGTGATGACGATCGCCCGCGAAGCGGCGATCCCCGCCAACATCTGGCACTTCAAGACCGCCTGCCGCGAAAACTGGGGCCGCATGCCGGAGATGCTGGCCAAGGTCGCGGCAGGGCGTGCCGCCGGCCTCGATGTCGCGGCAAATCAGTATCCGTGGACCGCCGGGATGAACTCGTTGATCGCGAATCTGCCGCCGTGGGCGCAGGAGGGCGGCGCGGAGGCGACCCTCGCCCGCCTCAAGGACCCGGCGACGCGGGCGAAGATCAAGGAGGCGATGCGCGGTCAGGATCCGTCGTGGGAGAACCAGTTCCGCTGCGCGGGTGGGGCGGAAGGTGTCCTGGTCGCCGGGGTCCTCGACCCGAAATCGGCCTCCGCCTCGGGCAAGACGATCGCCGACCTGGCGAAGGAGCGGGGCGTCGATCCTGAAGACGCCCTCTTCGACCTGCTGATCGCCGACCACCTGAACACCAGCAACATCCTCTTCATCATGGACGACAAGGACGTCGAAACCGCCCTCGCCGATCCGATGGTCGCCTTCTGCACCGACTCGGGGGCCGGAGCGCTGGACGGCGTCCTCGCCGAGCCGGGCTCGCACCCGCGCGGCTGGGGCTCGGCGCCGCGCATCCTCGGCCACTACGTGCGCGAGAAGAAGCTCCTCTCGCTCGAGGAGGCGGTGCGCAAGATGACCTCGCTTCCGGCCTCGCGCGCGGGGCTCCAGGCGCGCGGCATCCTGCGCCCCGGCATGAAGGCCGACCTCGTCGTCTTCGATCCCGAGACGATCGGCACCCGCGCCACCTACACCGACCCCAACCACTACGCCGATGGGATTCCGTACGTCGCGGTCAACGGCCAGCTGGTGGTCGATGGCGGCAAGATCACCGACGCGCGGCCGGGCGTCGTGCTGCGGGGGCCGGGCTACCGCGCGAACTGAGAGAACTCGGATACCCTAGACTCTCGGCAGCTCTGGGTCGATTCTGGAATGCTGGCGCGCCGCCGCGCGATCGGAGGTCCTAGATGGGGGAATCGAGAGTCACCGTTCGCCAGAAGGCAAGCCCGCTTCGCGACCGGCATTCTCCGTCGATCCGCAAGCGCCGCGTGCGACATCGGGCCGCCGCGATCGGGATCCTCTGTCTGCTCTTCTTCGGTCCGATGAACCTGTTGGCCGACCCATCCCCTCGATCGCGTTGGTCCTGGACCCCCTTGGGGTACGGCATCGGCGAGCGGGGCTTTTCGGCGCTCGACATCGACGGCGACGGCCGGGCCGAGCTTTTCGCCGCTCCGCGAGATCAGAACTACTGGTACGAGCTCCGGCGTGACGGGCTGTTCCGACAAACCTGGTCGTCGTTCCCCGAAGAGACCGAGCTCGTGGCTCTGGACGTGGTCGGCACTCCTTCAGGGGCCAGGCTCGCCGTTCTCTATCTGCATTCCTTGCGGATCTTCGATGCGCGCTCCAAGGTCGAGTTGCTGAACATTCCTACCGCCACCGGATACAACACCGACGTCGCGCTGGGCGACCTCGACGGCGACGGGGTTCTCGACGCGGTCGTCTGCGACGAAGACACGCTGTATCTCTTCGAGCTGGCGAACGGCACGCCAACAGGCCTGCGCCATGGTTTCGGCTGCTCGGACCTGAAGATCGGCCAGATCGACGACGATTCGCAGCTCGAGATCGTGATCGCCGGGAACCCGGCCGGCGGCTACGTTCTGGACGGAGTCTCGCTGGCGGTCGAGTGGGGCGACCTCGAGGGCTTCGGCGCCCAGATTGCGCTCGGCGACCTCGATGGCGACGGGCATGACGAGATCCTCGCCGCGAACGACCTGTACACCGCCGCGAGAGCTCTCGACCCCGAGACCGACTCCGAACTCTGGCGGAAGGAACTGAACGGCTATCCGCCGGATCTCTTCGTGGCGGATCTGGATCCCGCTCCCGGAGCCGAGGCCATCGTCCACGAGCGCTACGCTGCGCTGTCCATTCTCGCCGGCTCGACCGGGGCGCTCATCCGGACACCGGTGCTCTACGTGAATACCGCCCTGCGATTCGCCGCTGCGGACACGGACGGCGACGGCGACGTCGAGCTGGTGTGGAGCCACATCGATTGCTGCAGCGGCGACGACCTTTGGACTCTCGAAGGTGGATCGAACGTCGTTCTACAGGCGGCTGATGCCGTCCCGTCTCTGCAGGGCACGTTCGCCGTCGGCAAGTTCGGCGACGCGTCCGCCCAGGAAGTGGCGGTTGCGGTTTCGTCCGATCAGGCCGGCCAGGAGGGCGTGCAGGTCGTGGTGCTCGACATGCCGGCGGGTCACCAGGTCCGCCGAAGTTCCTTCGAACCAGACATCAACTCGCCGGGCGTTTCGAGCATGATCGCCATGCAGACCGATGCGGGCGCGCCGGCAGAGATCTGTCTCGGCTGGAGAGGCGGCCAGGGCCCGGTGCGTTGCGTCGACGGCCTGACCTTCGAAGAGCAGTGGTCGGGCGGGACTCTGGGCGCTATCGAAGTGCTCGCCAGCGCCGAGCTGGACGGCGATGCCACGCCGGAGCTTCTGGCCGGGACGTATGGGCCAGCCGTCGAGGCTCACGAAGGCGATTCGGGCTGGCTCAAATGGCGAACGCCCGAGGTCAATCCGAATTTCTCCACCATCGACCGCGTGCTCGCGATCGACCTGGATGGAGATGGAATCGACGACGTCCTGGGTCGTCTCTCGAGCTACTCCAATGGCGTAGGACAGCCCGTCCTCTTCTCTGGCGCCACCGGCGATCTCCTCAGCGGACCGTGGGATCTGACGGTCTGGGCAATGGTGAAGCCAGCTCTGGTGGAAAACCCCGCGAACCGCGTCTACGTCGCAATGATCGACTCGACGATCCGCGGACTCGATCCGGAGACCGGAGACACGACCCAACCCTTGGCGACACTTCCCGGCATATCGCGCGAGCTCGCGGTCGTCGACCTCGACCGCGACGGAGTGCTCGATTTCGTCGTTGTCGATCAGTTCATGTATCTCCGCGTCGTCGACGGCGCGACCGCCACGGTTGCCTGGCAGGGGCCGTTCCTGGGCTCGGAGGGATGGGGCAACACTCCGGCTCTGTCGCTCGAAGCCGGCGACCTCGACGGCAACGGCGTGCCGGACTTCGCCGTCGCCACGCGATACGGCCTCTTCTTCTTCGAGGGCCCGCTCTTCGATCTGCTCATCGACGGCTTCGAGTCCGGCGATACCCTCGCCTGGAGCGGCACCGTGCCGTGACCCGGCTCCTCTGCTTCCTCTTGCTCTGGCCGATGGCTGCGATGGCTGCGTTGGCTGCGATGGCTGCGATGCCCGCGTTGGCCGATCCTGCGCCGCGATCGAAATGGTCGTGGACGCCCCTGGGATTCGATGTCGGCGCACGAGGTTTCACGGCGCTGGACATCGACGGAGACGGCCGAGCCGAGCTCTTCGCCGCCCCGCAGGGCGAGAACTACTGGTACGAGCTCCGCCGCGAGGGACTCTTCCGCCAGACCTGGTCTTCGTTCCTCGAAGAGGCCGAGCTCGTCGCCCTGGACGCGGTCAGCACCCCTTCGGGGGCGAAGGTCGCCGTTCTCTATTCGCACTCCCTGCGGATTTTCGACGCGCAGTCGAAGATCGAACTGCTGAACGTCCCGACCGCCACCTGGTCGAACACCGACGTCGCTCTCGGTGACATCGACCTCGACGGCGTACTCGACGCGGTGGTCTGCGACGCCGAGACGCTCTATCTCTTCGAATTGGAGAACGGGACGCAATCCGCCATCCGCCACGGTTTCGGCTGTTCGGACGTGGCGATCGGCCAGACGGATGGCGATCCCCAGCTCGAGATCGTGATCGCCGGGAATCCGGCCGGCGGATATGTCCTGGACGGAGTCACGCTCGATGTCGAGTGGGGCGACCTCGAGGGCTTCGGCCCGCAGATCGCGCTCGGCGACCTCGACGGCGATGGCCGTGACGAGATCCTCGCCTCGAGCGCTCTCGACAACGCGACCAGGGCTCTCGACCCCGAAACCGATTCCGAGCTCTGGCGGCGTGAAGGGGACTCCTATCCTCCGGTCCTCTTCGTAGCAGATCTGGATCCCGCTCCGGGAGCCGAGGCCGTCGTACATGAGCGCTACGGGGGCCTGTTCGTCCTCGCCGGCGCGACCGGGGAGCTCGTTCACGCGCACAACGTCCCAACGAGCAACGTCTCGCGGTTTGCCGCTGCCGACACGGACGGAGACGGTGACCTCGAGCTCTTGTGGAGCGGCGGAGAGTGCTGCTACAGCTACGAGGATATCTGGGCCCTCGAAGGCGGTTCGAATCTCGTTCACAAGGTGTCCGAGGGTGCCCGATCCATGGAAGGCCCTGTAGCTGTCGGCAAGTTCGGCGACAATCAGGCGAACGAAGTCGCCATCGCGGCGAGACTCAACGATTCAAACCAGGCATTGGTCCAGATCGTTGTCCTCGACATGTCGCAGGGCCGCGAGGTGCGCCGCAGTTCGTTCGACCCGACCACTGCCTCAGGAAACGTCTCGGCCATGATCGGAATGTCCGTCGACGCAGATGCGGCTGCGGAGATCTGTGTCGCTTCGAGCGACGCCCTGGGGCCGGTACGGTGCGTCGACGGCCAGACTTTCGAGGAGGAGTGGGCCGGAGGCTCCCTCGGCTATGTCAGCGTGCTCGCGGCCGCCGAGCTCGATGGCGATCCTGCGCCCGAGATCCTGGCCGGAACCTCGGGACCGGCCATCGAAGCGCGAGAGGGTGATTCGGGCTGGCTCAAGTGGCGATCGCCGGAGATCGATCCCGACATCGACGCCGTCGATCGGCTGCTCGCGCTGGACGTCGATGGCGACGGCCTCGACGAGGTCATCGGGCGCCTGGCAACCTTCTACTACGGGGCGGGGGCTCTCGCGCTCTTCTCGGGTGCGACCGGCGATCTCCTCAGCGGACCTTGGAGTCTGTCCGTCTGGGCGATGGCGAAGCCCACCCTGATGGAGAACCCACCGCATCGTGCCTACGTTGCGCTCTCCGATGGAACGATTCGCGGCCTCGATCCGCAGACGGGCACGACCTCGGCCCCGCTCGCGACGCTGCCTGGAATCTCGCGCCGGCTCGCAGTGGTCGATCTCGACCGGGACGGAACGCTCGATTTCGTCGTCGTCGACCAGGTCATGCACCTCCACGTCGTCGACGGCGCTTCCGCCACGGGCGTTTGGACGGGACCGTATCTCGGCCCAACCGGCTACGGCTGGGTGGAACTGTCCCTCGACGCCGGCGACCTCGACGGCAACGGCGTGCCCGACTTCGCCGCGGCCTCGCGATACGGCCTGTTCTACTTCGAAGGACCTCTCTTCGAGCTGCTCATCGACGGCTTCGAATCCGGCGACACCCTCGGCTGGAGCGCCACTTTGCCGTGACCATGGAACGGAGTTAGGCGCGCCTGGTTGGGGAGACCCTTCAGGGTGTCCCCAACCACCGCTGGCCGCCGGGAAGGCTCCCTCTCAGACCCCGCGCGTGTCCTTGCCCCAGAGAATCTTGTGCTGCTGCAGCGTCAGCCGTACCGGCAGCCGATCGGCCAGGATCCACGCCGCCAACTCCGCCGGCGGGCACGTCTCCCACACCGGCGAGAAGTGAATCGGGCAGACCCCCGCGAGCGACCGATCGGCAATCACGCCCTTCGCCCAGTCGTAATCGCCGCGATCGGCGACGACGAACTTGATCTCGTCGGTGGCGCGCAGGTCGGCCAGGTTCTCCCACCGGTTGTTGGTGGATTCGCCACTCGCCGGGCACTTGATGTCGAGGATCCGCCGCACCCGAGGGTCCACCGGCGCGATTTCGAGCCCCCCGCCGGTCTCGAGCAGCACCTCGTACCCCGCATCGCAGAGCGCCGTGAGGAGCGGCAGGCAGCCCGGCTGCAGCAGCGGCTCGCCGCCCGTCACCTCGACCAGCGGGCAGCCAAAGGCCGCCACCTTCTCCATCACCTCGTCGAGCCCCATCCAGGCCCCGCCATGAAACGCATACTCGGTATCGCACCAGCTGCAGCGCATCTGGCAGCCGGTCAACCGCACGAGCACGCACGGCCGCCCGGCGAACGTGGATTCGCCCTGGATCGAATAGAAGATCTCGTAGATCTTGAGGCGGACTTCGCTCATCAGGGGTGAGAGTAAATCAGAAGCCGGGGAAGCAGGCCTTCTCAGCCGGCTTCGCGCCGACGTCAGTCGGCTTCATACACGGCACAGGAGCTGTCGGTCTCCCAGATCTCGACCCGGGTGAGCTCGCGCCCCGCCGGCAGCCGCTTGCCGATCTCCTCGAAGATGTACTGCGACAGCAGCTCCGCGGTGGTATTCCGCTCGTTGAACGGCGGGATGTCGTTCAGATACTGATGGTCGAACGGATCGACGACTGCCGCGACGATCTTCTTCAGATCCGCGAAGTCGATGACCATCCCCAGCGCATCGAGCTCCCGCGCCCGGACGAACACCCGCACACGGTAGTTATGCCCGTGCAGGTTCTGACACCCGCCCTGGTGCCCCCGTATCTGGTGGGCGGCGGAGAAGGAGAAGTCTTTGAAGACGGTGAACATGGGTTGGTATCCAGAAGTTGGCGCTCACGGAGGATACCTCGACAACGGCCCAGCTTCCTCAGAAGCGAGGGTCTATAGTGAGGCGTCCCGAACCAAGCGGTACGAGATCAGGAGGCACCATGGGCACCTCGATGCACTTCCCTTCCTGGAAGGCCGTCGTTTCGAGCTTCGCGCTTCCTGGCCTGCTGGTGGCTCTCTTCACTCCCGCGATCGCTGCCGCCTTGAGCTGTGCTGCCGACTCTTTCGAGGTCTTCCCGCTTCCGGGTGACATTCCGCCCAACACCCTGTTCGTCCTCCAGGGAAGGGGAGTGGCATCGCCTGCCGTCCGTGGCCTCACGCTCGACCGCATCGAACTGCGAACGCATGAGGGCAACTACCCCCTCCGGGTGATCGAGCGCCGCGACGCGCCGACGGCCCTGATTCACTTCACACCGGTCGAGGCGAAGCTTCGCGATGGCCAGCTCGAGCTCTGGCTTCTCCTCGACGCGGGCGGGCGGGAGCCGCAGTGGATTCACAACGGAACCTGGAACGTTCAGGGCGCGGCAGACGAGACCTTCCCGCGCCTTGTCCACCAAGAGGATCGTGCGGCCGTCAAAGCGCAGAGCTCGATGTGGGGAGAGAGCATCACCGCCGACCTTTCCGTCGCGGCCGACGAGCCCTCGGTCTATTGGCTCGTTTCAGTGGATGAGGCCGAAAACGCGGGTCCGCTGGGACGACCTCTGGCGTTCTATGCCGCCGACAAGCGACTCTCCCTGTACATCGGACCGTGCGGCGGCAACTACCCGCTCGCGCACGGCAAGCAGTACATCGTGGATCTCGCACCGGTGGACGCGGCGGGGCATCAGGGAAGGGCGACGGCGCCTTCGATCCTCGTCGAGATTCCCTGACCGCAGGACCCAACGGCGCAAGTCCACTTGCGGTAGCCAGGAGACGTCCTTCGCTCCACGCGGTAAGCGCGACGGTTCGTCTTCCAGACTGCGGACGCAGGAAGGTCGAAAGTGCTCGAGGCTGGCCTCATCGGTGGAATACTGGCGTCCATGATCGCCTTCTCGCGCCGGGTCGCCGCGCCGACGTTGCGGGCCGCGCTGGGCTTATTGTCGGCGCTTGCCGCAGCCGGCCCAGCGGAGGCTGTCTGCATGAGCTCGAGGCCCGTGCGGTACCTCTGGATCGAGGTCGCGTCCTGCTCCGACACCGTGTTGCAGGAGGTCTCGGCGTATCTCCTTCGGCCGGACAGAGACTCCCTGGACAGAGACTTCGATGGCGAGACCCGGCGTTGGGCCGAGAAGCGAGTCGCAGAGACACCCGGCGTGCTGATCGTGGCCCGTCAGCTCGCCTTCGCGGATTCGGAGGCGCCGTTCACGGTCTTGGAAGACTCGGAGTTCTCCACCACAACGTCGGACCGGATCGGCGAATGGCGGTGCCCTGAGAACACCGCCGAGCGGCGCTACTTTCTCCCCACTCGCAAGTCCACGTGCAGCTCTCTACTGGGCGCAGGGCGGATTGTCGTTCTCGAAGACTTCGACTGCTGCGACACCGGTCGATCGGGATCGATCGCTTGCATCCTCGAAGTCGGCCGCCTGTTCGAGAGCGTGAAGGTTGCGCCGACGCCACGGGAGCTCGCCCGCTTCGGCGGACTTCCTCACTGAGGGCTCACGACGTTCCATAGGGCGGCGGGCCTTCCCGATTCCGCAACGGGCGCCGTCGATCCTTTCAGCTCGCCTTCGCGAGCGAGATCTTTGCCAGCTCGCCGGCCATGGCGCGTTCCGCGTCCCACAGGTCCACCTGCTGCTGCAGGCGGAGCCAGAGGCCCGGGCCGTTGCCGCAGAACTTGCCTAGGCGCAGGGCCATCTCGGCGGTGACTGGCGACCTCTCCGCGAGGATCTTGTGCAGCGTCTGGCGAGAGATGCCGAGGCGCCCGGCGGCCTCCGTCACCGTCATCTGAAGGTCCGGCAGGACGTCTTCCCGCAGGATCGCTCCCGGGTGCGTCGGGCGTCGCCGGCTGCGGGGGCTGTGGGGGCTCGGGCTCTTCATCGCAGCTCTCCTAGTGGTACTGCTCGAGGTCGACGTTCCAGGGCTCACCGTCGATCCACTCGAAGGTGATCCGCCAAGGCCCGTTGACCATCACGCTGAAGCGTTTCGGCAAGCCTCTCAACGAATGAAAGCCGAACCCCGGAAGGTCCAAGTCCCCCGGCTCGGTGGCGCGATCCAGCGCGTCGAGACGCCGCAGAATCCTCGCCACCTGATCCGGCCGGACGCGGCGGCTCTTCCCGGTGTCGAACAGCTCCAGCAACCCCTTGCGCGAGAAGCTCCGGATCACAGGAGCCAGCGTAGCCCCCATCGCGTCACTCTGTCAATCTACGGTTGACATTCCCCGACCTGCGGAGGCGTTCTTGCCGCTCCTGTCCCTTCTTCCCCCGCGAAGGCGGAAGGGGAGCAGGGGGGAATGATGATCCGCTCGACAACGCCCGCTGCTGCTTTCGCCGTCGCCGCGCTCGCCGCACTGCAGCTGCTCGCCACCGGGCCCGCGGAGGCGGTGAAGCGCCGCGCCTTTGCCACTTCGGAGGTCGGCTCCGGCAATCTCAACTCGTGGCCCGACTCGGGCGGGCTCTTCGGACTCGCGGCGGGCGACAACATCTGCCGCGAGCTCGCCGGCAATGCCGGCCTGCCCAATGCGAACACCTACAAGGCCTGGCTTTCGACGGCGTCGACCGATGCCTACTGCCATGTCCAGGGGCAGACCGGCAAGAAGGCGACCGGCTGCGTCGGCACGGCCGTCCCCGCCGGGCCCTGGTATCGCTACGACGGCGTCGGCCGCTTCACCGGCACAGTGGACGAGCTCGTCGGCGCCGAGCCGCGGATCTACCAGCCGATCCGCTACGACGAGAATGGCGGCGATCTCTCCGCCGACACCGTCAGCTTCTGGACCGGAACGGAGGCCTCCGGCGCCGCCTCCCCCAGCACCTGCGCCGGCTGGGTCGTCGGCACGAACGGGCTCAACGGATTGTCCGGCTCCGCCATTCACACCACCTACGACTGGACCGGGCTCTCCCTCTCGCCGTGCCACGCGACCCGGCGGCTCCTCTGCCTCGAGCCGGGAACGAGCGAGGTGACGCCCGTCCCCTGGGTCCCCGCGGCGCTCGTGTTCGCGACGTCGGCCATCGGCGCCGGCGATCTCGGCGCCTGGCCCGAGGCGGCCGGCGCGACCGGCCTCGCCGCCGGCGACGCGATCTGTCGCAACCTCGCCGCCGCGGCCCACCTGCCTTCGCCGGACTCGTTCTTCGCCTGGATCTCCAGCACGACGCTCGACGCCGGCGACCGGATGAGACTCACAGGGATACCGATCCGCCGCGTCGACGGCTTTCGCATCGCCGATTCGAAGGCCGATCTGCTCGCGAACGGCAGCGACAACACGTTGCACGTCGACGAGCGCGGGCGCTATCTCACCGAAGCCTTGCGCTTTCGCACCTCGACCTACGGCGACGGAACGCGGGAGGTGGACACCACCTGCCTCGACTGGACCTCCGCCAGCGCGTCGGCGGATGCCATGGGCGGCACCGCCAATGTCGCCTACAACGAGCAGTGGACCTACGACTTCCTCAGTTCCTGCGAGCCCGAGACCCGCCTGCTCTGCTTCTCCAACCGCGAAGTCCTCTTCTGGGACGGCTTCGAGCTCACCCAGAACACCGAGCGCTGGTCGGACGCGGTGCCCTGAAGGCGTTCGGCTCGTCCCCCTCCCCCTCCCCCCCCAAATACCGGCCAGCCGAGACGAACGAGCGGAGGCGTCCGGGCTGCTCCTGTCCCCTCCTCGCCTGTCCCCATTTCGCCTGCAACGGCGGCTACGGTGCAGGGGGAATCATGATCCGTCCGAGGACGCCCGCTGCCGCTTTCGCCTTTGCCGTGGTCCTTGCCGCACTGCAACTGCTCGCCACCGGGCCCGCGGAGGCGGTGAAGCGGCGCGCCTTCGTCACCTCGGAGGTCGGCAACGGCAACCTCAACTCGTGGCCCGAGTCGGGCGGGCTCTTCGGTTTGCCGGCGGGCGACAACATCTGCCGCGAGCTCGCCGGCAATGCCGGGCTGCCCAACGCGAACACCTACAAGGCCTGGCTCTCGACGGCGTCGACCGACGCCTACTGCCATGTCCAGGGGCAGACCGGCAAGAAGGCGACCGGCTGCGTCGGCACGGCCGTCCCCGCCGGGCCCTGGTATCGCTACGACGGCGTCGGCCGCTTCACCGGCACGGTGGACGAGCTCGTCGGTGCTGAGCCGCGGATCTACCAGCCGATCCGCTACGACGAGAACGGCGGCGATCTCTCCGCGAACGCCTTCGGCTACTGGACCGGAACCAACGCATCGGGGGAAGCCACCTCCGACAACTGTGTCGGCTGGGTCGTCGGTGAGAAAGGGCTCGACGGGCGAACCGGCTCCCAGTCGCGCACCACCGGCGACTGGACGCGCCTCTACAGCACGCCGTGCGACGCGACCCGGCGACTTCTCTGCCTCGAGCCGGGGGCGAGCGAAGCGACGCCCGTGCCCTGGGTCCCGGCGGCGCTCACCTTCGTGACCTCGGTCTCCGGGGCCGGCGATCTCGGCGCCTGGCCCGAGGCGGCTGGCGAGGTCGGCCTCGCCGCCGGTGACGCCATCTGCAGGAATCTCGCCGCTGCGGCGCACCTGCCGTCGCCGGAGTCGTTCTTCGCCTGGATCTCCAGCACGACGATCGACGCCGGCGACCGGATGACGCTCGTAGGGACCCCGATCCGGCGCGTCGACGGCTTTCGCATCGCCGACTCCAAGGCCGATCTACTGGCGAACGGCAACGACAACACCTTCCATGTCGACGAATGGGGGCGCTATCTCGGCGAAGGACTCTACTTTCGCACCTCGACTTACAGCGACGGAACTCGTCGCCTGGACACGACCTGCCTGAATTGGAGCTCCGCGAGCTCGGGGGAAGGGGCCATGTACGGGGTGGCCAACATCGCCTACGACATCGAGTGGACCTACGACGTCTACGGCAACTGCGGACCGGACGCCCGCCTGCTCTGCTTCTCCAACCGCGAGGTCCTCTTCTGGGACGGCTTCGACCTCTCCCAGAACACCGAGCGCTGGTCGGCCGCGGTGCCCTGAGCCGCTGAGCGACTGAGGTAGACCCGCTCGCGAGCCGCACGGCGACGGCCCCCCCTGTCGTCTTTCGTCGCGCCATTCCGATCTCTAGAGCACGAGGCCCGCACTGTCGCGCGTCGCATCCGGCGGACGGGCCGGGTCGCCCTCGGTGGACCCCAAGGAGAGGACATGAACGCCGCCCAGAGCCTGCCCCGCCGCTGCAACCGCGCCAGCGCGGTTCCTTCCGACGTCTCGTTGGCGTTCGCGTTGCTCATCGCGGCGACGCTCTTCACAGCTGGGCTCGCCCACGGCCAGAACCTGGCCCCGAACGCGGAGTTCGACACGGACGTCCCGCCGTGGAGCGCGGTCCTCGGCGACTCTTCGGTCGTCTGGACGGACCTCGATCACGATGGCTGCGACGCTGCGATCTCGGGGGCGGCGCTGGCGACGAACAACGCTGCCAACGCGACGCAGGGTCGTGGCATCTCGGTCTGCATCACCGACTTCGTTCCCGGCGAGACCTATGCCTTCGGCGCCGACTTTCGATTTCCGCCCGGCCAGGCGCAGACCGGTTCCGTGTTCATGAGGCTCGTCTTCCTGGCGAGCAACGATTGCACCGGCTTCAGCCGAACAAGTGTCGATTCGCCTCCGCTCGACACCTCGGACCACGTGGACTGGGTTCGTCTTCAGTCGACCGGCGTCCCGCTGGCGGAGGACGGCAGCATCGCGCTGGTCGCGAGACTGATCAAGAACGAAGCTGGCGGCTCCCTGGAGCTCGACGTCGACGGCGCCTTCTTTGTCCCGGGCGATGGCTTCATTTTCGCCGACGGCTTCGAGCGCCAGGCGACCTGCCACTGGTCCGCGACCAGTCCCTGATCGCCCGCAGGCAGGTGAGCGAGCTCGTACCGGAAGCCGCGAGTGACGAGCTCGTGCACGGCGGCGGCGAGGCAGGCGGAGGCAGCGGTCAGCGAATCAGTTCGAGCGTCTCGTAGAAGCTCTCGTCGGCGATCCCTTCGGGATTGAACCAGGTGCCATCCGGTTGCTGCACCAGGCGCGAACGCCAGCGCTCCCAGGCCTCGCGGCGCTCGGTACTCACCTCCGGCAAATCGGCGAGCCCACTCGCCGTCTGAAGGAGCTTCTCGCCGATCGCCTCGGCGACGAATTCGCGCAGCGACTGCCCCTGCCGGGCCGCCAGCGCCCTCGCTTTCCGCAGCAGCGGATCCGGGAGATCTAAGGTCGTCTTCACGATGGGCAGTATTTGCGGGTTTTCGCGCGCCGTCAACGTTACGCGAGATTCCTGCTGGACTCCCGTTCGCCGCCGGCCTCAGCGGTCGGCTTCCTGGAGCGTCCCCGCGGCGTAGCGGTGAATGACGCTCGCGATGAGCGTCTGGTAGGGCAGGCCCTCGAGGAGCGCGCGCTTCTTGATCGCGTCGAGGTCGCGCGAGGAGAGCCGCAGGTTGACGCGCCGGTCCTTCCGCAAGGTGTCTGCCGCCGCGCGCTCGAAGCGGGCGCGCTCGCTGGGTTTGAGTCCACTCGAGCGCCACTCGCCCTTCTCGACCGACTCGAGCAGTCCGGCGTTGAGATCGGTCGCCTTGCGACGCGGTGATCTCATGCGCCACATCGTAGCGCTGCGAGGCCATGACGCCAACCCGGCGCACCGGGCGCTCCGCTGACGGCACTGCGGCACTCCACTCGGACCTCGATCCGCCTCCGCAGCCGTCGGAGAAGACGGCAGGACGGTCGAGTTCACCCCGTCGCCATGGCGCCGTCACGCGGAAGACATGCGCCTGCCATCCAATCGGATCCCTGTCGCACTGGCAACGGAGAGGGCCTGGAGGACTCGGCCTTCTCGCTGAAGCCTCTCGCTCGAGGAGTCCTGTCGATGAAACTGACGGCCGTCGGAAAGCTCTTGTTGTTCCTGGTGGGTCTGGGCCTGGTGGTCCTGGCGTTCGTGCGCTTCGTGCCGGCGGAGGAGCGGGCGAAGCTCCTCGATCGGTTGCGCGGGCGGACGAGCAGGGCGGCGCCCAGCGCGGCCGCGACGCCAGCTCCTTCTGCTGACAGACCGACGACCCTCACCCATCGGCTCTCTCTCTCCGGTTCGAACACCATCGGCAAGGATCTCGCGCCGGCGCTGGCCGAAGGGTTCTTGCGCAAGCTCGGGGCGAGCTCGATCGACCGGCGGGCCGGAAAACCGGACGAGATGACGATCGTGGCGGTGCTGCCGGACGGAGCGGCGGCGATCGAGATCCGGGCGCATGGGTCGAGTACGGCGTTCGGGGACCTCGCGAGCGGCGGGGCGGAGATCGGCATGGCGTCGCGGCGGATCAAGACCGACGAGGCGCGGACGCTCGCGAGCCTCGGCAACATGCTCTCGCCGGCCTGCGAACACGTCCTCGGGCTCGACGGCGTCGCGGTGATCGTCGATCCGGGGAGCTCCGTGGAGGCGCTGTCGATCGATCAGATTCGCGACCTGTTCACCGGCAGGATCACCGACTGGAGCGCCGTCGGTGGCACGCCCGGGCCGGTGGCCCTCTTCGCCCGCGACGACCGCTCCGGCACGTTCGACACCTTCAAGAGCCTGGTCCTCGCCGACCGGCCGCTCGCCGCCTCGGCCGCGCGCTACGAGGACAGCGAGAAGCTGGCCGCCGACGTCACCGCGCGCCGCGGCAGCATCGGCTTCG
>Ga0209476_10001143_pt1 | contig 18036 bp, 16 predicted proteins | sample KloWWTrecipitate_FD_187179 | JGI IMG/M metagenome (GOLD analysis project Ga0209476, IMG submission 187179) | Active sludge microbial communities from Klosterneuburg, Austria, studying microevolution and ecology of nitrifiers - Klosterneuburg... | ecosystem: Engineered > WWTP > Aerobic digester... | reverse complement strand
CGCCTGGCTTGTTCCGACGGTAGAAGTCGGCGATTCGTGCGCACGACGTTCACGCCCATCGCCCCCGTTGTACCGAACGACCCAACGGCAGCGATGCGACCCAACCTTCGGCTTGGCGGGCGGCGAGAGGCCGCAGGTCGATCATTGATTGGGCGGCGGATTGCTCGACGCGGGCGCAGGCATCATCCAACTCATCAGAATCAGCGGCGGTGACCGTGACGAACCCGACATGGCGAAACTCGGGGTGGCCTTCGGCCAGTTCGCGCTCGCGTGTCTCCACGTCGGTTCGGTGACGATGTTCGCGTGCAGTCAGACGAAATCCGTGCTTCTCCTTCTGCTGCTGGTCTGCCTCGATCGACGTCAGTTGCCGGTTCGCATCCTGCGCCGCCCTCGACAGGGGCACCGGTTCCGCAACGACGGTGACCGTGCGGGTCGCGGCGTCACCGACCAGGAGCGGCGCGAGCCAGTCGGCCGCTACCGGCAGCATCGGCCAGGTAGCGATCCGGAACGAACGATGCACCGAGCCATCGACTCGAAGTTGGAACCATTCCGGCTCGACGGCCATCGGTCCCCACTCGACCGCGCCCTTGCCGACTGCGGCGCTCAGCGATCGGCGAAGCGAGTTGAGACGTCCGTCGGAGACCCGTATCGGATCGGAGCGAAGCCGGATCGCGGACGACAACTCTGCCGACGACAACGGTGCATCGACACGCAGGTCGCCGGCTTCGAGGCGAGACGTCAGCAGGCGGACTTCGTCGCAGACCGATTCGACGCCTGCCTCCAGGACCGTGCTGCGCCGACGGGTACGGACCCGGCGGAGGTCGACCGTCACCGTCACCAACACGTCGTGGTCGATCGTGAACGGCGCTTGCTCCTCGAGTAGCAGCCGGTACTCGACCGAAGCAGCATCTGTGCGAGTTAGCCCGCCGTTCGTCGCCAGAAACTCGCGATGGCCGGCGACTCCGATCGGGTGCGACCATTCCTGCCAAGTGATCCGCGCTACCGAGCACTGAGCCCGCGCCAACGGAGCGATCGCTGCACCCCACGCGCTGACCATGCCGTCCTGTTCGCGCAGTGATGAGACAGCGAAGCCCTCCCCTGCGACCCGCAGCACGATCGAGACCGTCCCAGCCGGACGGTCATGTACGACCGCCACCGATGGCTGGTCCGGCAACCAGGCTGCGGCAACGCTGAGTATCTCGATTCCGGAGAGAGCGTCGGGGACGTCCTGTTCGAAACCGGGACCAGACCCGAGAAGCGACGGCCTCACCCACACCCGACGTGAACGCCAACGCTGCCACAGCAAGCGGATGCCAGGTGCAACGACCTCGTGCAGCGGCGCCCGACGCCAACGCCCGAATGACACGATCATTCCGGCGACCGGGCCAACGGCGCCGACGAGTGGAACTTGCGCCATCAACGCGACCGTGAGCCACAACACCCCAATGATCAACGGCATCGCCTGTCGCATCGACAGGCCGAGCAACAGGCCCGGACCGACTCCGTCACCGAATCGGTACTTGGCAGCCCGCGTTGTCGACTCGGAGGTCATGACTCGCCGTCCCGTTGTCCTCGACCGCTCACCGGCGAGGCGGAGGACTGCCCTTCACTGCCCGCCGACGATGACTCTGGGTTGCTCGGCGGCCGATAGCGCTGCGCCGCTGCCGACGGACCACCCACGTTGCGAGTACTTGCTTGTGACCCACTGGCGGAGGACCCACCGGCCGCCGAGCTTGCGCCGGCGCCCTGAGAAGTCGCACCGGCGGCCATCTGTGGCAACGACCGAGTCGCCGCCGAAGCCGCTGCCGACGCACCGAACGACTTCACCATCATCCCGGCCTGTACTCCAGACATCGCGCCCCTCCCCCACCCGCCGACGATCCCCGACGACACCGCGGCTGACTCGACGCTCGGCAACAGCCGGTACACCACCCACGGCGACAGCCCGGCGATCGCAAAGCACGAGAACCCCGAGATCAGCGTGCCGAGCGCCGCAGCGCCATCGCTCCCCGGCGCGCCGACACCGGCGTTGGCGACCAACTTCACTCCAACGACCAACGTCATCGTGATTGCCGGCTTGGCCAGCACCAACGCCACGGTCACGTGCACCAATCGTCTCGCCGAACCACGCATGACCGGCGACACGGACGACGCCCACACGATCGGAGCAAACGCAGCGACCAGATACAGCAGTGAGCTGCGCATGAACAGGACCACCGTCGTGACCAGCAGACCAATCATTCCGAACAGCAGCGCCAACGGCCCCAGGAACGTTGTCGCCAAACCACCCGCGTTGGTCATCGTCTCCGCCAGACCCTCGAGCACGCGCTGTGAATCGGCACGCCCTACTTGCCAGATCGTGTCCGACAACGCATCGCCGCCACGAATCAACACATCCATCACCACCACTGTCAACGACGTCGCGACGATCGACTTCGGACCCTCCTTGAACGCGTCGACGATCAACTCAGGGCGGCCCCCGAAACCTGCCTGTACTGCCGATGCAAGCATCAGCGCAACGGTGATCCCGAGCGACAACGTCGCAAGCGGACGGATCAGATCCGAGGCGAACCAGGCCTCCGTCAGCCGAGGTGTGGTGGCGGTGTCGAGTACGCCCCACACCCACTCCATCAGCAACAGCAGGCCGTTGGCGAACCAGGTGTAGACGCCCTGGATCACCTTGTCCCAGGCCCAGCCCACAACCTCTCCGACTGCCGACCCGAACAGATCCAACGGATTCGGGAAGGGAAACATCAGCGCACCCCGCCCGTGACCGTCGCCGATTCCCAGCCCAACACTTCACCGATCGTCGAGGCGTCGTCGAACGAGGCCTCGACCGCCGGTGCCGGGGTCGGGCCGGGCTGCGATTGCCATTCCGACACCAACCATCGGCTATCGACCAGGGCCATGTCGAGGGTGACCGTGCGCCAAGCCTGCCGGGCCGGACCTGTTCCCGGCGCAGCGATCACCAACAGCGACCACACCTCGACACGGACGACATCTCCAACCGCAGTAGCCCGCGCCGATAGGGGCTGCTCGATCAAACGGAGCGCTGTCACATCGGCGTTGCGATCCCCGAGCTCGACCAGCAGTGCGTTGACCTGAACACCGGTCTCGTCCGCCAACCGAGGAGCGAGCGCGCTCGTTGCGAACCCGTTGATCAGATCACGACGGGAGATGAACCCGGCCTCGACCACCTCGTCGGTGAGTGCGACTGCATCGATTGCCGCCTGCCGCGCCCCAGCAACATCGACCGCGATCGAGGGTGCAGGGTCGATGCCCGTATCTGTCTTCACGCTGGTCTCGTGATCGGGCCGGCCGGGTTCGCTACTTCGGACCTCGGCCAGCACCAACCCGCCAGCCAGCAGGACGAGGAGGGCGACGACCGCAATTCCAAGACGACGCACATCAGCCCCCCGTCGCCGTGTACAACGTGGTCGCAATCGTCCACGCCAGACCCGACAAGATCGCCGCACCCATCCCGCCGAGCAGCCACTTGCGACCGGCTGCGGACGCCGAGTGGTTCGCACCGAAGTGACCGACCCCGGTTGTGATCGCTCCCATCAGGAGTCCCGCCAGCGCGGCTGCAAGGCCTGCCCACTTCAACCAGCCGATCACCTGGACCACCAAGACTGCGCCCGGTGCCGAGGCGTCTGCCGGAGGATTCGGCACCACTGCGAATGCAGCTGACGGCGACAGCCACACCGCCATCAGCACACCAAGTGACGCCAGCACCCGGTGTCGACGGCATTGAGCTCGTGATCGGTTCATCGTTCCTCCTCTGCTCGGAACGGCACATACCGCTCACCGATGCAAAGGTGCCGATGTGCCCCGGCTGGGGAATAGATCTCTAACCCACCTCTCTATCCCAGGGTCAGTAATCCATGGCTCGTTCGCGGCACCATCCCGCGTGGGTGAGCGACGAGGCGTCGACTATCGAATGTCGTACATCATGCTCCACGAAGAACACTCGCTGCGTTACTGCACCCCGAACAAGCCGACGGGCGGATTAGAGACAATTGCTCAGCGCCGTTGGCGATAGCGATTTCCGCCAGACGCGTATGATCCGCTTTCAGATACTCGGTCGCCCGATCGAGATGGCGGATCGCGTTTGCCTGATGCGCCGAGTCCGGCGAAGTTAAGTTGAGCGACGCGAGCCATTCGCGCACGCCAACGACGATGATGTCGGGCGGGATATCGATGCTCCCTGCTGGTATCGCGAGGACTATGGCGGTTGCCCCCATCAACGGGTTCTCGCTCGGCGCCGCTGAGAGTTCGATTGTGCGCTCGATCGCGATGACGCCGAGATCAAGGTTGACGACGGCGCTGGCTCCGGGAGCGAGGAGGTAAATTCCGAGTTCAACGCTGTCGGCACGGACAACGATCTCACTGGCCGCGGTGCCCGAGTTGGTAATACTGAATGGAAGCCTGAGCGCCACACCGGCCGGTGTGGCGACGGTTGATGGTGCCGTCAACGTCGCCTGGTAGGCGGCTGCCGGGGGCGCAGGGTCGACGTCCGGTTCGGAGGGCTCCGACGGTGCGGCATCCGCGACGGCGCCGATGCTTCCACCATCGCCTGTGAACACAAGCTTCGCCCAGTCATCCTGTGCATCGAGGGGTGTGTCGAGGGGAGCGGGGATCCTCTCCGTCACTATCCGTTGATAGCCACCGGTGGAGATGCTGCCATCACAGTTGTAATCAAGGCCAGCCACTAGCTGAGGAATGTTCGTGTTGCAGTTGACGCGCACTCGGTACCGGGCGAGCAGATCGCTGGTCGTGCCGAATGGCTGCACTGCGGTCGGGTCGAGCGAGACGCCAACGGACTCGACAAGGTTTCGTTGGTCGAGCGGCCGCGTAACGAACCTTGCGTAGTCGAGGACCCCGTCGAGTCCGTCTCGGTTCAGCCCGACAAACGCGGTGGAGTAGTTCATGATGCTGAGGTAGTTCGGCTTGTAGCCGTAGGCGTCGTCGCCGCCGTGACCCAGCCCAAGATTGTGTCCGAGCTCATGCATGAACGTCCGGGCAATGGCAGTGTCCGACGGCTCGGCGTCACCATACGTCACCACAAACACGTCATTCGGAATCTTGAATGAGTTGCCAGAGGCCGGCTCGGTCTCGCTGTAGTCGTGCGCGAGCAGCGCGTAGTGGAATACGGCCTCGCCGCCAAGACGCGGGAGACCGAGGGATCGGATACCTTCGCTCGAATCGTATGTCGGCGCGATGAGGTCGACGTGGGTGACAACATCGCCGCCAGCGCCGCGTGCGGCCGTCCATGCCTCTCCAGTGTCGATGTCACGTCCTGCATCGATGTGCAGAGAGACTCCAGTGGATCCGTCCGGGTTTAGCACCGGTGCCGAAGCAAAGGCATCGATCACGCGCTGAAGCCCGGTAGACGATGGGCGGTGCGAATGCGACTCGACCGCGCAATAGTTGAACACGCAGTACGAGGGGCCATCGTCGGCCATCCAGTCCACTTCAACATAGACATCCTTGCGGAGTGGGTCGGCGCCCCAGTTGGGCAGATCGAGTACGGGGCTGCCGTCCGTCGAAGTGACCGGACTTCCGCCGACGAGGTCGATACCGAACAGCTCCCAGGGATCCGAGAGCGCGTCACCGTCGGTGTCTGCGTTGCACGGGTTGGTGCCGTAGCCGATCTCGTCAGCGCGAACGATGCCATCGCTATCGAAGTCGGGGTTGGTGACACATTCGGGTGGTTCACCACCACCACCGCCACCGATGCCGCCTGGTGGCGTCCAGATTGACGCGGTCATTCCCAGTGAGCTCCCGTTACTCCAGCCCCGCCTGAAGCCGAACGCGATCCCGTCGATGGTCAATCCACGAGCGACGCCGGTATCGATTCGGGTCCCGTTGTCGCTGAGAGGTGTAGGTAACACCGTCAAACGGTTCGTCGAATCCCACACTGCCGGGTAGGTCGTGTACGCCACGGCACCCCCTACATACCCCACCACCTCGCCGTGCGGCCCAACACCGTATCCAACTCCGTCACGGTACGACACCCCGTTTGCGGCGGTGACCGAGAGCGTATACGCCGTTCCATCCGGCCGCACCACGTTGCGCAGCGCATGGAGCACGGTGCCGTCCTCACCTATCGCTGTGGCGCCGTTCACGCCGTAGACCACACCGGCGCCGGAGCCGACAAAGATCGTCGCGGAGAACGACTCGATGGACCCTGAGTCGCCGTAAACGTGGCGCGTCCCGAAGATCTGCCCGGCGTTGTTGATGCCCGCGATCGAGCCGTAGCCGTAGTCGACCAGCGGACCGCCGACAGTCCACGCCACCGCATGCATTCTCGACGTAGCCGAGTCGAACGCTGTGCCGACGATCACGCCGGCGTCGTTGACGTCTGTGGCGGAGGAGTTGCCGCCGAGTCCGGGAAGCTCCGTCATTGTCAACGTGGTCGGTTCCCAATAAACAGCCCGACCGAACCGCATTCCAACGATCAGGCCTCCCGCATTGACACCGTAGGCCGTTGCGTTCTGCTCAAGCCGAGTCACCGTTCCATCCGCGTATCGAATATAGGCGTGACGGCGCCGAGTCTCAGGGAAGTAGCCTTCGCCGACGAAGCCCCCCGTGCTGTTCGCCCCGAGCACATCGGCATCGACTGGGGAGAGACCAGAAAGGTCCGTGTGCGTCCACGACTCGGAGGCCGACGCGACCCGCTGCGACACCCAGAGTGTGCAACCTGCGACCAGGAAAACCGCCAAGGCTCCGACACGAATACGGGTCGTCACTGATCGCTCCATCTCGCTTACCATAGTTCGCGAAATCCGCCCAGAGCGCAGGGCGTAAGGGTCCACACAGCGTGTGCGGACGCGGATGTCGCCTCGGCCGCGCTATGCGTTGAGACCGACGTGGGGCTCATCGTGCGCGCAGAAGGGGAGTTTTCGCACGACTTCTTCAACAGGTGCGGTGGCCGCAGCAGTCTCATCGGCGAGATCGGGGACCAGGACACGGTCCGTGTCGTCGCTGGTTGTGGGTGACTGTTCTGGATTGGCGCCCCAAAGTCGTGATGGTGCGAGCGGGGTGAGATGTGGGGGCAGCAGATGTGGGATGCGGGGTTACGCGTCGCCAGGGGAAGCGGCTTATGTGGAGTGACCGGCTGCCAACGAGGCGCTCACCGAATTCGGTGTTGAGGTCGTCGCGGTCCTCTCTGCAAGGGCAGGGCCTGTCAAGAGCCGCCAGCAAATCGAGGCCGCGACAGCTTCGCTTCGTCGAACTCAACGAACATTGCACCCGGGCCGAGGGCAGAATCGCCGCGTTGAAACGGCAACACGGATGGGGACGAGCCCGACTGCAAAACCTCTGAGGCGCACGAACCTGCCCAACCCACGCCGCAACACATCGAGAAACTACTTCTTCAGGGGCAAGTAGCTCACCTCGATCCTCGGGACTTGGGGTGAAGGTCGGTTTGTTCAAGCCCGGGATCGCGAGCGCATCGCTGACCCTCGCCGCTCTCCAACATGCCGAGTTCCTCCTCGGTAACGCCAACACGACCTGGAACCCCGGGTTTCAAGGCGTGCTCCAAAATGAATCGCACCGACTGCAGTAGCCGAACTCCGTCCCAGGACACGCGTGGAAAGCGCGGACTTTCCTGGCTACCAACGCCGACACGGCATGGCCCCGAGCGCCGGACAGGGACAGCGCCCGGGAGCCTGCCGACGCCGATTCCGTTTGACCACGCACACGAGTGGACGACAAACGTCGGTCAGGAATCCCCTCGGACGCCCAGACTGTCCCGTTGCGCAAGCATGAAAGCTCTCGCCATTTCGATCGCCCTTCCACTGCTCGGCGTGACCATGCTCCCCGTGCTACTCACCAACGGCGACCCACCACCACCGGCGATTTGCAGCCAAGCATCCGGACCAGAGGCGGTGATCCTCGCGACGATCCGGACCCTTGAATCAGGCGGCAACTACGAGGCACAAGCTCGCGGAGCCAGCGCCTCGGGCGCATACCAGATGGTCGACGGCACGTGGAACGGATACGGCGGCTACACCCACGCCAAGGACGCCCCGCCAGCAACGCAAGACGCCAAAGCCGCCGAACTCCTGCGAGCCGTCCTCGCTGCCCACGACAACGACGTGACCGCCGTGCCCGTCGTCTGGTACATCGGCCACCTACCCGGCACCGGCTCCAGCGAGTGGGACACCGTCCCACGACCCGACGCCGGCAACCGGCTCACCCCACGCCAGTACCAAGCGAGATGGATGGCCGAGTATCACCGCCAGCTCGCCGCTACTGATGAGGTCGTCACATCGAGACCCATCTCACCGATGTCGGGCGGCTGCATCGGAGGAGGCGTCGTCCCGCTCGACGGCGAGTGGTCGCTCCCAGGGCCTCGACACTTGCTCGATGCAAACCCCGCTGCTCTCAAGGCACCGCATCACGACTACCCCGCGTGGGACTGGCTGATCCCCGTCAACACCCCGATTTACGCCGTTCGGGCCGGCACAGTGGCAACAGTCCGCCAGTGGCCACACAACTGGTGGACTATGGGCTGCGGCCAAGAGGGCGGAGGCGATTGCGATTCATGTGGAGTCGGGCTCACAATCGTCGACGAGACCGGAACGCGTTGGAGCTATTGCCATGGCACCAACGCCACCGTCCAACTGGGCCAGCAAGTAAGGGCCGGCCAACAGATCCTGTGGTCAGGCAACACCGGTCGCAGCGGCGCGCCACACCTCCACCTGGAGATCCGAACGGGAGACCTCCAACGGTGCCCACAACCGCTTGTCACGAGCCTCTACGAAGCGAGCGTCGGCTTGGACCCGAGGACGCTTCCCACCGACGGATGCTGGTTCGACAACACTTGAGGTCCGACGACGGAACAGCTTGACGTCGCCGACGAAGTATGAAGGAGGCACCGCACACCTTCCGCCTTTGCTGCGGGAGTCATGGACGCTCCATCCGTCAATGCGGTCCGTCCGGCGAGGAACTTGATTTCGCCCCGGGCACAAGCCGGTCGAGGATTCGACGGTCGGCCGGCCACGCGTCGATGAGCGCCTCGGGCGGGATCCGTCGCGCCGCGTAGCGGAGCGCGAGAGCGACGACCACGACGTCATCGAGCGGTCCGATGACAGGCAGAAACTCGGGAATCAGATCGATCGGTGACAGCACCCAGAGGCCAGCGAACGCCACCACCACTTTCACCCTCCTCGGAACTCGCGAGTCCCGACGGAGGCGACGTGCAGTAGTGACACACGCAGGAAGGATCGTTGCGAGATCCTTAGCCAACCCCGGAGGGAGCCTGCGGGCGAGACCAATCATTACAACCCACGACACGACAACGACGGTTGCGCCGATGATCACCAAACGAAGCATTTGCACGCTGATTGTACGCACTCGCCGGGCGACGACCCGGGCGTTTGAACGACCCTGCTCATGCGGTCCGAGGGGCGACGTCAGCCTGTGGTGCGGCAGGGTTCGCTTCGGTCGACTCATCACCACAGCCGGACTGCCCCGACAGCCGATTGCAGCGTTCACAACGAGTTCTGGCCGTCCGCTCACCGTCCACGGTGCTGCTGCTCGCCGGACGATTCCTACTGTCGAGTTGTGACCCCCACGCATCGCACATCTCCGACACTGGAGGTGGTCGACCTCCGGATTGTTAACCGCCTGGAGGCGGGGCCGACATGGACGCTGACCGGGGTCTCATTCCGGGTGTACCCGCAGGAGGTGGTCGCGCTCACTGGACCACCAAACCCTGGGTTGTCGGCACTGTTGTCGTGTCTCGCAGGGATCGTCGAGGCGGACGGAGGTACCGTCCGCGTCGGCGGTGAGGTGCTCTCCCGTCGTTCGACCGTGGAGCGGTCACTGATTCGCACGGCCACGATCGGAACAGTCGGCCGCATCGATGAGTTGGTCGACGATCTGACCGTCCTGCAGAACGCAGAACAGTCACAACGGATCGCCGGCGTGGCCGACCCGGTACTCGTCGCGCTCTTGATCAGCGAGCTTGGACTGACGGAGTGTGTGGACGCCGTGCCCGACATGCTGACGCGCAGCGAAACCGTTCGCGCAGCGGTGTTGGTCGCCCTGGCCAAACGTCCGCAACTGCTGCTGGCTGACGACCCGACCGCAGAAGCCGACACATCGACCTCGATGATGATCGCGCGGCTGCTCCGAAGGACCTCCTCGACCGGCGTCGCCGGCGTCCTCGTCACGAGAGACCCGGCGCTGCTTGCCATCGCCGATCGCGAGATCAGTGTCGCCGTCAGCCGCACCGGTCCATGAACCAGACGCTCCTCAGCTCGGTCGTCGAAGGCCTGACTGGCTCGCGGCCTGCTCGCGACGCTCGATCCTCGAAGTCGCAGCGTCACTCAAGCTCTAACTTGCAGACAGCAGAACCAGCGAGAACGTGGTTGGCTGACGACGGACTAGCAGGAGACGACCGCCTTCGGCTTCCGCGAGCGAGCGGGCGAGCGCGAGTCCGATGCCGTTGTTATGTCCATGGCCGCGTCGGAAGAGGAATTCTTCGTCGGCGTTGTCGGGCAACACGCCGTCGTCGCTGATGTCGATGGCGGCTCCGCCAGCAATCGAGCGGAGTGTCATGGTGATCTGGCCATGGCCATGATCGAAGGCGTTGTCGAGAAGCACGTCCAGGATCTGCTCGATCGAGTTTGCTGAGGCTTGTACGTGATCCGTGACGGTTCCCGTCAGCTGAAGGGTGCGCTCTGTCGCGGCGGCGCGGTGGTCGAAGCGGTGCCTGGCTGAGATGGCAGCGGCCTGCAGTGAGCTGGTCGAGCTGGGTGGCACGGCATCTCGGGCGAAAGCCAGCAGGTGGGCGACGGTGCCGTCGATTCGGTCGAGGTCGTCGAGCGCCGCCAAGGCAAGTGTCTGGTTCTGTTCGTTCGTTGCTGCGGCTTCGAGTTTGAGTCGAAGTCCTGTGAGCGGTGTGCGGAGTTGGTGTGAGACGTCGGCGCTGAAGCGGCGCTCGCGGGTGAGCGATTCGCTGACGCGGTGAGAGCTTTCGACGAGGGCTGTGCCGAGCAGATCGATCTCGCCGATGCCGACTGGTTGGTGGGTATCGATTAGACCTCCGTTGCCTATCCGCGTCGCCAAGGCTGCCAGCTCGATCACCGGTCGGCTGAGGCCCTTCGCGATCCTGCTGCCGATCAACCATGCGATCGCGAGCGCGGCGGCTCCCGCGCCTGCCATCACAAGCCACGCTCGACGGGCTCGGCTTTGTGCGCCGGAGAGGGATTCACTGAGGCGGAGTGCACCGACGACCGTCTCGTTCTGGTCAGTGATCGGTGTTGCGACGATGATCAGTCCGTCGGTGCTCGACGATGATTCGCCTCTGAGCGCCGCCTCGACGGCCGGTTCTGCGATCTCTGGTCCGAGTCCAAATACGAGAGTGCCGTCGAGGCCGTACACGGCGAACGGCGGTGGTGGGTCGGCTTCGTTGGCGATGTCAGCGAGTTCGTTTGAGTCGAGCGGAACTGCGATCTCGGTCAACGCTTCAGCGGCGGTGGCTTGGAGTTCGACCACTTCGGAGTCGAGGAGCTGTCGCTCGGCGATGATCGCGAGTGGGATGCCGAGCGCGAGAAGGACGAAGGCTGTGACGCCGACGATGGCGGTGGTGATTCGGCGCCTCATGGGTCGACCAAGCGGTAGCCGACGCCGCGTACGGTGACGATCTCGATGCTGTCTCCGAGTTTTCGGCGAAGCGCCACGATGTGCATGTCGACGGTCTTGGTGGAGCTGTCCCAGTGAAGATCCCAGACGTCGGCCAGGAGGCGGTCGCGGGTGACGACGCGGCCGGCGTGTCTTGCGAGGTAGACGAGGAGTTCGAACTCTCGCGGACGAAGCTCGATCGCGGTGCCAGCGACAGTGGCGATGTAGGCGGCGGGTTCGACTCGGAGCGATCCGAGCTCGATTGCCGCGGCGGTGTCGATGTTGTCCGTTGGGCGGAGGTGCGCACGGATGCGAGCGAGAAGGACGTTCATCGAGAACGGTTTCGTGACGTAGTCGGTTGCGCCGGCGTCGAGGCCGACGACGATGTCGATGTCGGCGTCGCGCGCTGTGACGAGGATGATGGGCAGGTCGTGGTGTTGTTCTCGGAGCCAGCGACACAGCGTGAACCCGTCGACGTCCGGGAGCCCGGCGTCGAGAAGGACCAGGTCGGGCAAGTTTTCCTCGAGCACGAGGTTGGCGTCTTGTGAATTGACGAACCAGTCGACGGCGTATCCGTGCGACTCGAGGGCGGTCTTCATCGCTGCTCCGATGGAGTGGTCGTCCTCGATCATGACCACGCGTCGTTCGGGGCGGCCGTTTCGTCCGAAGGATGGGCTGGTGGTCACGGAGTGAGTCTCACTCGGATTGCGCGCAGGAACGCGGCATCGCCGGCCGCCTCGGGAGGAAGGCGACCGGCGATGTGAACTACGCAGGAGGTGGAGCCGGGTGTCATGCCGCTCGGCTGAGCGCCTGCTTCTTCTGGGCTGCCGTCATGTACATGACGACGGCGAGGATCGCGGCGAGGAACACGAAGCTGGTCACGGTGGTGCCGAGACCGAGCCCGCCATCTGCCTTGGCTTGGGAGAGCAGGTCGCCTGTTGAGGCTCCGAGCGGGCGGGTGAGAACGTAGGCGGTCCAGAAGGCGAGTACGGCGTTGAGGTTCAGGTACCGGTACGCAACGAAGACGAGGCCGATCATGGCGATGAAGAGCAGTACTGAGTTGAAGTAGCCGATGTTGAGGCCTTCGGCGATGAGGTCGCCAGCAGCGGTGCCGAGCGCGAACGTGAACAGGATCGCCAGCCAGTAGAAGGCTTCACGCTTGGTACTGGTGATCGAGTGGATCGAGAGGGTCTTCTCGCTCGAGTACCACACAGCGAACGTGGCGAGCATCGCCGAGCCGAACGCAATCGTGCATGCCCAGAGGCTGACGCCGAGGTTGTCGACCAGGTTGTCGGTGATGAGCGTGCCGACGATGCTGATCAGAACGACCGACAACCAGTAGATGCCGGGTACGTACCGTCGGGCCTTGAACTGGAACCCGAGAGCGATCGCGAGGAGGCCGCTCATGATCAACGTGGTGCCGGTGAGACCGAGGTTGAGGTTGGTCGCGAGGAAGTCGGCTGCAGTTTCTCCGACGGTCGTGGCGAGGACCTTGATGATCCAGAAGTAGAGGGTGACTTCAGGGACTTTGCTGAGCATCTGCTTCAGATCGGGTCGTCGTACGGGGGCGGTGATGGACATCGGGCTTCTCCTGGATCGGTTGTGGTGCCCTGACGGTACGAATCGGCTGGTCATCGAATGGGTGGTGACGGTTCAACGCCGGGTAAACCGCGATTCGCTGACTTGTTCAGAGAGCGCCACCGAGTATCAGCCCGATGGTGATGGCTGCTGCGAGGAGCCGGTACCAACCGAAGATGGTGAGTGGTTCGGTCCGGAGATAACTGACGAGCCATCGCACTGCGGCCATTGCGGTGAGGAACGCCACGAGGGTGCCAAGGAGTGGGGTGCGCCATCCGTAGTCGTTGAGCAACGTGCCTCCATCCTTGGCGAGGTCGAGCGCGGTTGCCGCTGTGAGGGTGGCGAGGCCGAGCAGGAAGCTGAATTCCACGGCTGCGGACATGCTGAGGCCGACGGCGAGCGCGGCCACGATCGTCACGAGGCTTCGGCTTGTGCCGGGTAGTAGGGCGAGGATCTGGGCGCAACCAATGATCGCGGCGTTGCGGATGCTGAGCTGTTCGAGTGCTGTGATGCCGTGTCTGGGTCGCCACCACAGCAGGAAGGCACCGCCGACGGCCCAGGCGACGACGATCGGCCACGGTCCGAACAGGTGCGCCTTGATGCTGTCTCCGAATGCGACACCGATTGCTGCGGCCGGGACGAACGCGACGATCAGTCGGGTGAGGAGTTGCCGCCCGGCGTCGTCGCGCCCGATGACGCCCCTCGCGATGCGGGAGATGCGGTGCCGGTAGAGGGCTACGACAGCGAGGATCGCGCCGAGCTGAATGGCGATCGCGTAGGTGTCGGCGGCCACCTTGCCGGGTCCTGTCCCGAGTCCGAGGAGTCGCTGGGTGACAAGGAGATGCCCGGTGGATGAGATCGGCAGGTACTCGGTGATTCCTTCGACGGCTCCGAGGACGATTGCCTTGATCGGCGTGAGCGGGCCACCATCGGCTGTCACTGCCAGAGCCACGATCGCGATGCCGGTCGCGGCGATCAGCAGTGCTGGGCGTCGACGGTCCGGAGGCGGGGTGGGAATTGCTGAGAGTGATGTCATCGAGAGGTCACCATGATGAAGTCACGCCAATCTGTGTTGAGATATCGGTCCGCCGGGCGTGTCATGTCGGGAAGCAGTTTGTGTCCGACGAGATCGGGCTCGTGGGTGAAGAGGTTGAAGGTGACCATGCCTTTGTGGATATCAAGCTCCATTGCGGTGACGGCCCCAGCCTGTACGAGGGCGTTGGCGAGTACGCCGAGGGTGAGGTTGTTCCCGGCGACGTAGATCAAGTCGCCGGCGGCGGTGACGCCGAGCCCTGATCGCCACGTGGGCAGCGCGTTGCGCACGGTGCCCCAACGTCCGCCGGCGTTGGTGGTGACACCGTCGACGACCGCGCCGTCGGCCACCATCAGGTGGAGGTTCTGGCGGAGTCCGGTGTACCCCGGGGCGGCAGTGAGGTCGGTGCCCCATTCCCCGACGGTGGCGGTGCCGTCGGGGAGGATCGCAAGGGTGGCGAGCCCGTCGACCATGTGGCGGGTCGTGCGCCCTTCGATGAGCGTTCCGCCAGGTGTATCCGTCATCTTGTAGCCCGAGTTGAACACAGCGAGCAGCGAGTCGACGGCGGTCGTTGGGACGTGACCGCCAGCCGGTCCAGCTCCCCCGCCGGGCTGGCGGGTGCCAGCAATCAACGTGAACTTGGTGGTGGCGGCGTTCATCCATGCAGCAGCGGCGACCAGACTCGGGTGGTTCGGGTCAGGTCGAAAGTATGTCGTGGCGATCTGCGCAACCCCACGAGCATCGACCGACGCGACACACCACTGCCCCTCGCGAGGGAGCGCCGGCCCGACCGGTGCGGACACGCCCAGCGGCAAGGTCACTGCAGCGCCGGCGGTGGAGCTGGGTGGCGGCATGACCGGGGGTGCGGGGAGCTCGGAGATCGTGGCCGTCGGCGACGGCAGGTGGCGCCACAGCCACCAGGATTCACCGCGGTCGACGAGTTGAGTCATTCCGTTGTCGCGTAGCCACTCGACGCTGCGTTGGTCGAAGGGTGCGCTTCCCGGCGCGGTCAAGATCGCGACATACGAACGGCCGACCGGCACCAGCAGCCCGAGCGCGACGACGCATCCGACCGCGGCGCCAGATCGTCGACAAGGCCGGCTGACCGCTCGCGCTCGTCGACGCGGCCGCGACGGCGACTCGAGATATGCGACCGCGACGCCAACGAGTATCCCGGCGGCCTCGTCGAGCGGCCACGAGGCCGCCGTGAGAAGACGGATCGCCACCGGGACTGCAACAGCCAGAGCGAGGCCCGCGGTGACGCGGCGGTCGCGTCGGTGTGCTGGGAACAGGGCACTGACAGTCGCGCATACAAGGGCCGCCGCCATCGCGGCGGAGATCGAGGGGAACGACGTTGCGTTGGCTGCAGTCAGGTCGCCGAGATGGCCGGGGCTTGGCCGCCCGATGACGACGCCGACGAGGGCCGCGATGAGGGCCGCTCCAACCGTGACGGTGAGCGGGTTCCATCGACGCCGATGCAGTTGCTTCGGTTCCCAGAGCAACACAACGGCAAGGAGCGCGGCGACGGCCACGATCAAAGGCGATGCGATCGCAGTCGACAGTTCCGTTGGCCGCCAACTCGCGACGTGGAACGCGGCCGAGAGTCGGGAGTCGATGGCCTGGAGGAACCCGGTGCCATCCGGTGTCACGCCGAAAATGCCAACACTGACCAGACCGACGATCAGAGCTGCGAGGGGCAGGAGCAACCTTTGCCAGAGTTGCAAACGTTCAACGCGTTGGCGACTTGGCGAAATGGGTTCGCGAGGTTGCCGTGGAGGCGCGGACAGCGAGGGTTCAATGGCCGGTGGAACTTCGAGCAGCGTCATGAGGCACTCCGTTGTGCGGCGTCGGCGTGGAAGGCGAGGTAGTCGGGGAGGTGACGCCGCCAGTAGGTGCGGTCGTGGCCACCGGGCCAGTGGTGCTCGGTGACCTCGATGCCGCTCTGTCGCAGCAACGACGCGGTGCGGGTTGTGGCGTCGGCGAGAGAGTCGTCATCTCCAACGTCGATGAAAGCGGGCCAAGACACTGGCTCGATCGGCGCGGTCAGGCGCAGAGCAGGACTGTGCATGCCGACCGAGACCATCTTGGTGTTCGAGTCGCGTGCGACGTCGAGCGCCACAAGTGCGCCGCGGGAGATGCCGCTGATCGCATACATCCCGGGAGCGAAGCGCCGATCGAGGTGCGGGAGCAGCGTGTCGATCACAAGATTTGCGGCGTGTTCGTGGTCGACGAGGTCGGGTGCGACCGTCACCACGCGATGGACTGCAGGACCAAGTGCCAGTCCGTCGACAGCTGCTACGACGCCGATGTCGAACCATTGCGACGCGTCGGCGCTTGCTCCGTGGAGGAGAACCATGACAGGGCAGCCCGGTCGGTCGCCGGCAAGGAGCCGGTCGTGGAACAGGCAACGCACGTCCGCTCCGTCGTGGCGGACGGTGAACTCACCGGGTGCGGTCCGCTCTCTGGTTGTCGAAGCGTTGCGACATCCAGCCGCGATGAACGGCACGGCGAGCGCGCCGACGAGCACCGTGCGGCGAGACAGCCGGGGCGAAGCTACGGGTCCTGGTTCGGTCAGCATCAGATGTTCGCTCGTGCGATCGCTCGACGGTGACGCCGGTACTCGAGCGCGATCGGCGTGAGCGAGACAACCAGAATGACGATCGCCGCGTAGTCAAGATTGTCCTTGATGAGTTGGATCTCACCGAGGTAGTAGCCGAGCGTGGTGACTCCGACGCCCCAGAGCGCGGCGCCGATCAGGTTGTACGCGAGGAAGGTTCGGTAGCGCATGTTGCCGACCCCGGCAACGATTGGTGTGAACGTGCGGACCACGGGAATGAGGCGGGCGACAACGACCGCGCTGGGCCCGCGCCGATCGAAGAACGACTGGGCACGGATCACGTTTGTTGGATTGAACAGTCGGCTTTGCGGGCGTTTGAACAGGCCGGGCCCGACGCGTCGGCCGATGATGAAGCCGACTTGATCGCCGGCGGCAGCGGCGACGAAAGCGACACCCGCGGTAACTGGGAGCGCCGGCAGCACACGTCCTCCGGCGTTGGAGGACAGAAATCCAGCGACGAACAGCAACGTGTCGCCAGGGAGGAAGAATCCGATGAGGAGTCCACTCTCGGCGAACACCACTGCAGCGAGGATGGCGACGCCGCCAGCGGCCAGCCAGCGTTCAACGTCGATCATGACCGCACCGTACGAATCGGTCGGTCACCGGATATGGCGTCGTGGTTCAACGGGCGGTAAAGCGTCGTGTCGCGCGCTGCCCGTTCAGCGGAGCGGCTCCGACTTCGGGTGCGTCGCGTGTCCATTCATCGACCGTAAGAGCGTCCGGGCCAGCGCAGACCCGGCTGAAGGTGAGCGGACGGCCAGAACTGACCGGAGACACTTCAATCGTTGCTCATCCTGCCCTACCGTTACACCCGTGACAGCTGAACGGATCCTGATCGTCGAAGACGACGAGCGAATAGGGTCCACGCTGCTGCGCGCACTCGTCGGCAACGGCTATGACGCACACTGGGAGCAGACCGGCCGAGGCGCACTCGACAGCGTTGCAGCGGCGCGGCCCGATCTCGTGCTGCTCGATCTTGGGCTCCCAGACCTAGACGGGCTGGACGTGTGCCGCCAGATCCATCACGGCGATGCGACCATCGACATCGCCATGCTCACCGCACGCGACGAGGAGCTCGATGTGGTCGTCGGCCTCGACGCCGGGGCGATCGACTACATCACGAAGCCGTTCAAGCTCGCCGAGCTCCTGGCGCGGATCCGCGCCCAGCTCC
>Ga0209476_10001140_pt1 | contig 18074 bp, 23 predicted proteins | sample KloWWTrecipitate_FD_187179 | JGI IMG/M metagenome (GOLD analysis project Ga0209476, IMG submission 187179) | Active sludge microbial communities from Klosterneuburg, Austria, studying microevolution and ecology of nitrifiers - Klosterneuburg... | ecosystem: Engineered > WWTP > Aerobic digester... | reverse complement strand
GACGTGTTGACGAACAGTCAGGTGTTTGCCACGGGACCGGGATGGCTACCGCCTGTCGCCGTCACCGTCTGTCTCAGCGCCGGCTTCGCGCTGCTCACGCGCTTCCTTGCGTTTCTCATTCCGCTTCTTCGACGACCACTGGCTGGGCCGTACGACCATCTCACACCCACACTCACCACTGCAGAACAGGCTCCAGCATGACCCGCACTCCAACTCACCGGCTCCGAATCGCACTCGCAGCCGGATGTCTTCTCATTGTCGCAACCGCATGCGGCAACGATTCCGACACCGCCGAAACCACCGCTTCGACAGCAGCCGTCGCACCAGCGACGACCTTTACTATCGAAGGTGTCGTCCACGTCGACGGACCCGTCGTCTACGCCCAAACACCGCCCGCTGGAGGCGACCACAACCCTGCCTGGCAGAACTGTGGGGCCTACACCGAACCGGTGCCCAACGAAACAGCGGTGCACTCAATGGAGCACGGGGCGGTGTGGATCACATTCCAACCATCACTCGACAGCGCCCAGATCGACACCGTGGCCGGCTACGCCACCAACCAGACCCATGTACTGGTCTCACCATTAGAAGGCCTTCCTGCCCCAGTCGTGGCCAGTGCTTGGGGAGCCCAGGCACAGTTCGAATCCGCCGATGACGCTGGCATTGCAGCCTTCATCCAGCAATATCAACTCAGCGCTCAATCTCCGGAGCCGGGAGCGCCGTGCTCGAGAGGCGTCGGCGAACCTGCATGACCAGACGCATGGCGACTATCGCTGCCATCGCCGCCGTAGCGGGCATCTGCGCAGCGACAATTTGGGTCTACGTCAAAGCCCCAACCCACGACACGGCTCGACCCGCGCCACCCGGCGAGACATCCGCAGAAGCAGGTTTCGCACGCGACATGGCGGTGCACCACTCCCAAGCGGTAGAGATGGCGGACCTGATGCGTACCCGCACCACCGACGCGGAACTGATCGTGCTATGCACCGACATCGTTCTCACGCAGCAGAACCAGATCGGCCGGTTCTACGGGTGGCTCGACCAATGGGACCTGCCTGCAACGAACCCGTCCCCGATGGCCTGGATGAACGACGGCCATGACGGAATGGCGATGAGCATGCCTGGCATGGCTACGAGCGCCGAAGTCGCTGAACTGTCCACGCTGCCAATCGCTGACGCCGAGATCGCGTTTCTCCGTCTACTGATCCGCCACCACCGCGGTGGCGTCGAGATGGCCGAAGCCGTCGAGCAACTCACGGACCGACCCGAGGTACTGCGCGCCGCCAGCGCAGTGCAGAGCAGCCAGACCAACGAGATCGACGTGATGAACACGATGCTCGCGGCAAGAGGCGAAGCACCCGAATGATGGAAGCTAGTCGTCTACGATTCAGAACGTGTCACGGCCACCGCGTGTAATCCGAACCGCACTGACCGACCAACTCGCCGCATCGCAGGCCGCGTTCGACCAGGGCGACGCCGAGAGCGGCTGGCGCTACCTCGAACGCGCCCATGTGCTGTCCCAACCATGGGCGATGCCTCACATCAGAGTCCACGGTGTGATGCTTCGCCGAGGATTCAAGTTCCACGACCGCAAAGAAGTCGTCGGCCAGTTGGTCCGCATCATCGTCGCTGGACCGGGCTCCCTTCTCGGGCGCTACCCAGTGGGGAACTCGGGTCGGGCCCGTGTGTCGGCGATGAAACCAATGCCGCTAGAGGAAGACCTTGCAGCGCTGCTGGAGACCGTCACACCAAGAGCCAGCCGATAGCGCCGGTATCACAGCACGAGCGCGTCGAGTTGTTCGGCGAGTTCGGTTGCATCGAAAATCACGTCGAGGCGATCCACCACCACCCCGTCAGCACCAACGAGGTAGAGCACCGGCTCGAAGCTGAGTCCCAACGCCTCGACAGCGGGGGCCACCTTGGTCGCGGCGTTGTCCGCGAACACCTCCGCGTGTAAGAACGCAATCGTTGGGTACTGGTCGCGCACCGACAGCATTACGTCCAGCATCGGACCGCACACGCCTGTTTGGCAGTGCGCTGGTGTGCCGACCAGATAGGCAATCAGTGCGCCCTCTTCAAGCAACTCGGCGAGGGTCCGGTCATGGAAACTGCACACCGGATCTCGAGTGCAGACCGGGTCGACACCGCGGGGGTCTGCCATTGTTGGTGTGTCGAACGGTTCGATTGCGTCGCCTGGTGACGGAAACGCCAGTGCCCCGGGCGCTACGACCGTGAAGGACGAGTCGGCGGTCTCGCCGGCGGGGGTCACCCGAAGCGTGTAGATCCCCTCTGCGGGCACGTCAACACGGAACTGGTAGTACTGCCGCGACAGGTCCTTCGCGCGGCGGGTACCCACGACAGCGCCCAATGGGACCCCTGTCGGGTCGATCAACTCGCCGTTCACTGTGTCGGGGCCTTCTTCGCGGAGTGTTCCATCGGCCTGGGCGAGACCGAACACCAATCGGCGGCTGTTGCCGATGATCGTGCTCGGGTCGTCGAAGAACCGGACCAACGCCAAACCCCTACCGTCGTCGGGTCCGGCGTCGCCATCGGATTTCGACGACGGTGCCGATGCAACGCCACCGTCATCGTCGGCGTCGCCGCACGCGGCGAGCGCCAGGCCAGCGACCGCCCCTGCGAGAAGGGTTCTACGGGACACCGGCGATGAAACAGAAACATCCATTCCGACAGTCTGGTCACGTCGTCGGACGTTTCACACGTTGCCTTTGCCGTCCGAACCAGCTCGAAACAACGGAATTCACCCCGTCCGCCTTCGGCATCCAGAATGGAGCAACGCCAAGCCTCCCGCCCTCAGATGGAGGTGGTCGGGTGTTCGAACCCTTGCGGCTCAACCTGGATCGTTGCGTGCACGACGTTGTAGCGCTCAGCCAGGACCGTGTGCACGCCGGTCAGCACCGACCCGAGATCGGCGCCTTGGTCGATGATGACATGAGCAGCGGCAGAGTCGAGACCGGACGTCAGGGTCCACACGTGCATGTCGTGCACCGTCGCGACACCGTCGATTGCGGCAACCGCTGCGCGAACCTCGTCGATCTCCATCCCAGGCGGTGCGGCTTCCATCAACACACGGACCGCTTGCGCAGTCAGGCGCCAAGTCCGCGGGAGGATGAACAGCCCGATCGCTGCGCCAATCAACGGATCGGCGTAAGTCCAGCCTGTGAGCGCGACGATGATCGCGGCGATGATGACCCCGATGGATCCGAGCAGATCCGAGAGAACTTCGAAGAACGCACCTTTGACGTTGATGCTCTCCTTCGCGCCAGCTGTGAGCAGCTTGAAGCTGATGAGATTGACGATGAGCCCGACGACCGCCACGATCAACATCGCGCCGCTGGTCACACCTTCGGGGTTTCGGATACGTTGCCAGGCTTCGTACAGGATGTAGATAGCAACGGCGAACAACAGCACACCGTTCGCCAGTGCTGCAAGGATCTCGAGGCGATAGGTCCCGAAGGTGCGGTGCGCCGGCGCTTGGCGCTTGGCAAGCTTGACGGCGGCGAGCGCCATGCCGAGACCGAGCACGTCGGTGCCCATGTGCAGCGCGTCGGACAGCAACGCCACCGAGCCCGAAGCAAGGCCAGCGATGACCTCGACGATCATGAACGTGGCCGTCAGCCCGAACGCGATCAGGAGTGGCCGTTGATGTCGACCTGCCGCCGACAAAGCAATAGCACTGTCACTGCTCATCGGTCAGTCCAATCTCGTGATCAGGCATTCATGGCCTCAGGTAACACGTCGAGTTGATTTCTACGCGCGGTCGTCCCGTGGGCTGGGCGGCGTAGCAGGCGGAGGCCGTTGGCGATCACGATCAGGCTTGCGCCCATATCTGCAAGCACGGCGATCCACAGCGATGCCGTTCCGGTGAGGGTCAGCGCAAAGAACACGGCCTTGACGCCGAGCGCGAAGCTGATGTTCTGCCACAGGACATGGGCGGTGTGTTGCGAGATCCGGATGGTTTCGGCGAGCTTGCGTGGGTCGTCGTCCATCAGCGCGATATCGGCTGTTTCGATCGCAGTGTCGGTGCCAGCAGCGCCCATCGCGATGCCGAGATCGGCCTTGGCGAGCGCCGGGGCGTCGTTGACGCCGTCACCGATCATCCCCACCGGCCCTCGTGTGGCGACCAATTCGGTGACAATTCGCAGCTTGTCGTCCGGCAACAGGTCTCCGCGAGCGTCGTCGATACCGGCCTGGATCGCGACCGCCGACGCCGTACGTTGGTTGTCGCCTGTCAGCATGATCGTGGTCACACCGAGCGCCTTCAGGTCAGCAATAGCTTCGCGGCTAGAGGGGCGCAACGTGTCCGCAACAGCGAGCACCGCAACCGGGCCGGACTCGTTCATCAGAACGATTGCGGTCTTCGCCTCGTTCTCGAGCCGTTCCAGGGTCGCTTCGAGATCCGGGTTGCACAGGCCGTTCTCCTCCGCAAGACGGTGGTTGCCCAGGGTGTACTCAACTCCAGCGACGTTGGCGCGCACACCACGCCCGGTGATCGCTTCGAAAGCCTCGACCGGATCCAGCGCCCCTGTGTAGGCCGTGACGACAGCGTGCGCCACAGGATGTTCCGACACCGCCTCGATCGAAGCCGCGATCCGAAGCACGTCATCGTCTGACATCGTTCCAAGGTTGATCAGATCGGTGAGTACCGGCTTGCCGTGCGTCAGCGTGCCGGTCTTGTCGAGCGCAACCGTGCGCAACTTGCGGGCGTTTTCGAGATGCACCCCACCCTTGATCAAGATGCCGCGTCGCGCAGCGCCGCCGAGCCCGGACACGACCGTCACTGGTGTCGAGATCACAAGAGCACACGGGCAGGCAAGCACCAGCAGCACCAGTGCCTTGTAGAACCAATCCGCAAAGCTGCCGTGCCCGGAGAGCGGCGGCACCACGGCGACGACGATCGCCATCACGAACACGAGCGGTGTGTAGATCGATGCGAACTTGTCGACGAAGCGTTGCGCCGGGGCCTTGTCGGCCTGGGCTTCCTGGATCGAGCGGGCGATCCGGTCCAACGTGCCCTCACCCTTCGCGGCGGTGACGGTGACCTCCAAGGTGCCGCGCTCGTTGATCGTGCCGGCGAACACCGGGTCACCGATCGCTTTGCTCACGGGAATCGACTCGCCCGTGATCGGCGCCTGGTTCACCGAACTGGAACCGGACGACACCCGGCCGTCAAGCGCGATCCGTGAACCGGGCTTGACCAGAATCACCGCATCCAGCGCGACGTCGGCGGTCGCTACCTCGACCCACACGCCGTCACGGCGGACGCTCGCAACCTCCGGCGCAAGATCGACGAGCGAGCGGATCGCGTTGCGGGCACGTTCCAAGCTGAGTGCCTCGATCAATTCGGCGACGCCGAACAACCAGATCACCACGGCAGCCTCAGGCCACTGCCCGATCGCGATGGCACCCACGACGGCGACGCTCATCAGCAGGCTCATCGTCATCCGCAACGACCGCAGCGCCTGCCACCCCTTTCGAAGCGTGTCACGGCCACCGAGCACGATCGCCGCGAGCGCCATAACACCGACGAGAACCGACTGCTCATCGACTCCGGCGATCACGGCGACTTCAGAGCCGACCGCCAACACCCCAGCGGCGACGGTGACCGCGATCGTCCGGTTCGACAGGCTTCGAGCTGGTTCCTCACCCTCGACTTCCACAACAACACTGGGGCGCATCCCCAACTTGCGGATCGCGGCCTCGATTGGTGCCGGGTCGTCGAGGTCGTGACGGACACGGACCCGGCGGGCGACGAGATCAAACTCCAACGAACGAACCCCGGGCAGCGGCTTCAACACGCCGCGAAGATCGTTCTCCTCCGTCGCACAATCCAACTCCTCCACCCGATACGTGGTCACCCCGGCCGCCGACATCGGCCCCGACAAAGGCTTGACCAACATTGGCGCAGCACAGCAGTCGTCCGCTTCGACGGGCGGAGAATGTTGCTTCAGATCAGCCGACTCGGAGGACGGCGCCGCGGCGGTCTGAGTCGCCGAAGTCTTGGCGAGGTCTTGCGAGTCAGCCGACACGGCGGCCCCCCTTAAGGCCCGGGGCTGTCGCCGTCGTCGCCGCCTGCTGATGACGCACGTGATCCACGGAGACGTCGAGCAACATCCGGACGTGAGCGTCCGCCAGTCGATAGTAAATCCGGCGGCCATCACGGCGCGTTCGCACGACATCAGCCGCACGCAGCAAACGCAACCCTTGACTCACCACGTTCTCCGCCGCTCCCGCAACGAGCGCCAGATCGCAAACGCATAGCTCCCCGCCTTCCAACAGTGCGTGCAAAATAGACAGCCGCGTCGGGTCGCCCAGCAGCCGAAACAACTCCGCAGCCTCGATCTGCGCCTCACGGCCCGTGACACGGTTCCGGATCGAATCAACCGGCTCATCGGCCACATCACAATGCACTGGACACACACCTAGATCGACCACGTTCGGTTCCCTTGACGAATCCATTCCCATACCATATATGTTCAGCTGTGCGGATATTGCACCATTTCCGTCTGACATGATCCCCACCAACAAGCGGCGTCGACGCCGACGAGCGAACCGCGCTCGTCACCAACGGCGCGTTCGCGATCGTCCGCAACCCGATCTTCTCCGCAATGCTCGTCACCGCCACCGGGCTGACAATGACAATCCCAAACGTCATCAGCATCATCGGACTCGTCGCGCTGATCGCTGCCCTTGAAGTACAAGTCAGACTCGTCGAAGAGCTATACCTGCTCACCGCCCAAGGCGACAGCTACCGAACCTACGCCCACCACGTCGGACGCTTCGCACCCGGCATCGGCCGCATCCGCTGACACGCAGACGACATCTCCCATCGAACCAACGCTCGAGCCCCAGAACGAGCTGACCATTCGGGATGAGGATGGCGACACGTAGGGTGTGATCGATGCCGCTGACACCACACCGACTCGAGTTGCTCTACTTTCCCGACTGCCCGCATTGGGCACTGGCCGAGGAACGTCTCAGAGAAGTTGCTGCCCGTTTCGGCCTCCCCATCGAGCACACGTTGGTGACGACCGAGGAGCAAGCCGAGCGCGTCTCGTTCCGCGGTTCGCCGACCATCTTGGTCGATGGCGTCGACCCCTTCGCTCAGGGTGACGAACCGATTGGTCTGTCGTGCCGCATCTATCGCACCCCCGACGGCTACGCCGGATCACCCACGTTGGAGCAGATCGCAGCAGCGCTCGGTAGCGAGTGACATTCGGGGATCTCGCTTGATCAGGTGCCCGTGACACGTTCCTACTCCACCGTGGTGACCACGGGTGACCGCAACCGTGTGATGGTTCCCGTGCCGTTCGATCCGGACACGGTATGGGGCACCAACTCAGACCACCGGGTGAGCGGCACCGTCAACGGAATGAGCATCCGAGCCTCGGTCGAACCCCTTGGCAACGGATTCGGGATCGTGCTGGGTCCTGCCTGGCGGCGAGATTGCGGTCTGGCGCCCGGCGACGCTGTCGAGGTCGTGCTCTCGCCGGAAGGACCGCAACGTGCAGATCTCACCGACGACATCCGGACCGCGCTCGATGCCGAACCCGTGGCCGGAGCGTTCTTCGACGGGTTGGCGCAGTTCTACCGTCAGGCGTTCCTCCGTTGGATCAACGCCACCAAGCGACGCCCCGACGAGCGGGCACGACGGATCGCCGAGATGATCGACCTGCTCGGGCAAGGACAGAAGCAACGCCCGTAACTGCAGCCGCACCGGAGTGGGCCGTTGACACTCGCGGCCTCGACTCCCGGGCTTGCGTCAGTACGCGAACGCGCTGAGAGAACCGTCACGGTCGATGAGACTCACCGGCTGGCCCCGCCATGTTTGCTCGTCGCCGCCCATTCCGGGTGAGTCGCCCGGCATCCCCGGCAGTGCCAACCCAACTGCGTCGGGACGATCGGCAAGCAGCCGTTGGATCGCTGCTGGAGGGACGTGACCCTCGATCGCGTAGCCGTCGACCACACCGGTGTGGCACGACGCCGCGGCGTCGGGGATTCCGAGCGACGCTCTGAACGACGCACGTTCGGGATCTTCGGTCATCTCGACCGCCGCTCCGTTCGACCGCAGGTGCACCACCCACGCTTCGCAGCAGCCTCAACCAGGGTCGCGTCTCACCTCGAACGACACTCCCGCCAGCGCTGCGTCGGCGCCGGCAGCGATCGGTGCGGCGGCGCCGTCAGAACTGGAGCATCCGGCGACGAACACGGCCGAGAACCCGGCGAGGCCAGCGCCGAGTGCGGCGCAGAACTGACGTCGTCCCATCACAGTCATCGGCGACCACCGTAGCCTGGACGGGTTGCCCAACGCTGGCGCGGGTCGTGTGCTTGGTATCTGCGCTGCGGTGGGCGCCGGCCTGTACCTGATAGCAAATTGAACCCGCCGAACGTCAGCATGTCGGGAACTATGCGCTCGCGTGGTCGTGACGGTGGTGGAGATCCGGCACGTGGGGATGGGCATGCGCGAGCGCTTCATGGCTGTGGGCGTGTTGGTGTCGCACCATCTCGCCGTCGGGATGGCTGTGGTCGTGATGCCCGTCTGCGTGTACATGTTCGTGATCGTGCTCGGTCGGCTCATGAGCGTGGTCGTGGTCGTGGTCGCTGCGCAGCACGAAGCTGACCCCGACTGCAGCGATCACCAACGAGACGACCTCGCGGGTCGTCACCGGGTCGGTGAACACGGTCCATGCCACGATCGCACCCACGAAGGGCGCAGTAGCGAACACCAACTGCCCGCGTGCTGCTCCTAGGTCGCGGGCACCGGCTACCCACAGCGTGATCGAAATCCCGTAGCCGAACCCTCCGACGACCAGCGCCCCCAGGATTGGCCAACCGGCGGGCGCATCGCCCAAGAGAAGTCCGATCGTGAGGTTCGCACCACCGGCGATGACGCCCTTGACGAGTGTGATGTGTGACGGGGCCAGTTCGTCGAGGTTGGCGGTCACACAGTTGTCGACTCCCCAGCACAAGCACGCACCAGCGATCAACAACGTCCCCCAGCGAAGATCCGCATTGCCTGACCAGCCCAGCACGAGCCCGGCAATCACGACCAATACGGTGCCCGAGACCACGCGAGGGCCGATGTGCTCGCGGAACACGAAGTAGGCCAGCAGTGTCGTGAACACGAGCTCGAGGTTCAACAGCAACGATGCCGTGGCCGCTGGCGCATGACTGAGTCCAGCCGCGAGTAGCACTGGCCCGACCGCTCCACCGAGCACGACCGCGGTTGCCAACCTCGGGGCCCCACGCACGATGGCACGCCGCGTCGGACGCACCCGCCCAACAACCGGAAGCACTGCAATTGCAGCGCCGAGGTAGAGCAATCCAGCCAAGGTGAATGCACCCATGTCGCCTGCCAGGCGCGACGCCGCCGGGGCAGAGATGCCGAACAGAACCGCCGCCAGCGAACACCGAAGTACGCCGCGACGAGTCATCGCGATGCTGCAGCGGAATCGTGTCTGCGGTTCATTGTCACAGTCTGCCTGCCAACGGGGTGATGTCCGAACACGTTGATGTCACGTCACGATAGAAGCGGCGTCAGCCTGCGGCTTGGGTGTGGTCAAGTCCGGCGGTCAATGCTGCCCCACTCGGGTTCATGCGCGGTGGGCGAGGAAGGCGTAGCCGTACACCTCGAACGATCGCGCCTGCGGTTCACCGGTTGCGCCACCGAATGTGTCGACCGCAGGTCCGATGACCACCTGCGCGAACCCTGAGTCTTCGAGCATCTGTTGCCAGCCCGCACGGGGCAGCCCGCCGGCAATTCAACCGGTCCACAAGTCGACGTCGCGCATCGCCTCGATCGGCACCGGGCGACCGTTGGCGATGTCAGCGAACTGCAGCACGCCGCCTGGACGGAGCACGCGATGGATCTCGGCGAACACGGCCTGTTTGTCCGCGCAGAGGTTGATCACACCGTTGGAGATGACGACATCGGCCCAGCCGTCCTCGACAGGGATGGCTTCGGCGAGGCCTTCGCGGAACTCGACGTAATCGAATTGGAGTTGCTCGGCGGTGGCTCTCGACTTGACGAGCATCTCTGGGGTCATGTCGATCCCGATCACACGACCGGTCGCCCCCACTTGGGTGGCGGCGATGAACGAGTCAAACCCGGCACCGGAACCGACGTCAACCACACGAGAGCCCGGTTCGAGCCGGCGCAGCGAGAACGGGTGGCCGACCCCGGCGAAGGATTCGACTGCCCGATCGGGCAGCGCGTCGACGACTGCTTCGTCGTACCCGAGGCGGGCAGCAAGGGGTCGGCCGGTGTGGAAGTGGTGGGCGCCGTGTGGGTCTTCGGCGACGTCGCGGTACTTGTCTCGCACCTGGGTGCGAAGGGTCTCGACATCGACGAGAGTTTCGTTGGACACTGTCATCCTCCTGTTCCGGCAGCGATGGGCAGGCCGGCTCGTTTCCATTCAGGGAAGCCGTCCTCGAGACGGCGTGCGGTGAATCCGCGCTTACGAAGCTGGCGCACGGCGTCGTCGGCGTACACGCAATACGGCCCGCGGCAGTAGGCGACGATCTCGATGTCCTTGGAAAGCGAACGAAGTCGGCGCAGCGTGCCGACGGGAACCGATGTGGCACCAGGAATGTGGCCAGCCTCGTATTCGGCTGAGGGGCGCACGTCGAGCACCACGGTGTCACCGGCTTGCAGCCGAGCTTCGAGCTCTGCTCGGGTCACCGGCTCCAAACCACTGCGGTCACCGACGTAGGCGTCGGCGAGTTCGTTGATCCCGGCAACGTGTTCCGTGGCGATGTCGCGCAGTGCAGCCCACACGTCGGCGACTCGATCGCTCGCGAGCATGTAGACGATCCGGGTGCCTTCGCGACGGGTGCGCAGCACACCTGCTCTGGCCATCGCTCGCAGGTGGTGTGAGGTGTTGGCAACGCTCTGTCCGATCTCGTCAGCGAGTTGCTCGACTGATCGTTCGCCTTGGGCGAGGACATCGACGATCTCGGCGCGACGCCCGCTTGCCAACGCTTTGGCTACCTCGGCGAACGCGTCGAAGAGTGCGTCCTTGGCTGCCCGGTCACTCATCGTGAAGTCTCCGTTTCATGGATATTCAAACTACTACTTGAATATCTGCCCGGCAAGAGATATGTTCAAACAATCATTTGAGTATCAATCGTAAGAGGAGAACCGTGCAGAGGATCTACGACTTCGTCGACGAAGGGCTGGGTCATTCCTCGTACGTCATAGACCTCGGCAACGGCACCGCTGCTGTCGTCGACCCGCCACGGTTCCCAGTCGCACAGGAAGCCCTGATCGAACAACTCAACCTTCGACTCGCCTGGACACTCGACACCCATTCCCACGCCGACTATGTGACGGGCAGCCCCGCTCTCGCCGACCGGACCGGCGCAACGTTTGTTGCCCCCGCGGCATCGCATCTCGAGTCTCTACATCGGCCAGTCAGCGACGGTGAACACGTCACCCTCGCCGATGGCCTCGAACTCGTCGCCTGGGCTGCTGCCGGTCACACACCCGACCACCACGCCTACCTTCTCGTCGAGGACGGCGCTCCGATCGCGTTGTTCTCGGGCGGTTCGCTGATGGTCGGCACTGTCGGGCGTACCGACTTGAACGGTCCAGCGCTCGCGGTCCCGCTCGCGCACGAGATGTTCGCTGCATTGCGCCGGTTCGATCAGCTGCCCGATGAGCTCGCTGTGTATCCGACGCATGGTGCGGGATCGTTCTGCTCGGCCCCGGGTGCGTCGCAACGCACCTCGACGCTGGGCCACGAACGCGCCACCAACCCACTGTTCTCGATCACCGATGAGGACGAGTTCGTCGAGCGGCTGGTCGCCGGATTCGGCACGTTCCCCTCCTACTTCGCACGGCTACCAGAACTCAACCGGCTAGGCCCCATCCGCTACGACTCCGTCCCCCGCCTCAACAGACTCCATCCCGACGACGTCGAGCGCCACGTCGCGGAAGGCGGCGTGATCGTCGATGCCCGGCCGCTAGCAGCGTTCTCCGCTGGTCACATACCGGGGTCTGTTTCCAACGTCCAGCGACCGGTGTTCGCCAGTTGGCTCGGCTGGCTCGTTGAACCGGGCAGGGCAATCGTGTTCGTCCTCGGCCCGGATCAGGAACGCTCCGATCTTGTCCGCCAGTGCCTCGATGTCGGCCACGAGCGCCTCGTCGGCGAACTCGGCGGTGGCATCGGCGCCTGGACGGATTCCGGTCGGCCGACCCGCACAACCCGCCTGCTTCAACCCGGGGCCATTGCCAGTCGAGTGATCGACGTCCGCCAAGCCAACGAGTACGCCTCCGGCCACCTACCGGGCGCGGTCAACATCGAACTCGGTGCCGTCTCCGAATCTGCACTGACCGCCGGGTCGCTCACCGTGATGTGCGGGCACGGCGAACGGGCAATGACGGCTGCCAGCATCCTGACTGCGGGCGGACTCGACGACATCTCGGTCCTCGATGGCGGACCCGACACCTGGTCCGCGGCGACCGGCAACCCACTGGAAACCGGCCGATGAGCGCCCCCACGACCGAAACAATCAGGGCACCGTTGCGACTCGGCCTCAAGGAGAACATCGCCCAGTTCGCGCTCCTTGTCGGCGTCAACGCGCTCGTCGGCGGCATGATCGGCCAGGAACGCACCGTCCTGCCCTTGCTTGCCAAGCAGGAGTTCGGGCTCACCGCATTCACCGCCACGCTGACGTTCATCGTCGCCTTCGGTGCCGTCAAAGCAGCGACGAACTTCTTCGCCGGAACCCTCTCCGACAAGTACGGCCGCAAACCCGTGCTGGTCGCCGGCTGGATCATCGCTCTACCGATCCCGCTGCTGCTGATCTGGGCACCGAGTTGGGGATGGGTGATCTTCGCCAACGTCCTACTCGGCGTCAACCAAGGACTCACCTGGTCGACGACCGTGATCATGAAAATCGACCTCGTCGGCCCCGCCCGCCGCGGCTTCGCAATGGGGCTCAACGAAGCAGCCGGCTACGGCGCCGTCGCCGTCACCGCCCTCGCCACCGGCTACATCGCACAGCGATGGGGGCTGCGGCCGGAGCCGTTCTTCCTCGGCGTCGCCTATGCCGGCCTCGGCCTGGGCCTGTCGGTGTTCTTCGTTCGCGAGACCCGTGACCACGCCCGCTACGAGGCCGTCAACCACGTCGCCACCAACGACACCCACACCGCCTCGTTGACCACCGGCGAGATCTTTCGACTCACCTCGTTCACCGACAAGGCACTGTCGTCGTGTTCGCAGGCCGGTCTGGTGAACAACCTCAACGACGGACTCGCGTGGGGTCTGTTCCCGATCTTCTTCGCAGGCGCCGGGATGTCGATCGGGCGGATCGGCGTGCTGGCTGCGCTCTACCCCGCGGTGTGGGGTCTGGGGCAGCTGTACACGGGTGGGCTCTCGGACCGCATCGGCCGCAAACCGTTGATCGTCGGCGGCATGCTCACCCAAGCGGTCGCGATCGCCTGGATTGCCGCCACCTCCGGCTTTGCCGCGTGGGCGATCGGTGCGATGGTGCTCGGTGCCGGCACCGCGATGGTCTACCCGACCCTGCTGGCGGCGATCGGCGACGTTGCCCACCCGTCATGGCGGGCACGGTCGGTCGGGATCTATCGGCTGTGGCGCGATGGTGGTTTCGCAATCGGCGCGCTGCTTGCCGGGATCCTCGCCGACCTGATCTCGATCCCCGCCGCCATCTACGCCGTCGCCGGACTCACCGCGATCTCCGGTCTGGTTGTCGCTGTCCGCATGTACGAGACCCATCCCCAATGAACGCCGAGGGGGCGGACCGGCGTTCGATCGAGCAGATCCTCGCCGAAGCCCGAGCGAGACTCGATCGCGTCGACCCAGCAGACCTCGCCCGCGAACAAGCCGGCGGCGCGCTGATCATCGACATCCGCCCGGTCGAGCAACGAGCACGCCACGGTGCGCTCCCCGGCGCTGTCATCATCGATCGCAACGTTCTCGAATGGCGACTCGATCCGGCTTGCGAGCATCACATCGCCGACGCCGCCGACTACGACATGCGCATCGTGATCGTCTGCAACGAGGGATACCAATCAAGCCTCGCCGCAGCGCAACTCCGGGCCCTCGGGCTGCACCGCGCCACCGACCTCATCGGCGGCTTCCAAGCCTGGCTCACGCTCACCGACGCCGAGTAACGCTGACCAGCCACGCACCAGTTCCGAGCACGACGCCCCGTCCCGGCTGATAGCACTCGGCGAGCGCGCCGGTGACGGCGTCGATCGCCCGTCGCCGTGCATCGGGTTCGGCGCCGTCGAACAGGGCGCGGGCGATACCGGTGCCGAGCAGGAACTCGACGGTCTCCTCGAGGGAACCGCCGCCACCGAGGATGATCAGAGGGCTGACCGATTCGACTTCAATGTTGCTGAACCCGGCGGCTGACATGACTGTCGTCAGGTGCTCGCGATCGGCGAGCGAGAACCTTCCCGGGCCGCCCGATTCGCCGAGATCAGGAAGCGGTACATGGGCGGCAGCGGCGACACCAGGCACGAGCAGCCAGGGGTTGGCCTCCATGCCCTGCCAGCACACGAACACAAGCCGTCCGTCGACGCGCAGCGCTCGGCGCAAGTTGGTGAAGGCCGACACGGGATCATCGAAGAACATCACACCGAAGCGACTGACGATCGCGTCGAACGTCTCGGCGGTAAACGGATGGCGAGCAGCGTTAGCTTTAAAGAACTCGACGTTCGTCACCCCGGCATCGGCGGCACGCTGTTGGCCGACGGCGAGCATCTCCGAGGACAGGTCAACCCCGACCGCAGTCCTCGACATCTGCGCAGCATGGATGGTGGTTGCACCACAGCCGCAGCCGACATCGAGCGCCGCATCGCCTGAGTCGAGATTCAGCCGGTCGAACAGCAGCTCAACGAACGGTGCCAGCTGACCGTCGTACCGGTCGGCCTCGGTCACCCAATGGTGCGCCTCATCACCGTCCCAGCCGGCGGCCGGTCCCGTATCAGTCATCGGGAATCGCCGCTTCCGCGCACGACACCCACACGGAGTTCGTCGACAAGCGCATTGAGACCGGCGCCGCCAGGCATCGACGCACGCTCACGCAGCGCCATGCCGACCTCGTGGACGACCAACGAGGCCACCGCCTGGGTCAGTTGCATTCTGGCGCGACGACCAGTCGAGACAAGCTGGGCAACCTCGGGTGCAGCTTCGTTCCACAACTCGCTCACAACGAGGTCGGCGAACGCGTTCGCTTGGACACGGGCGCCGGCGGCCAAACCAGCGGCCATCTGAACGGTCGCAAGCGGATTGGCACCAGCGTTGATCGCGTCACCCACAAGCGTCAGCAATGCCGGCGCCCGGACTCGCCACAGTTCCCCGTCAGCAGCATCGCCGTGGATCAGACCGGCCTCGCAGGCCGCCGCGCGAACGGTCTCGTCAGCCAACGCGGGAAGGGCTTCGATCAGTTCGGTCGTCGAGTAGGCCACCGCTCCCTGGTCGATCGCAACCGAGGCCGACCCGCCGAGTACATCGTCGAGCGAGCGTCCCGACGCTGACGCGACGCAGAGGTCGCGGATCGCGGCGAGCGAGTAGCCCCGATCTTGGAGTCGGGCGATCAACAACATCCGCTGACGATGCGAGTCGTCGTACCGGCCAACCCGCCCAACCTTGAGCGGTGCGTCTATTAAACCCAGCGTGCGGTACTCGCGCACCGTCCGCGTCGGCACGCCAACGAGGGCGGCCAACTCGTCAATCGACCATGATCTCGAAAGATCGCTAGACATTGCCGTCATTTACCGTTACGGTCATGTCGGTGAGTATTGCGCATGAAACGTCCGACGTCAACCGTCCACCCGAACTGGACACGGTGCTGGAGCAACTCCGCCGACAGTTCGACGCGCCCAACCTCGCTCTCGACGGATCTCCCGTGCGTCTCAACGGCGGGTTCTGGGCCGAGATGTGGACGCTGACCCTCGCGGCTCACAGCACCCTGCCCGCACGGGTCGTTCTCCGCCTCGCCCCAGACAGCCAACTCGCCGCGTGGGAAACCACGTTGCAAGCGGCGTCGCCGCACAGGGCTACCCGACACCAGCCGTCCGCGCGTCGGACTTCGCGCCGGCGAGCGACGGGCGGGCCTGGTGCGTGATGGACCACGCCGAAGGGACACCCCTGCTTGGAGGGCTCAGTGGCCCACGCGCGTTGCTCGCGCTTCCACGCCTCGCAACCGGGCTGCCCGACACCCTCGCCCGCGCCGCGGCCGACCTTCACCGACTCGACCCCGAACCGATCGAGGCGGCACTTTCGCGTGCCACTGACCGAACAATCGGCGTTGACGGACTGCTCGATCATTATTGCGCCCGCGCATCGGACCTCGGCGACGCGCCGCTGCGTCGTGCCCTCGATCGACTCGCGATGACTCGACCAAACTCGAACCTGCGAGTGGTCTGCCACGGCGACCTTCACCCATTCAACGTCCTGGCCAATGGCGCCCGAACCGTGGTTCTCGACTGGACCGCTGGTCAGATCGCCCACCCCGCCTACGACCTTGCCTTCACGCACCTGCTCCTCGCCAACCCGCCGCTCGCAGCCCCCAAGCCGCTGCGACCGATCATCAACGCCGCCGCCCGACGAATCGCCAACCGCTTCATCAACACCTACACCAAGCTCGGTCCCCACTCGATCGAACCCGCCACACTCGACTGGTACCGAACACTTCAATGCTGCCGGATCCTCACCGACCTTTCGGGCTGGCGCGCAGCGGGCGAACTCGACACACACCGAGGACACCCCTGGCTGTCAATTGAGCCGACGCTCCAACCGCTGCTCAAACACTGAACCCCTCCTCCCCGCCTGCGTAGGCGGTTCAGCAACAGCCGCAGCACAATTCGGTGTCGATGTGGTCATGTACGCGCCCCGCTGACCACAAACCGCTTGACCTTCAAGTCCACCCGAAGGTTTATCCTGCGGTGGTGAGCACCAGCTACAAGATCAAAGACGTCGCCGACCGCAGCGGATTCACAGCCGCCACACTGCGCTACTACGAAGAGATCGGGCTGCTGCCCGAATCAACACGCACCCCTGCCGGTTACCGGCTCTACGACGATCACACCCTCGAACGGCTCGCGTTCATCGCCCGCGCCAAGCAACTCGGCTGCACCCTCGAGGAGATCGGCGATCTGACACTCGCCTGGGACGGCGGACAATGCGGACCCGTGCAAGACCGCCTCCGCGATGTCGTCGCCGACAAACTCACCAGCGCCCAACAGCAAATCGTTGAGCTGATGACGTTGACCAGCGAACTACAACACGCTGCCACCACCCTGGAGCTACACCGGCCCGACGGCCCATGCGACGAACAATGCGGATGCGTCACCGACACAACCGACGCCGCCAACTTCACGCCACGTCAAGCCGTCACGCTCGACAAGAAACCCAATCGTCCGATTGATCCGCTGCCCATCGCATGCACACTCACCTCGCAGTCGATGCGCGAACGACTCGCCGAATGGCAACAACTGCTCTCTCACGTCATCGAACGCGCGCCGATCGACAATGGCCTGCGAGCAACATTCGGGCCGACAACACCGCTCCACGAACTGATCCAGCTCGTCGCTGCCGAGCAGGACTGCTGCCAGTACTTCGACTTCGCGATCACCGTCGACACCCGCGGAATCGCGCTCGAAGTTCGCTCACCAGCCGACGCCCTCCCGGTACTGCAATCACTGTTCGGAGCCCCAGCATGAACATCAAGAAGGAGAACGCGACGATCGTTGGGGTCGGCGCCGCGGCGTGTGTTGCCTGTTGCGCCGGGCCAATCATTGGTTTCCTCGCCGCGATCGGGATCGGCACCGCCGCCGGCTTCGCCATGTTCGGAACGATGAGCCTCGTCGTCGGCGCGCTCGCCGTCGCCTTCGTGGTTCGCCGTCGTCACCGAGCGATCACCTGCAGCACGACCCCAGCAACGGTCGCAGTCGAGATGCCGACCGTGCGGGCACGAGGATGACGCTGCGCGAACTCGCCCAGCCGCGCTGGCTACTCAGCACGCTTCTGATCGCAGGCGCCGCCCTGTTCGCGATCGGCGTCGCAACCGAACGCAACACC
>Ga0209476_10001137_pt1 | contig 18109 bp, 19 predicted proteins | sample KloWWTrecipitate_FD_187179 | JGI IMG/M metagenome (GOLD analysis project Ga0209476, IMG submission 187179) | Active sludge microbial communities from Klosterneuburg, Austria, studying microevolution and ecology of nitrifiers - Klosterneuburg... | ecosystem: Engineered > WWTP > Aerobic digester... | reverse complement strand
AACCCTGCTGATGGCCTTGTCCAACAAGTTTGGCGGCATCGTGCTGACCACCGGCAACAAAAGCGAACTGGCGACCGGTTATTGCACCTTGTACGGTGACATGGCCGGCGGTTTTGCCGTGATCAAGGACCTGGCCAAAACCACCGTTTTCCGGCTGGCCCGCTGGCGCAACGCCCATGACCCCTACGGCCGGGGCGCCTCGCCGATACCCGAGCGCATCATCACCCGGCCACCGAGCGCCGAGTTGCGTCCGGACCAGACCGACCAGGACAGTCTGCCGCCATATGAAGTGCTCGATGCCATCATCGTGCGCTATATGGAGAACGACGAATCCATCGCCTCCATCATCGCCAGCGGCGTGCCCGAGGCCGATGTGGAGCGCGTCACGCGGCTGATCAAGCTCAACGAATACAAGCGCCGACAGGCGCCGATCGGCATCCGGGTCACCCATCGCAGTTTCGGCAAGGACTGGCGTTATCCGATCACCAGCAAATTCCGGCAATAGTGCGCCTTGAACGCGGGGGCGGTGGCGCGATGATGGCCGGGCCTGGAATCGCGCTATCCTAGAGGGTCAGGAAACCTGATTCCGGATCCGGGCATGCCTTGGCCTTGGCCAGCGTTCCGGGCCGGTTCACAACAAGAAAGCCGCAGTGCCATGAAACAGATTACCGCCATCATCAAACCCTTCAAGCTTGAGGAAGTGCGCGAGGCGCTGGCCGATTGTGGTGTCACCGGCCTGACGGTCACGGAGGTCAAGGGTTTTGGCCGCCAGAAGGGCCATACCGAGCTTTACCGCGGCGCCGAATACGTGGTCGATTTCCTTCCCAAGGTGAAGATCGAGGTGGTCGTTCGCACCGAGGACGTGGAAACCTGTGTCGATGCCATCGTCAAGGCGGCCCGTACCGGCAAGATCGGTGATGGCAAGATCTTTGTGACCGCGGTGGAGCGAACCGTCCGTATCCGTACCGGTGAAGAGGACGAAACGGCAATCTGACGCCCGCTCAGATATGTTGTAGCCGGGGGCTGTCCGTCAGGCCAGCGGCCTGAACCAGGTCGGCCAGCAACGGGGCCGCGTCGCTGCCGATCCGCAGCAGGTTCATCTGCCCTTCGTTCATGAACCCGTTGGCGACGCAATTGCGCAGAAATTCGACCAGTCCGTCGTAGTATCCGCCGGCGTTGAGCAATCCGATCGGTTTGTCGTGGTAGCCGAGTTGGCGCCAGGTCCACACCTCGAACAGTTCCTCGAAAGTGCCGATGCCCCCTGGCAGCGCCAGGAAGGCATCCGAGTGTTCTGCCATCAGACGCTTGCGCTCATGCATGGTGTCGACCACGTGCAGCTCGGTGCAGCCATGGTGGGCCACCTCCAGGTCGACCAGGCTTTTCGGGATGATGCCGATGGCCCGTCCACCGGCCTTCATCGTGGCGTCGGCGACGATACCCATCAGCCCGTTGCGCCCGCCACCGTAGACCAGTTGTCCGCCATGGGATCCGATCCACTGGCCGGTCGCTTGTGCCAGTGCCGCATGGGCCGGGTCTGCACCGGTTCTGGAACCGCAATAGACGCATACTGAAAACGCAGGGCTGGGTGCAGGGGTGATGATGTTGAGGTTCATGTCGATACTCTTTGCCAGATCGCGCCGATCCAGATGCCCAGGCATAACACCAGGCTCAGCAGCACCGCGGCGCTGCCCAGGTCTTTCGCACGTTTGGCCATGGCATGCCACTGCAGGCCAACCCGGTCGATGGCCGCCTCGATGCCCGAATTGAGCAGCTCGACGATCAGAACCAGCAATACCGCGCCGGCAAGCAAGGCGCGCTCGACCCAGTTCTGGCCCAGCCACAGCGCCACCGGCAGCATGACGATGGCGGCGATCGCCTCCTGGCGGAAGGCGGTTTCCGTCCAGCCCGCCCGCAGGCCGGCCAGAGAATAAAGCGTCGCATGCCACATGCGCTGCACGCCGGTACGGCTTTTTTGCGGGTTCGGATCGGCTTGCGACTCTTCGGGAGGTGTCTGGGAGGCGGACATTGCGGCATTGTCGTGCAGGTCAGCCGCCGCAATGGGTCCGGTATTGCCAGCGGGCAGGGCAGCCTGTGCAGATCACGCGCGCGGCGGCCGGAGCCGGGTCACCAGCCGCGTGCCTGCCATGGCGTCGTGCCAGAACTGCTGCTGCGGGTGAAAGCGGCTCAACAAGGCCCAGACGAGCACCCAGCCCGCAACAATGACGAAGGATTCGCCACCGGAGAGCGAAAACGGCGCGATCGCGGCCAAGGGCGGCAGCAGCCAGCACCAGCTCAGCAGGTAGCGCAGCAGGGCGCGTGCCTGTGTCACCGGTCTGCCAGAGGTGTCTACCAGCGCGATATCCCAGGTCTTCATGGCCAGCGTCTGGCCGCGCGCCCAGAACCAGGTGAAATAGATGCCGAACACCACGAACAGGAACGCCTGCAGGGCATGGCGATTGTCCATGGCGTTTCTGGTCTGGCTCAAGGTGCCGAACAGATAACCGGCAATGAAAACCACGCCAAACAGCAGCATGCCTTCATACAGCCAGCACGCCATGCGCCGCATCAGCGGCGGTGTCGCGCCGCCGATGCGACCAGCCGGATCTTTGGCAGTCGGGTTTGCGGCGCCCATCGCAGCAGGCCGATAAGGCGACTGCTTGTCTTGCACCGGCATCAAGGTTTCGACGATGCGGCCGGCGCGCTGGCGCCGGCTTTGGCCTGGGCCGCCGCCGCCGGCTCGGACCGGGTGACCGGCACAGCCGCGAGTTTGCGCGATGCATGGGGCGTGACCGCCGGTGCCACCCCGTGCGCGGGTTTGTCAGCCTGTGCCGCCAGTTGCTTCTTGCGCTCCGGACTCAGCGCCTGGTAGGCCTCCCACTGGGCCTTTTTCTCTTCATGCGAGAGTTCGCGTGTCTGGGCAAAACTCAGCCGGGCCCGGTTGCGTTCTGCCGCACTGAGCGAAGCCCATTCCTTCATTCGTCCTTGCAGCGTCGCCTTGTCGGCGGGTGACATGGTCTTGAAGTTGGCCGAAATGGCAATCCATTTGCGCTTGCGGTTGCTGTTTATTTCGCTCCAGACCGGTGCCAGCGGCGCCAAGGCCTCCTGCTGTGCCGGGCTCAGCGTCTTCCATGCAGGCGGTGGGCTCTGCCGCGATGCCGGCGCCCTCGCCGTAGTCGCTGCTTTGCCATTGCCCGCCGCCGGAACCTGGGCCCAGGCCATGCTGCCTGACAGGGCCAGCCCCAACGCCAATGTTGCGAGACAGGTGCGCCGGATCAGCAGGTTTGGCAGATTGGTGACAGGTGTCGAAGCCATGCACATGGGGCACTAGCGCGCATTCGCGCTGGCGGCCTTCAGAAACTGCACGAACCCGGGGTCGGCATAAGCCGCCAGTGGCAAGTCATCCGTCAGCAGTTCCGCATCCAGCTGGGCCATCTCGTGCGCAAACCGGTCGTCCTGCATCGAATTGATGATGATCAAGCCCAGCACCAGCGCCAGTAACGGAATTACCGCACCAAGCTTGTTCCACCAGCTGACCTGCTCCTGCACGCGGCCAAGAGTGGCGGCGCCGCTGCCGATGCCAAGCGCAACGGTTTTGTCGGTTGCAGGCTTGCGTTTTGCCAGCGCCTGCGTGCGGGCGAACCGCAGGCGCTCGGAGATGTCGCGCGGCAGATCGTCGCACCCTTCGGACAAGCGGGCTGTGAGTCGCCGGGCAAAGCGATCCTGTGGTGTTTCGGCCTCGTACAGGCTGGCTGTTGTCATATGGTGATCCCTTTGGCACGTAATGCCTTGCTCAATGCAAGGACGGCACGCGAGCAGTGTGTCTTGACGCTGCCTTCCGAGCATCCCATGGACAGGGCGGTCTCGGTGACGTCCATCTCCTCCCAGTAACGCATCACGAACGCTTCCCGTTGACGTATGGGTAACAGTTGTATCTCCTTTTCGATTTCCCTGAAGATCTGTGCCCTTTGGGTCGCGTCCTGGGCGCTTTCGGTCTGCGCCCTTTGCGAGTCGTCCGACAGGCTCTCGAGCAGGTCGAAGTCGTTGTCCTCGCCAGGGCTTTCGAAGTCGCTCAGGTTCGAGAACAGGGCATTGCGCGACTTGTTTCGGCGAAACCAGTCCAGCGTGCAATTGGAAAGGATGCGCTGGAACAGCATCGGAAGTTCGGCCGCCGGCTTGTCACCATAGTGTTCGGCCAGCTTCATCATGCTTTCCTGCACGATATCGAGTGCCGACTCTTCGTTGCGCACATGGTAGAACGAGCGCTTGAATGCGCGCTTTTCCACGCTTTTCAAAAATGCGGACAGTTCTTGTTCGGTTGCCAAGGGTCGTGTGCGGGTTGGAGAACGTCAAAAACACAGCGCGACGTCAGCCGTTGAGCCCATCGGACAGTGGTGCACGACGCGACAGATGCAGTCCGCCATGCAGGCATAGGGGCGGAATTATCGCATCGCAGAAACAGGCATTTTTCCGGTCCGGGGCCGTGAGCGCATTTTGCAGTGCGATAATGCGCGTTGCAAATTCAATGGCAAACGGGTCATGGTCTGGCGCATATTCATTGCGCCTGTGGCTTTGGCCCAAAGTCCCGCCGCGTCGTCACGAGCGTTTGCGAAGGGGCACCCAAGGTCTTTCGTCAGAGAAATTCACAAAGGTTCATCATGGAAATATCCAAAGCCGAGATCAGCTCGGCGGCTGCTGCGACGACCGCCGGCCGCGCTACCCCCGCAATTGCGCCCACGCCCGAGTTGCGCGGTGCAGAAATCCTCATCAAGGCCCTGCAGGCCGAAAACGTCAAGTACATCTGGGGTTATCCCGGTGGTGCAGTGCTGCACATCTACGACGCGTTCTACAAGCAGGACACGATCCAGCACGTGCTGGTGCGCCACGAACAGGCGGCGGTCCATGCCGCCGATGGATATGCCCGTGCCACCGGCGATGTCGGCGTGGCGCTGGTCACCTCCGGACCGGGTGTCACCAATGCGGTGACCGGCATTGCGACAGCGTACATGGACAGCATCCCGATGGTGATCATCACCGGCCAGGTGCCCACGGCTGCCATCGGCCTTGATGCATTCCAGGAGTGCGACACGGTGGGTATCACCCGCCCGATCGTCAAGCACAATTTTCTGATCAAGGATGCGCGCGACATTGCCGACGTGATGAAGAAGGCCTTCCATATCGCCCGTACCGGCCGACCGGGTCCGGTGGTGGTCGACATCCCGAAGGACGTGTCGTTCAAGATGACGCCCTATCACGGGTATCCGAAGTCGGTCGAAATGCGCTCGTACAACCCGGTGCGCAAGGGCCATGGCGGGCAGATCCGCAAGGCGCTGCAATTGCTGCTGACCGCCAAGCGCCCTTACATCTACACCGGTGGCGGAGTGTTGCTGAGCAACGCCTCGGAAGAACTTCGTACCCTGGTCAACCTGCTGGGTTATCCGGTCACCAACACGCTGATGGGCCTGGGCGCCTATCCGGCCAGCGACAAGAAGTTCCTGGGCATGCTGGGCATGCACGGCACGGTCGAGGCCAACAATGCGATGCAGAACTGCGACGTTTTGCTGGCGGTCGGCGCCCGGTTCGATGACCGGGTGATCGGCAACCCGAAGCACTTCGCGCAGAACGAACGCAAGATCATCCATATCGACATCGACCCGTCGAGCATCTCCAAGCGCGTCAAGGTCGACATCCCCATCGTCGGCGACGTCAAGGACGTGCTGGGCGAGATGCTGGCCATGATCCGCGAGAGCCCGTTGCGCCCCGATCCGGCCGCGCTTGGCGCTTGGTGGGAAACGATCGAGCAGTGGCGCGGGCGCGACTGCCTGAAGTTCGACATGGGCAAGGGGGACGTGATCAAGCCCCAGCATGTGATCCAGACCTTGTGGGCAATGACCAAGGACACCGAGACCTACATCACCTCCGATGTCGGCCAGCACCAGATGTGGGCGGCGCAGTATTACCGGTTCGACGAGCCGCGGCGCTGGATCAATTCCGGCGGCCTGGGCACCATGGGCGTGGGCATTCCTTATGCCATGGGCATCAAGCTGGCCAAACCCGAGGCCGAGGTGTTCTGCGTCACCGGCGAAGGTTCGGTGCAGATGTGCATCCAGGAACTGTCGACCTGCCTGCAATACAACACGCCGATCAAGATCGTCTCGTTGAACAACCGCTACCTGGGCATGGTGCGCCAATGGCAGGAGTTCGACTATGAAGGTCGCTACAGCCAGAGCTACATGGACGCGCTGCCCAATTTCGTCAAGCTGGCCGAGGCTTATGGCCATGTCGGCATGCTGATCGAGAAGCCGGGCGACGTGGAGGGGGCGCTGCGCGAGGCGCGCAAGCTCAAGGACCGCACGGTGTTCATGGATTTCCGCACCGACCCGACCGAGAACGTGTTTCCGATGGTCCAGGCCGGCAAGGGCATCACCGAGATGCTGCTCGGATCAGAGGATCTGTAACGCCATCCTGACTCCCTGCCGTGGCGGCGAACCATTCGCCCTGCCGCGGCGTCAATCCCTGTTGATGCGTCTATTGCTTGCCAAGTCTGGTTGTTACCGCAACCAGGGGAGGGCAGCGAAAAGAGGAATCCATTCATGAAACATATCATTGCAGTCCTGCTCGAAAACACGCCCGGTGCCTTGTCGCGGGTGGTCGGGCTTTTTTCCGCGCGCGGCTACAACATCGAGTCGCTGACAGTGGCTCCTACCGAAGATGCCAGCCTGTCGCGCATGACGATACAGACGACCGGCTCGGACGATGTGATCGAACAGATCACCAAGCACCTGAACCGCCTGATCGAGGTGGTGAAGGTGGTTGACCTGACAGAGGGTGCCTATACCGAGCGCGAACTGATGATGGTCAAGGTCCGCGCGGTGGGCAAGGAGCGCGAGGAGATGAAGCGCATGGCCGACATCTTTCGCGGACGCATCATCGATGTGACCGAGAAGAGCTACACCATTGAACTCACGGGTGTGCAGTCGAAAAACGACGCCTTTCTGGAGGCGATCGAACGAAGTGCGATTCTGGAGACGGTGAGGACCGGATCGAGCGGGATTGGCCGCGGCGAACGGATTTTGCGGGTTTGATTTACCAGTTAAGAAGGAGAACGGAAATGAAAGTCTATTACGACAAGGATTGTGATCTCAGCCTGATCAAGGGCAAGACCGTCGCCATCATCGGTTATGGCAGCCAGGGCCATGCCCATGCCCAGAACCTGAACGAAAGCGGTGTCAAGGTCATCGTCGGCCTGCGCAAGGGCGGGGCTTCCTGGCCCAAGGTCGAGAAGGCCGGCCTGAAGGTTGCCGAAGTGGCCGAGGCGGTCAAGGCTGCCGATGTGGTCATGGTCCTGCTGCCGGACGAGCAGATCGGCGCCGTCTACACCAATGACATCGAACCCAACATCAAGTCGGGTGCGTCGCTGGTGTTTGCCCACGGCTTCAACGTCCACTACGGTCTGGTCACGCCACGCGCGGACCTGGACGTCTGGATGGTGGCGCCCAAGGCCCCTGGCCACACGGTGCGCGGCACCTATGTGCAAGGTGGCGGCGTGCCCCACCTGATCGCGATCGCGCAGGACAAGTCGGGTCGTACCCGCGAACTGGCACTGAGCTACGCGATGGCCAACGGTGGCGGCAAGGCCGGCATCATCGAGACCAACTTCCGCGAAGAAACCGAGACCGACCTGTTCGGCGAGCAGGCCGTGTTGTGCGGCGGTACCGTCGAACTGATCAAGGCCGGCTTCGAGACCCTGGTGGAAGCCGGTTATGCGCCCGAGATGGCGTATTTCGAGTGCCTGCACGAACTCAAGCTGATCGTCGACATGATTTATGAAGGCGGCATCGCCAACATGAACTACTCGATCTCGAACAACGCCGAATATGGCGAGTACGTGACCGGCCCGCGCATCATCACCGAAGAGACCAAGAAGGTGATGAAGCAGGTGCTCAGGGACATCCAGTCCGGCGACTATGCCAAGAGCTTTATCCTGGAGAACAAGGCCGGCGCGCCGACCTTGCTCAGCCGCCGTCGTCTCAATGGCGAGCACCAGATCGAAGTCGTGGGCGAGAAGCTGCGCGCGATGATGCCCTGGATCAAGAAAAACAAGCTGGTCGACCAGACCCGCAACTGATGCAGCCTGGCGCCGGAACGCCTGTTGACGCCTCGAAAGGGGCTTGTCTGCACCTTCGGCCTGGCCGGACGGTGCTGACCATGAAGGCCACTTCGGTGGCCTTCGGCTTTTTCCCCCGGTGCGTGAAGGCGCATCCGCACGCGCAGGCCTGACTTACACTGGGCCCTGCATTTTTTCGGCTTTGAGCCCTTGCCGGGCGCCGGCCTGGCGGCCATTCACACGCGGGTTCCAGCCGGTGGCAGGATTTTGCCGGCGCATCGGCTTTGCAGTGCGCCGTTCAAACGGATTGGAGATTTTTACCATGCCAGAGAGCGCAGATTCGGAGCTGCACGACACAGAGACTGTGGTCGTTCGCAAACGGCGCAAGGGGCTGTACATCCTGCCCAACCTGGTGACTTTGGCCGCCTTGTTCGCAGGTTTCTATTCGATCGTCATGGCCATGAACGGTCGCTTCGACATGTCGGCCATTGGCGTGTTCTGCGCCCTGGTGCTCGACAGTCTGGACGGCCGGGTGGCGCGCATGACCAATACCCAGAGCGCATTCGGCGAGCAGATGGATTCCTTGTCCGATATGGTTTCGTTCGGTGCGGCTCCCGCGCTGATCGCGTACGAGTGGGGCCTGCGCGGACTCGGACGCTGGGGCTGGATTGCTGCCTTCGTCTATTGCGCCTGTGCCGCCCTTCGACTGGCGCGTTTCAACGTGAATACCGGCGTTGTCGACAAGCGCTTTTTCCAGGGCCTGCCGTCGCCGGCGGCGGCGGCGCTGATCGCCGGATTCATCCTCGTGATGTCCGAGCTTGGCATCAAGGGCCCGCAGGTGGCATGGCCGATCTTTGCGCTGGCACTGTATGCCGGACTGACCATGGTGACCAACGTGCCGTTTTACAGCTTCAAGGATCTGAGCATGAAAAAGAGCGTGCCGTTTCCGGTCATCGTACTGGTGGCACTGGCGATCGGCGGGGTGAGCATCGATCCGGCCAAGGCCTTGCTGGGCGTGTTCGGTGCCTATGGCATCAGCGGTTATGTGGTGTATGTCTGGCGCCGCTACAAGGGCGAGCAGACCAGTGTCATCAGCACCTCGACCGACGAACCCGACGAACGCGGTTTGCACTGACAGTGGTTGGGTCGCCTGAGTTGTGCTACATTTCGGGCATGACTCGAATCGCACTAGCACTACTAACGGGAACCCCTTACGGGCGACGACGTTAGCGCGTGCTAATCGATCAAACGGCTCGTATGCACCAGCAACGAGCCGTTTTTTCATTTTGGGGTTGCTGGTTTCGCTCACTGAAGGAACCATGCCATGTTGAAGCAACCCAGCACCAAATACCGGCCGTTTGCGCCAGTCACACTCAGCAACCGTACCTGGCCAGACGCCGTGCTGACCCAGGCGCCTCTGTGGTGCAGTGTGGATCTGCGCGACGGCAACCAGGCGCTGATCGAGCCAATGGACATTCCCCGCAAGCTGCGCATGTTCCAGACGCTGGTGCGCATCGGTTTCACCGAGATCGAGGTGGGTTTTCCTTCGGCCTCGCAGGTCGAGTTCGATTTTGTCCGCAAGCTCATCGACGAGAACCTGGTGCCGGACAACGTCACGATCCAGGTGCTTACCCAGGCCCGTGCGCATCTGATTGAACGCACGTTCGAGTCCCTGGCGGGCGCGAAGCGCGCCATCGTGCATGTCTACAACGCGACCTCGCCGGTGATGCGCAAGGTGGCGCTGGGCATGGATGAAGACCAGATCGTGCAGCTCGCGGTCGACAATGCCCGCCTGATCCAGCAACTGGCTGCAGCGCAAGACGGCACACAATGGACCTTCCAGTACTCGCCCGAGCATTTTTCCGGGACAGAACTGGCGTTTGCCAAGCGGGTGGTCGATGCGGTCACCGAGGTATGGCAACCCACGCCGGCGCGCAAGTGCATCATCAATCTGCCGTCGACGGTGGAGTATTCGACCCCCAATATTTTTGCCGACATGATGGAATGGATGCACACGCATCTGGCCCGCCGCGACAGCATCGTGTTGTCGGTGCATCCGCACAATGACCGTGGCACCGGCACCGCGGCCGGCGAACTGGCGCTGATGGCCGGGGCCGACCGGATCGAGGGTTGTCTGTTCGGCAATGGCGAACGCACCGGCAATGTGGACCTGGTCAACATCGCGCTCAATCTCTATACGCAGGGTGTGCATCCGGGACTGGACTTCTCCGACATCGACGAGATTCGCCGCACGGTCGAGTACTGCAACCAGCTTCCGGTTCATCCGCGGCACCCCTACGTTGGCGACCTGGTCTATACCTCGTTCTCGGGTTCGCACCAGGATGCCATCAAGAAGGCGCTGGCCATCCGTCGTGCATCCGCATCGGAGGGCGTAGCCTGGGACATTCCTTATCTGCCGATCGATCCGCAGGATCTTGGACGCAGCTTCGAGGCGGTCATTCGCGTCAACAGCCAGTCCGGCAAGGGCGGCATCAGCTATCTGCTGGAGGCGCAATACGGGGTCGAATTGCCGCGGCGCCTGCAGATCGAATTCAGCCAGGTGGTGCAGCAGGTCATGGACGCCAGCGGCAAGGAGTTGACCGCGCAGGATATCTGGCAGGTTTTCGAGCGCGAATATGCGCTTGGCTTGCCGGGTGTTTACAGCCACGAAAGCCGCGAGAACGCTGGCGCCAAGGCGCATGAGCGCATCGAACTCGACGCCACGGTCTCGCTCGGTGGCAAAGCGCTGGCGGTCAGGGGTCGCGGCAACGGACCGGTCGAAGCCTTTGTCAATGGCATCAGCCAGGCTACGGGGCATGGCGTGCGGGTGCTCGACTACCACGAACATTCGCTGGGTTCGGGTGCCGACGCGCGGGCCATTGCCTATCTCGAGTTGCGCATCGACGAGCGACGGACCTTGTTTGGTGTGGGTGTGGACGCCAGCATCGTGGTTGCGTCGTTCAAGGCCGTCGTCAGCGCTTTGACCCGTGCCAGAATCGACGGTGCAGGCGCCGCAACCTCTGCGCCGCGCGGCCAGAGCGGCGTTGCCGAGCCGGCCATCAGCCCCTGATAACTGCAGCGCATCGACATTGACATCCTGAGGAGCTTTCCATGACCGACAAACTCATCATCTTCGACACCACCTTGCGTGACGGCGAGCAATCGCCCGGCGCATCCATGACACGCGAGGAGAAGGTGCGCATCGCGCGCCAGCTCGAGCGGCTCAAGGTCGACGTCATCGAGGCCGGCTTCGCCGCCAGTTCCAATGGTGACTTCGAGGCAGTGCAGGCCATTGCTGCCGCAGTGAAGGATTCGATCATCTGTTCGCTGTCGCGCGCCAACGACCGTGACATTTCGCGTTCGGCCGAGGCGCTCAAAGGCGCCAGCCGTGCGCGTATCCATACCTTCATTGCAACTTCGCCGCTGCACATGGAGAAGAAGCTGCGCATGTCACCCGATCAGGTTTTCGAGCAGGCCAGACTGTCGGTGCGTTTCGCCCGCAATCTGGTCGAGGATGTGGAGTTCAGCCCGGAGGACGGCTACCGCAGCGATGTGGATTTCCTGTGCCGGGTGATCGAGGCCACCATCGCCGAAGGTGCCACCACGATCAACGTGCCCGATACCGTGGGCTACGCGATTCCCGAGCTGTACGGCACCTTCATCAAGACCTTGCGTGAACGCATCCCGAACAGCGACAAGGCAATCTGGTCGGTGCATTGCCACAACGACCTGGGCATGGCCGTGGCCAACTCGCTGGCCGGCGTCAAGATTGGTGGCGCGCGCCAGGTCGAATGCACCATCAACGGGCTGGGTGAGCGTGCCGGCAATTGCTCGCTGGAAGAAATCGTCATGGCGGTGAAAACCCGCAAGGACTATTTCGGTCTCGAAATGGGCATCGACACCCAGCATATTCTGGCGGCCAGCCGCATGGTCAGTCAGACCACCGGTTTCGTCGTGCAACCCAACAAGGCGGTGGTCGGGGCCAATGCCTTTGCGCATGCATCGGGAATTCATCAGGATGGTGTGCTCAAGGCACGCGATACCTACGAGATCATGCGGGCCGAAGATGTGGGCTGGACGGCCAACAAGATCGTACTGGGCAAGCTCAGCGGCCGCAATGCGTTCAAGCAACGCCTGACCGAACTCGGCGTGGGCCTCGAGAGCGAGGCCGATATCAATACTGCATTTGCCCGCTTCAAGGAACTGGCCGACCGCAAGAGCGAGATATTCGACGAGGACATCCTGGCCTTGGTCAGCGATGAGAGCGTGACACACGACAACGAGCAATACGGCTTCGTGTCCTTGTCGCAACAGAGTGAAACCGGTGAGCGGCCGAACGCCTCCATCGTTTTCACGGTGGCCGGCAAGGAGTACGCGGGGCAATCGGACGGCAACGGTCCGGTCGACGCGTCGCTCAAGGCGATTGAGTCGCACGTGCACAGCGGCGCCGAAATGGTGTTGTATTCGGTCAATGCCATCAGCGGTTCCACGGAAAGCCAGGGCGAAGTGACGGTGCGCCTGCAAAGCGGTGGCCGGGTGGTCAATGGCACGGGTGCAGACCCGGATATCGTCGTTGCGTCGGCCAAGGCTTATCTGAGTGCGCTCAACAAGTTGCATAGCAAAGCTGAAAAAGTACCTGCACAGGGCTGGATTACGCCCTGATTTGTAAGTTTGCTTTAAATAAGTACCGCAAGTAGTTGATCCTGCGGTACTTTCTTCATTACACTCAATAACCGGGCGAGCCATGTCAACTGCCGTGACCTGGTTTGCGTTGTGTTATCGAGGAAACTATATGAATCAACTTGCGCGCCTGGCGGTGCTTTTCTCGGTTTTCATGGCCCTTTTGGTGCCGGCTTCTTATGCCGCAACCAGCAAGACCAGCAAATCGCCTGTCACCAAGGTCGCCAAGAAGACCGCCGTGAACCAACGGGTGAAAAGCAAACGGCCGGTAGGGATTGGTTCGCGCAAGAAGGTGGTTTATGCGCCCAGCGTAGCGCCGAAGCAGTCCTACGGCGAAATTGCCGGGCTGCACCAGAAAAGCGATGCGCTCGACCTCAAGTCCAGTGTGGCCTATGTCATCGATCAGGATACCCGCGAGGTCTTGCTGCGCAAGAACGATCTGGCGGTGTTGCCAATTGCATCGCTGACCAAGCTGATGACCGGTCTGATCATCAACGAGGCGAACCTGCCGATGGACGAGATGATCACCATCACGCAGGACGATGTCGATACCGAAAAGGGCAGCAGTTCCCGCTTGCGCGTCGGAACGGTGCTCAGCCGGGGTGAGTTGATGCATCTGGCGCTGATGTCGAGCGAAAACCGCGCAGCGCACGCGCTGGGTCGCAGTTTCCCGGGTGGGCTCGACGTATTCGTGGCGCGCATGAATGGCAAGGCGCGAGAGTTGCAGATGAACGACACGCGGTATGTCGAGCCCACCGGCTTGTCGAGCAAGAACCAGTCGAGTGCACAGGATCTGGCCAAGCTGGTCAATGTGGCGCATTCCGAAGCCACCTTGCGCGAACTGTCGACTTCGCCCAACTATGAGGTGTCCGTGGGTGACCGTACGCTGCAATACCGCAACACCAATCGGCTGGTCAACAACCCGCACTGGAATATCGGATTGCAGAAAACCGGCTACATATCCGAGGCAGGTCGTTGCCTGGTGATGCAGACCAAGGTGGCTGGTCGCAACCTGATCATGGTGTTCCTCGACTCTGCCGGCAAGCTGAGCCGGCTCGGCGATGCCGAGCGTGTGCGCAACTGGGTCGAGACGCTGGCCGTCGCGCCAAAACTGCGCTGAAGCCTCGTGGTGCGCGCAGCCGCAGGCTGATCTGCACCTGCATACGCCGCCAGCGTTGCCGCCTAGGCGTTGTAACTGGTGCCAGCGCCGAATCCCAGCGTCTGCGAAATTTCCTGTGCCGTGGCCTGCAGCGGAGCCAGCCATGACTCCTCGAGCCGGCTTGCAGGCGCAGAGATCGACAAACCCGCCACCAGCTTGCCCTGGTCATCGTAGATGCCTGCGGCCATGCAGCGCACGCCCAGTTCCAGTTCTTCGTTGTCCTGCGCATAACGATACTGGCGCACCTTGGCCAGTTCGCGTTCGAGCGACGGCAATTGCGTGATGCTGTTGCGGGTCTGGCCATGCAGGCCGGTGCGACTGGCATAGGCGCGCATGCGCTGCAGATCGTCGGCAGCCAGAAACAGCTTGCCCACCGACGTGAGGTGCAACGGTGCGCGCCCGCCAATGGCCCGAACCACCTGCATGCCGGAGCGTTCGCTGAACGCCCGTTCCACATAGACGATTTCATCGCCCTGGCGCACGCTCAGGTTGACCGGCTGCTGGATGCGCTTGTGCAGTTCGCGCATCGGACCCAATGCCGCATCGCGCACGCTCAGCCGGTCCTTGACCAGGTTGCCCAGCTCGAGCATCCGCATGCCCAGGCGGTAGCTGCCCGGCTGCGCCCGCTCGACATAGCGACCGATGGCCAGATCGTTGAGGATGCGATGTGCGGTCGAGGGGTGCAGGCCGGTTTTCTCGCTGATGTCCTTGAGCGAGATCGCGTCTTCCCGCGACGCCAGCACATCCATCAGTGCAAACATGCGCTCGATGACCTGGACCGCAGGTCTCAGGGGAAGGTCGTGTTCGCCTTTTTTCATGACGGGCTGCTTGCCCCGATGCCGACGGGCTTGGTGTCGTCGGGAGCCTGCCAGGCGCCGTTGACCCGGATTTGAAGTGGCTGGAAGCGGGCCTTGTAGTTCATCTTGTTGCTGCTGGCGATCCAGTAGCCCAGGTACAGGTGAGGCAGTTTCATGTTGCGGGCCTGTTCAATCTGCCACAACACGCCGTAGGTGCCGTAACTGGCGCTAGCATCGGGTTCGTAAAAGGTGTAGACCGCAGAGATGCCGTCTTCGAGCACGTCGAGGATGGACACCATGCGCAAGATGCCCGGCTCACCATCGATGCCCGGTTCGCGGAATTCGACCAGCCGCGAATTGACGCGGCTTTGCAGCAGGAACTGGGTGTATTGCTCGACGCTGTCGTGGTCCATTCCGCCGCCAGCATGGCGCCCATTCTGGTAGCGCAGGTACAGGCGGTAGTGTTCGGGCGAAAAACCCAGCTTGATCACACGTGCCTGCAGCCCGGCATGCTGGCGCCAGGCCCGGCGCTGGCTGCGATCGGCCACAAACGACCCCACCAGCACGCGCAGCGGCGTGCAGGCGTGACAACCATCGCAATAAGGCCGGTAGGTGAAAAGGCCACTGCGCCGAAATCCCTGGCTGACCAGTTCGGAATATGTTGTGTTGTTGATCAGGTGGCTCGGCGTGGCTACCTGTGAGCGCGCCTGTTTCCCCGCCAGATAACTGCACGGGTAGGGTGCCGTAGCGTAAAACTGCAGCGTCTGAAGCGGAAGATCCTTGAGGTGCGTCACTGGTGTGTATCCCGTTCAGCCAGGAGTTCTTGCCAGTATAGAGGCTCGAAAATCCAGCGGGGCGCCGGTAGCCTGGCGACCTGCGCGCAATGCTGGACAAACTGCGCACGCGGCATTTCCGCTGCACCCAGCGAGGCCAGGTGCGCGGTGTTCTGCTGGCAGTCGATGCTGCGGATGGCATGGACCCGGCAAAACGCCACCAGGGCCGCCAGTGCGATCTTGGACGCATCGCGTTGCAGCGCGAACATCGACTCTCCATACACCGCCTGGCCGATCGCCACGCAATACAGCCCCCCGACCAGGCTACCATCGATCCAGGTTTCGACACTGTGTGCGTGGCCGGCCTGGTGCAATGCTGTGTAGGCGTGCTGCATCTGCGGCAGGATCCAGGTGCCACTGCCGGGCGAGCCCTTGCGCGGGTTGTTGGCGCAATGGCCGATCACGGTCTCGAAGGCCGAGTCGATGCGGATCTCGCACCGTGGTTCGCGCCTGAAGCGGCGCAGCGTCTTGCGCAGCGACGGGTGCAGCCGGAAATCGGCCACCTGCAATACCATGCGCGGGTCGGTGCTCCACCACAGGATGGGTTGGCCCTCGCTGAACCACGGAAAGATGCCTTGGCGGTATGCCGCCAACAGCGTCGGCACGTCGAGTTGCCCGCCGGCGGCGAGCAGGCCCGGCATGCCGGATGCCGCATCCATCGCCCGCTCAACCGGCGGGAATGTGGCGCCGGGCTCGAGCCAGGGAATGGTGGGTTGTTGTGACCGGCGCATGGCTGGAACTTTAGCCCATCCAACTTTTGATCGGCCGGGGAGACCCAAGCCGGGAATCAGCGGATTAAGCAGCTAGAATACGGGCTCGTCGGGGCGTAGCGCAGCCTGGTAGCGCATCTGGTTTGGGACCAGAGGGTCGAAGGTTCGAATCCTTTCGCCCCGACCATTTCACAAGGGTTAGCCGGTTAGCGCCTGCTAACCTTTTTTTGTTGATTTGCGCGACTTTTTCTACCAGTTCAGCCATTCGACACCCGAAGCGTCTTAGCGCGGGCCCGGGTCTCGATACCTACTTTGGCGTCGCCCAGCAACTTGGACACGGCCGCCGCGGCATCCCGTTGTCTTGCCCCGACCCAGGAATCCTGCCCGCGGAGAAGTAGATATTCCGGCATGCTTACATCCGGCGCCGTTAGGATTGCACAACGACGCGTCCGGCAAGGTCACCCAAGGGAACCCGGCTCTTTCCGCGGTCGATAGTGCTCCGGCCAGGCCATTTTCACGACATCACGATGCCGGGCATAGGCATAGCAGCTGTCCAGCGACAAGGGCTCTCCATTGGCACCAACAGCGCGTCTGCGCTCCGGGTGCAGGCCACGGACGCCCTGTATGGCGGTGGTGGCCATGGGAATCAGCATTTCCATCAGGTGCGTGCACCCAGCGGTCCCGCGCAACCGCTCCTTCACCTTCTGCGCCCAGCCCGATGCGATGCGTTCGCCGACGAGCACCGACAGTGTGGATTCTGTCTCCTTGCAAATGCCAAAGGGGGTCACGTCGGACGCCGCTGCCATTTGGCATACGACGTACTGATCGTCTACCGTCATGCGGATCGTCAGATCGTGCAAAGCGCTGCCGGCGGGCCATGGCTGCGGCGCCGCCGTGCGCTGGAACGGAAAAGGCTTGCGGTCGATCAAGCGGGCTTCTATATCGAAGAGGCCGTCCTCTCGGGCATAGGCCTTCATGTCGATCACGCGATGGTGGACTTCACGTCGTTGGACAGGGGGGTTCAAAGGCATGTTGTTGCTTTCGATATGGCTTGCAATCAGCGAGGAGCCTTGATACGACGCTCACTACTCAAACCCGCCGGTCAGCGCCCAGTGAAAACCGGCGCGCGCTTCTCGGTGAAGGCGCTTTGCGCCTCCTTGGCATCTTCGGTCTTTCCAATCTGTGCGGTCATATCCTGCTCGTATCGATAGCCATCGCGCAGACTCATGTCCTCGATCACGTTCAGCGTGTGCTTGCCCATACGTGTGGACACGGGACTTTTCGATGCGATGGTCCGGGCGATCTCGAGCGCTGCGGGCATCAGTTCCTCTGGCGGGACACACGCTTCCACGACGCCCAGACGGTAGAGCTCCGGCGCGGTAACGCGCATGCCGGTGAGCGCCATGCGTCGCAGGCGTGAATGGCTGAAAAGGCGCATGGCATGACGGCTCCCCCCCAACAAACCGACATCGACCTCGGGAAGCCCAACCGTCGCCTTGTCCGACGCGACCAGGATATCGCTGGACGCAACCATGGCCAGCCCGGAGCCGAGGGCTGCACCGTTGATGGCCACGATCACCGGCTTTGCGCACTCCCGAATCGCGTGGAAGCACTCGCGTGTGCGGCGTGAGTGCGCGGGCAAATCCCCTGGTCCCTTGATAACAGAAGCTCTTCCCTTCAGGTCGGCGCCAGCGCAGAACACCTTGCCCGCTCCGGTCAAAATGACCGCGCGCACCTCGTCCATCTCTGAAATGCGATCGAGCGCCAGTGTCAACTCATCGTTGAGAGTCCGCGTCAATGCGTTGACGGGCGGCGCATTCATCGTC
>Ga0209476_10001136_pt1 | contig 18120 bp, 15 predicted proteins | sample KloWWTrecipitate_FD_187179 | JGI IMG/M metagenome (GOLD analysis project Ga0209476, IMG submission 187179) | Active sludge microbial communities from Klosterneuburg, Austria, studying microevolution and ecology of nitrifiers - Klosterneuburg... | ecosystem: Engineered > WWTP > Aerobic digester... | reverse complement strand
CTTTCGGTACACCAGCGAGACCGGCACTTTCACGCCATCGCGCGCGGTGACCCACACGCGTTCGGTGACGTAGTTCGCCGGGTCGTAGCCCGGTACCGGCTGGCGCTTGAGTTCGCGGCGCTCGCCAGTCTTCACGTTCAATTCGTAAGTGGTCGCCGGCATCGCCAGCGAGGTGTAGCCGTAGCGCAGCCAGTCGGTAGCGGGCTCGGCATTGACGTCGAGGCCCATCGAATACGCGGTCTCGTCGGCCTTGACGTAGTCGGAGGCACCGCCGTCACGCAGGATGCGCACCCGTTCCAGCCCGCCGGAACGCTCGGCGATGGCGGCGAAACCGTCGAACAGCTCGATGTCCTCGATGAACACCTGCGGATCGTGCGCGATCCAGTCCTGCCAGTCCTTGCGGGAAGTGCTGCCATCGGCGGCGGTGACGATCTTGAAGTTGGTCGCCTTGCCTGCGTTGGTGCGGATCACCCAGCGACCGTCGAAATGGTCGGCGTCGTACTCGACATCGCGTGCGCGCGGCGCGAGCACGGCGAAGGTTTCCGGATTCGAGGCTGGCGCATAGCGCAGTTCGTCGGACACCGTGCTGCTCATGCCGATGGTGATGAAGGCATCGTCGCGGGTGCGACCGACGCCCATGTAGAAGGTGTCGTCCTTTTCTTCGTAGACCAGCACGTCGTCCTTCGCGTCGGTACCGACCACGTGCCTCTTCACCTTCGTGCCGAGCAGGGTTTCCGGATCGTTCTCGATGTAGAAGAAGGTCCGGTTGTCGTCCGCCCACACGCCGTAGCCGGCAGTGCCGGGGATGCTGTCGGCCAGGGTTTCGCCGGTGTCGAGGTTCCTGATGCGCAAGGTGTACTGGCGGCGGCCATTGGTGTCGTCGCCATAGACCAGCCAGCGCCCGTCCTGGCTGACCGTGCGCCCGCCGATCGCGTAGTAGTCCTTGCCGGCAGCCAGCGCGTTGACGTCGAGCAGGACGCTCTCGTCCCGGAAGTCGCCTGTCTCGTTGGCGGCGAGGATGGATGTCGCGTCGATGCCGTCGGCAACCTTGCGCCGTGCATGGATCGGATAATCCTTGCCCGCCTCGAAACGGCTGTAGTACCACCAGCCGCGATCGCGATACGGCACCGAAGCGTCGTCCTGCTTGATGCGCGCCACGATCTCGTCGTACAGCGTGTCCTGCACCGGCTTCAGCGGTGCCAGCAACGCATCGGCGTAGGCGTTCTCGGCCTTGAGGTAGCCGAGCATGTCGGCGTTCTCGCGCTTGTCGTCGCGCAGCCAGTAGTACTCGTCATGGCGTTGCGCGCCGTGCGGGGCGGTCACCGTGTGCGGCTTCTTGGCGGCATCGGGCGGAACGGGAAGATCGGAAGCGTTTGCGGTCATGGCGAAGGCGAGTGTGATCAGGAATGCGTGCGGTTTCATGGAGGGGCTCCGTTCTTGCTCCCTCCCCTGCATTTGCAGGGGAGGGCTGGGGAGGGGTGCTCTTCTCGTCGATGCCAGCAAGAGCACCCCCTCCCGGCCTGTCCGGCCCTCAGGCACAGCCTTCGGGCGTTCATCAGCGCGCGAACCTGCGGTTCGCAAGCGCGCTTCTTCACCCCCTGCATTCGCAGGAGGAAGAGACAAGCGGTTACTTCGTCAATTGCTGCCACAGGAAGGTGTAGGACAGCGCGTTCATGTGCGCCGATTGCGCATTGTTGGCCGCACCACCGTGGCCGCCTTCGATGTTCTCGTAGTAGCGCACGTCCTTGCCGGCCGCTTCCATCTTCGCCATCAGCTTGCGCGCATGCGCCGGGTGCACGCGGTCGTCCTTGGTCGAGGTGGTGAACAAGGTTGCCGGGTACGACTTCTTCGCATCGAACAGGTGATACGGCGAGAAGGTCCGGATGTAGTCCCAGTCGCTGGTATCGGGATCGCCGTACTCGGCCATCCACGAAGCACCGGCCAGCAGGTGGCTGTAGCGCTTCATGTCGAGCAGCGGCACCTGCACCACGATCGCGCCGAACTTGTCCGGATATTGGGTGAGCATGTTGCCCATCAGCAGGCCGCCGTTGCTGCCGCCCATGCTGCCGAGGTGCGCAGGCGAGGTGATCTTGCGCGCGACCAGATCGTCGGCGATCGCCGCGAAGTCCTCGTAGGCCTTGTGGCGGTTGGCCTTGAGCGCGGCCTGGTGCCAGCGCGGGCCGTATTCGCCGCCGCCGCGGATATTGGCCAGCGCGTACACGCCGCCCTTCTCCAGCCAGGCCTTGCCGATGCTGCCGGAGTACGACGGCGTCAACGACACCTCGAAGCCGCCATAGCCGTACAGCAGGGTCGGCGTCTTGCCGTCGAACTTCAGGTCCTTCGGGCGCACCAGGAAGTACGGCACCTTGGTGCCATCCTTCGATGTGGCGAAGTGCTGTTCGATCACGTCCTTGCTGCCGTCGAAGAACACCGGGTTGGACTTCAGCACTTCCGGCCTGCTCCCGATCTCCGCGATCGACAGCGTGGTCGGGCTGAGGAAGTCGGTGGCGGTCAGCCACACCGCGTTGCTGTCGTCGGCATCGATCGCGCCGACGCCGATGGTGCCGATGGTCGGCGCGCCGACGAAATTGTTCTTCGCCCATTCCAGCTTGCCCGGCGTGAGCACGAACAGGCGGTTCTTCACGTCCTCCATCACGTTGAGGACGAGGTGATCCTTCGTCCACGTGTAACCGGCCAGCGAGGACTTGTCGGTCGGTTCGAACAGCGCGGTGAAGTCGCGCTTGCCGGCCATGAAGTCGTTGAAATTGGTCGCGATCAGCGATCCCGGCTTCCAGGTCTTGCCGCCGGCCGCATACGGCTCGCGCAGTTCCAGCACCAGCCAGTCCTTGTGCACGCCCTTCTGCGCGGAATTCGGTGCATCGATCTTCGCCAACTTGCCGTCATTGCCGCGCAGGTACAGCTCATCGTTGTAGAAAGCCAGCGTGCGGCTGACGAAATCGCGCTGGTAGCCCGGGGTGTGGTCGCGCTGGGCGGCGATGTACATGTCGCCCGGCTTGCCTTCGTACACCGGCTTTGCGCTGGCCATCGGCGTGCCGCGCTTCCATTCCTTGACGATGTTCGGGTAGCCGGAACTGGTCATCGATCCGGGACCGAAATCGGTGTAGACGTAGACGGTATCGCGGTCGATCCACGCCAGGCCACCCTTGGCCTCGGGGCGGAAGAAGCCATCCTGCACGAACGTCTTGGTGGTCAGGTCGAACTCGCGGGTCACGTCGGCATCGGAACCGCCGGGCGACAGTGCGATCAGGCAGCGCGTGTAGTCCGGGCGCAGGCAGTCGGCACCGTGCCAGACCCACTTCGCGCCCTCGGCCTTGTTCAGCGCGTCGAGGTCGAGCACGGTCTCCCACTGCGGCTGCGGCTTGCGGTATTCGGCCAGCGTGGTGCGTCGCCACAGCCCGCGCTCGTGCTGCTTGTCCTTCCAGAAGTTGTAGTAGTAGTCGCCGATTTTCTCGACGCCGGGGATCTTGGCGTCAGAATCGAGGATGGCGAGGATGGCAGCTTCGAGCTGCTTGAACGCCGGCGTGCCGGCGATTTCGGCCTCGGCCTTGGCATTGCGCGCCTTCACCCACTCCAGCGATTTCTCGCCGCCGACATCTTCCAGCCAGGCATGGGGATCGTCGCCGGAGGTGGTTTGCGCGGACGCGCCGCCGGCGATGACGAGACCGGCCGCCACACCGACGATGTGGCAGGCATGGGAGAACTGGGACATGGGGCGCTCCGGGCGTTACGGTGAGCCCGGCACGCTAGCACAGCGACCCGCTCAGGCCGATGTGCCGGAACGCACCCATGCGACCGCACGCGCGCCACGCCGCGGCTGCGCGCGCCGACGCGCCTGCGCCCGGTGCCGGCGCGGCAGGCGCAGCGCGGTCGCAGCCGGCAGCGGGAACCCGCGCAGACTCCACCAGGCCGCCAACGGCATCCCGACCAGCCACAGCGGCAGCCAGCCGAACCACGCGTTGCTGCCGCGCGCGGCGGGGATCAGCAACACGGCCAGGGTGCCGAGGATCACGGCGTGGCGGAGGATGGCATCGAGGTCTTGGCGGGTCATGGCGGCGGCTCCTTCGGGGTTGCCCGCAGGGTGCGACGCCGCCATCTCACCGGCTGCGACGCTCAATACCCCGCCGCGTCCAGCGCTTTCTCCGCCTGCACCCGCCCGATCTCGATCAACTCCGCGGCACGCCAGAACTCGTAGAACTCGCAGGCATCGCGCGGGATGTTGATCAGCAATTCCGGCGGCTCCAGCGCCAGCTGCACGCGGGCGATGCGCTCCTGCATGGTCTCCAGCGAGCGCGTCATCACTTCCATCAAGCCGTAGCGATGCGCCTCGACCGCATCGGCTTCACCGAAACGCTGCTTGATCCAGCGTTCGATCGGTCCTGATCCCGCGTCTTCGCGCACCGCTTCGACCACCCGGACAGGCGCATCCGCGCGAACCGGTGGCTGCCCGTGGATGTCCACCGCGATGACCCGATGCGGCCCGGCCATGCGCGTCGCGGTGATCGGCAACGGGGCCAGCAGGCCGCCATCGACCAGCTGCATGCCGCCGATCGACAGCGGGGTGAAGATCCCCGGGATCGCGAACGAGGCGCGCAGCGCATCCCACAGGTCGCCATGGCGCAGCCAGACTTCGCGCTGGCGCAGCAGGTCCACCGCGACCGCGGTGAAGTCGATCGGCAGGTCTTCGATGCGCGGCTCGCCGATCACCTCGCGCAACGTGCGCAGCAAGCGGTTGCCGGTGAACATCGCCGGACGCCCGAGGCCGGGATCGAGCAGCCGCAGCATCGCATTGCGCTTGGTGGCGAGCATCCAGTCGCGCAATTCAGCCAGCTTGCCGGCGGCGAAGGCACCGCCGACCAGCGCGCCGCAGGAGGTGCCGGCCACCGCCTCGATGTACAGCCCGCGTGCCTGCAGCACCTCGATGACCCCGATCTGCGCCAGCCCGCGCGCACCGCCGCCGCCCAATGCCAGCACGATGGACGCGCCATCATCACTGTGCGAAGTCGTGCTGCCCGCCATCGTCAGTCGTAGTTGCCGATCGCCAATTGCAGCATCGCCCGCATCTGCTCGCGCAGCATCTTCGGCTCGACGATCTCGGCATCGCCGCCGTAATGCAGCACGTCCATCAGCAGTTCGCGCGGCACCGAATACGGCACCTTCAGTTCGTAGCGGCCATCGGCCAGGAAGCGACCCTGCTGCTGCGAATGCCAATGCTCGTCGGCCACCCAGCGCGCAGCCTTGGCGCTGAACAGGATGGTCGCCCAGCCCTTCGGTGCGCCGGAAAAAATCCCGTAGCTGCCGGCGAGGTGCGCATTGAGGTCGTCGTCGGCCACGTCGCGGGCGACGCCCTCGGCAAAGCGCGCAGCGGTGATGCGGTCGATGGAGAAACTGCGCAGGCCTTGCTTGTCCTCGTCCCAGGCGTCCAGGTACCAGTTGTCGCGGTAGTGGGTCAGGCGTTGCGGGCTGACCGTGCGGCGGGTCTTGTCGTCGGTCGAACGCGCGCGGTAATCGAAGGCCAGTTTGCGCCGCTCCAGCACGCTCGATGCAACGATACGGAAGGCATGCTCGTCCATGCGCCGGCCTCGATGCGGGATCACCCGCACCCGTTCCAGCGGCCAGTGCTTGCCGCCGGAATGCGCATCCAGCAGTTTTTCCACCCGCGACTGCAACGGTGCCAGCGCCGACGACAGCATCCCGCCACTGCTGCGCGCCAGCAATTGCTGCGCCGCCAGCAGGGCGTGCAACTCCTCGGAATTCAGCCACAGGCCCGGCAATTCGAAGCGTTCTGCTTCATTGCGATCGTAGTTGAAGCCGGCCTCGCCATCGCCGAGCAGTGGCGCCATCAGGCCGTCGCGCAGGAAGGCCAGGTCGCGATAGACGGTGGCGCGCGAACAGCCAAGCTCGTCCTGCAGGCGGGCCACGGTGACCGGGCGGCGCGCCGCCTGCAGCAGCCGATGCATGGCGATGATGCGTTCGTAGCGATCCATGCGCCGATTATGCGGCAGCGCGGGCGGCACGGCACAATGCGGGGATGACCGAGCCCACCCTCAACCTGAGCCCTTCACCAGGTGACGAGGTCAAGTCCACCACCTGCTACATGTGCGCCTGCCGCTGCGGCATCAAGGTATGGCTCAAGGACGGGCAGATCCGCTACATCCAGGGCAACCGCGAGCACCCTGTCAACCAGGGCGTGCTGTGCGCGAAGGGCGCGTCCGGGATCATGCAGCATTACTCGCCGGCGCGGCTGCGCAAGCCGCTGCTGCGCATCGGCGAACGCGGCGCGGGCGAATTCCGCGAGATCGAATGGGACGAGGCGCTGGAGATCGCCGCATCCTGGCTCAGGCCGATCCGCGAGCGCAATCCGGACGAACTCGCCTTCTTCACCGGCCGCGACCAGAGCCAGGCATTGACCGGCTGGTGGGCGCAGCAGTTCGGCACCGTGAACTACGCGGCGCATGGCGGCTTCTGCTCGGTGAACATGGCCGCCGGCGGTCTGTATTCGGTCGGCGGCAGCTTCTGGGAATTCGGCGAACCCGACTGGGAGCACACGCAGCTGCTGATGCTGTGGGGCGTGGCCGAAGACCACGATTCCAATCCGATCAAGCTCGGCCTCGGCAAGCTGAAGGCGCGCGGGGCGAAGATCATCGCGGTCAATCCGGTGCGCAGCGGCTATGGCGCGATCGCCGACGAATGGATCGGCATCCGCCCCGGCACCGACGGCCTGTTCGCGTTCGCGCTGATCCACGAATTGCTGCGCATGGATCGCATCGACCTCGAGTACATGGTGCGCTACGCGAATGCGCACTGGCTGGTGATCGACGATCCCGGCGGCGCGGAGGATGGGCTGTTCGCGCGCGATGCGGATGGCCATGCGCTGTGCTGGGCGAACCACCCTCACCCTAACCCTCTCCCGCCAGCGGGAGAGGGAACACAAGCATCACGCCCGCCACTTCCACTGACGGAGCAAGCTGCTTCTCCCCCTCTCCCGCTGGCGGGAGAGGGCCGGGGTGAGGGTGGTTTGATGCGCGCCGACGCCATCGACATTTCCCCCGTCATCGTTGGCGAATACACCTTGCCCGACGGCCGCACGGCGCGCCCGGTGTTCCAGTTGATCGTCGATCGCTACCTCGATCCGCAGTATTCGCCGGACGCGGTCAGCGCACGCTGCGGCATCCCCGCATCGACCATTCGCCGCATCGCCCGCGAGCTGGCCGCGGCCGCGTTCGACAGCAAGCTGGAACTGCCGATCGCCTGGACCGACAGCTGGGGGCGTGAACATGCGTCGATGCCAGGCCGGCCGGTGGCGATGCATGCGATGCGCGGGATCAGCGCGCACAGCAACGGCTTCCACACCTGCCGCGCGCTGCACCTGCTGCAACTGCTGCTGGGCGCGATCGATGCCCCCGGTTCGTTCCGCTACCAGCCACCATTCCCGAAGCCGATCCCGCCGGCGAATCGTCCCGGCAGGACACGCAAGGCCGATGGCGTGCTGGATGCCGCGCCGCTCGGTTTCGTGCACGGGCCGGAGGATCTTGTCGTCGATGCGCACGGCCAGCCACGCCGCATCGATCATGCGTATTCGTGGGCGTATCCGCTGTCCGCGCACGGCATGATGCATACGGTCATCCGCAATGCGCATGCCGGCGATCCGTACAGGATCGACACCCTGCTGATGTTCATGGCCAACATGAGCTGGAACTCGGCGATGAACACCGGCGAGACCATGCGCTGGCTGACCGACAAGGACGAAACCGGCGAGTACCGCATCCCGCGCATCATCTATTCCGATGCCTACGCGTCGGAGATGGTGGCGTATGCCGACCTGGTGTTGCCGGATACCACGTATCTGGAGCGTTTCGATGCGATTTCGCTGCTCGATCGCCCGATCAGCGATGCCGATGCCGCCAGCGATGCGATCCGCCATCCGATCTTCGACGCCGCGACGCAACGCGACGAAGACGGGCAACCACGCGATGTGCGCGGCTTCCAGTCGGTGCTGATCGAACTCGGGGCGCGATTGGGTTTGCCTGGCCTGGTGAACGAAGACGGCTCGGCGAAATACCGCGACTACGCCGATTACATCGTCCGCCACGAACGCGCGCCCGGCGTGGGCCTGCTCGCCGGCTGGCGTGGTGCGGACGGCGAGACCGAAGGCAAGGGCGCGCCGAATCCCGAACAGTTGCAGCGCTACATCGAACATGGCGGTTTCTGGCATGCGCCGATCCCCGAATCCGCGCGCTACTTCAAGATGGCCAACCGCGACTACCTGCAATGGGCGCAGCGTTTCGGTTTCGTGCCGACGGCGGAGCCCATCGTGCTGCAGTTGTATTCGGAAACCCTGCAGAAATTCCGCCTCGCCGCACAAGGCCACGGCGCGCTGCAGCCTCCAGCCGAACATCGCCAGCGCGTGGCGACCTATTTCGATCCGCTGCCGATCTGGTACGAACCGTTCGAGCACGCACAGGTCGATGCTCTCCACTCTCCCCTTGCGGGAGAGTCGGCGCGGAGCGCCGGAGAGGGGGACACTCCGGCAAACGGCACACCCTCTCCCCAGCCCTCTCCCATCAAGGGAGAGGGAGGAAGCAGATTCCCCCTTTCCGCCATCACCCAGCGACCGATGTTCATGTACCACGCCTGGGGTAGCCAGAACGCGTGGCTGCGGCAGATCGCGACGCGCAACTGGCTGTATCTGCATCCGGACACCGGCGCGAAGCACGGCATCGCCGACGAGGACTGGATCGAGGTGTCATCGCACCACGGCAGCATCACCGTGCAGGCGAAGTTCGCCGCGAACGTGCAGCCGGACACGGTGTGGACCTGGAACGCGATCGGCAAGCGCAAGCGCGCGTGGCGGCTGGCAAAGGACGCGCCGGAAAGCGAGAAGGGCTTCCTGCTCAATCATCTGATTTCCGACGTGACGCCGCAGGGCGATTACGCCAATGCGGATCCGGTTACCGGGCAGGCGGCGTGGTTCGATCTGCGCGTGTCGATCCGCAAGGCGGATGCACAGGCCGACGAAAGCCAACCGCAATTCAAGCCGCTTGGCTTCAATCAAGCGAACACATCGCCGCTGCGCTATGGCGCCGACCTGCGCAAGGCCGGCACGCGATGACCGCATTGCCGCCACCGTCGAAGAAGAAGCTCGGACTGGTGATCGACCTCGACACCTGCGTCGGTTGCCATGCCTGCGCGACCAGCTGCAAGGAATGGAATGCCGGCGGCATCGCCGGTCCGCTGACCGATGAGCGGCCCTACGGCAAGGATCCGCAGGGCGTGTGGTTCAACCGCGTGCACAGCTACGAGCTGGAAGCAGAGCGCCCTCACCCCAGCCCTCTCCCGCACGCGGGAGAGGGGGCGGCACCGCCGCAACCCGCACAGACGCTGCATTTCCCGCGCTCCTGCCTGCATTGCGAGACCCCGGCCTGCGTCACCGTGTGCCCGACCGGTGCCAGCTACAAGCGCGTTGATGACGGCATCGTGCTGGTCGACGAGGACAAGTGCATCGGCTGCAAGCTGTGCAGCTGGGCCTGCCCGTATGGCGCGCGCGAGTACAGCGAAGTCGAAGGGGTGATGAAGAAATGCACGCTGTGCGTGGATCGCATCTACAACGAACACCTCGATGAAGCCGATCGCCAGCCCGCCTGCGTGCAGGCCTGCCCGACCAAGGCACGCCATTTCGGCGACCTCGGCGATCCGGATTCGGCGGTTTCGAAACTCGTCGCCGACAGAAATGGCGTGGCGCTGATGCCGGAACTCGGCTATGCACCGACCAACCGCTACCTGCCGCCACGCCCGCGCCGCAATGGCGACGAAGATCACGCGGATGAAACGGCACCTTCCGACGATGCCGGCAGTCTCGCGACACGCTGGCTCAACCGCATCCTGAAACGCTGAAACATCCACACGACATCCATACAGGGACACGCATCATGGCCAAGGACAATCCGGTTCTCGTCACCACCACCGACGGTTTCGAAGGCCGTCGCATCGTCGACTACAAGGGACTTGTGGGTGGCGACGCCATCCTCGGCGCCAACATGTTCCGCGACATGTTCGCCGGCCTGCGCGACCTGGTCGGTGGTCGCAGCGGCAGCTACGAGAAAGTCCTGCGCGCAGCCAAGACCGAGGCGCTGGAAGACATGCTCGAAGCCGCACGCGAACGCGGTGCTAATGCAGTGGTCGGCGTCGACCTGGACTACGAAACCATCCAGATCCAGGACGGTGGCTCGATGCTGATGGTGTCGGCGTCGGGGACTGCGGTGGTGATCGAGTGATGCAAGGCTTCGATCACGTGATCCGTTGCCATCCATGGCGCGAGATCACTGGCGTCGGATCCCCCGGGGCAGGCGTCCTGCCTGCCCGTCCATGCGATGCACGCGGCGGTGCCGCGCGAGCGTGCATCGCATGAACCCCGCTTTTTCCGTCCTGATCTTCACCACCCTGTCCGGTGCCGGCTTCGGGCTGTGGATCTGGCTGGGCCTGCGCATCGCCATCGGCGGCCCGCCGCAGGCATTCCAGGCGCTCGGCTGGAGCCTGCTGCTGGTGTTCGCCGGCATCGCCGTTGCACTCGGGCTGCTGGCCTCGTTCTGGCATCTCGGCAAGCCGTTGCGGGCGTGGCGCGCATTTTCGCAATGGCGGACCTCGTGGCTGTCGCGCGAGGGCGTGCTGGCAGTGGCGAGTTTCGTGCCGGCGCTGGCGTTGTTGCTGCTGCTGCGCGCCGGGCAGTTCGACATCGCCACGCGCATCGTCGCGGCAACACTGGCGCTGCTGGCCATCGCCACCGTGATCTGCACGGCCATGATCTATGCCTCGCTGAAACCGATTCCGGCCTGGCGGCATCGGCTCGTCGTGCCGGGCTACCTGTCGTTCGCACTGCTCACCGGCGGCCTGCCGATGCTGCTGTCCAGCTGGCCGGGCGCGCACGGCATCGACGGCGCGATGCCGCACGCGCTGACCGCAATCGCCATCGCCCTGTTGGCGCTGAAGCTGATCTACTGGCGCGACATCGACCGCACCGCGCTGCCGCAAACGCGCGGCGATGCCATCGGACTGCCGCAGCGCACACCCTCGGTGTTCGAACGCCCGCACACCGAGGCCAACTACATCACCCGCGAGATGGCCTTCGCGGTCGCGCGCCGGCATGCCCGCACGCTGCGTATCGCGGCCGTGCTGCTGTTCGCGCTGCTGCCGCTGCTGTGTCTGCTGCTGGCGTGGCCGCAGCCCGGTGCAGCCGGGGGCATCGTGGTTGCCAGCACCTGTGCATTGGCCGGTGCCTTCCTCGAACGCTGGCTGTTCTTCGCCCAGGCCAGGCACCTGGTCACGTTGTACTACTGATCTCTCCGGGTAGAATGACGAGCCCCCACTGCCTTGCCTGCCCATGTTGCCGTTGCTGTGGCTGGCCTTTTCCGCGCCGCCATCCGCCATCGCCCTTGCCCCGGTACCCGTGATGGACGCGGTGGTGGTGCAGCGCCTGGCCGATCCGCCGCGCTGCCTGGCGGCCCGTTGCGCCAGCGGCGAATGGCAGATCGGAGCGATGCCGGCGATCCCCGCCGGGCAGTTGCGCATCGACGGTGACGACCTGCCGGGCGCGGGAGGGCGGATGCGCGTTGCGGTGCAGCCGCGAAAGGACTGGATGCGCGCGAAAGGCAGCAATGCCCGCGTCGGCCTGCAGTACGGCATGCAGGCAGTGACATCCGAATACGCCAGCCTGGCCTGGGCGATCGACACCGGCTACCGCTTGCAGGGCTACGCGGACGATGGCATCGCCGGTACCGGCCCGGTGCTGCGCGGCAATCTGGAGTGGAAGCAGGCACTGGGCGAGCGCACCAAGCTGTCGCAGATCACCCGGATCGAAACCGGCCAGCACGGCACCTATCTGCGCAACAGCCTGCTGCTGAAGTTCCAGCTGCAACCGGCGCTGACCCTGGACACCGGGGTGGAAATGCGCCGCGACAGCGAAGTCACCGGCCGCAACCAGACCGACGCAAGACTCAACCTGCGCTACGTGTTCTGAACGAAACCCGGTTTCCTCAGCCGTCGATCAACGCGCGCGCGCCCTGCGCCAGCAACTGTTCCGCGACCGCCAGGCCCAGCGCCTCCGGCGCGTCACCGCGGCCACTCGCCTGCGCCCGCACGCTGCGTCCGTCGCTTGCCGAGCCAACCAGCCCCTGCAGCGACAACTGCTCGCCCTGCAGGCGTGCGTAGGCGGCCACCGGCACATGGCAACTGCCGTGCAGGGCCAGGTTCATGGCCCGCTCCGCGCCGACGCAGGTCCGGGTGTGCGCATCATCCAGCGCGGCGCACAACGCGAGAACCACGGCATCGTCGTCGCGGCATTCGATGGCGATCGCGCCCTGTGCCGGAGCCGGCAACCACTGCGGCGCATCCAGGCGCGAATGGATGCGTGCGTCGAAGCCCAGCCGCTGCAGGCCGGCACAGGCCAGCACGATGGCGTCATAGTCGCCGGCATCGAGCTTCGCCAGGCGCGTGTTGACGTTGCCGCGCAGGTCGAGCAATTCGAGATCGGGGCGCAGCGCGCGCAGCTGTGCCTGCCGACGCAACGACGAGGTGCCGACGCGCGCGCCTTGCGGCAATGCATCGATTCCGTCGAACCGGTTGCTGACGAAGGCATCGGCATGATCGGCGCGGGCCAGGATCGCCGGCAGCGTGAAGCCCGGCTCCAGCTGCATCGGCACGTCCTTCAGCGAATGCACGGCGCAATCGGCCTCGCCACGCTGCATCGCCAGCTCCAGCTCCTTGAGGAACAGGCCCTTGCCGCCGATCGCCGCCAGCGAGCGATCCAGCACTTCGTCGCCACGGGTGCTCATCGGCACCAGTTCGACGGCCAGGCCGGGATGCGCGGCACGCAGGCGCGCGGCCACGTGTTCGGTCTGCCAGAGGGCGAGCGGGCTCTTGCGGGTGGCGATGCGCAGGGTGGTCATGCGCGCATTATCGCCGCTCTGCTCCTCCCCTTGCGTAGCAGGGGAGGCGGGGAGGGGGTGCTCCTGGGCTGGTCGCGACGAAGAGCCCCCCTCCCCAACCCTCCCCTGCTACGCAAGGGAGGGAGCACAGCTCACAGATGCCGCAGCGTCTCCCGCAATTGCGCCACGCAGCGACGGCTGACTTCCAGCGGCTGCGCACCATGCCGCAGCACGGCCAGGGCATGCCCGTCGGCGGCGCGGCGCAGTTCGACGATCTCGTTGCGCGCCACCAGGCAATTACGGTGGATGCGCACGAAACGCTCCGCGAACTCGCTTTCCAGCGATTTCAGCGACTCCTCGATCAGGTCCTCGCCGCGCGCGTGATGGACCACCACGTATTTTTCGTCCGCCTGCAGGTAATGGATGTCCTCGATCGGGATCAGGCGCAGGCTGCCGCGCATGCGTGCGCACAGATGGGTGCGTTTCTGGCCATCGCCTTCCTGCTGCCCCGCGTGCTGGGCACGGCCGGCGGCGAAGGTACGCACGCGCTCGATCGCGGCGGACAGTCGCTCCGGCCGCACCGGCTTGACCAGGTAATCGATTGCCTGCGCCTCGAACGCGGACAAGGCATGCGCATCGTAGGCGGTGCAAAACACCACCGCCGGGCGCGGTTCGAAGCTGGCCAGGTGGCGCGCGGTTTCGAGGCCATCGATGCCAGGCATCGAGATGTCCAGCAGGATCATGTCCGGATGGTGTTCGGCGCAGGCATGCAGCGCGGCATGGCCGTCACCGGCCTCGGCGACCACCTGCACGCCGGGTTCGGCCGCCAGCAGTGCGCGCAGGCGCTCGCGCGCCAGCGGCTCGTCGTCGGCGATGACCACTTTCATCGCATGTCCCGTCCGTCTGTCCCGAGGTAGCCGGTCGTGGACATCGTCGCGCAGGACTCAGCCGGCTGCAAACCGCACCGTCATCCAGTCGCCGAGGTCGCGGATTTCCTCGGCGCAGACCGCATGCTGCATCGGGTAGCGATGCCATTGCACATCGAACCCGCATTGCTTCAGCGCAGCCGCGCTCGATTCGCCGCCGGCATACGGCACCACCGGGTCGAACTGGCCATGCGCCATGAACAGCGGTTGCGACGTCGCCGCGGGGTGCAGCGCCGCCTGTGCCTGTGCGGGGGTCATCGGCAGATAGGTCGACAACGCGATCAGGCCGGCAAGCGGGGTCGCACGCGCGATGCCGGCGGCCAGCGTGATCGCGCCGCCTTGCGAGAAGCCCGCCAGGAGCAGGCGATCCGCTGCAATGCCGCGCTCCGCTTCGCGCGCGATCAAGGCTTCGACCTGCGTCATCGATTCAGCCACGCCTTCGCCGTCGGCGCGATTGGCCAGGTTCATGTCGCTGAAGTCGAACGACTTGATGTCGTACCAGGCGCGCATGCGCGCACCTCCGTTGATGGTCACCGCGCGCACCGGCGCATGCGGGAACACGAAGCGGATCGCCGGCCAGTCCTTGCGCACCAGCTCGGGCACGATCGGCGCGAAGTCGTTGCCGTCGGCACCGAGACCGTGCAGCCACAGCACGCTCCATTGCGGGTTCGGGCCGGTTTCGTGTTCGACGGTCTCGAGCAGTGACGTCATTGCCTCGTGCCTGGATGCGGGGGACGGCGTCCAGTCTATCCCGGCACCCGCGCACACCGCGCATACTCCGCGCATGTCGCAGGCCGCATCGCCCATTGCCCGCATCGCGCGCCTGCTCGGCACATTGCCGGACCTGCTGACCGCGGCCGCCTGCATCGTGGTGTGGATCTCGCCGTTCGCGTTCGGCACCGACGGGGTCAAGACCGTCATGCTGATGCTGCTGATGGAATTCCTGCTGGTGCACGGCACCGGCTTCTTCACCGCCATCGCCTTCGCCGACACCGTGGCGAAGTACAAGCGCCTGCTGCTGATGGCCGGCCTGCTGTGCTTCTACGCGCTGTTCCTGATGGCGATCTGCGCGCTGTTCGATGCCACCTGGCCGGTGTGGATCTTCCTGTGGCTGGTGCTGTCGAAGGTCGCATGGATCTTCCTGTCCAGCCGCGACCGCGCGCAGGAAGCGCGCCAGCAGTTGCAGGCCTGGGCGTTCTCGACTGTGGCCTACCTGGGCAGCGTGTTTGCCGGATTGCTGCTGCCGTTGCCGCAGCTGGGGCTCACCGACGCGGTCATCCCGCAGCTCGGCATGTCCGGCAGCGGCCTGTGGGTCGACCATCCGCATACCGCGGTCGCCTCGCTGGCGATGTACTACCTTGCCAGCGCCTGGTTCAAATGGCTGGCCGGCCGGCCGTTGGCCAGCGCCTGATCGCGCTCATTTCGCCTTCACGCAATTCTCCAGCCAGATCACCTTGCGGAAGTTGTCGTACTTGAGCACCGTCCCGGCCAGGGTCACCTTCTGGCCTTCGCGCAGGGCGAGCACGGTGGTGAGCTGGTCGGGCTTGAACAGGCAGGACACGCCGACCTTGAACTGCGCGTCGTGCGGCAGCGGCTTGAGCACCATTTCGCCGATTTCGGGGATGTCGAAGATCAGGTTGTAGTCCTCGCCGTCCTCCATCAGGGTCTCGATGCGACCGGTCAGTGTGTACTTGCGGCCCTTGTGGCGCGCATTCACCGCGATCGCGTTCTTGTTGGCCTCGCCCGCGATCATCCGCGAGAACATGAACACGTCCTGGTTGCCGGTGGCCTCGCTATTGGTTGCGCCCGCACCCTTCTTCGCAGCCGCCATCCCTTCCTTGCCGCCCTTCACCCTGGCCAGCAGGCCGCACATGTAAGGCTTGATCTGCTCGACCTTGGAGAACACCCCGCGTTCCATCTTCACCGACATGCCGATGCGCGTACCGGAGGCCACATCGCTCACCTCGATGGTGGTCGGGATCGGCCGCTTGCTGCCATCCTGCCGCTGCTCGACCAGCAGGGTACCGCCGTCGGCATCCTCGGCCATCACGTCCATCTTCTCGGCAACCATGATCCCGCGCATCTGCGCCAGCGCATCGCGCGGGGACAGGTTCGGCACCGTCACCGCGCTGCTGTAGGTGGTCATCACGATCGGGTTGCCGGATTTCCTGAAGTTGGCTTCGCATTCGCCGGCCAGGGCCGGGGCGGACAGCGACAGCAGGGCGAGGGCGACGACTGGCTTGAGCATGGCGAGGTCCATTCGTGAGACGGCGGCGGCGGATGGTAATCATCGCGACACCGGATTCACCGCCGCTGATTCGCGCATCGGGACGAGCGCATCGTCGCTGGTGACCGATGCCCTCGTCCGATGGCAGCGCGTTGCAGATCCAGACGCATGTCGGCGGGCCGATCTTGCCGTCCGGCGCGCCGACCGTGCTGATCGGCGGCTGAGTCGCGCAGGAGCAGGACTGGGCCCACCAGGACTCGAACCTGGAACCAAGGGATTATGAGTCCCCTGCTCTGACCATTGAGCTATAGGCCCGCCGCGCGGGCATTGTAGCCGGCGCATCCTCGCCTACGGTCGCACCCACTCCGTCCAACCGGTCTTGCTGTCGGCCGTGACCGAGAATGCGACATCGACGCTGCCTGCACGCTCGAAGCGCAGCCGCATCATCACTTGCTCGCCAGCCACGAACGCGCGACGGGTGTCGATCAACATGAAGTGCAGCGGCACTCCGGGCGGCCTGACTTCGGTGCGCCCTGCCGGCAATGCCAGCGGAAAGGCGTTGACCATGCGCATCTGCCCGCCCTCGCGGGTCACATGGTGCAGCTCGACCGATGCCGCGCAGCTGCAGTCGATGCCCAGCAGGCGATCGGCTTCGCCATCGTTGTCGAGTCCGGCGTAGGCGGCCACCGGCCCGCCGATCTCGGCGACCGCGGGAATGATCATGTGATCGATGGCGATGGCAGGCGGGCGCGCCGCTTGCGGTGCACTGGCGCAGCCGGCAAGCGCCAGCGCCACGACGATTGCCAACTGGATCCGCATGGCGATGCTCCGTCCGGGTGTCGGCGCAGTGTACGCCCGTGCTGCAACGAAAAAGCCCCGCACTGCGGGGCTTTTCCATCAGCACGCCGGCAGCGGCCTCAGTCGATGTCGAGGAAGCTGCGCAGGGTTTCCGAACGCGACGGATGCCGCAGCTTGCGCAGCGCCTTGGCCTCGATCTGGCGGATGCGCTCGCGGGTGACGTCGAACTGCTTGCCGACTTCTTCCAGGGTGTGGTCGGTGTTCATGTCGATGCCGAAGCGCATGCGCAGCACCTTGGCCTCGCGCGGGGTCAGCCCGGCCAGCACGCTGCGCACCGTCTCCATCAGGTTGATGTCGGTGGTGTTGTCCATCGGCGACATCACGTTGGTGTCTTCGATGAAATCGCCCAGGTGCGAATCCTCGTCGTCGCCGATCGGGGTCTCCATGGAGATCGGTTCCTTGGCGATCTTCATCACCTTGCGGATCTTGTCCTCGGGCATGTCCATCTCTTTGGCCAACTCTTCCGGCGTGGCCTCGCGGCCGTACTGCTGCAGCATCTGCCGGGAAATGCGGTTGAGCTTGTTGATGGTCTCGATCATGTGCACCGGGATGCGGATGGTGCGCGCCTGGTCGGCGATCGAGCGGGTGATGGCCTGGCGGATCCACCACGTCGCATAGGTCGAGAACTTGTAGCCGCGGCGATATTCGAACTTGTCGACCGCCTTCATCAGGCCGATGTTGCCTTCCTGGATCAGGTCGAGGAACTGCAGGCCGCGGTTGGTGTACTTCTTGGCGATGGAGATGACCAGGCGCAGGTTGGCCTCGACCATTTCCTTCTTGGCGCGGCGTGCCTTGGCCTCGCCGATCGACATGGCGCGGTTGATTTCCTTGATGTCGGCCACGCTGAGGAACAGCGTGCGCTCAATCGAGACCAGCTTGTGCTGCTCGCCGATCAGCGCGTCCTTGTGCGTGCGCACCGCAGGCGACCATTTCTGGCGCTTGCGCATCAGTTCTTCGGCCCATTCGAGATTGGTCTCGTTGGACGGGAACACCTTGAGGAAGTCCTTCCGCGGCATCTTCGCCTGCTTGATGCAGACGTCCATGATCAGGCGTTCGTGGTGGCGAATGTTGCTGACCACGTCGCGCAGCTTGCGCACCAATGCGTCGATCAGGATGGCCGGCAGCTTGAGCTTGAGGAATTCCTCGGCGATCTGGTCGCGCAGCTTGATGA
>Ga0209476_10001135_pt1 | contig 18130 bp, 11 predicted proteins | sample KloWWTrecipitate_FD_187179 | JGI IMG/M metagenome (GOLD analysis project Ga0209476, IMG submission 187179) | Active sludge microbial communities from Klosterneuburg, Austria, studying microevolution and ecology of nitrifiers - Klosterneuburg... | ecosystem: Engineered > WWTP > Aerobic digester... | reverse complement strand
GTGAATTGCGTTGGATCGGTTGCTGCGACCTGGGACCTGGTGTCCTCCTCGATGTTGTCCGGACTGACCATCACGACCTGGAAAACATCCGGCGGCAGTCCCGCCACCCGAGCCGCAATGGATACCTTTTTCACTACCAATGGAGTCGCCGGCGGATTGTGCGGCTCGGGTGCGGTCGCCCAGATCAATGCAACCGGCAGCAACAACAACCCGTTTGTTCCCGGCAGCAACAGTTGTGGTCAGGACAACTACATGACCCGCATTTCCGGTCAGTTGGTCGTGCCAGCCGCAGGTACCTACAAGTTTGCGGTCGATGGCGATGATGCGGTCGATCTGACCATCGATGGCAACCCCATCGTTGGCTGGTATGGCGGACACGGAAATGATCGCAGTGATGCTGGCCTTCTCTCTCATTCGAGTGATGTCTTCCTGAGTGCCGGTACGCATACGATCACTTTCAGACACCAGGAAGGCACGGGTGGCGACAACTGGGGTCTCTTCATGCAGACACCCGGTTTCGCCACGACCCGCGATGACTATCTGGTCCGGGTGCAATCCTGCCCGGCCAGCAATGCCGCGTTGCGCGAGACGACCTGCAAGGCCTATCCCAACGGCCAGTACAAGCCGACCGGCATCCTGCATGACTATGGCGAAACCTCACGCATGTACTTCGGCCTGATCACCGGCTCGCAGTTCAACAATCTCGAGGGCGGCGTCCTGCGCCGTAACATGGCCAACTTCGGCAGCGAGATCGATCCGGCGACCGGCATCTTCCGCAGCAACGTAAAAGGCATCGTCAATACGATCAATGGCCTGCGCATGATTGGCGGCAACTATGCTGGCGGTACCAGCAACAACCTCACCAGTGACTCCAATTGGAACTGGGGCAACGGCAACGGCCATTGCCCATCGGTCGGCGATCGCGCCATCAACAATGGCGAATGCCGCATGTGGGGCAATCCCTTGGGCGAAATGGTTTACGAGAGTATGCGTTATTTTGCCGGCGCCGCAGCACCGACAGCACGCTTCAGCACCGGTGACCCGTCCGGACAGGGTGCCGCTGAAGAAACCGCCATGAACCTTGCCAAGGAAACCTGGAAGGATCCTTACGCCGCAGCTCCCGGCGGTGGTGGCTTCCTCTCCTGCTCGCGCCCGTTCCAGACCATCATTAGTGATATCAATCCGAGTTACGACGGGGATGTGCCGGGCAGTCCGTTCACCGGAGCGATTACCGCGACCAGCGTCACCCCGGCCTCGATTTCCGGTTTCAGCCTGCAGACCGAAGGCCAGGCCATCTGGAATTCCGAGTTCGGGGCAGGTTCCAAGTCCGTGTTCATCGGCGACGTCAACAACGTCACCGATGGCGCACCAACGGCCAAGACGGCATCGAGCTTCGGCAATATCCGCGGCCTTGCCCCGGAAGAGCCGACCAAGGGCGGCTCGTATTCCACCTCCGCGGTGGCACGTTTTGCGCGCGCCAACGATCTAAGCACCGTGACCGGTCAGCAGAACCTCAGCACCTATGCCATAGCGCTGGCTTCGCCGCTGCCGCGCATCGATTTTCCGATTGGCGGCGGCAAGATCACCTTGCTGCCGTTTGCCAAGACCGCCAGCGGCACGTTTGGCACCGGCACCCGCAAACCGACCAATACCATTGTTGATTTCTATGTGGAGAAAATCGCCAATCTCCCGGGGCAGCCTTCCGATTCCACGGTCAACGGTGGTCGAGCCTACGCGATCTTCCGCATCAATTACGAGGACGTCGAGCAGGGCAACGACCATGACATGGACGCGATCGTGCGCTATTTGATTGTCGCCAATGCGGATGGTACGGTCAGCGTTTCGCTGGGTTCCGAATACGCAGCCGGTAGCGCTGACCAGAACATGGGCTATGTGATGTCGGGTACCACGCAGGATGGCGTGTACCTCGATGTGCGCGACACGGACTCAGGTACCGGCAGTTTCCTGCCCTACGCCTTGAACACGCCGAATCCGGTTTTGCCCGGCGGTTGCGGAGTCACCACACCGCCGGCGGCTTGTGCTTCACAGCTGCCGCTTTCGTCCACCCGCGTCTTCACACCGACAGCGGCGGGTGCGACAGGCGGAGCCACCCTCCTCAATGACCCACTCTGGTACGCCGCCAAATATGGTGCACCCAAGCCGGCCGAGGTCGATGTCGATGGCAATGGCGTGCCGGACAACTACTTCCTGGTTACCAACCCGGCCACCTTGCGCACCCAGCTTGACAAAGCCTTTGCCGACATCATCAACAACTCGCAACCGACCGCGAGCGTGGCGACGAGCACGCCGCGTTACGTTCCCGGTGCCACGTTGGCCTACCAGGCATCGTACAAATCCGAAGACTGGTCCGGAAACATCGAGGCATTCGAGCTGCGTTCCGATGGCACCTACGATTCGGGCGGCACTCCGGTCTGGAGTACAAGTGCCCGCATGCCCGCACCCGGCGTGCGCAAGGTCTTCACCGCCAAGCCGGTTACCGGAGGTTTCGCGGGAACAGCGTTCACGACGGCGGGTCTCGACACTGCCATGCAGACGACGTTGAAAGGCACGCTGCCAAGCGAGTACACCGTCGCCGAGCTGATTGACTATCTGAAGGGTGACCAGAGCAACGAGCAAGGCGTGACCGGTTGCACGGTTGCAACCGATTGCCCGTACCGCAAGCGCAGCTCGAAGGTCGGCGACATCCTCAACTCGACTCCGGCGGTGATTGGCGTGACGAGTTTCGGCTACGGCAAGATCCTGGAAAGTGTGGATGCCGGAGCGGCTTCAAGCTACGCCGCCTACGTCGAATCGAAAAAGACCATATTCGGGCCGGGAAATGAAAACCCGATTCTTTTCGTCGGCGCCAACGACGGCATGCTGCACGCCTTTGACGGTCGCGATGGCACCGGCGGCGGCGTGGAACAGTTCGCATTCATTCCCAATGCCGTTCTGGGCAATCTCAACGAACTCGCCAGGCCGGGTTATGTGCACCGCTATTTCGTCGACGGCACGCCGACCGTGACCGATGCCTACCTCGGCACCTGGAAGACGGTATTGGTAGGCTCCACCGGTGCGGGCGCACGGGCGATCTACGCACTTGATGTCAGCGACCCGCGCAACTTTGATGCGAGCGATGTGATGTGGGAGTTCAACAACAGCATGGATGGCGACATGGGCCAGTTTGTCGGTCGCCCGTACATCGGCATCACCGAGGGCGGCCAATGGGTCGCGGTGTTCGGCAATGGGCTCAACAGCGATCGCCAGCGCGCAGTCTTGTTCATTGTGGATCTGGCCACCGGCGCACTGATCAAGAAGATTGATACCGGCGTTGGGTGTGCCGCCGGCGCATCGGGTTGCGTTGAAGGACCCAATGGCCTGGCCACCGCGGTACTGGTCGACAACTCAGGCAATGGTGCGGCCGACACGATCTATGCCGGCGATTACCAGGGCAACATGTGGCGCTTCGAGTTGACCGGCGGCAGTTGGGACAAGGGCAACTCGGGTGCTCCGATCTTCGTTGCCAAGGACCCAACCGGCAAACCGCAATCGATCACCAGCGGTTCGTACACGGTTGCCAATCCGCTGGGTGGCACGATCGTAGTCTTTGGCACTGGCCGCTACCTCAATCCGAATGATGCCGACGAGACCCAAATCGGGCTTGGCACGCGTCCGGCCCTGGATTCGCTCTACGGGATCTGGGACAGCCGCGCTTACGATGATCTCAATTCCACCTGGACCTCATTCTTCCCGATCGCGACCCGCGTCAGCGGGGCCTATGCGGATCTCCAGAAACAGGAAATCACGAGCTATACCCCGCTCGGCGCCGGCGGCATCAACGGCTACCGTACGGCCACGCGCAATCCCGTCGACTATCGTGAGTCGGCGACGGGTCCGGGCAAGCTCGGCTGGTATATGGATCTGAAATGTTCCGGTACCGGTTGCACGGGAGCCTCGGCTACCGCGATTGACGGCGAACGCGTCACCGCGACGCCCCAGGGCATTCTCAGCAACGTGATCTTCAATACCTTCCGCCCCGAAGGCGATACCTGCGAACCGGGCAGCCTGAACGCAACCATGGTGCTTGATGCGCTGACCGGCGCGGCCGATTACATTCCGATCGTACCGGCAGGAGGCTGGGGGACCGGCATGGCACCGCCCGCTGGAGCTCTGGCTGGCACCGACACGGTGCGTGGACCACCGCCGGGCGAGCCACCAATCGTCGTCATCGGTGGGTCGAACCTGATCGTGCCGCCGATGGCGGAAGATGGCACTGGCGGTGGCGCATGCGTACCGGCAAACGGCGACACCTGCGATTGCGACGAGAACGGCGCCAATTGCGTATGGCCACCCCCATCGACCGGATGCAGCTGGCGTTCGCCAAACTCGGCCGGTCGCCCGCCAGGCAAGGCGATCCCCTGCGGACGTATTTCGTGGAAGCAGATCCGCTGATCGAGGCGTGCCAATGTCGGCCCGGATACCTGCGAGTATCCGGGCCACACTCGACGAGAAGCACAACATGTTGCAACCCGGCCATATGTACTGCCGGATCATTCAAGAGGACAAGGCCTTGAACAAATCCAGGGGATTCACACTCATCGAGTTGATGATCGTCGTCGCGGTCGTCGCCATCCTCGCCGCTATCGCCTTGCCGTCCTACAATGAGCACGTGCGCAAGACGCGGCGAACCCAGGCCAAGGCAGATCTGTCCGAGATCGCACAAGCCCTGGAGCGCCAATTCACATTGCAGCGAACTTATGCAGCTTTTCCGGAGACCTTTAATCAGTCTCCGCGAACGGGGACACCGTACTACACGATTTCCTATGCCCTTGCTGCAACCACTTACGTAATCACCGCCACCCCTGTCGCGCCGCAGGACAAGGACACGAAATGCAAGGTGCTGTCGTTGAATCAACTGGGCCAGAAGACTGCGACGGGTACGCTCGGTGTTGCGGGGTGCTGGTAGTCACGGTTCGGTAGCCCGCGCTTCGATTGGAACCGGCCTGTTTGGCCTGAGGCAGTCTTGTCGAACCCATTCCTGGCGTCTATACTCCGCAACCCTTCTGCGCCGGAATAGCTCAGTTGGTAGAGCGCGTCATTCGTAATGATGAGGTCGTAGGTTCGATTCCTATTTCCGGCACCAATGCATGGATGAGGTTCTGCAAGGGCGCGAAGTGGCCCTCACCCCTTGTCTCTCTGGACTGAGAGAGAGGTAATGATCTTCGCGACGTGCGACAGCGGAACTTGATAGACAACGGGCGATTAACTCAGCGGTAGAGTGCCACCTTCACACGGTGGAAGTCAGTGGTTCGATCCCACTATCGCCCACCATTCCGGAATGCCGACCCTTTGGTCGGCATTCTCGTTTTCGGGCGGCAAGCGCATAGCCGAATCCATGTACTGTCATGGAGAAAAGAACCATTGCCCGTAAAGCGCCAGCAATTCATTGCCAAACACAAACCAGGCCCAGCCAGCGGCGGCAATGAATGGGCCGAATGGAATCGGCGTGCTCTTGTCCTTTCCTTTCGCGAAAAGCGCAATGCTTCCGATAACCGCGCCAATCAGCGATGACAGCAGGATGATCGGCAGCAGGGCAGACATGCCCATCCAGGCACCCAAGGCGGCGAGCAGCTTGAAATCGCCGTAGCCCATGCCTTCCTTGCCCGTCATCAGCTTGAATAGCCAGAATACCGACCACAGGCTGAGCCAGCCGATGGCAGCGCCGAGAATGGCATCGGCAGGCGCAATGAAAACGGGTATCAGCGAAATCAACAAGCCGATCCACAACAAGGGCAGGGTGAGTTGATCCGGCAGCAATTGCGTGCGCGCATCGATACCCGATGCCGCGATCAGGATCCAGGTGAACGCCAGCCCCGCCAGCAATGGCCAGCCAAAGCCGAATTTCCAAGCGATCGTCGCGCAGGCGATTCCACTGATCAGCTCGACCAGTGGGTATTGCCAGGAAATGGCTGTCTTGCAGTAACGACAGCGCCCGCGCAGGAATACAAAGCTCATCAGCGGGATATTGTCGAGCGGCGACAGCTCATGCTTGCAGTGCGGGCAGTGCGAACCCTTGAACACCAGATCCGGCGGTACTTCCACAGCTTCAGATTGCTCCTGGCCGAGAAATTCCCGCGCCTGCATTTTCCAGTCATGCTCAAGCCGCCGAGGCAGGCGCAGGATCACGACATTCAAGAAACTGCCAACCAGCAACCCCAACACACCAATGAGAGGGATCAACACCCCCGGTTGTTCCAGCGCCGACCATTCCATTCAAGCATTCCCGCACGCGAAAGCCAGCAAAATAGCAGCTTTCGCCAATCGTGAAACGCCCCAAGCAGATCCACGGAACTGCGCCCCCCTGCGTTATTGCAGGAAGTGGCTTCAGGCGCTTATTCCATCTTTGGGGTGACCCTCACTGCTTGAGGCGCTGTTCATCATTCACGCCTTGCAAACGCCTCGGGCGTGAATGTCCTTCCTACAGGAGTCGGGTAGGTATCAACCGACCACTGCGCCGAGCTTGAAGATCGGCAGGTACATGCCGATGACCATGCCGCCGACGATGACACCGATGATGATCATTATGAATGGCTCCAACAGGCTGGCCAAGGCATCGACCGCGTTATTGACCTCCTGCTCGTAGAACTCGGCGATCTTGAAAAGCATCGCGTCGAGCGCACCGGATTCTTCGCCAATGGAGACCATCTGCACCACCATGTTCGGGAACAACCCGGTCTGGCGGATTGCGAGTTGGAGCTGATGGCCTACAGCGACGTCTTCGCGGATGCGCTTGACGGCTTCATTGTAGATCACGCTACCGGTTGCACCCGCCACGGAATCGAGCGCCTCAACTAGCGGCACACCAGCCTTGAACGTCACGCCCAGTGTGCGGGCGAAGCGGGCCATGGCGGATTGTCGAAGAATTTCACCAACAATCGGAATCTTGAGGACCATGCGCCCAACCAGATGCTGGAACTTCTCTGATCGACGGTACAACATAGTGAGGCCAACAATGCTGCCGACAAACCACAGCAGGATGACCCACCAATACGAAACCATGAAGCGTGAAAGGCTGACCAGCATCTGCGTGAACGCGGGAAGATCCGCACCGAAACCCTTGAACACTTCTTCGAACTGGGGAATCACGAAAATCAACAATATCGCGGAAACGATGACGGCAACTGACAACACCATCGCCGGATAGAACATGGCTTTTTTGATCTTGCCTTTGATTGCCTCGATGTTTTCTTGATAGTTGGCGATGGTATCGAGGACGGTGTCAAGCACGCCCGCCGACTCGCCGGCCTTCACCAGGTTGCGATACAACTCGTCAAACTGCACCGGATATTTGCCAAGAGCCTCATTCAATGCGGATCCGCCTTCGATCTCGGTCTTGATGTCGACGAGCATGTCCTTGACCCGTGGATTGTTCTGACCCCCCGCAACAATCTCGAAACCCTGCACCATCGGTACGCCGGCTGCCATCATCGTGGCGAGTTGTCGGCTGAAAACCGATATATCACGTGGCTTGATCGATTTGCCCGCCTTGCCAAACAAGGGTTTGGGTTTGGCCTTGACGCTTTGCGGATTGATGCCCTGGCGACGCAATTCGGCCTTGACCAGACTGGCGGTCTTTGTCGTCATCTCGCCCTTCATGCGCTGCCCGCGCTTGTCAAGGCCAACCCAGACAAAGGTTTCCATCTGGCTCAGGGAGGCGCGTGATTTGCCGACGTTGTGCTTTACGCCGGCTTTGGCGGTTGCGGTCGTAGTTGCCATGGCTTAATCCTTGGTCACGCGGTTGATTTCTGCGAGGCTGGTGATGCCGTTCTTTGCTTTCAGAAGCGCCGATGCGCGCAGGTCAGGAATCCCGTCGGCCTTGGCCTGCTCGGCAATTTGTATGGCTGATCCGCCTGAAAGGATGATTTTGGCGATCGATTCGGTGATCGGCATCACTTGATAAATGCCCGTGCGGCCCTTGTAGCCCTCGTTGCAACCCGAACAGCCCACGGCTTCCTGCAATTGCATGCCGGAATCGATATCGGCCTGGGTAAAACCTTCGGCCAGCAGGGCGGCCGCCGGCAATTCCAGCGGGCGCTTGCAGGTGTGCAGGCGACGGGCGAGGCGCTGGGCAATGATCAGAGTGACGGATGAGGTGATGTTGTAGGGCGCAATACCCATGTTCATCAGGCGCGCCACAGTCTGCGGCGCATCGTTGGTATGCAGGGTAGAGAGCACCATGTGACCTGTCTGTGCCGCCTTGATAGCAATCTCGGCGGTCTCGAGGTCGCGGATTTCGCCGACCATCACTACATCCGGATCCTGACGCAGAAACGAGCGCAGCGCTGCGGCAAAGGTCATGCCGCGCTTGGCGTTCTGTTGCACCTGGTTGATGCCGGGAACGCGGATTTCGACCGGATCCTCGACCGTGGAGATATTGCGTCCTTCGGTGTTGAGGATGTTCAGCGCCGTATAAAGTGAAACGGTCTTGCCCGAGCCGGTCGGGCCGGTCACCAGCACCATGCCATATGGTTTCTGGATGGCGGAGAGGAACAGGTCGCGCTGGGCATCCTCGTAACCGAGCTTGTCGATACCCATCTTCGCCGCCGAGGCATCGAGGATACGCAGGACGATCTTCTCGCCAAACAAGGTGGGGCAGGTACTTACGCGGAAGTCTATGGACTTTGTTTTCGACAAATTGAGCTTGATGCGGCCATCCTGGGGAACCCGGCGCTCGGCGATATCGAGGCCTGCCATGACCTTGATGCGCGAGGAAATGCGCGGAGTCAGGCGAGTCGGAGGCGAGGCGACATGCTTGAGCATGCCATCCATTCGCAGTCGCACGCGGTAGGATGTCTCATACGGTTCGAAATGGATGTCCGAGGCGCCGCGCTTGATTGCATCCACCAGTACCTTGTTGACGAAGCGCACCACCGGCGCATCGTCGGCACTGTTGGCATCGACTCCGGAACCGCCTTCCTCCTCGCCGACGTCACCGAGATCGAGGTTTTCCAAACCTTCCGAATCATCCATGTCCTCGATCGTGGTGCTGGTGGCGGCATGTGCTTGTTCAATGGCGCGCTCAAGCTGCTGCTCATCGACCAGGATCGGTTCGATGATGTGGTTGGACTGGAACTTGATGTCATCCAGGGCACGCAGGTTGGTCGGATCCGATACGCCGACAAACAGGCGATTGCCGCGCTTGAACAGCGGCAGCGCCTTGTGCTTGTTGATCAGTTCTTCCTTGACCAGCTTGATCGGAATCTGGCTCAGATCCAGCGCGGTGACATCAATAACCGGAACGCCAAACTCGAATGCGGATGCCAAGGCGACCTGTGCGCTCGATACCAGGCCATTTTCGGACAACCAGGCACCAATCGGGATCTTCTGCTTGTTGGCGTCGTCGACCGCCTTGCGCGCATCGCCTTCGCCCAGCAAGCCTTCCGCGACCAGCCGCCGACTGATGCCGGATAGTCCGGCCAGCGCCCCCGGATTCATCTGTGTTGCCATAAGAAGTCCGCGTAAACCCCTGTTGATACTGCGAATCTACCGCAAATACATTGCCGAAAGAACACCTGCCGGGCAGTATAGTGGCCCAATCCACACAAATTCCGGCCGCTTCGGCCCAGTGCCGTGAATTCCGGGGTGCCCATGCTCAGCATTGTCCTGCCGGCAAAGAATGAAGCCGCTGCCCTGGCCGACGTTTTGCCCGCGTTGCGGAAATCCCATCCAGAAGCAGAGATCATCGTGGTCGATGACGGCTCGACCGACGAAACAGCCGAGATCTGCCGCCAGAATGGGGTCAAGACCCTGCGCCAGCCATATTCAATGGGCAATGGAGCGGCCATCAAGCGCGGCGCACGAGCGGCAACCGGCGACACCCTTGTTTTCCTCGATGCCGATGGTCAGCACGATCCAGCCTTGATCCATCGCCTGCTCAAGCGATTCGATGAGGGCTACGACATGGTGGTCGGGGCGCGCGACTGGTCGGGACAGGCAGGCGTCAGTCGGGGCCTTGCCAATGCCCTTTACAACTGGCTCGCCAGCCGCATGACCGGGGTTGAAGTAAAGGATCTCACCTCAGGCTTTCGTGCTGTCAAGGCCGACAAGTTTCGGGAATTCCTGTACCTGCTTCCAAACGGATTTTCCTACCCGACAACCTGCACGATGGCTTTCTTTCGTAGTGCATACGCGGTGGCTTACGAGCCTATCCCGGTGGCTAAGCGCGTCGGAAAAAGTCATATCCGTCCGCTACGAGACGGAATTCGCTTTCTGCTGATAATTTTCAAGATTGCGACGCTCTACTCGCCACTGAAGTTGTTTGCCCCGACAGCCGCGCTGTTCTTCGTGCTCGGCATTGGCCATTACGCTTACACGTTTGCAGTGCGCCACCAGTTCACCAATATGAGTGTGTTGTTGTTGAGCGCGGCGGTCATCGTGTTCCTGATCGGTCTCATTTCCGAACAGATCACCGGCTTGATGTATCGCCGAGATGAATGACACCGCAGCGCCTCGGGTGGACAACGTATTTTTCGATGCAGTTTCCTGATTTGCATCGTGCTGTTTGCCTTGGCCTGGAGAATCGATTCAATAAATGCGCATTTTGCTGATCAGCACATCGTATCCGCGGGATAAGTCAGACTGGCGTGGGGTGTTCATGCGTCATCTGGTTTTCAGCCTTGCGCGTATTCCAGATCTAAAACTTCGCGTCTGGGCTCCACCAGGCGACTTGCCCGAACAAGCGACCATGGCCGCCTCGCCAACCGACCGGCAATGGCTGAAAAGACTCATGGCGGCAGGCGGGATATCTCATCTCATGCGTAGCGGAGGCTGGCGCTCATGGGGTGCGCCGATACGCCTTCTGCGCATGATTGGTGCGAGCTATCGAGAAAATGCTGATGTCGATCTGTACCACATAAACTGGCTGCAATGCGCATTGCCCTTGCCGGCGAATGGCAAGCCAGCCCTGATCAGCGTGCTTGGCAATGACATGCTGCTTCTGAAACTGCCTTTAGTGCGCCATTTACTGCGTCGCGTGATGAAGCAACGCAAGGTGGTCATTTGTCCCAATGCCGAATGGATGCAGGCACCTTTACATGCAGCCTTCGGTGATCTGGCAGCAATTCAGCCCGTGTCGTTCGGTATCGATCCTAGTTGGTTTGCGGTTGAACGCAGCCCTCACGATGTGTGCCCACCGTACCGCTGGATTGTGGTTAGCCGACTAACTGCGGACAAGTTGGGTTCCCTTTTCAGCTGGTCGAAAAATTTCTTCGGGGATGGTTCACGCGAGCTGCACCTGTTCGGGCCGATGCAAGAGGATATCCAGGTACCTTCATGGATTCACTACCACGGTTCGGCTACACCCGAACAGCTCGCGAAAGAGTGGTTTGCCCATGCATGTGGATTGATCACTCTCAGCCGTCACGCCGAAGGCCGCCCCCAGGTCATGCTTGAAGCGATGGCTGCCGGCTTGCCGATAATTGCTTCAAATCTGCAGGCACATGCAAGCATTTTGGTTGATGGAGAAACCGGAAAGTTGTGCGGCTCTGTAGAAGAATTCGGTGCGGCGCTACGGACGCTCGAAGACGATCAAGCCAATCAACGCTTGGGAAACGCTGCTAAGCGCTGGGTCGTGCGTGAAATTGGCACTTGGGATGATTGCGCGGAGCGCTACATGCAAATCTATCGTCTGCTTCTGGGGGTAACTTGAACGAAAGGCTGGAATCACAAGTTGATGGAGCGGAGCTTGCTGCAGTCTGCGCAAATCACTTCTGGATCGATCAATGCACGAGCTGCTCAGCCGACCATGAACGGATTTGAACACTTGCCCGCGCTGAGCAGATCCGAGAGTCCTGAATGTTCGGTATGCATCGCAAACTACAATGGTGCAACGATGTTGCACGATTGCCTGGCCTCGGTGATTGCGCAGCAAGGTGACCTCAACATCGAGGTGATCGTGCACGATGATGCATCGACTGACGATTCCCTGACGATGCTGCGTGCCAAATATCCTCAGGTTGAGGTGTTGGCGAGTACAGAAAACGTCGGGTTCTGCGTAAGCAACAATAGGATGGTCCACCATGCGCGGGGCAAATTCATATTGCTGCTCAATAATGATGCCGCACTGTTTCCTGATGCGCTAGAAGCCCTTCTGACCTCGGCGAAAAATGAAACATTGCCTGGCATCTTGAGCTTGCCGCAATACAATTGGCAGACTGGCATACTGGTTGATCGCGGTTGTTTGCTCGATCCGTTCTACAACCCCATTCCAAACCTCGACCCGGCACGTGCCGACGTGGCGATGGTGATCGGTGCTTGCCTGTTCATGCCGCGAACTCTGTGGATCGAGCTCGGCGGTTTTCCAGAGTGGATGGAGTCCATCGGTGAGGATCTCTATCTGTGCTGCCTCGCCCGACTGCAGGGATACGTCGTTACTGCGCTCGGGAAAAGCGGCTACCGACACCGTGGTGGAGCGACGTTCAGCGGCGTGCGCGACGATGCAAATCTGCTCGTGACCACTTTCCGCAGGAGGCGTCTGAGCGAGCGCAACAAGACCGCTGCGATGGTAATTTGCACACCGACCCCGCTAATGTGGCCATTACTGATCCTGCACCTGTTGCTATTGAGTAGCGAAGGCATCGTGTTGGCGCTAGTGAAGTGGGACTGGCGCATCTGGCGCCAAATATATGTCACCGCCATGGGTGACGTTTGGGCGATGCGAGGGCAGTTGCTCTCGTCGCGCGTGGCAATACAGCGAAATCGACGTCGCATTCCGTCAAGCTACGCGCACGCCTTTCGTCCTGTCATCTACAAGCTGCTCATGCTCTGCCGTCATGGGATACCCAAGGTTTCCCGCTAACCGGATTCGTTCCGCCCTGGCTCGCACCGATGCGACGAAAAAGCAGGAACGGTTCCCTCCCATTCACCCCATGAAAGAACGCGTCATGCTTCGCGAGGAGATTGTCATGCTCCTCGATGCACGAAATGAAGCCTGCGGAGGTAAACCGATCGACAATGTCGCGCCCGTAAAGCCTCACATGATCCTCCTGTCCGAAAGCCTGCAAACGCGCACTCTCGTCGACGATGCCATGATCCTGCCACGTCCGCTCCAACATTGGACTAAAGGGAGTCTGCAGAATGGCATGCCCTCCTGGTTTCAGAACGCGAGCAATTTCCGCAAGCGCGCGCTGATCATCCTCCACATGTTCAAGTACATGATTGGCGATCACCAAATCAAACGATGCATCCTCGAATGGCATTGCAGTGAGATCGGCACGCTGGATGTCCGCTGCGGATGGAGAAAGATCGCATTTGACATGAAGCCCCGGGGATTGTTTTGCAATCAGGTCGGTGAGGCGTGCTTCCGGCGCAAAATGCAGGACGTGCATGCCGGTTATCGCGTCGAACAAGCCACTGGCGCGCAGGTACATTAGCAAGTGTCGTTCCCGATCATGCGCGCCACAATATGGGCATGTGAAATTGACTATGTCACTGCTTATCAGGTGTAACGCCCGCATTAATGGCGCTTCCGAGGCAAGGCCATCGCGATAAGGAAGAAAGCGATGAATACGCCTCGAGCAAATCACGCAATAACGCCGTCGAAGTGGCAGGTATATGCAGGCGAGCCTGCGCAATTTGCGGAATGCCATCAAGATCTCCGGGGACTCGCTGGTGTCGATGCGAGCGGATCCAGGCTGCCGACCCGACCGCGCAATCCATCCCACAGCCCACGGCAGGTGAACTTCAGGTTTTGCCAGCGATTGGGCGAGAAAAGCAAGTACGCATAGGCGTTTCCGAGCCAATACCAACAGGCACGCACCTTCCAACGCGAAGGCACATGACCGCAGCGCATGAGCAACACGAAATTGCGGAAGCGGTAGTACAGCCGTTGTGGAGAATAGCCGCTGAAATTTCTCCACCGCCCGTACCAGACGCGAAAGGAGCGGTCTCCAAGACTGTGGCCAAGCACCGCACGTGGAGTTCCGAACAAGCGATAACCCAGCGCACGAGCGCGATGAAACCATTCGGTATCGACATAGTCGATGAACCAATCCTCGCGCATCATGCCCACATCGGCGAACACACGGCACGGATGCAATGATCCCGACGTAATCCCCGTAATTACTTCAACCCACGGATCGGCCGCGTCTGCTGCACGCGTGCTGTAGAAATATCGATCCGCTTCCTGCACCTGAAATCCGAAGGAATGCCCGGTGATTCCGTCGACGTAGGCGGCCCCCACGTATCCAACGCGTACTCCATTAGCCAGCAAATCACGTGCAACGCGCACGAGTTGCGCCGTCATGTCGTGGGCGGGCAGGCTATCCTGGTCGCTCAACAAGACATATTCGAAGCCCTCGTCGATCGCCGTCTGGATGCCGATGTTAAGTGCCGCACCGATCCCGATATTGCTGCCGACACGAAGCAGTCTTAATGAGGATAGCAATTCTGGGAAACCGACAATCGCCGCATGTACGTCGTCTTCGGCGGCAGGCGAATTGTCGACTATCAATGCCTCATCGACTTGGCTCAAGAGCGCGCGCAGCAAAAGAACGAGGCTCTCAACATCCGGTCGATAAGCAACCACGACAGCAAGTACTGATTGAGTCCTGTCTATCATCGATATTCTCTGGCTTCCCTGGAGAGTACGCGTAGGTTCTGGATTTTCTGCAGGACATATCGTGCAATTGGCGATGCTGCCAGCCAAGGCAACAAGCGCGCTCGCCAGGAATTGGCATATGAAGGATCGTTGTTGCGCAGCCAGTTCAAAGCCCGATTGAACGTCACGTCATCACGTGCGAATAAGGCCGCAGACCACATGGGCCGATAGAGCTGTGTGAGTGCATTCGTCCTTTCAGCAAGCGAGACTGCAAAATGGTCGCAGACATCCTCAATCATTCGGATTTGGCCCTCAAACATGCGAACGCGAGCTGCATATCCCGAGTTCGTGATCGAGCCACTCACTTTTCGATAGAGTGTGGTCGACTCGGGCAAATACTCGATTCTGCTAAGAGCCGCCACATGGAGACAGAGTGGCCAGTCGTTTACCGAATAACTCCCTTGCAATGCGCCGTTATCAACACTGGCGCGTACTAGTTCGCCACGGAAGCACACAGTGCTGATCTGAATAAAATTTCGTCGAAGCAAATCCGAAAAGACGTGGCCTTGTGGAACTGGTTGCTTGTCGTACCACTGCTTGTGGAATGACCCAAGCCGATGCCATCGATTACGGCGCCAGAGGATGTGGTCAAAATCAGTATGCACTGCCCCGGTGTCGGCATTATGTCGAAGCAGATCGACTTGGCGTTGCAGTTTGCCGGGATCGATCCACATGTCATCCCCATCACATGAGGCGATAAACGCACCTCGGCTGGCTCGGATCAGGCGGGCATAATTTGAAAGCAGGCCGACGTTGAAATTGCCCGTGATGACTCGGATCGTTCGCGGGTGCTTTTGCTGTAAGTCCAGGGCCAACGTGTACGTTCCGTCCGTGGAACAGTCATCTCCGATGATGAGTTCGAGAGGGAAGTCGACAATCTGCTTCATCACCCCCTGAACTGCCTCGGCCAGAAAATCTACTTGATTGTAGGTTGCCATGATGATACTTGCGACCGGATATTCCACTAGTGTACGTAGATCGCAAACGTCAATGATGTTTTTGTCCTCGCCAAGCTCCGTCATGATTTAGTTCGCCGCAACTGCTTCGCAACGGGTCGATACCGGCACCACTCTTCCAACGCAATCGAGGCCTCATGCTTGATCACGAAGAACCTGCGAATGGCTGCACAACGCGCCATACAGGACTTGATGCGTCGCGACAATGGTGAGAGGAATGACTCGTCATGCACCTGAAGCCATTTGATTGACTGCTCGAATAATGGCCAGTCCCCAGCGAGCAGCGCCAATGAGAACAATGCATGATATAGGGGCTTCAACGCTTGGATACGATCGCTGTTGTTCACTCCCATGCGGGCGCAGACATCCTCGATCATGGGGATATATGCAGCGTGGATGCAGGCGCGGCCCGCCCACCCGGCGTTCATCATTGAACCTGCAACGCGTCTGTATACAGCTGTCGAGCGCGGTAGATATCCGATATCGTGTTTCTCGGCAACAAAGATGGACAAAGGCCAGTCACCAACTGGATAGCTGTCCTTGAGAAAGTTGGCGAGAAACTCACGATCGATATTTGCGCGAACGCAGAGCGTGCACGTCTGCACGAAACTGCCACGCAAAAGATTCGAGAACACCTGTCCCGTTGGAGTCCCACCGTTCGCATGCCTGTGTTTCAGGAAATTCCTGAGGTATCGCCAGTGACCGCCGCGCATCACGATATGATCGAAATCCGTATGAACCGCACCTGCTTCGGGATGTGCGCGCAGGTAATCGACCTGATGCTGAAGCTTTAACGGATCGATCCAATAGTCGTCGCCTTCGCAAAAAGCAACGAATTCGCCACGAATTCGCCGAGCGACTCGGCGACGATTGGCGCGTACGCCGATATTGGTCGGGCCGGTGACGACGCGCACGATTTCAGGATGTGCACGCTGATAGCTCTTTGCGATATCGCCAGTACCGTCACTTGATGCATCGTCTGCAACAAGCAGTTCTATCGGAAAATCGGTACGCTGAGCGAGTACTCCGTCGATCGCTTCGGCCAGGAACGGCGCGTGCTGGTACGTCAACATCTGAACGCTCACGACGGGCGCCGTAGGCAACCGCGAAAAGTCGCTGATTTCGATGTCGTCTGAGGTTCCGTTTCCCATCTCTATAGCGCACCCATTTCGCCATGTCGTGGGCTTGAGCGGCTTTGAAGGATCAGTGCCACGTCGCGGAAGGCTTCAAGTCGCAGTGCTGCTGCACCGGCGATAAAAAAGACGGCTCCGGTACATATGAGAACACCAAAGCGGATCGCGGCATGGGTCTCCCATGGCCAATAGTGATCAAGGGCCGCTACCACCGCTGCCATTACCAGCGCCAAGGCTACCGTGGGTAAAACGTCGCGAGATTGCGCGACGAGCCCGTAACCAAGAAATTTTCCCGAATAGTGCGTGTTCAGTGCAAGCGACAATATTGAAAAAGCGACCTGGCTCCAGGCAATTCCGATCAGGCCAAAGAAACTGCCTGCCACAATCAGTGCGATCCCCATTATCTTCTTGGCCACTTCGATATGAAACATTCGCTTTGAATGACCTTGTGCCAGCAGCACATGGAGATTTAGTGCGTGCAGCGGATAGAGAACGCCGGCTAGACAGAGCACCGATAGTATTGGTGCTGCCGGTAGCCAGCGTAAACCGAAGACCACCCGCACCAGAGGTTCTGCCAGCGCGGCACCGCCGAGCATCAGTGGTGCATTCATCAGCATGGTGCCACGGATTGAAAGTTGCAGGCCGCGCCGTAACTTTTGGGGGTTTTGTGCCGCCTCGGCAAACATCGGTAACGCAGCACGCAGCAAGATTGCTCCGACAAAACGTGTTGGCATCTGACGCGTGGTATCGGCGTTGTTGTAATAGCCTAGATCGCGTGTACCAAACCATCGACCAACGATTACCGTGTAAAAACGAGTGTATGCGGCGTCAAGCAGGCTTGAAACCAGAGTGTAACCGCCGAACCCGAACAACTTGCGCGCGGAAGCGCGACTGAAAACCCATGATGGCCGCCAGCCCCCAACAACCCAAAGCATTGTAGTCGTGACCGTTGCCATTACCAGCGCCTGCGCCACCAATGCCCAAACCCCAAATCCTGCTAATGCGAGTGTAATCGCCACTACGCTCGCTGCAATGGTCGCCACGACATTGACACCAAGCAGCTTGCGAAATTCCAGACGCTTGTTTATGAGGGTTGCATGGATCGCCCCCAGGCTCGCAATGAATACAGTCAATCCGAGAACAGGCGCCAAGCTGCGTAGTGCCGGCAATTCGAAAAAGATCGCGAGTGCCGGACCGGCGAGGGCCAGTGCTGCGGAAAAGAGCCCACCCATCACAAGATTGAACCAGAAGACGGTTGACTCGTCGACGTGGGTTATATCCTGACGCTGCAACAGAGCCAACGAAAAGCCGCCATCCATCAGCACAGTTGCGATGGCAATGAATAGAGCCAGCGTGGCGACCGTACCAAATTCGGATGGATCCAG
>Ga0209476_10001134_pt1 | contig 18132 bp, 11 predicted proteins | sample KloWWTrecipitate_FD_187179 | JGI IMG/M metagenome (GOLD analysis project Ga0209476, IMG submission 187179) | Active sludge microbial communities from Klosterneuburg, Austria, studying microevolution and ecology of nitrifiers - Klosterneuburg... | ecosystem: Engineered > WWTP > Aerobic digester... | reverse complement strand
AATTGGCCAGCCGCGCAACAATGAGCGTGGGGAACTGCTGGGCGGCGTTGTTGAACTCCAGCACCTGGTCATTGAAGGCCTGGCGGGAAAAACCCACGCGGTTTTCGGTGCTGGCCAGTTCTTCGCTGAGCGACTGCATGGTGGCGTCAGCCTTGAGCTCCGGGTAGCGCTCGGACACCACCATCAACCGCCCCAAACTCGCGCCCAGGGCCCCTTCGGCCACGGCCAGTGCGCCCACAGCCCCGGCATTGGTGGGCGCCACACGAGCGGCTGCGGCAGCACCCTGGGCCTGGCCCCGGGCCTGGATGACAGCCTCGAGTGTGGAGGCCTCGTGCTGCAGGTAGCCCCGCGCCACTTCCACCAGGTTGGGAATCAGATCGTAACGGCGCTTGAGCTGCACGTCGATCTGGCCAAAGGCGTTGGCGATGCGGTTGCGCAATTCCACCAGCCGGTTGTAGGCCGACACGGCCCACAGCGCCACAACGACCACCAGACCCAGCACGATCCACGCAGCAACAGACATGCTCCACCTCCTTGAATTTTTTGGTGCCCTATCTTAGAACCTGTTCGCTTCGGCAAAAAAATTGGGTGATTTTTTGCCTCCAGCGGCCTACCATTAAGCGTTAATAGCTACATTAATGATAGCAATCAATCGCTTCGGTGTCAGGGGCCCTTGTTGCGCATCCAGTCAGCGGTCTTGAAGAAGCTCTCGCGCAGGCGCTGGCGCAGGGCCTCGGGGGTGGCGCATTCGCCCATGGCCTGGTCCATGCAGGCCACCCACTGGTCGCGCTCCTTCACGCCAATGGCAAACGGCAGGTGGCGTGCCCGCAGGCGCGGGTGGCCAAAGCGCTCCTGGTAGTGGTCGGGGCCGCCGAGCCAGCCGCACAGAAACCAGAACAGCTTGTCGCGGGCATCGTCGAGCGTGCTGCCGTGGGTGGCGCGCAGCTCGGCGTAGCCGGGCTCCAGGTCCATCAGGTCGTAGAAGTGATCGACCAGCGCCCGCACGGGAGCCTCACCGCCCAGGCCCTCGAACGGCGTGGGTTCAGAAGCAGCGTTTTCAGAATTCATATGAAAACAGGCTCTAGCGCAATACCATCAAGCGCTAGCAGCTATAAAATTTATAGTATTTATTCAGCAGCACGTCGCAGGGTGTCCATCACGGGGCGCTGCAGCACCTCGCGCAGTCCCCACCAGCCTGCCAGCAGGGCCAGCACGGCACCGGCCAGGCCACCCGCCAGGGGCACCAGGGGCGACGCAGTCCAGGTGAACTCGAACACGAAGCGCGCCAGCGCCCAGCCGACGATCACCGCCACGCCACTCGCCAGCACACCGGCCAGCAGGCCCACACCGGCCAGTTCGGCGCGCTGCACATTGCGCAGCAGGCTGGCGCGGGCGCCCAGGGCACGCATGATGGCGTACTCGCGGGCCCGCTCTTCGCGCGTGGCCGTTACGGCGGCAAACAGCACCACCAAGCCAGCGGCCAGCGTAAAGCCGAACAAAAACTCTACCGCACGCACCACCTGGTCCAGCACACGCTGCACCTGCGCCAGCGTGGCCGCCATGTCCACGTTGGTGACGTTGGGGTACTGGCGCACCAGGGCGTTGTCAAAACCCGCCGTCGTCGGAGCGCGATACGCGGCAAGGTAGGTCACGGCCACGTTCTCCAGGTGGTCCACCGGGAACATGACGAAAAAGTTGGCGTGCATTGAGCCCCAATCCACCTTGCGCAGCGAGGTGATGCGTACCTCGTGCAGCACACCCGCCATGTCAAAACGCATGGTGTCACCCAGCTTCAGGCCCAGGGTTTTGGCCAGGCCTTCTTCCACACTGGCGGCGCCCTGCTCGCCCGGCGTCCAGCGGCCGGCCACCACTTCGTTGTGTGGGGGCTGCTCGGCGGCGTTCGACAGATTGAATTCCCGCTCGACCAGGCGCTGGGCACGGTCTTCGGTGTAGCTCTCAGGCACGATGGACTGGCCGTTCACGGCCACCAGGCGGCCCCGGATCATGGGATACCAGTCGTACCGGCGCACACCCGCGTCTTGCAGGGTTTGCTGGAAGGCGCGCTCCTGGTCGGGCTGGATGTTGATGACAAAGCGGTTGGGCGCATCGGGCGGCGTGGCCTGGCGCCAACTGTCGATCAGGTCGGTGCGCAGCAGCACCAGCAGCACCAGCGCCAACAGGCCTACGGCCAGGCTGCTGACCTGCACCACCGCATAGGCGGGGCGGGCCGAAATCTGCCGCGTGGCCAGCACCAGCCAGCGCGGCGCCGTGGCCTCGTTGACGCTGTTGCGCAGCGCCAGCACGGCCAGCCAGCTCAACAAGGCAAACACGGCCACCGCCACGGCAAAGCCTCCCACGGCGATCAGACCCAGCCGGATGTCGCTGCTGACCACCAGCAGCAGCGCAGCAAAACCGGCCACACCCAAACCCAGCACCACCAGCGATGCCGGGCGCAGCGCCCCCATGTCGCGCCGGATCACGCGCAGCGGTGGCACCTGGGCCAGTTGCAGCACGGGTGGCAGGCCAAAGGCCAGCAGCAACGTCAGGCCCACGCCCAGGCCCAGCGCAGCGGGCCACACGCTGGCGGCGGGCAGGGCCGACTCGACCAACCCCGCCAGCAGCAGCACAAACACGTAGTGCACGGCATAGCCCAGCACCACGCCCAGCAGGCTGGCAGCCAGGCCCACCAGAATGAATTCGATGGCGTAGCTCCAGGCGATGGTGCGCTGGCTTTGCCCCAGCACACGCAGCATGGCCGACGCATCGAGGTGGCTTGCAGCAAAACCGCGCGCCGCCAGCGCCACCGCCACGGCCGACAGCAGCGCGGCCAGCAGGGCCACGAGACTGAGGAATTTCTGCGCGCGGTCGAGCGTCTGTTTCATCTCGGGGCGGCCCGACTCCAAGGATTCGAGGCGCACGCCGTGCACACCGGGCTGGGTGACCTCTTTTTCAGCCCAAGCCATGAATGTACGCACGGCCCCAGGCTCACCCGCCACGGCAAAACGGTAGGTCAGGCGGCTGGCCGGCTGCACCAGGCCGGTGGCGGGCACGTCGGCCTCATTCACCATGACGCGCGGCGCAAACGACATGAACCCCGCACCCCGGTCGGGTTCGATGACGATGATGCGCGCAATGCGCAGTTGTGCATCCCCCAGCAGCAGCCCGTCGCCCATCGCCAAACCCAGCGCATCGAGCAACGGCGCATCGACCCACACCTCACCGGGTGCGGGGATATCGCGCGTGACCTGCTCAGGCGCACCGGGCGCCAGGGCCACGGTCAGGCTGCCGCGCAGCGGGTAGCCGCCCTGCACGCTCTTGAAGGCCACCAGGCGGCTGGCGCCACCCTGCGCGTCGCTGGCGCGGCCCATGGTGGGGAAGCCCATGGTGGTCACGCTTTGCAGGCCCAGGGCCTGGGCGCGCTGCACAAAGGCCTCGGGTGTGGGGTTGTCGCTGGCCACCACGGCGTCGCCGCCGAGAATCTGCAGGGCATCACGCTGCAGCCCGCCCTGCAGCCGGTCGGCAAAAAAGGCCACCGAAGTCAGCGCTGCCACGGCCAGCGTCACGGCCACGGCCAAAAGGCGCAATTCACCCGCGCGCAGATCGCGCAGCAGCGTGCGCCAGCCCAGTTGGACAGTCATCAGGTTCATAGGGCGTCTACCTTAGCGTAAATACCCTTGCACAGTGGCCGCGCGGGGCTTTGCGCACCCGCAGGGTGCCACGCTTACTCCCAGCGCATGGCGGCAATGTCGTGAGCAAAGATCGGGTAGTTCATCCACACCCCCTTGATGCCCTTGCGCAGCACGGTGCTGATCTGGGGGGCGAAGATCCAGGCGTTGGCAGCATCCGTGGCCAGGTAGCGCTGGATTTCCACAAACAGCAACTGGCGTTCGCGGGCGTTGACGCTGGCGGCATGGCGTTCAACCAGGCTCCGGAAAGCCGGGCTGTCGTAGCCAAAATAGTACGCCGGGTCGGCGTAGATCTGGTAGTCCAGCGGCTCCACGTGGTTGATGAGGGTCATGTCGAACTGGCCTTTGAAGACACCGGCCAGCCACTGTGACCATTCCACCTGCTCCAGCTGGAGCTCAATACCCACCTTGGCCAGATCGGCCGCCACCACCGGGCCGCCGGCACGGGCGTAGGGCGTAGGGGGCAGGGTCAGCGTCATTTTCAGAGGAAGCGTGACGCCCGCCTCTTTCAGCAAAACCCGGGCCCGTGCGGGATCGTAGGGGTACATGCCTGCCAGGTGCACATAACCCGCATCGGTGGGCGAGAAATGGCTGCCAATGGCCTTGCCGCGTCCGTCCAGCACCTCGCGGATAAAGGTTTCACGGTCGATGGCGTGGCTGATGGCACGACGCACCCGCACATCGTCCAGGGGCTTGTGCCGGTGGTTCAGTGCCAGCATGCCCTTGCCGCTGGACGCACCGATCAGCACCTGGTAGTGCTTGTTCACTACCAGGCGGTCGACGTTGCGCGTGGCGAAGTTGAACAGCACATCCACCTCGCCTGCCTGCACCGCAGCCACCTGGGCATCCGGGGCATTGATGAAGCGGAACACTGCCTTATCGACCCGCACCTGCGCCGCGCGGCGGTAAGCCTCGTACTTGGCCAGGGTGATGCTCTTGCCCTTGTCCCATTGCTCCAGCCGGTACGGCCCTGTTCCCACAGGGTGGCGGGCTGCCTGCGCGGCACTGGCCGGATGCAGGATGACGGCAGTGTTCTCGCCCAGCCTGAACAGCGTATTGCCGTCGGGCCGGTGCAGTTGCAGCACCACGGTGAGCGGGTCGGGCGCGGTGACGCGGGCAATGTTGTCGAACAGGGCCTTGCGCGCCTTGTTGCGCGAATCCGGCGCTTTGGCCCGTTCAAAAGTAAACAGCACGGCCGCAGCATCAAAGACCGCGCCGTCATGGAAGTGCACGCCCGGCTGCAGGCGAAAGGTGTAGGTCTTGCCGTCGGGCGACATCTCCCACGACTGCGCCAGCAGGGGCGATGTGGCACCGCTCTCCTCAATCCGGGTCAGGCCTTCGAGCACGTTGTAGTGCACCACCTCGCCAATCGACGCGGCCGGTGCGCTGGTCGGGTCCAGGCTGTCGGGCTCCAGCGAGATGTTGATGACCAGGGCGCGCGGTGCTGACTGGGCCAGCACCGGCCCGCTGGCGCCCGCCATGGCCAAGCCGGCCAGGCAGGCCCATGCGCAATTCAGGGTTCGCCGAGTCAGGTGCACTTCATCTCCCTTGGTGTCAAACACTGAAATCCCCTGCGTAAGGCGCCTACTCTCGCCCGCAGAAGCAAAACAAAGTGTGACATAGAATCCTGACGCAAATCAAACCGCCGCCCTGCAAGCTTTGCCTGGCGCCCCTTGGCTCTTCTGAACCCTGCCTGCGTTCTCGGTGACCATCCCTACGTCTAATGCCCAGCCCAAGCACCACGCCCGATGGAGGGCCTGGCCCGCCACGCCCCTGGTCGCTTCGCTGGTGGTGTTGGCCGTGCTGGCACTGGGCCTGATTCTCTGGGGCGCCAACGCCCTCTACCAGGAACGCGAGCAACGCCAGCGCCACCAGATCGAACGCGAGCTGCAGGCCATCAGCCAGTTGCAGGCCCGCAGCGTAGCCGAATGGCGCGAGCGGCGAATGTCAGACGCCATGGCACTGACGGATGACAGCTTGTTCGCGCAGGCGGTGGCACGCTGGTTTGCCACCCAGGGACAAGAGCCGGACACCGACATTCTGGGCCGACTGCGCAGCTTGCAGGAACGCGCCCGCTATACCGCCGTGTACCTGGTGGACCCCGAGGGCGCGTTGCGGCTTACGCCGGGCGACAGCGCGCAAGGCCGCCTGCATGCCCCCGAGCTGCTGGCACTGCACCGCGCGCTTTCGCAGGCACAGCCCGTCATGCTCGAGCCGCGCCAGGACGACTTCTTTGCCTTCCCGTTTTTCGGACTGATGGTGCCTATATTCGACGGCATCACCCCCCTGGGCGCCGTCTGGCTGGTGAGCGATGTGCGCACTTCGCTCTACCCCTTGCTGGAACAGTGGCCCACGCCCAGCCGCTCCGCCGAATCGGCCATCGTGCAGCGCGACGGCAACGAGGTGCGCTTTGTCAGCCCCCTGCGGCACTACAGCAACGCACCGCAATCGCTGCGCCTTCCGATGTCACACAGCGACGACCCGGCAGTGCAAGCCGCCACAGGGGTTCGCGGCATCATCTATGGGCGCGACTACCGGGGCCAGGATGTGCTGGCCATGGTCAGCGCCGTACCCGATTCACCGTGGTTCATGGTCTCCAAGATCGATGTGGCTGAAGCCTTCACCGACATGCGGGTCCGCGAATGGCTGATGCTGAGCCTGCCCATCAGCCTGGGCCTGTTGATCATGGGGTCGTTTGCAGTGTTTTGGCAGCGGCGCGCCTGGCAGCGTGAGCGCACGCTCAAGACCGACCTGCAGCGCAACATGCGCTGGCTGGAAAGCGCCCAGAAGGCGGCCGCAGTGGGTTACTTTGCCTACGACGCCGCCGAGGAATCGTTTTTCATGTCAGGCATGGCCTGCACGATCTTTGGTGTTGCCCAGGGCACATCCCTGTCACGACGCCAGTGGATGGACATGCTGCACCCCGACGAACGCGCAAAGACCCTGGAAGTGCATACCCGCGCCATGACCGAGCGCACCGCCTTGCGCACCCAGTACCGCATCCGTCGCACCAGCGACCGGCATGTGCGCTGGGTCGAAGTCTGGGCTGAGTACGATGGCAACTCTGAACAGGGCGACCTGGTACGCATGATTGGCACGGTGCAGGACATCACCGACCGCAAGCAGGCCGAAGAAAAACTCGCCACCTACCGCGCAGCCCTGGAAGCCCAGGTGCGCCAAGACCCGCTGACCCAGATCGCCAACCGTCTGGCACTGGACGAAGCCGTCGCCACGGAATGGACCCGCGCCATGCGCAGCGGCGCACCGCTGTCCGTGCTGATGATCGATGTGGACCATTTCAAGGCCTACAACGACCATTACGGCCATGTGGCGGGCGACCTGTGCCTGCAGCGTGTAGCGCAAGCCCTGTCCCTGGCCATGGGCCGCACAGGAGATCTGGTGGCGCGCTATGGCGGCGAAGAGTTTGCTGTGCTGCTACCCGACACCGATATCTCGCAGGCCACGGTCATCGGTCAGCGGCTGTGCGAGGCCGTGCGGGCCCTGAACATCGAGCACCTTGCCGCGCACGGTCGGCTACAACTGACCGTCAGCATTGGCGCGGCCAGCGCCCTACCCGCTTTTACCGCGGCGCCCGGTTTGCTCCATGCAATCCACCCCGCATCGGCCCGCGACGCCGCGCGCCACCTGTTTGAGCAGGCCGACTCGGCACTCTATGGCGCCAAGCAATCGGGGCGCGACCAGGTGCTTTCTTTTACCCCTGATGGACAGGCGCCCACTTTCGCACCAGCACCATCGGCACCTTGATTTTCAGGTGCTTTTGCTGACCGAAATGGTGGGAAATTTCGACGAAAAATCTTTGGACTGCTGTGCAATTTTTGCCGCCACGCTGCGCGCAACCTGCGCGTAAATTTGCGCCACCTCACCATCCGGGTCAGCCACCACGGTGGGCTGGCCGCTGTCGGCCTGCAGGCGGATCTTGATGTCGAGCGGCAGCGCGCCCAGGTAGTCCATGCCGTAGTCCTGCGCCATCCTGCGCCCGCCGCCTTCACCAAAAATGTGTTCGGCGTGGCCGCAGTTCGAGCACACATGCACCGCCATGTTCTCGACAATGCCCAGGATGGGAACGCCCACCTTCTCGAACATCTTGATGCCCTTGCGGGCGTCGAGCAAAGCAATGTCCTGCGGCGTGGTCACGATCACGGCACCGGTCATGGGCACGCGCTGGCTCAAGGTGAGCTGGATGTCGCCCGTGCCCGGGGGCATATCCACGATCAGGTAGTCCAGGTCTTTCCAGTTCGTCTGGCGCAGCAGTTGCTCCAGCGCCTGCGTGGCCATGGGGCCGCGCCAGATCATGGCCTCGTCCTGGTTCACCAAAAAACCGATGGACATGACCTGCACACCGTGGTTGACGAGCGGCTCCATGGTCTTGCCGTCCAGGCTTTCGGGCTTGCGGTCAATGCCCATCATCATGGGCTGGCTGGGGCCGTAGATATCGGCGTCGAGCAGGCCCACCGTCGCTCCTTCAGCCGCCAGCGCCAGCGCCAGGTTGGCGGCCGTGGTGCTTTTGCCCACGCCGCCCTTGCCCGAGGCCACGGCCACGATGTTTTTCACACCGGGCAGCAACTGCACGCCGCGCTGCACGGCATGGGCCACCACCTTGGTGCTGAGGTTCACGCGCACGGCCTGCACACCGGGCACGCTGCGGGCAGCCGCCTCCAGGCGCTCACGCAAAGCAGGCTCCTGGCTTTTGGCCGGGTACCCCAGCTCCACATCAAAAGCCACGGCAGCGCCATCGATCTGCAGGTTGCGCAGCGCACGGGTACTGACAAAATCCTGGCCAGTAAGCGGGTCCAGCACGGTGCTGAGGGCCGCCATGAGGCCTTGTTCGGTGATAGCCATTCCAATCTCTCCTGTGGGGAGTGATGAGTCTATCGAAGCGCCCAGACCCCACTGCCTGCAGGACAATGCCACCCGCCACCAAGGAGTCACGTGAAATTCAAAATGTCCCCCAATTCGCTGTTTGCTGTTCTGCTGCGTTCGCCGTGGTGGATCAGCTTTGCCCTGGTGGGGGCGTTCTCGCTCGCGGCGGTTGCACTGCTGCCGCGCGACTATGCCCTGGCCGGGGTACTGGGCACTTTTCCATTTTTTGCTGTGGGCTGCGTCGCCGCGTGGCGCCAATGGCATGCTCCCAGCGCCGCACGCATCAACGCCCAACACGCACAGTTGCAGGCCATGCCCTGGCGCACGCTGGCCGATGCACTGGAAACCGCCTGGGTCGCCCAGGGCTACCAGGTGGAGCGCCTCGCCCCCGGTGGAGCGGCCGATTTTGTGCTGGCGCGGGGCGGACAGATCCAGCTGGCCAGCGCACGGCGCTGGAAGGCCGCTCACCACGGCGTGGAGCCGCTACGGGAGCTCCACGCAGCCATGCAAAAACGCGAGTCCCCGGCAGGGCTGTACCTGCTGGGCCAGGGCGAATTGACTGACAACGCGCGCCTGTTTGCACGCGACCACGGCTTGACCATCGTGCAAGGCGATGCGCTGGCGCAACTGCTGTTGCATTGAACCGCTCCTTTGCGGGTTTTCCCAAGGCTGCAACGCACTGATGCGGCCGCACACTTGCAGGCATGCACCAGCCTGAAGCACCGCCCCCCTCCGCACCCCGCACCGGCCTGCTGCTGACCGGCGGCGGCGCGCGGGCCGCCTACCAGGTGGGCGTGCTGGAAACCATTGCCGACCTGCGCCTGGCCTGCGGCGCGGGCAACGAGCCCAATCCTTTTCCCATCATCACTGGCACCTCGGCCGGGGCCATCAATGCCGCAGCGCTGGCCTGCGGTGCCGACCAGTTCGACCGGGTCGTGCGGCGCATCGTGCGGGTGTGGAGCAACTTTCATGCGCAGCAGGTGTACCGCGCCGACTCGCTCAGCGTGGCGCGCAGCGGTGCGCGCTGGCTCACGCTGCTGTCCCTGGGCTGGGTGCTGGCGAAATGGCGCCGCATGCGCCCGCGCTCGCTGCTGGACAACGCCCCGTTGGCCAAGCTGCTGATCAAGATGGTGCCGCTGGTGCGCCTGCCCCGGCTGATACGCCAGGGCCATTTGCAGGCGCTGGCCGTCACGGCGTCGAGCTACAGCTCGGGCGACCATGTCACGTTTTTTGAAGCAGGCGCGCGTCTCGACCCCTGGGTGCGCTCGCAGCGCCGCGCCGTGCGCGACCGCATCACGCACGAGCATTTGCTGGCCTCGTCTGCCATTCCTTTCGTCTTCCCGGCCACGGCCATTGATGTAGACGATCGCACCGAATATTTTGGCGATGGTTCCATGCGCCAGTCCGCACCCATCGCGGCGGCCATCCACCTGGGCGCCGAGCGCATTCTGGTGGTGGGCGCAGGGCGCATGCACGAGCCCAAAACCGAGGGCGCACCTGTGCTGGCCAATGGCTACCCTTCGCTGGCACAAATTGCGGGCCACGCGCTGTCCAACATTTTTCTGGATGCGCTGTCGGTCGATGTGGAGCGCATGCAGCGCATCAACCAGACGATTGCCCTCATTCCGCCCGAGGCGCGCAACAACAGCGCGCTGCGGCCCATCGAACTGCTGGTGATTGCCCCTTCGCAGCGCCTGGACGCCGTGGCCGCGCGCCACGTGGGCGACCTGCCCGCACCGGTGCGCACCATGCTGGGGGCGCTTGGCGTTACCGCCAACATGCAGGACGTGCGCGGCGCCGCGCTGGCCAGCTACCTGCTGTTTGAGCAAGGCTACACACGCGACCTGATGGCCCTGGGCCGCGCCGACACCCTGGCCCAGCGCGCCGCGGTATGCCGCTTCTTTGGCTGGAACGACACGGGCGCGCCCCTGCCCACGCGGGGCGAGGAGGCAAAAGCCTAAAATCGCCGGTTCCGCCAGAAAGCCGCACCGATGTCCGCACGCAAACTCTTCGTCACCACCGCCCTGCCGTATGCCAACGGCCATTTCCACATCGGCCACATCATGGAGTACATCCAGGCCGACATCTGGGTGCGCACCCAGCGCATGCTGGGCAACGCAGTGAATTTTGTCGGGGCCGACGACACGCATGGCGCCCCCATCATGATTGCCGCCGAAAAGGCAGGCAAAACTCCCCAGCAGTTCGTGGCCGACATCGCCGCCGGGCGCAAGCAGTACCTCGATGGGTTTCACATCGAGTTCGATAACTGGCACAGCACCGACGCGCCCGAAAACCACCAGCTCGCGCAGGATATTTACCGCGGCCTCAAAGCCAACGGCCTGATCGAAACACGCACCATTGAGCAGTTCTTCGACCCCGAGAAGAACATGTTCCTGCCCGACCGCTTCATCAAGGGCGAATGCCCCAAGTGCCACGCCAAGGACCAATACGGCGACAACTGCGAAGTTTGCGGCGCCGTGTACGCGCCCACCGACCTGATCAACCCCTATTCCGCACTGTCGGGCGCCAAGCCCGTGCTCAAGAGCTCGGAGCATTTCTTCTTCAAGCTCTCCGACCCGCGCTGCGTGGCCTTCCTGGAAGACTGGACACAAAATGGCCGCCTGCAACCCGAGGTGGCCAACAAGGTCAAGGAATGGTTCACGGTACGCACCAACCCCGATGGCAGCACCAGCGAAGGCCTGGGTGACTGGGACATCTCGCGCGATGCGCCTTACTTCGGCATCGAGATTCCCGATGCGCCGGGTAAGTATTTTTACGTGTGGCTCGATGCCCCCATTGGCTACCTGGCCTCGCTGAAAAACCTGCTCGACAAACGCGGCGAGAGCTACGACGACTACATGGCCGACCCGGCCCTGGAGCAGTACCACTTCATTGGCAAAGACATCGTCACCTTCCACACGCTGTTCTGGCCAGCCACACTCAAGTTCAGCGGCCGCAAGGTGCCTGATTCGGTGTTCGTGCACGGCTTTCTCACCGTGAACAACGGTGAGAAGATGAGCAAGAGCCGGGGCACGGGCCTCGATCCGCTCAAGTACCTGGGCCTGGGCATGAACGCCGAATGGCTGCGCTACTACCTGGCCACCAAACTGAGCAGCCGCAACGAGGACATCGACTTCAACGCCGACGACTTCATGGCCCGTGTCAACAGCGACCTGATCGGCAAGTACATCAACATCGCCTCGCGCGCGGCCGGTTTCATCGCCAAGCGTTTTGGCGGTGCACTGGGCGAAGTCTCGGCCGATGGCGACGCCTTGCTGGAGCACCTGCGCACCGTGGCGCCCTCCATCATCGAACTGCTGGCCGAGCGCGAATACGGCAAGGCCTTGCGTGAGACCATGCTGCTGGCCGACCGCGTGAACGCCTATGTGGACCAGAACAAGCCCTGGGAGCTGGCCAAGCAGGACGGTATGGAAGGCCGCCTGCAGGACGTGTGCACCACCTGCATCGAAGCGTTCCGCGTGCTCACCATCTTGCTCAAACCCGTGCTGCCGGTCCTGGCCACGCAGGTCGAAGCGTTTCTCAAGGTGGAACCCTTCGACTTTGCCAGCGCCCAGACCATGCTGGGCCAGGGCCATTTCATTGGCGAATACAAGCACCTGATGCAGCGTGTGGACGCCAAACAGCTTGAAGCATTGTTTGAGCCTCCAGCGCATACAGGACAAGCGCAAGCAGCTATAGAACTAGTAGCACCCGGTGGAGAAGAACTGGCACCCACGATCACCATCGACGACTTCGCCAAGATTGACCTGCGCATTGCCCTGATCGTGAACTGCGAGCCCGTGGACGGCTCGACCAAGCTGCTGCGCCTCACGCTCGACGTGGGCGAGGGCCCCGACCTGGAAGGACGTCCCATCCTGCGCAACGTCTTCAGTGGCATCGCCAGCGCCTACAAGCCCGAGGACCTGGTGGGCAAGCACACCGTGATGGTGGCCAACCTGGCACCGCGCAAAATGAAGTTCGGCGTGTCCGAGGGCATGGTGCTGGCCGCCAGCCATGGCGACGAGAAGGCGAACCCCGGCATCTATGTGCTCAACCCCTGGCCCGGCGCCCAGCCCGGCATGCGCGTGCACTGATCGCCAGCGACCAACCCAGACGACAAGGCCCTCATTGCGAGGGCCTTTTCTCCAAAGAGATCGACAAGCACCCGACGGGGGACGCCATTGTTCAGGCAGAGCATCGACCGATCCCTGCACCCAACGCAGTACTGCGCCAACCCCTCAGCTTTTCTTGGCAAAGACCTCTTGACCCACCTGCGCCAATAGCAGCGCCAGAAGCTCCGAAACGTCGCGTACTTCCGCTCCATCCTCATCGGCATCGCCACTGCCGAGCGCCCTGGAAAAGCGCCATGGCTCTCCTGGCCCCAATCCATGGAGATGCAGCACTTCGCCGGACTCCAACCACAGCACAGGAGCCAGCACACGGCAGCCAGCGGCCACACAGGCAGCAGCCTCGGCGCGCCCAGCCTCAGGGGCAAAATCGGCCTCCCAGGCCAGCAATATCGTGGTGTCATCTACACGCTGCAGGGTCTCGGGCTGGGCGAACGGTGCGAGCGCTTGAAGCCCATCGATGGCCGCATCCAGCGTTATCGCGGCGCCTGCCTGCGGCTCCAGGCCCAGAAAGCGCTCAACGCCACGAGAGTGCGCCGCCGTCGGGCTTCTCACCAAACAGAAGAAACCGGTGCCGACCGGGCCAGCACCAGGCTGGGCAAAAGGCATAGGCGCTGCCACCGCCGTTTCATTGGTGTCAACAGCGCTCTCTGCCAGAGGGTGCGTGAAAACGATGGCACCGTGCTCAACCCTCAGGCGCTGGTCTTGCGGGATTGCGTGGTAGATCGTGTCCAGCAAAGTCAGCAGGTTCGGCCCCCACTCGCGTTGGAAGTAGCGCTGGCAGAACTCGATGACGCGGCGATCCTGGTACCCAAGAGGCTCTTCCGCATGGCCGCTGAACAAGTCTGTGGCCAGGTTGTGGATGCTCTCCATGTCCTTGCCAAGACCTACACCTACAAATTGCTCCACACCCTCCCAGCAGTCGACGACCAAGGCGTTCTCGGTGGGACCGCGATAGCAGGCCAGGGAGAGGAACTTGGAAAACATGCGTCCACACAGGTGCTGGAACGCCGTGGCCGAGATGACTTGCGGCAATGCGCGCACTAGGCAGCGAACGCGCGCGTGCAGGTCCGGGCCAGGCCGACGAAGCTGGGAGCCGTCGAAAGAGCGCACCAGTTCGATGGCCATGTCGGTGACCGATGCCTGCTTGTAGTACTGGAGGATGGCGACGAACGCCTCCTCACTGACCACCGGCGATGCAAGGCACAGGTAGGCATGGACGTACGTGCCCAGCGGATTGATGCGGCTGATGAGTTCACCCGGATCGCGGATGCGCTCATCGAGGGATTCAATCCTGCCCTCAAAGCACAGACGCTTCAGCGCGGGGCCAAACGTTTTCTTTTTGAACTCTCCCAGTTCGACGTTCTCAAGTATGTCGGCATACAAACGCTCGCGCTCTTCGGTTCGCAGGGCAGCGTCTGCGGGGTAGATTTGAATGAAGTCAGAGGTCATGAATCGGAGATGGTGTTCGGCGCCACGGCTTCCTTGGTCTTCCAGGGGGGCGCGGCGATGAGTCTACTCGGTCTTGTGGGCCCGTTGATCGTCTCTGCCAGCGCGCTGCCACAGCTGCCAGTAGCGCTGGCACGCGGGGTGCGCCGAGCATGCGTCGGCTTCGACACCGCCTCCTGCCAGCGCCCGCTGACTTGGAAACCTTAGTCGCCTGACACGTCTTCTTTGCGGCTGCTTGCAAACAGGTCGACGGGCGTTATCCCGGCAATGTTCCGGGCGCCGTCGTCCGCGCCGTACTGGCGAAGCAGCTCAATGACCTGCGGGTTTTCCTCACCCGCAAACCACATGGCATCGGTGTCGCCAGCGATCCAGGTTTGGCCGCTGCAGTAATGCAGGGCTGTGTTGCCGTAAACATCCACGGCGTTGACCTCGGCCCCGGCCGAAAGCAAATAGCCCACCACCGCCAGATCATCCGCCAACGCTGCCGCCATCAAGGGCGTGCCCTGGCGGCGCACGCGGCCTTGCAAAGACCACAAGGACCGGGCCGCACGCGCGTTCACGTTGCAGTGCAGATGCTCCACGAGGTACTGCACCATCTCCAGCTTGTGGGGCTTATCGCTGGACGAGTTGCAGGCGAACAGAAGCAGGTTGGGCCCGGCCAGATGGGCATGGTGCTCGGCCAGCCTGCGCACTGCATCGATGGCAAGGCTGTTGACCGCAGCCCCCAAAGTGTCTGCGTTGACCTGGGCTCCATGCGACAGCAGCAGGTCGACGAACTCGGCGCTTCCCGACGCCGCAGCAAAGCCCAGGGCGTCGCTGCCGTCTCGGGCCCGCGCCGCCATGTCCGGCCGGCGGCGCAACACGGCCTGCAGGTTGAACGCGTGCATCGCAAGCTCTTCTTCTGCGTCTGCGATCTCTTGTGCACGGTCCTCCGCGCGGCTGTCCTCGTCGTCGTCTTCCACCTCGCTGTCGTCTTCCTGGGTCGCATAGAAATGGTTCTCCAGCGCCCAACGGTAGCTTTCACAGGCCGTGAGCAGTGGCGTGCACCCCTCCGAATCACGGAAGTCGACCGTGCCCTCACTTTGGATCAAGGCATCAAGCGCGTCCTCGCTCATTTTTTCGCGCTTCATCCGGGACGTGAAGCTGTCAAAGCGGTAACGCTGTTCATCGTCCTGCGGGTCCTCTTCGTCCTCTTCGTCTTGGTCTTCGTCTTCGTCGGCCTCCCCGTCGGTGTCCGCGCTCTGCGGCGTCGCGCCCGCGCCTTCCTGCTCTACAAACTCTTCGATCAAGTGCCAAAAGGAGTGCGACAAGTCGCGCTCGTCGTTGGAGAGCGCCCTGAACATCAGGTCGCTACCGTCGAGTTCGCACTCTGTACCCAACAATTCAAAAGCCCGTGCGAGATAGCGTGTACTGGCGAACTCTTCGGGGTTCTGCAGATAGCCGGAGACCTCCAGGTGTTCGGGGATTCCGCGCTGCAGGCGCTCCAAGGCTGCGGACTGATGGGCGTGGCGGATTCTGCAGATACCGGGTGCGAACGCAAGAGAAGCGTTTTGCATGATGGGCTTGTGCTTTTGGGATGGATAGGATGGATAGGATGGATCGGGTGGCTGGCGCGGCCGGCGCGCGGGCATGCCGAGTGCGCGGGGCACGCGGGGTCGCCGACCACACGGCGGCTTCGACCCCGTCACCGCCTGCCAGCGCGCGCTGACTTGGAAACTTCATTCGCCTGATGTGTCTTCTTGGCTGCGGCTGGCAAACAGATCGGCAGGCGTTCTACCGGCCACATTGCGGGCGCCATCGTCCGCACCGTGGCTGCGCAGCAGGTCGATGACCTTCGGGTTGTCATCCAGCGCGAACCAGAGCGTCCCCCCGCCCGGCTCGTTCACCCACGTCTGGCCGCTGCAGTAGTGCAGCGCAGTATTGCCATACGCGTCTGCCGCGTGCACATCAGCCCCGGCGGACAGCAGGTACTGGACAAGCGCCAGGTCGTCTGTCAGAGCGGCCGCCATCAAGGCCGTGCCAAGGCGGCCCACCGGCCCCTTGAACGCGCTGGCGACCTTTGTTGCGCGGGCATTCACGTCGCAGCCCAGTTCCTCTACCAGATAACGCACCATCTCCAGCTTGCCGGGCAGGATGCTATAGGCAGAGCAAGCGCCAACCAGCAGATCAGGCCCCGCCAGGTGCGCGTGGTGCTGGGCGAGCTTGCGCACCATGTCCAGCGAAAGGCTGCGGACAGCGCCCTGCAGCGCGCCCGCGTTGACCGTTGCGCCGTGTGCCATGAGCAGATCAACGAACTCCACGCTGCCGGACTCTGCCGCCAGGCCTAGGGCGTCCGAGCCATCCCTGTTGCGCGCGCCCATGTCCGGACGGCGTTGCAGCACGGTGTGCAGGTTGTGTACGTTCCGCTCCCACTCTTGTGCCGCATAGGCTTTTTCTTCCGGGTCGTCGTCGTCGTCGGTGTCGCCGTCCATCTGCGCATCTGCACGCGCCGAAATGGCCCAGCGGTAACTCGTACTCGCCGCGAGCAACGGCGTGTCGCCGTTGTAGTCGCAAAAGTCCACGCTGCCTTCGCTGGCGATCACGGCATCGAGTTCAGCCAAGGTGATCTGGCGATCTCCCATCTCGCTGATGAAGTCATCGGCCGCTTCGCTGGCGTGGTGGCGGGCGTCGTGCTCGTCGTCCACATCCTCACCGGCTTCGATCATCGCCAGCTTACTCCCCTCGGACAGGGAACCTGGGTTCTCTTCATGCGCCAACGTTTCAATGAAGTCCCAGTAGTAGGCCGAGAGGTCCACGCTCTCGCTGCTTGCGAAAGGCACCAGCACCAGATCGCCGCCATCCACATCGCATTGCGTGCCCAGCAGCTCAAACGCCCGCGCAAGATAGCGCGTGCTGGCGAACTCTTCGGGGTTCTGCAGGTAGTCCGCGATCACCATGTGTTTGGGGCACCCGCGCTGCAGGTTCTTCAAAGCGGCGGCATGGTCGGCCGCACGGATTCGGAAAGCGCCAGGTTCACTGACAAATGCGCTGGTTTGCATGGTTTCACTCTCTCGTCTTAGGTTGGTTGGGTTTGAAATGGGCACCTGGCCTCAGCCGGTCCAGCGTGTGCTCGTGTAAAAGGCCGGTGCCAGAACCTTGGCTTCGTGGCCCCATGCATCGCTCACCACGACCTCGCCGCTGCGGGCTGCTGCGATCAGGGTTTGGAATGAAGCGGAAAACGCGCGCTCCGTGAGCAAGGCCTGCGCCCTGCGCACGAAGCGGGTGCGCGGGCTGTCGGGGCCTTCCTGGCCCACGTCGAAGTGAAAGATGCGGTACACCGCGAGCATCACCAGCTCGCGCCACACGGGATCTTCCGGCACATCCTCTTGCGCGCAGTGGTGGTACCAGAGGTCCATCGGCCGCTCGTACTGGAACAGCATGTCGCTGCTGCCCCGGTTCAGGGGTGCAGGCCACACCAGCCATTGGCTCATGGTCCACAGCGTGTCCAGCGTGAAGCGGTGCTGCCTCAACGGGAACTCTTCGTAATCCAGGGTGTACCGGGGTGCCCGGTAGCAGTAGGTATCGCGCGTCACCGGCAGGCGCACGGTTTGCTGTGTGATGTCGGGCCACATCAGATTGAACAGGCGTTCGTTCTGGCCATCGGTATGCACTTCGATCTGCCGGCAGTCTGCATAGGGCTCGGGCGCAGGCGGCAGGGTGGCGGCCACTTGGGGCAGTTCTTTCTCCAGATCGGCGATACGAAACATCCGCAGGCTACCCGACGCAGGCTCGCTCAGACCGATCTGCCACAACCCGTTGAACCCGATCAACCGGTCGTTCCAACGGGCATGGGGGTTGTTCATGAACTGGTCGCGCAGAGGGCGCAGCAACGCGTCGTCACGGCTGGGGTGCAGGTACAGAAAGAGCAGCAGGTCCAGATGGCGCGTCGTGGAGCTTTGGCTCCAGTCATGAAGCTTCTTCCACTCGGGTAGCTGGCCCTTGAGGAAGTA
>Ga0209476_10001133_pt1 | contig 18149 bp, 11 predicted proteins | sample KloWWTrecipitate_FD_187179 | JGI IMG/M metagenome (GOLD analysis project Ga0209476, IMG submission 187179) | Active sludge microbial communities from Klosterneuburg, Austria, studying microevolution and ecology of nitrifiers - Klosterneuburg... | ecosystem: Engineered > WWTP > Aerobic digester... | reverse complement strand
TCGACCCCCTGCTGGCCGAGTTCTTCCGGCCGGCGCCGCAGGCGGGCCTTCAGCCGGCCGACTTCGAGCACGCGCAGGCCGACGTGTCCATCCTATGCGCGTTGCTTTCCACCGGCGAGGCGTCGCCGCCGGGAACCAACATCCTGATCCATGGACCGCCGGGCAGCGGCAAGTCCGAATTCGCGCGACTGCTTGCGCGCCTGACCGGGCGTGCGGCCCACGAGGTGTCAACGGCAGACACCGACGGTGACGCCCACGGGCAGAGGGGGTTGTGGACCGGCTATTCGCTGGCGCAGCTGCTGCTGTCGCGCACGCCGGACGCCGTGTTGATCGTGGACGAAGCCGACCCGATGCTGGAGTCCGGGTACAGCCCGCTCTCGCACTTTGGCGCGCCACCGCGATCGGACAGTGGCAAGGGCTGGCTGAATCGGATGCTGGAGACGGCCGGCACACCGACGATCTGGATCGCCAACCAGATCCGCGGCATCGACCCCTCGCACCTGCGCCGCATGGAATACGTGCTTCCGCTCGGCAAGATGCCGGAGCGGGTGCGGCGCAGGCTGGCCGACGCTACCGCTCGCGAGTACGGGCTATCGGCCGATTGGGCGCGCGAGACCGCGCGCAACGAGGAAATGATGCCCGCACACCTCGGCAAGGTCTGCCGCGTGGTGTCGCGACTGCCGGCCAATGCGCCGGCCGAAGAGCGCAACCGTGTGGCCCGGCGCACATTGACCCACCTGCATCGCGCCCTTGGCATCCACCAGCCCACGCGCCTGGCCGAGTCTCCGCTCGGCCCGTGGGATCCGGACTGGATCGTTACCCGCCCGGCACTCGACCGCATCGAGCAGGCCGTGCGCACGGGCAGCATCCGCGCCTGCTTCCACGGCCCGCCGGGCACCGGCAAGACCGAACTCGCACACGAACTTTCCCGCCGCCTCGACCGTCCATTGCATGCACGCCGCGCCTCGAACCTGCTGAGCATGTGGGTTGGCGGCACCGAACGCGCGATCGCCGAAGCCTTCGATCGCGCCGCAGACGAGGACGCCATCCTGCTCCTAGACGAGATCGACAGCTTCCTCGCGGACCGCGCGGGCGCGGTCCGGAACTGGGAGGTCAGCCAGGTCAACGAATTGCTGACGCAGATGGAGGCCTTCGGAGGCGTGCTCATCGCAACGACGAACCGTCTCGATGCGTTGGATCTGGCGTCATTGCGGCGGTTTGACTTAAAGGTGAGGTTTGAACTGCCAGGCACGCGACAGTTGGAGGCGCTGGGGACTGCGATGTGCATGCGATCCGGCATTCCGGCTCCGTCCGTAGGGTTGTTCGCGGGCCTCAGCGGTCTCGGCGCGGGCGACTTCGCAGCCGTGGCGCGGCAAATGTCTACTCTCGACCGCCCCACCGTCGAGGAGGTTCTCGCATTACTGGAAAACGAACGGCTTCTGAAGCCGGGTAACACAGGGCGCATTGGATTTCTTCGATAAGCAGTTCGTCAGTGACTAACGCTGCTAATCTGCATCCAGCGATTTTTCACGACCACGGAGTGCACATCAGTGATGAGCCACAACACCGGGTTTTCTCCATCGACCATCGAGGCGATCAAGTGCTACGTGTACATACTGACTGACGGCGCAGGTCGTGCCTTTTACGTCGGAAAGGGGACGGGCAATCGCGTCTTCTCTCACGTCAACGAGGTTCGGGAATGGATAAGCAGCGGTACTCCGCTTCCAAGTGAAGATTTCGATGCCCTCGACGATCCAACGACCAGCGAGCAACCTTTGATGAGTCTCAAGCGACAGAGAATTGCGCAACTGCTTAGCGAGGGCAATCCTCCTGGCATGTACATCGTTCGCGAAGGTCTATCGCACGACGAGGCGCTCCTCGTGGAAGCGGTACTCATTCAGGTAATGGACTGGCAACTCGACGGTACGCTGACGAACGCCGTCTCTGGGCATGGGGCCTCGGTTTTTGGGTTGAAGTCCGTCGATGAGCTGGAGGCAACAAAGGGTCTGCCGTTCGACGTTACGAGCTTGCCGGATCTGGGCAGCGCGCGGGAGGTTCTTGCAATCAACGTCAATAAGCGCTTTGACGAAGTGCAATCGGGCAAGATGACGCTGCTGGATATCGCCAAGGGCTGGTGGAAGCTCAGGATGGCCCGCGCCAACGAGTGCCCCTACGCGATCATCCACGCGCGCGGTATTGTTCGCGGCGTGTTCCGGATTTCGCATTGGCAGCCATCGGAGGCCAAGGACCGTTACGAGTTTGTTTCGGCGTCGTCCGCGCCGCTGGCTGGAGCGGAGTTCAGAAATCGTAACGTCAGTGGTCTTTTCGGCGACGCGACGGGCAACTCGCAGAATCCGATTCGCTACGTGGCAGTATCAGGCGTGAAGAGCTGAATGATCAGGCCGGCGCCCGCCGGCTGTTGACGTGATCTCGCGGCGATCACCAACCGCTAACCAGCGAGGTGTCTCGCAATACGGAGTACATCATCGACTCCGTCGCGGCAGCGCAGAGATGGGGCTGGTTCATTGGCCCGTTTCGGGTACGGGCGATTGCAAGACATCGGACAACCGCAACATTGCCTCGGTGTCGCGCGCGCAGTAGGTCAGTAGTGCGTTGCGCAGTTCCGTCCGCCGCTCTGGCAAGGTCTGCGGCGCGATCGCTTCCAGATACGCCTCCTGCGCCTCGCCACCATCTCGGACGCCCTGGAGCTTGGCATAGTCCAACTCCGGAACGAGGGTCGGCAATACCGCCTTGATTGAGAATGACCCCTGCATTGCCGGATGGTAGTAATGATTGCGAATCGCGGGCAGCAGGTCGTAGATGCGGGCGATGAGGGCGAGCAGGCGCGGCGCGCGGTCGGGCAGCCAGTCGGCTAGGGCGCGGATGCGGGCGACCTCGAACGAGGCGTTGTAGACCACGATGGGGCCGTGCTCGCCGCAGGCCTCGAGCAGTGCGTTGGCGAAGGACTCGATGGGGGAGTCGCCGCTGAGGTCGAGAAAGCCAGCGTGGTTGACCGCGCCGCGTGCGCTTTCGATATGGCAGGAAAGCTGGAACGGTACCTGTTGGTAGGGGCGGGTACCGATCCAGCGCGGCACGGCGAAGCCGATCGTCTCGAAGTCGAGGTAGCGTCGCGGATACGGCAGGGCACCGAGCTCGCGCCGAATGGCCGGATCGAGAAAGGGCTGTCCGCTGCGCGCGACTTCGGCGATGCGGCGATGCCTGGCGCTGCTGAGGCGTTCAAGTGGGACTTCGCGCAGGTCGCGGAATCCCTCGGCGAGGAGTTTGGCGACCGTGCGTCCCCCATGTGGCAGCGACTCGACGGGGAATTCGGGCGGCGGTGGCTCCTCCGCGCAGCAGTGGCCGTAGAACGGGCACTCGAAGGGCGTGCTGCAGTGGGGGCCTGTGGCGATCTCGGGAATGTGGCCGGCTAGGGTCTTCCGCGCAGCGGCGACCCAGCCATCGACCTTGGCCAGCAGGGGCTGCACAGCAGCGTCGACGGCTTCCGACTTCAGCAGACCTTCGTAATCGCCGAGCTTGCGGTAGACGAATTGGTTGTCGACCAGGCCGATGCGGATCTCGCGCACTTCGAGACCGGCCTGTTGCGTCACCCAGGCCTGTACCGCAACGTCCTCAAGGTGATGGGGCTTCACTTCGGTACTCGACTTCACCTCGGTCAGCACCCAGCCGCTGACCGTGCGCTCCAGTGCGTCGGCGCGGACCAGTACGCCGTCGTGACTGAGTGCAGCTTCGAACAGCTGGTCGCCGGGGCGGCACTCGTCGATCAGCGTGCGTGACTCGACAAGTGCCTGCGACAGGTCGCCAAAGTGCTCAATGAGCCGACCGCTGCCAAGGAGCGCGCGCGCGAGTTCACCGAACTGAGTGCCGCCTTCGAGTCGCTGGCGCTGCTCGGCGCCTTCCTCCCCCAACTCGGGCCGGTGGGCCTGAAGCCAGAGCCGTTTCGGACACTGGCGCGCCTGGAGAATCTTTGACTTCGACAGGCCACGGGGACGGACCTTGGGATTGTCGGTCATTCGGCGGTCTCACCATTCCTCTGGAACACCGGAGCAGATGCACCCGGCCTGCGCCCATGTGCACCTGGTCATCAGTGACGACGCCGATTGGTGACTTCGCCCGGGCTGATCGACTCGACGGTAGCGCAGCATCGGTCGCAATGCACCGCCCGCAGGACGGGATGCGACCGTAGTTGTCGCGTATAGACCGGACTCTGCGCACATGAAGACCAACGAACGACTGTGCTGGACGGTGCTGCCGATGACCAAGGGCCTGCAGCGGCTGGGAACTCTGGGGATCGAACTGCCACCCGAGGCCGACTGGCAAAGTGAGCGGCTGGCACTGCTGCACCCGGCCACACGACCTGGCGAGGTAGTAGCGTGGCGCGAGGTCGGCGAACCGCAGCTATACGCCGCCCTGACGGCCGATCAGGGCCCGGGCAGCGGCGCGCGCTTAACCGACGCGCTGCGCGCGGGCGAAGGCGACTGGTGGCGCACGGCGCACGCCTGGACCGCATTCGCGCGCTGGAACCCGAATCACCGCGAAGACTGGGACCGCTGGTTGGCGCCCTGCGCCGCACCCGATGATGACGGGCTCGCAAGGCTGCTGGCACCGACCCGCGGCTGGATGATGTGGGATTTCCAGTTCATTGCCGCAATGAGCGCTGCCGGCGTCGGCTGGGACACCGCGGACGCCCTGCGCCGTGATTGGACCCTGCAACGGCCGGGGATCGAGGCGCGCTTGGCGGCACTTCGCATTGGCGGCGTGCCGTTTGAGCAGGCGCTCCGGCGCCGGACGTTGCCGCCGCTCTACCAGACTACGCGGCTGGACGCCTGGCCGGTTCAGCGGCTGGCCCGCTGGGCTTCTGCAGCAGCGGCCGGACGCACGGCAGCGCGTACGGTCAACGCAACAGTCGGCTTCTCGCTGTCGGAGGACGAGGCCCGGCGGGTGAAGGCCTGGGCCGGTCCGATGGTGACTGGCCATATCAACGAGGACGTGGAATTCCCCGGTATCGAGTTCGTGTTGTGGATTGGGCCGTTCGGCGAGCAGCTTGAGGCGCGTGTCGATCGCGAGACACTGCAGTTGCGATAGTCCGTCATCCAACTGTTCGGGCCTGCCGAATTTCCTCGGCGGCGACCGGAGTCAATCGCCCGCAGAGCGGGCTCCTGCAAGGCCGGCTTCGCAGGAGCCCGCTCTGCGGGCGATAGGCCTCGACGCGACAACGCTAGATGCGTCGCGACGTGGTCGCGGCTGAAGCCGCTCCTACGGGTGCCGGGCCGACGTCGGGCTAGTCGGCGCCGATATCCGCGTCATTGACCGCGACCCAGCCTTCGCCCGGGTCGAACTTCGTGATGGCCGCCGCCTTGGCTTCGCTCTCCGGGCCGAGGTCGGCCTCGTAGATGACGCCGTCCTGGTTGATGATGAAGGTCATCACGCCGGTGTCGCCGTAGACGGCGGGCCAGGCGATCGCGCCGAAGCCGGCGACCTGGTGGCCGTTGATCGTGTAGTCCCAGGCACCGCCCTTGGCCGCGGCGCCCTGGCCGCCAAGCGATTGGTAGTGGTAGCCGAGGAAGGGTTCGCCCGCGTCGCGCTTGCCCATCACGAGCGCCGCCAGGTCCGCCAGCGGCGCCAGCGGGCTCTCCACGGCGTCCGGATCGTCGGCGTCCACGGTCCAATAGAGGCCGTCGCGCTGGCCGGGCGTGCTGGCGATGCGTGCCGCGTACTCGACCACGCCGTCGCCGTCCTGGTCGTTGCTCAGGTACTCGAGCTGCGCGGCCGCGATGATGTCGAGCACCGAGACCGCGTTGATCTCGTTGGCGCCGACGTAGCGGTTGCGCAACTCCTCCACGCCCGCCTTGCCGTCGAAGGACCAGCGGTTGCCGCGCTTGACCAGCGGGAAGGGGAACGGGAATCCCTCGGCGCCCACGATCAGGGTGCGCGTGTCGCCGGTGCCGGAGAGGCTGCGGAACTCGGAGTAATTCTCGTCGAAGCGCGCGAAGCGCGCCATCATCTGCGCGCGGTCCTCGACCTGCGACTCGTGGAACCGGGTGAACTCGGGGCCCAGCAGGCGGTCGAGCTTCTTGCCGTCATCCTTGGCCTTCACCGCGGCATCGAGCGCCTCGACGGCGGCCTCGGGCGTGCGGAACTTCTCCTGGGCGGCAGCCGGCAGTGCCAGCAGCAGGCCCAGCGCCAACGCGATCACGATGCGGTTGTTCATGGGATTCTCCTGGTCTACGGGCTAGGGGGGCGCGGCTCAGCGTCGCCGTCCGCCGCCGCCGCCGCCGCGGCTCATGCCACCGCCACCGCCTCCGCGACTGGACGCGCCCCGGCTGGAATACGCCTGGCTGCTGCGCGCACTGCTGCCGCCGGAATAACTGCCGCGCGAGGCCGACGACGAGCGCGCCGACTGCCCGTAGTTCCCCGCATTCTCGTAGCGGCCGGTACCGCCGCTGGCGGAACGGTTGTAGCTGCCGGCCGACGCGCCTGCGCCGCCGCCGGAGGGCCGCGTGTAGCCGCCGGCGGAACCGCCGCGGTTGGCGGCCGCCTGCCCCGAGCCGGCGCGGTTGGCCCCGGTCTGCGCGGCACCGGCGCGGCTCGCCCCGGTCTGGGCGGCACCAGCGCGGTTCGCCCCGGTCTGGGCCGCGCCCGCGCGGTTGGCGCCTGCCTGTCCGGTGCCGGCGCGGTTGGCCGTCGCCGGCCGCGAACCGGTCTGCGTCGCCCGCCCGCGGCCCACGTCGGCCGCCGAAGCATTCGAGCGCCACTGCGTGCCGCCCTGCTGGCGCATCTGCTGCGACTTGTTGCGATCGATGTTGGTGGCGCGATTGCTGGAGCTGCGGTTGGTGTTGCGATCGATATTGGTGTTGCGGTCGATGTCGATGTCGACATCGTGGATGCCGCCGCCATGCCAGTCGAAGGCCGCCGCGGCCGCCGCGCCCCAGAAGAAGCCCGAGGCGAAACCATAGCCCGGGGGATAGGGGTAGTAGTACACCGGGTACGGCGTCGGGTAGTACGTGGGGTAGTACGGCGTGGACTGCTGCACGATCACCGTGGTCGGCTCGTACTGCGGCACGTAGATCACCTGCGGATCGGCCTGCACGATCTTGATCGTGCCTTCGTCGGCCTCGACCAGCTGCTTGTCGTCGGTCTTGAGGTTGCCGGCGCCGTCGGCGCGACGGCGGAACGCCTGCACGGCATCCATCACCGCGCCCTGGTCGGTCGCCACCGCTTCGCCGAGCGCGGTGGTCCAGTCCAGGTTCTGGCTCATCTTCGTGACCACGTCGGGGTAGTTGATGAGCGCCTTGACGGAGTCGTCCCAGGCGTCCTTGGGCTTGGCGTCCTTCTTGCCTTTGTTGGCCGCGATCCAGCGCTCCGCCTCGACAATCTGCAGCGGGTAGGTCGAACCCTGCAGCGTGATCGAAAGCAGGTCGTCGGGGTACAGCGCGATCGGGCCGACCAGTTCTTCCAGTGCGGCCGGATCAGCGCCCTGCGCGAGTGCTGGCCGCGGCGCGAAGGCGGCAACGCACAGGAGCAGCACGGACAGCAGCGCGGCGACTTGCCGCGGCAGGATTCCAGTTCTCATCACGGCAGCTCCTCGCGCTGGCCAACAGCGGACACGGCCGGCGCCATCACGGCGCCTGACCCGGGCATCGTAGTCCAGGACGGCAGGACCGGCGACAGCACCAAGGGGAATCCCCCGGACGCCGGCGCCGGCCCCTGGTTCAGCCTGCAGCAGGCTTCGCCTCGGCCGCCGCCGGCGCGACGGGCGCCGCCGGCAGCGCGGCCTTCGTCCCGGGCAGCAGTTCGGCGCCGGCCGGCACCTGGATCGTGCTGCCCTCGAAATCCTTGCCCACCGGCTCGACCCGGCCGCCCAGGCACTTGCCGAGGAATTCCTCGGTCACGGCGTTGAACGACATGCGGTTGGGCGGACGCGCGAAGCCGTGGCCTTCGTCCGGATACAGCACGTAGGTCACCGGGATGTTCTTGGCCTGCATCGCCTGCACGATCTGGTCGGACTCGGCCACGTTGACGCGCGGGTCGTTCTGGCCCTGCCCGATCAACAGCGGACGCACGATCTGGTCGGCATAGGTCAGCGGCGAGCGCTCCTTGAGCAGCGCGAGGCCGGCTTCGGTGTTGGGGTCGCCCATGCGGGTATAGAACTGCTGGCGGAACGAAACCCAGTACGGCGGGATCGACTCGAGCAGGGTGATGAGGTTCGAGGGGCCGACGATGTCGACGCCGCAGGCGAACTCGGTCGGGGTCATGGTCAGGCCCGCGAGCGTGGCGTAGCCGCCGTAGCTGCCGCCCATGATCGCGACCTGCTCGGGCTTGGCGACGCCCTGCGCCTTGGCCCAGGCCACGGCGTCGAGCAGGTCATCGTGCATCTTGCGGCCCCACTGCAGGTCGCCGGCATTGAGGAACTCCTTGCCGAAGCCCTGCGAGGCGCGGAAGTTCACGCTCAGCACCGCGTAACCGCGGTTGGCCAGCCACTGGTGGGTCGGGGTATAGCCGTAGGTATCGCGACCCCAGGGGCCGCCGTGGACCAGCAGCACCATCGGCACCGGCGCGGCCGGCACGCCATCGCCGTCGGCATCGCTGCCCGGCGGCAGGGTCAGGTAGCTCACCAGGGTGAGGCCGTCGCGGCTCTTGATCTCGCGCGGGTGCATCGGCGCCAGCGTGGCGCCGGCCAGCGCCGGGCGGGTGTCGATCCACAGCCGGGCGTCGCCCTTGGCGCGGTCGTACAGGTAGTACTTGGCCGACGCGTCGGATGCGACGTACAGCACGACCCAATGCTGGTCGTCGAGGGTGCGCGCGGTGACCTCGATCTCGCCGTCGCCCAGCGCCTCGAGGATCTTGAGGTCGTTGGCCACGGCCGGGTCGAGCGCGGTCCACTCGTTGCGCAGGTAGTTGGCGCTGGCCGCCTGGACCACGCCGCTGACCGGATGCGTGAGCACGCCGCCGACGTCGGCGCGCGCGTCCTCGAACACCATCTTGCGTTCGCCGCTGGTGGTGTCGATTGCGTACAGGCCGCCGGTGTTGCGCTCGCGGCTGTCGAGCAGGTAGACGGTCTTGCCGTCGGCGGTGAGGCCGAGGATCGCGCTGGTCAGCGCATCGCCCTGCGGCACCGTCGACCATGCCTTCCACGCCTTGCCGTCGCGCACCAGCCATTCGTAGCCGCCCTCGGCCGTGCTCTTGGAGGCGTAGCGCAACGCGTAGTCCTCGTCGAGGGTGAAGTCGGCGAACTCGTCGTTCTCGACCAGGCGCTGTTGCGCACCGGTCTTGAGGTTGACCTGCACCAGGTCGAAGTACTCCTTGTTGCGGTCGTTGACGCTGACCACGATCTCGTCGGGGCGCCGCGACGACATCGCCGCGATCGTGGCGCGCGAGCCGGCCGGCGACAGCGCCTTCTGTTCGCCGCTGGTCAGGTCGACTGCGAAGACCTGGAAGTTCTCGTCGCCGCCCACGTCCTGGGCGTACAGCACGTGGTTGCCGGTATACGCGAAGCTGAAACCGCGGATGCCGCGCAGGGTGTCGTTGGTGACCGGCTTGGCGCTGTCGGGCGCGTCGGCGGGCGCCACGTACACGTTGAGCACGCCATCGCGGGGCGCGATGTAGCCCAGCCACTTGCCATCAGGGCTGATGCTGCCCAGGGTGCGCTCGGGATTGCCGAACAGCACGCCGCGCGCGATCAGCGCCGGGGGCTCGGCCGCGACCGGCGCGGCGGCGGGAGCGGGGGCGGCGGGCGGTGCCTCGGGCGCCTTGGCGCAGGCAGCCAGCAGCACGGCAAGCGCGAAGGCGCTCGGGAAACGGATGTGCATGGGGGGACTTCCTCGGGACTGAGCCCCTTAGTCTAGTCGGTTTGGCGCGCGCTTCGCATAGAATCGGGCCAGGTTCCCGCGGGGTCGCGCCGGTGTTCCAGATCGTTCCAGCCTTCGCCGTGCCCTTCGCCGAGGCGCAGCACACCGGGGCCGCCGCGCTCAACGAGGAACTTCGCGCGCTGATCCTGGCGCGCGAGGCCGAGGGCGCGCGCTGGCGCAATCCCTCGCCCTCGATGCGGATCTCGCGCGAGCTGTACGAGAGCGACTTCAACTTCTTCGCGTGGCCCGAAAGCTGCGTGCAGCAGCTGCGCGAGTTCTGCTGGAGCGCGATGTCGCGCCTGATCGCGCAACTCAACGGCTACAACGCCGAGCTCATGGGCCAGCTCGCGATCCACTCCCACACCTGGTTCCACGTGACCCGCGCCGGCGGCTACTTCGGCCTGCACAACCACCCGATGGCCTCGTGGTCGGGGGTCTACTGCGTCACGCCGGGCGAGGACGACCCCGAGCACCCCGACTCGGGCCAGCTGTGCTTCAACAACCCGAACCAGATCGCGTACATGTACGTCGACCCGGCCAACAACCACATGCGCGCGCCGTACACCATGAACGGCAAGACCTATCGCCTGCGCGCGGGACAACTGGTGCTGTTCCCCTCGTGGGTGAGCCACGAGGTGCTGCCGTATCGCGGCCGGGGCGAGCGCATCACGGTCGCGTTCAACTGCTGGTTCCGCCTGCCCGAGCAGGGCGGCTGAGCGCCCTGCGCAGCGCACCCCCCCGAGGAATCGCCCATGATCGAATACGGTCCCTGGTACGCCGGCTGGGGCACTTTGGCCCTGGTCAACGCGGGGTTGGCGCAGGGCAAGAATCGCGGCGGCCTGGTCTGGTTCCTGCTCTCGCTGGTGCTGGGCCCGGTCGCGACCCTGCTGATCGTGGTCCTGGAACGGGTCCCGCCGCGCTGATATCGACCCGCGGCCGGGCCCGCGACCCCGCCGGCTTGCCGCGGCACCGTGCGCCGCGGCCGCGGGTTGCATTGCGCGATCCCGGCGCCTAGCCTTCGCGACAACGCCGGAAGGGTGGCGCACGCAGCAGCTGCGTGCGGTGCCGGACCGGCATCCGGAGCAACAGGGATGGCCGGCGACACGCCCGCGCCACCGGCGACCGGCAACTGGTTGCGCCGGGTCGCCGCCGGCGGTGGCAAGCAGCCGGCGCCGGACTCCGGCCCGCGCATCATGCTGGTGCTGCAGCCGGTCGGCCAACCGCAGGTCGAGTACGCGCGCCTGCGGCGCGAACTGCTGGCCGCCGGTTGCCGCAGCCAGCACGACGAAGCCCGCATCGTGGCGGCGGCCTTCGCCGATGCGCACGACGCGGTGGACCTGGCCTTGCGCCTGCTGGAGCGACGCGGCAACAGCCTGCGCGCCGCGCTCTCGGTCGGCGCCCTCGGCAGCGACGGCGAGCACCTGCCCGGCGCCGCATTGGCCGACGCGCGCAACGCCTTGCGCTACGCCGGTCCGGGCAGCCTGGTCCTGGGCACGCGCTTCTCGCCGACCCTGCTCGACGACGTGCGGCCGGACCTGGCGCACCTGCTGCAGCCGGTCACTTCCGGCCGGCGCGACGCGGCGCCGATGGCCCACGTGGTCGACGGCGCTGCGCTGGCCACCCTGCGCGCCAACCCGCGCGCCAGCCCGGCGACCCGGCGCCAGGCGCGGACGATGCGCCGCGCGCTGGCGATCACCGCCGGCGTGATGCTGGTGGCCGCGGTCGCGTGGCTGGCAGGCCGCGCCCGCGAACGCGCGCCGGCGCCAGCCGCGACCGTGCCCATGGTGACGCTGGCGGCTGCTTCCAAAGCGTAGTTTGTGCAACGCCAACGGCGCGATCCCGCGCGCGCCTCGTGCGAGGCTGCGCGCAGTCCCGTGCCTGCAGGGCCGCCATGGATCCCGTCACCGCCACCCGCAGCGCCACGGTGCAGGGCCGCGAGCTGGCGATCTACGACGACCTGCTCCCGTCGACCGACATCGCGCGCTACCACGCGCTGCTGCACCAGGCGCCCTTCACGCGCACCGAGTTCGCGCGGCCCGACACCGCCACGCACCGGCACTGGGTCAGCGAGATGGCCCTGGCCGCGCTGCAACGCCTGCCGCTGTGGCGCGCGACCGCTGGCGCGGTGCGCGCGCTGCGCCCGCGGGAGTCCTACCGTCCCTACCGCGCCTACACCAACCACGCGGCCTACGGCGACATGCTCTACGTGCACACCGATGCCCTGCCCGGCGCGCGCGAACTGACCGCCTTGTGGTTCGTGTGCGAGCAGTGGGATCCCGACTGGGGCGGCGAGTTGCTGTGCTTCGACGACAGCGGCGACGCGCTGTGCGTGGTCTCGCCCCGGCCCGGTCGCCTGGTGCTGTTCGACGGCGCCATCCGCCACGCCGGCCGGCCGCCCAGCCGCAACTGCTACGTGCCGCGCTACACCCTCGCGATCAAGCTCGAGCCCGCGCCGTGACGCCGTGCCGGTGGCGCGCCGCTCAGCGCAGGCGCGCGAGCAGCTCCTTGAAGCGCGATTGCTCGCGCAGGGTCGCGAGGTCGGTGTCGTGCTCGATCCAGCCCGGATGCCCGACCCCGGCGTCGATCGCGCGCTCGAGCAGGTCCAGCGCGCGCTGCGAGTCGCCGCCGATGGCGTAGAAGCAGGCGGCGTTGTAGAGCACGGCGAAGTCGGCGTCGGGCCGCAGGCGCAGCGCGGCCTCGATCAGCGGCTCGCCGGCCGCGGTGTCGCCCAGGCGCTGGTGCATGAGGGCGGCGAAGTACTTCGCGCGCGGATTGTCCGGCTCCAGCTCGACCTGGCGCAGCAGGCCCGGCAGGGCGGCCGCGGCGACCTCGCGCGCGTGCCCGGCGCGGCCGCTGGCGTCGAGTGCGCTGACCGCGAGCGCCAGCACCGTGTACTCGTCCGGGCGCACCCGGTGCGCCGCCTCGAACATCTGCGCCGCGCGCGCCTGCTCGCCCTGCGCGAAGCAATGGCGGCCGAGGTAGTAGTACGCCTCGTAGAGCTCCGGGTTGAGCTCGATCGCATGCTCGAAGGCGCGCGTGGCGGCGGCGGCGTCGCCCGCGAGCGAGAGCACGTTGCCGTGGGCCACGTGCGCCTCGGCCAGCGCCGGCGCCAGCTCCAGCGCGCGCTGCGCGGCCGCCCGCGCCTCGGGCAGCACCTCGGCCGCGACCACGTAGCGCCACAGGATCAGCTGGCTGAGGATGTCCGCGAGGCCGGCGTGGGCCTGCGCGTAGTCCGGGTCGAGCGCGATCGCGCGGCGGAACATCGGCGGCGCCTGGTGCCACGCGCGGACCGTGGTCTGGCCGGCGAGCTGGCGGCCGCGCAGGTAGAACTCATAGGCCTCCAGGTTCCGCGGCGCGTAGCGCTCGCTGCGCCCCTCGGCCTCGCCGGCGAGCGTGCGCTTGAGTGCCTGCGCGACCTTGCGCGCGATCTCGTCCTGGATCGCGAAGATGTCCTCCATCCGCCGCTCCCAGGTCTCCGACCACAGGTGGTAGCCATCGCCGGCGCCGATCAGCTGCGCGGTCACCCGCACGCGGTCGCCGGCCTTGCGCACGCTGCCCTCGAGGATCGCCTCGACCGCGAGCAGGCGGCCGATCTCGCGCGGGTCGACGCTGCCATCGCGGAAGCGGAAGGACGCCGTGCGCGAGGCCACGCGCAGGCCGCGCACGCAGCACATCGCGTTGATGATCTCCTCGGCCAGCCCGTCGCAGAACCAATCCTGGTCGTGCTCCGGGCTGAGGTCGGTGAAGGGCAGGATCGCGACCGAGGAGCCGCCCTGCGCGGCCGGTGCCGCGACCGCGCCGGCAGCCTGCGCGACGACTTCCGCGCCCGCGGCCGCGACGGGCATCGGCGGCGTGCGCACGACCCGACCGGCGGTGTAGTCGTAGATCCACGCCAGCACGCAGGCGAGCACGAACCCCGCGGCGACCGCGAAGATCAGCACGCGCTGCGACCACGCCGGCAATCCCAGCGGCTCGAAGGTCGCGTCGGCGACCTGCAGCAGCAACCACCCGAAGACCAGGTACGCGGCGGCGACGCGGAACACGCGCCGGCGCCGGAATTCGCCCAGCGTGCGCCCGAACCACGTTGCGAGGTCGTGCATGGCCGGCTCAGCGCGCCCGCGCGGCGGCGCGGCGCGGATCACCGCCCGCCGCCGCGCGCGACGGCCGCCATGCGCGTGCGAGGCCGTCATCGACAGGGTTCCGGATTTCGACCAGTCTCATCGGATGCAAACTCGGGTCCTGGTGCGCCCGCGGATTCTGTCACCGGCACGGATCGCCGGGTATTCCGGGCATGGCCCGTATCGCGTCTCGAGGGCGCGCTGCGGTGGGCCGCGGCGAACGCAGCCATTCTGGGGTGATATCGGTTCATTGGCAGACGTTTCTGGCCTTTTCATCGAAGATGGGTACCCGTGCGTCGCCAGGGCGCTGCGCCCCAACGCTGCTTTTGTGGGTGATCCCCGCGGCTCGCCGATCCACCATACCTACCCGCATTGCCGCATCGCATCATCTGTGTTTAAGTCGGGTCGCAGGAGCCGCCGCCACCGCCCGTGACCCGCGTTCCTGCGCCCCCTAGTCTGGCGCGCGAACGGAGCTGTCATGGCACCGCGGGACGATCCGGGTCTCTACGATCCGCGCTACGAGCGCGACAGCTGCGGCTTCGGCCTGCTGGCCAACCTCGACAACGTGCCGAGCCGCTGGCTGGTCGAGACCAGCCTCGCCGCGCTCGCGCGGATGGCGCACCGTGGCGCGGTCGCCGCCGATGGCAAGTCGGGTGACGGCTGCGGCGTGCTGCTGCATCGCCCCGAGCGGTTCCTGCGCGCCGCCGCCGACGAAGCCGGCATCCGCCTCGGGCCGGTGTTCACCGCCGGCACCGTGTTCCTGCCGCGCGACGACGAAGGCGCCGCGCACGCCCGCGGCGTGCTCATGGCCGAGCTCGAGCGGCTCGAGGTGCGCATCGCCGGCTGGCGCGTGGTGCCGACGAACCGCGACGCCTGCGGCTCGATCGCGCTGGATACGCTGCCGCGGATCGAGCAGGTCTTCGTCTCGCCCACCGCTAGCATGGACCAGGCCAGCTTCCATCGCGCGCTGTTCCTCGCCCGTCGCCGCGCCGAGCGCGCGCTGGCCGACCGCCCCGATTTCTACGTGGTCTCGCTCTCGGCCTGGACCCTGGGCTACAAGGGCATGATGCTGCCGGCCGCGCTGCCGGATTTCTATCCGGACCTTGCGCGGCCCGAGATGGTGTCGAGCGTGGTGGTGTTCCACCAGCGCTTCTCGACCAACACCGCGCCGGCCTGGAAACTGGCGCAGCCGTTCCGGCTGCTGGCCCACAACGGCGAGATCAACACCATCGAGGGCAACCGCCGCTGGGCCAGCGCGCGCGCGGCCAAGTGGCGCTCGCCGGCGGTCGACTTCCGCGAACTCGACCCGGTGGTCTCGACCAGCGGCTCGGATTCGATGACGCTCGACAACATGCTCGAGGTGCTGCTCGCCGGCGGCATGGACCTGCTGCAGGCGATGCGGATCCTGATCCCGCCGGCAACCGAATCGCTGGAACACCGCGATGCGGACCTGGCCGCATTCTACGAGTACCACGCGCTCAACCAGGATGTGTGGGACGGCCCGGCCGGCATCGTGATGTGCGACGGCCGCTACGCCGCCTGCACGCTCGACCGCAACGGCCTGCGCCCGGCGCGCTGGGTGCTGACCCGCGACCGCCACCTGACCATCGCCAGCGAGATCGGCGTGTGGGACTACCGGCCCGAGGACGTGGTGTCCAAGGGCAAGCTCGGCCCCGGCGAGATGATCGCGGTCGACCTGTACTCGGGCGAGTTCCTCGACAGCGGCGCGATCGACCGGGTCAACCGCGCGCGTGCGCCGTTCAAGCGCTGGTTGAAGCAGGGCGTGAAGTACCTGGTCGCCGACCTGATCGATCCCTCGCTCGCGGCCGAGCCCTTCGACGCGCCGACGCTGGCGCGCTTCCAGAAGCTGTACGGCCTCAGCCGCGAGGAACGCGAGGCGATCCTGCGCGTGATGGCCGAGACCGAACAGGAAGCCACCGGCTCGATGGGCGACGACACCCCGATGGCGGTGCTCTCGACCCAGCCGCGCGCCCTGTACGACTACTTCCGCCAGGCCTTCGCCCAGGTCACCAACCCGCCGATCGACCCGCTGCGCGAGCAGTGCGTGATGTCGCTGGCGACCAACGTCGGGCGCGAGGGCAACCTCTTCGAGTTGTCGCCGGCCAATGCGCGCACGGTCATGATCAACTCGCCGATCTTCTCCCAGCGCAAGCTGCGCCAGCTGCTGGCGCTGGAGGACTTCGCCAACGCGCACGTGCGGCTGGACCTGTTCCTGCGCGAGGGCGAGCATCTCGCGGCCGCGGTCGATCGCCTGTGCGCGCAGGCCGAAGCCGCGGTGCGCGACGGCGCGGTGATCCTGCTGCTGTCGGACCGCTTCCCCGGCGCGGGCGCGATCCCGGTCCACGCCCTGCTGGCGACCGGCGCCATCCACCTGCACCTGGTGCGCGTCGGCCTGCGCTGCGACTGCAACCTGATCGTGGAGACCGGCACGGCGCGCGACGCGCACCACTTCGCCTGCCTGATCGGCTACGGCGCTACCGCGGTATACCCATATCTCGCCTACCAGACCCTGTTCGACCTCGGCCGCAGCGGCGCGCTCAAGGGCAAGCGCGGCAGCGAGCGCGCGGAGCTAGGGCGCAGCTACCGGCGCGGGATCAAGAAGGGCCTGCTCAAGATCATCTCGAAGATGGGCATCAGCACCATCGGCAGCTACCGCGGCGCGCAGCTGTTCGAGATCGTGGGCCTCGCGCCCGCGGTGGTCGCGCGCTGCTTCGAGGGCACGCCATCGCGCGTGGGTGGCGCGGGTTTTGCCGAGCTCGAGGACGACGCGCGCGGGCTCGCCGCGCGGGCCTGGAACCCGGCCGAGCAGCTCAGCCAGGGCGGCCTGCTGCGCTACGTGCACGGCGGCGAGTACCACATGTACAACCCCGATGTGATCGGCTCGCTGCAGCAGGCCGTGCGCAGCGGCGACTACGCCGACTACCAGCGCTACGCCGACCACGTCGATTCGCGCCCGCCCTCGACCCTGCGCGACCTGCTCGAGCTGGCGCCGGACCCCGCGCGCGTGCTGCCGCTGGACCAGGTCGAGCCGATCGAATCGATCCTGCCGCGCTTCGATTCTGCCGGCATGTCGCTGGGCGCGCTGTCGCCGGAAGCGCACGAGGCCCTGGCGATCGCGATGAACCGCCTTGGCGCGCGCTCGAACTCGGGCGAGGGCGGCGAGGACCCGGCGCGCCACGGCACCGAGAAGTCGTCGAAGATCAAGCAGGTTGCCTCGGGCCGCTTCGGGGTCACCCCGGAGTACCTGATCAATGCCGAGGTGCTGCAGATCAAGATCGCGCAGGGCGCCAAGCCCGGAGAGGGCGGCCAGCTCCCGGGCCACAAGGTCAACGAGCTGATCGCGCGCCTGCGCCATGCGCGTCCCGGCATCGGCCTGATCTCGCCGCCGCCGCACCACGACATCTACTCGATCGAGGACCTGGCGCAGCTGGTCTACGACCTCAAGGAGATCAACCCGACCGCGCTGGTGTCGGTGAAGCTGGTGAGCCACGCCGGCGTGGGCACGGTGGCGGCGGGCGTGGTCAAGGCCTACGCCGACCTCATCACCATTTCCGGCTACGACGGCGGCACCGGCGCCTCGCCTCAGAGCTCGATCAAGTACGCCGGCACGCCGTGGGAGCTGGGCCTCGCGGAGACCCAGCAGACCCTGCGCATGAACGCGCTGCGCCACAAGGTGCGCCTGCAGGTCGACGGCGGGCTCAAGACCGGGCTGGACGTGATCAAGGGCGCGATCCTGGGCGCCGAGAGCTTCGGCTTCGGCACCGGCCCGATGGTGGCGCTGGGCTGCAAGTACCTGCGCATCTGCCACCTCAACAACTGCGCCACCGGCGTCGCGACCCAGGACGCGCGCCTGCGCGATGCGCACTTCACCGGGCTGCCGGAGATGGTGGTCAACTATTTCCGCTTCGTGGCCGAGGACGTGCGCCGCCACCTGGCGCGCCTGGGCGTGCGCCGGCTCGAGGACCTGATCGGCCGCACCGACCTGCTGCGCGAGGCCGAGGGCACGACCGCCAAGCAACGCGGGCTCGACCTCGCCCCGATCCTTTCCGCCGCCGGGCTGGTCAGCGCCGAGGCCCAGTCCTGCGGCGTGGCGCGCAACCCGCCGCGCGATCCGGGCACGCTGGCCGCGCGCATGCTCGCCGAC
>Ga0209476_10001132_pt1 | contig 18154 bp, 18 predicted proteins | sample KloWWTrecipitate_FD_187179 | JGI IMG/M metagenome (GOLD analysis project Ga0209476, IMG submission 187179) | Active sludge microbial communities from Klosterneuburg, Austria, studying microevolution and ecology of nitrifiers - Klosterneuburg... | ecosystem: Engineered > WWTP > Aerobic digester... | reverse complement strand
TGGCGTGGGTTGTAGAGCTTGGGCTTGGAAGTGGCTGACATGAATACTGTACAAATGCACAGTATTCTGCGGCGATTGTTTGGGTACGCAAAGCACAAGGCCCGAACCGTCGCCAGTTCGGGCCTTGTCAGGGTAGCTTGGCTGCGGACTTACTTGCGCGCAGGCGGCACATCCGTGCAGCTGCCATGCGCCACTTCCGCCGCCATGCCGATGCTCTCGCCCAGCGTCGGATGCGGGTGGATGGTCTTGCCGATGTCGACAGCGTCCGCACCCATCTCGATGGCCAGGGCGATCTCGCCGATCATGTCGCCCGCATGCGTGCCGACCATGCCGCCGCCCAGGATCTTGCCGTGGCCCCGGCCAGCATGGCCGTCTCCTGATCCTGCTTCGGGGCTGTCGTCGAACAGCAGCTTGGTGACGCCTTCGTCGCGGCCGTTGGCAATGGCGCGGCCCGAGGCCGCCCAGGGGAACAGGCCCTTCTTGACCTTGATGCCCTGCTGCTTGGCCTGGTCTTCGGTCAGGCCCACCCAGGCCACTTCGGGGTCGGTGTAGGCCACGCTGGGGATCACGCGGGCGTTGAAGGCGGCGCTGGCCAGTTCCTTGTTGCCCTGCAATTCGCCGGCGATCACTTCCGCCGCCACATGCGCCTCGTGCACCGCCTTGTGCGCCAGCATGGGCTGGCCCACGATGTCGCCGATGGCGAAGATGTGCGGCACATTGGTGCGCATCTGGATGTCCACGTTGGGGTCTCCTCGTTTTCAGTGCAATAAGTGACGGTACGAAAAGCTAGCACTGGCGCGGAGGTGGTGTTGGTAGATCGTTGATTTCATTGACTTTCCTGTTCACTTTCAAATCTGCGATTCGTGGCGTCAAACCGTGGTCGGTTTCATCCATTGGTGCCAGTTATCGATGCATTTGGCCGCGAAGGCAGGATTTGGTCAGCATAGCGGTCAACCGGGAAGCGAAACACACCCCGCAAGTTGATGCTCTCCAGCCTGGTGGGCGCAATCTTCCCGATCAGTTCCGGTGGAATGACCTGGCGGCGGTTCGACCAGCGATCCAGGACCGCCTGCATCTGTGAGGTATTCCACGCCATCACGATGTTGGCCATCAGGCTCAACGCATCGGCCACAGCCTGCATTTCATCGACACGTTTGGCCTGCGCCGGGCTGATCCGGCCGGTATAAATGGCGCGCTTGAGGGCGTTAACAGCCTCGCCCCGATTGAGCACCCGGCGCAACTCGTTCCTGAAAGCGTCCTTGACAAAGTAGTCAGCCAAAAACGCCGTACGCAGCAACCGCCCCAATTGCACGCCAGCCTCATAGATTGGATCGCCCTGGGCGGCAGAACCGAACCGCGCAAGAGCTGCCACCGCACTGGCATGTCCGCTCATGACCGAGGCTGCCAGGTGCACCAGACTATCCCAATGCTTTTCGATCAAAGCGACGTCGACATTGGCTTCGCACACCGCAGCGATTTCTGCGGGCACTTTGGTGCCGCGTGGCACAAAGAGGTGGCGCTGTTTGAGTTCCTTCAACCGCGGGCAAAGATCAAAACCAAGCAAACGGGCATGTGACATGGCAAAGTCGGTGTAGCCATGGGTATCCACAGCAAGCTGGCTGGTCTCCAGCTTTTCTTGGCGGATGACACCTTCAATGGCCACGCCCGCCTGGCGCTCATTGAGCACAAAGGGCTGCGCATGGAAGATGCCCCACCGGTCTTTTACATGGGAGTAGATTCCAATGGAAGGTGTGTTGCGCCGAGGATCAAGCCGGGCTTGCCACACCCGTTTGGTGGTCTCCATGCTCATCATGTCAGAAGATGCCAAATCGGACCGCCCCCAGGTGGCGGCAATCGGGTGTCGCTGCATGAATTCCAGCACAGCCTGGCAGGCCTGGCTCAGACGCCGTTCGTCCCGCGCCCAGCGCATGGCCTGGCGAATGCTGGTGGCAGACAATTGCGGAATCATGCGCGCGCATTCGACCGCAGTCAGACTGGTGCCGTGGGCCATGATGCCGGCATAGACCATCAGCAGCTCGTCGGTAGAGCGCGGCTCACGTCCGAGCATGATCCAGCTAAAGCGCACCTGGGCGTCAACGGCCAGAATCACTTCCGGCAATTGAACCTCACCGATGCGGTGATCCAAAGCCGCGCGCAGCTTGGTCACTTCTGGGTCTTCGTCCTCTGCGGGCAATGGCGACAAATGGAGTTCATCATCCACGCGCAGTACGCCACTGCGGGCTGCAGCGGCCACCGCATCGACACCGGCAGTTACTCTGGCCAGCAAAGGCTTCAAGAAAGTGGCAGCCTTGCTGGGTAACGATAGACGGGCATAGTGTTTCTTGGACTCTGCCTGCCAACGCTCGTCCGTGAAGAACAAGCGCGCACGACCCCGAAAGCTCAGGCTGTGCTCAATCCAGACCGAGCCATTGCGCACCGCGCGGCGCAGGGCAAACAGGGTGGCCACCTCCAACGCCTGAAACGCCCGTTCCCGGTCTGGGCTGGAGATCGAAACCTGCCAGATCATTCCCAGACTTGGTGCCACCACTTCAACTGGCAGCTTTCTGGATCCTTTGAGATATAAAGCTTGCAGCTTGGCAAGGTACTCGATGGCAGGATGCTCGCCGGTGGCCTGCCAGGGCAGCTTTGCAATGGCGACGAGCAACGACCGCACGGGGCGAATTCCATCAATCAATCCCTCGCGGACCAGGGAGGCCCTGCTCGGTGGTTTGCGTTTCTGGGTTTCGGTGATCAAGGCTTCAAGACGGGCACGCAACTCAGCATCTGGCACCGCACCTTGCGCGCTCAAGGCAACAAGTTCGCCGAGCAGCGTTTTGTACATTGCGGCCCAATTGACGGTAGCGGGGACATCGGCGGCAGCCTGACGCCACAGATCGGCGATCCGGCGCTGCACCATAAGGATCAACTGGTCTGTGGTGGTGAACAGGCAATACCGAAGAAAGCATGCGACCTCCACGGTGCGCGCTGGCTCTTTGATCTTGGCTCCGGCTGAGGGCGGCCTGGAGACAAGTCGGCGCGCGTAGCGGCGCAAGATGAGATCGGGGATGTCTGCCAGGTGCTTATGAACGTCCAGCGTGTAAAGCAGGTCGATGCGCTCCAGTACCTCGCTGATTTGGCGGGTTGAGTGTTTCGCCGGTGCAGCCCATAGCCAACTCTGCTGGGTTTGTCCATCTGGGCGCAGCTCTGAAACTGAGGCTCGCCAGCGATCAAGTGTTGCTGGATCAACGCTGGCGGCGATGGCGGTGCCTGTTTCAACTTCAAGCTGGGCAAGTGCCGCCGCAATCAGTGTCCGAATTGCCCGCTCGTGCACGATCACCAGCTTGTTCTTGTACAGCCATTGACGCGCCCGCACGAGTAGCTGATCGCGGTCGGCGCAGCGCGCCACTTCGTCGCGCAGTTCACGTACCAGTGAGCGGCGCTGGTGCTCGCTCATCCACTGGAATCCAAGGACCGTGCAGGCTACTTGTTGGTGATCGAATAGCGTGCGCCCGCGTTCATACATGGCTCTCAGCGAGGCGACTTCTGGTGCTGCAATGCCAAGCTCGTTGCCAAGGTGGCGCCACAAGGCTACTGGAATTACCCGAAAGGCACCGAGCAAACGCCCACTCATGCGCAGGAAACCAATATGGAGCGCCAGACCAAGCTTGTGGGAATCACCTCGGCGTGCATTGATTGCGTCGCGCTCGGCACCATCGAAGGTGAAAAATGCCTTCATCTCGAAGTCGCTGATATCGCGGGGGAGCCCACGCATCCCCAAAAACGTTGTGTGCCAACCCTGCATCGTGAACCTCAAAAGTGGGAGGCCACCATACCCGTTTACAAAGCGAACAGGAAAGTCAATGAAATCAACGGTCTACCCAGACCACCCCCGCGCCAGTGCTAGCTTTGCGTACCGTCACTTATTGCACTGAAAACGAGGAGACCCCTTCACCTACCTTGGCCTGATCCAGACATCGCGCCAGGTCCTGACGGTGTCGCCCAAGCTCGGCGTGGACACGCTGCAGGATTTCATCGCACTGGCCAAGGCCAAGCCCGGCACGCTCAACTTCGGATCGAGCGGGGTGGGCAACAGCATTCACCTGGCGGTCGAGCAGTTCAACGCGGCCGTCGGCATCAAGGCGGTGCACGTGCCTTTCAAGACGGGCAACGAGACCGATACGGCCATGATTGCCGGCGAAGTGCAGTACACGATTGCGTCGCTGGCCACTTCGCTGCCGCTCATCCAGGCCGGGCGCATCAAGGCGCTGGCGGTGACGGGCGAGGGCCGTGATCCCGCTTTGCCGAACGTGCCCAATCTGAGTGAATCCGGCCTGCCGGTGCGGATTCCGGACCAACTCTTCGGCATGGTCGGGCCGGCCAACATGCCGGCTCCGGTGACGTCGAAGCTTCTGAAGGCCGTCGCGGACATGCAGGCCGATCCCGCGTTCCAGGAGTCCGTGCGCCGCACCGGCGGCGTGCCTTCGCTGGTGCATGGCGAGGCCTTCCGCAACCTGGCGCTGAGCGACAGCCAGACATGGGGCGATCTCATCAAGCGACTCGGCATCACGCTCAGCAGTTGAGGCGCCCGCATGCAAGAGAAGAAGACGGCGCTGATCGCTGGCGCGAGCGGCATCGTGGGGCGCGGCATTGCCGAGCGCCTGGTCGGTGATGGCTGGCGCGTGCTGTGCGCGAGCCGCTCCGGTGGCGGCCACTTGCCGGGTACGGAAGGTGTGGCGGTGGACCTCCTGGATGCCGAGGCTTGCGCAAGGGCTGTGGCGCCGCACGCGGGCATCACGCATGTCTTCCATGCGGCCTTTCAGCCGGCACCCAGCCGCGCGGCCGAAGTGGCACCCAACCTGGCGATGCTGCGCAATGTGGTCGAGGCGGTGCAGCAGGCCTCGCCGGCATTGCGCAAGGTGGTGCTGGTCACGGGCGCGAAGTTCTACGGCATCCAGTGGGGCGCGAGCTCGACGCCTTGCCGCGAGAGCGACCCGAGACAACTGCCGCCGAACTTCTACTACGACCAGGAGGACTGGTTGCGCGAAGCGAGTCGCAGCGCGCGCTGGCGTTGGGTCAATCTGATTCCGCCTTTCGTTTCCGGCTATGCAGTGGGCAATCCGATGAACCTGGTGCTGGGCATCGGGCTCTATGCCGCGGTGTGCAAGGAGCTTGGCATGCCACTGCGCTTTCCCGGCAGTGTGGGCGCCTACGAGGCCCTGCACCAGATCGCGGACGCGCGGCAGATCGGCGCCGCAGCGGCGTGGGCGGCGGATGCGCCAGCAGCCGAGGATGAGGCCTTCAACGTCACCAACGGCGATCCGGCGCGCTGGCGTCATACGTGGCCTGTGCTCGCGGAAGCGCTCGGCATGGCCTTCGCCGAGCCGAAGACGCTGCCTCTCGCGGACCTGATGCCGGCGCAGCAAGCGGTGTGGGATCGCATCGCGCGCCGGCATGGACTGCGGACGATCGACATCGGCAAGATCGTCGAATGGCGATGGATCGACTACATGCTGCGCCAGTCGCATGACATCGTGCTGGCGACGGCGAAGATCCGGCGCGCCGGTTTCAACGACTGCATCGAGACCGATGCGACGCTGGTGCAGCGCCTGCGCGAACTGCAGGCCAGCGAGGTGTTGCCGGCATGAGCGGCAATCCACGTCGCCGCGAAGTCCGCGCGCTCACGCTGGGCTTTCTTTCTCTCGGTGCCAATGCAGCGCCGCTGGATGTGCTCTCGGCAGCAGCCGAAGCAGGCTTCGGCGCTGTGGGCTTGCGTGTCAGCGGTCGCAATCCCGGTGATCCGTGGCCGCAGCCGAATGCCGAGGGTGACGGCCTGGAACGGATACGCGCGCGAGCCGAGGCGCTCTCGATCCGCATCTCAAGCATCTCCGGCTACTACATGTCGGAGAAGACGAGCCTGTCGCACCTGCTCGCCAACGTCGAAGCCGCACGCCGCGTCGGTGCGCCGCTGATCTCGCAGGGATGCTTCGAGCCTGATCCGTCGCGCGTGGCCGAACTGCTGCGCGACTACGCGCGCGCGGCCGACGATGCCGGCGTGCGCATTGCGCTCGAGTTCATGCCCATGAGCTCGCTCAAGACGATTGCCGATGCGCAGCGCGTGATTGCCGACAGCGGTGCGCGCAACGTGGGCCTGCTGATCGACTCGCTCCATCTCGCGCGCTCGGGCGCCGGCGGCGCGGACGTGCGTGCGCTCGACGCCCGATGCATCCATCTCACGCAACTCTGTGATGCGCCCGCCGTGCGGGCGGCCGAAACGACCCTGTTCGACGAAGCGATGTCGGGCCGCATGTACGTGGGCGATGGGGGGCTCGATCTGAAAGGGCTTGTGGAAGCCTTGTCGCCGGACGCGGAGATCGAGTTGGAAACGCCCGTCATTGCCGACGCCACGCTGCCAGGAGGCGAACGCGCGCGACGTGCAGCGGAGAAGGCCATGGCCTTCTTCGTATCGCACTTCGGCTGAGGTCGTCAGCCTCGCGCGTACTTCAGGCCGCTGAAGGCCGGACGCTGTTTTCCAAGAATTGCTTCAACCTGCGCGGCCGGTTCCGGCGCCGCGAAAGCGGCAGCCTGGCTGGCGGCTTCCAGCGCGAAGGCGCTCTGTCTGTCGCTATCGAGCGAGGCATTCAACATTGCCTTGGAAAGCGCGACTGCGGTCGGCGCGGCCCGGGCCATGCGTTCGGCCATGTCGCGCGCACGTGCTTCGAGCGCTTCGCTGGCGTGCACCTCCATCACGATGCCGAGTTCGCGAGCCTCGTCGGCGCTGACATCGCGCGTGGAGAACACCAGCTCCTTCGCACGCTGGAGCCCCACAACACGCGGCAGCAGATAGAGCGCGCCAAGGTCCGGCACGAGTCCGAGCCGCAAGTGGGCCATGGCGAATTTCGCGCGCGGGCTGGCGATGATCATGTCCGCGGAGAGCGCCAGCGCGAAACCGGCGCCGATCGCCGGACCGTCGATGGCGGCGATCACGGGGCAGCCCACGTTCAGCAGATCGTCGGTGAGGCGAAGACCGGCGTTGATCCGCCGTTGCCAGTAGGCGGGCCCTGCATTCGCATGCTCCTGCAGCGCGTGGAGGTTGCCCCCGGCGCAGAAGGCGCCCGCGCCGCCGTTGAGGACGAGTACGCGCACCGCAGGGTCGTTGCGCACTTGCTCCAGCACCGTCATGAGGTCGGTGCGCAGCGGCACGTCCAGCGGGTTGTGGATCTCCGGCCGGGTGAGGCGAATCCAGCCGACCGCGTTCTCCACAGAGAAATCGAGCGTCTCCATCTGCACTGGGCTCAGGCCGGCTTGAACATCGGGACCATCGCGCCGCCCTCTGCCGGCTTGAAGGTCACCTCGACGCGTTGCCCGATCTTCAGGTCATCGAAATCGCAGTCGACGATGTTGGTGAGCAGGGTGATGCCTTCATCGAGCGCGACGTAGGCGATCGCGTAGGCAATGGGCCCGGCGCGTCGCGTCACGCTCACGCTGTAGATCGTGCCCAGTCCCGAGAGGCTGCACCACTCGGTGTCGCCCATGCAGAAGGGGCAGAGCGCGCGCGGATACCAGTGGACCTCGCCGCAACTGGTGCAGCGCCGCGTGCAAAGAAGGCCTTCCTTGGCCTGCGTCCAGAAGTGCTCGGTGGCGGCGTCGACGGTCACGGGTGCCAGTGGGCGCTCGGTGTAGGGAGTGGTCATCGCTTATTGCCTTTCCATGATCAGGGTGGCGCTGCCGTGGCGCGAGCCGAGCAGGCCGCCGGTGCCTTGGGCGAGAGCCAGGGTGCAGTCGGGCACCTGGACCTTCGGGTGTGCTTCGCCGCGCAACTGGCGCACGGCCTCGATCACCTTCGTGATGCCGCCGCGATTGGCCGGATGGTTGTTGCACAGCCCGCCACCGTCGGTATTGAAAGGCAGCGTGCCGACGCCCGAGATCAGGTTGCCGTCGGCCACGAAGCGACCGCCTTCACCCTTCTTGCAGAAGCCGAGGTCTTCCAGCTGCATCAGCACGGTGATGGTGAAGCTGTCGTAGATCGATGCGTACTGGATGTCGGCCGGGCTCACGCCCGCTTCCTTGAACGCGATCGGCCCGGAGATCGCTGCGCCGGACCAGGTCAGGTCGACGTGGCCGCCGAGCTGACCCTTGATGGTTTCGCCCGCGCCGAGGATGTTGACCACCGGGCGCTTCAGGCGCGCGGCGATCTCGGGCCGCACCACCACCAGCGCGCCGCCGCCGTCGCTCACCACGCAGCAGTCCAGCTTGTGCAGTGGATCGGAAATCATCGGGGAGGCCAGCACTTCTTCCACCGTCACCGGTTCGCGCAGCATCGCGTTCGGGTTGTGCTGCGCATGCGCAGCGGCTGCCACCTTGATCCACGCGAGTTGCTCGCTGGTGGTGCCGTACTCGTGCATGTGGCGCGCGGCAGCCAGCGCGTACATGTTCACGATGACGGGGCTGTAGGGCATCTCCCAGGGCACGTCCGGCGTGTTGGCCGTGACGAGCCGGGGCGCGACGCCGCTCGATCCTTCGCTGCGCGGACGACCCGCGAGGGTCACCAGCGCGACATCGCACTTGCCGGCGGCGATCGCCTGCGCCGCGTGCGACACGTGGATCAGGTAGGCCGAACCGCCGGTGTCGGTGGTGTCTATATGGCGCAGCTTGGTCAGGCCCAGATAGTCGGCCATGTTGTTGGCACCCAGGCCGGGCGCATCGCCAGCGCAGAAGTAGCCGTCGACGTCCTGTAGGGTGAGTCCGGCATCCGCCAGCGCGCCGCGCGCGCATTCAGCGTGCAGTTGCGCCACTGTCTTGTCGGGGGCCTTGCGGGTCGGGTGTTCATAGGCGCCTGCGATGCAGGCCTTGCGTTTGATGGTCATGTGTTTGCTCCAGCCACTGTTCGCGAGTAGGATATCATTGGTTCAACCATCGAACAAGCAAACAAGGAGCATCAAAGTGGATCCCATCGTCAGCCTGCAAGGGCGCACCATCGTCGTCACCGGGGCCGGCCAAGGCATCGGCAAGGGCATTGTGGAACTGGCCATCGAACTCGGCGCCAACGTGGTGGCCGTCGACCTCAACGGTCAGACGCTCGACGCCGCGGTCTCCCCGCTGCCGCAGGCGCGCGTGCTTGCAGTGCAAGGCAGCGTGGCCGACCCGGCTGTGGCCGATCGTGCGGTTACCGAAGCGGTTGCCAAGTTCGGCGCTGTGCACGGCCTCGTGAACAACGCCGGCATCATCCGCCCCGCAATGATCGACAAGATGACCGACCAGCAATGGCAGGAGGTGATCGACGTGCACCTCACCGGTTCTTTCTACTGGATGCGTGCCACCGGCCGTCACATGGTCGAGCGGTCCAAGGGCGGCGAAAGGACGGGCGGCTCGATCGTCAACATCTCGTCCGAGGCCGGGCGCAGGGGCTCGATCGGCCAGATCAACTACGCAGCAGCCAAGGCCGGCATGCTGGGCATGACGATGACCGCCGCACGCGAATGGGGTCGCTACAACATCCGCACCAACTCGATCTGCTTCGGCGTGGTCGAAACGCCGATGACCGAAGTCGTGCGCGGCGAGAAGTTCCGCGACGGGATGCTCGCTCAGATTCCGTTGGGTCGCTGGTCCACGCCGGGCGAGGTGGTGAAGAGCGTCTGCTTCCTTCTGTCGGATGGATCGAGTTACATCACGGGCCAGCATCTGGGTGTGAACGGCGGCATCCACATCAGCCTCTGACATGACGGGCGACAGCGTCCTCTTCGAGCGCGCGGACGGCGTGGCCGTCCTCACGCTGAACCGGCCATCGGCAAAGAACGCGATCGATATCCCGACCACCGACGCGCTCGTCGCAGCCTTGCGTGGGCTGCGTGCCGCCGACGACATCCGCGCCGTGGTGTTGGCGGGTGCGGGCGGCGACTTCTGCGCGGGCGGCGACGTCAAGGGCATGGCCGATGGCGCCTCGCGGACGGTCGAGCAGCGCCGCGCGGGCATGGCGCGCTATGCCGAACTGGCTCGCGCGCTGGCGTCGCTGGACAAGCCGTTGATCGCCGCAGTCGACGGCGTCGCTTTTGGCGCGGGCCTCAGCATGGCGCTCTATGCCGACATCGTTCTGGTGAGCACGCGCGCGCGCCTAGCCATGGTGTTCCATCGCATCGGCCTCGTGCCCGATGTAGGTGCCTGGTACCAGTTGCCACGTGTGGTGGGGTTGCAGCGTGCCAAGGAACTGATCTATTCGGCCCGCGAGTTCGGTGCCGACGAGGCGGTGCGCATGAACATCGCGCTGGAGGCTCTCGCGCCGGAGGCCCTGATGCCGCGCGCAATGGAACTGGCCCGCAGTCTCGCGGGTGCATCGCCGACGGCATTCAGCCTCTCCAAGCGCGCGCTGGCCGCGACCTTGCAGAGCGATCTGGAGACGATGCTGGACATGGAAGCGTCATCGCAGGCGATTGCCTTGTCCAGTGCGTACTTCCGCGAAGCGATCCGCCGCTTCGCTGCCAAGGAGCCGGCGCAGTTCTGCTGGCCGAACAAGGATTGAAAGCATGATCGACTACGAGAAGACGAAGGCCTGGCGTTCCGATCCGGTGCGCCACACCTATACCGAGCGCGACACCATCCTCTATGCCCTCGGCGTCGGTTTCGCCGCCGATCCGCTGGTGTTGGAAGAGCTGCGCTTCGTCTACGAAAAGGAACTCCAGGCCGTACCGACGATGGCAGCGGTCCTGGCATCGCCTGGCTTCTGGATGCGTGATCGCAAGGAACTCGGCATCGACTACCTGAAGCTCGTGCACGGCGAACAGGGCGTGACGATCCATTCGCCGTTGCCCGCAGCCGGCACGCTGATCGGCCAGAGCCGCGTCACCCGCATCGTCGACAAGGGCGAGGGCAAGGGCGCGACGATGCATGTGGAGAAGACCCTCACCGACGAAGCGAGCGGACGGCCGGTCGCCACCGCGGAGATGGTGGCCTTCTTGCGCGGCGATGGTGGGTTCTCGAAGAACGGCGGTGGGGACGAGCCTGTGCCTGCTGCGCCTGCGACACCCGATGCGGCGCCGGAGGTGACGATCGAAATGCCGACCCGCGCGGATGCCGCCGTGCTGTACCGTCTCTCGGGCGACATCAATCCGCTGCACATCGATCCTGCAGTTGCTGCCAAGGCCGGATTTCCCCGACCGATCCTGCATGGCCTCGCAACCTATGGCAACGCATGCCGCGGCATCCTGGCGAAGTTCTGCGGGCACGATGCGTCGCGCATGAAGTCGATCCGCGCGCGGTTGACTTCGCCGGTCTATCCCGGAGAAACGCTGGTGCTTGATTGCTGGCGACTGGGCTCGGAGGAGATCGCCTTCCGTGCCAGCGTGAAGGAGCGCGGCGTCCAGGTGCTGGCCAACGGACGCGCTGTCCTGGGGGCTCGATGACTGGGCTGGTCGCCGCCGGCGTGCCGAACCTGCGCGACCTGGGTGGCATCGCCACCGCGTCGGGCCATGTCATTGCACCCGGTCGACTCTGGCGTTCCAGTCACTTCGGTTCGGTCTCGGACGACGAACTGGATGCGCTGCGCGCCATTGGACTGTAGTCGGTGATCGATCTGCGGGACGCGGACGCGCGGACCCGTGCGCCGTCGCGCCTGGCGCAATTCGGCATCCGCGAGCCGCATCTGCCGATCGAGCCGCGCGCGATGGGCGCGCTGCGCGAACTGCGTGAGGCGGGTGGACCCGACAAGTCCGCGCTGGCCGCCATCATGTTCGAAGTCTATCGGCGCTTCGTGAACGAACACACGCCTGTCTTCGCCTCGCTCCTGCGGCTGGTCGCCGATGAGGCGACGCCGCTCCCGTTGGTGGTTCACTGCACCGCCGGAAAGGATCGCACCGGCTGGGCTTTGGCGTTGCTGCTGCTTGCGCTCGGCGTGCCGCGCGAAACTGTGCTCGACGACTTTATGGCGAGCAACGGTCGCTGGTCCATGCAGGGTGTTTCCGCCGACTGGGCACTGCGAGCCACGGTGCACGCCGACTATCTGCAATGCGCATTCGATGAAATCGACAAGCGCTGGGGCTCGATGCATGCTTACCTGGAAGGACCTTTCGGTCTCGATCAGCAAGCGCGCGAACGATTGATCGCGCGCCTGCTGGTCAGGCGCTGAGGACTAGAGCTTTACGCGCCCGGCATCGATCAGCTTCTGCGTGAGCGCAAGCTGGTCCTTCATGAAGCGCCGCGTCTTGTCAGGGCTCCACGGTGCCGGCTCGAAGCCGAGCTCAAGCAGCTTCGCGCGCACATCCGGCATCACGAGGATGCGGCCCATCTCCGTGTTGAGCTTGTCCACGATCGCCTTCGGTGTCTTGGCCGGCACGAAGGCGGCGCCCCAGCCCGGCATGTCGACCTCCGGATAGCCGAGTTCGGCGAAGGTCGGCACGTCGGGATACGAAGGAAAGCGCGTGGCGCTGGCAACGGCAAGAGGCTTGATCTTGCCGGGGTAGCGGTTCACGTTGCCGAGCGACGCCACTGCCGCGTCGATCTGTCCGCCAATGAGGTCCTGCAACGCGGGCGGCTGGCCCTTGTACGGCACGTGCACGGTGTCGATGCCGGCTGCCATGTTGAACAGCTCGCCGACGAAGTGACCACCCGAGCCTGGACCATAGGAGCCATAGGAGAGCTTGCCGGGCCGTGTCTTGGCGAGCGCCACGTATTGCTTGAGCGTCGAGGCCCCCAGGCTCTCGCGAGCGCCGAACGCGATCGGCGTGAGAGCCAGCATTCCGACCGGCTGCAGGTCTTCGAGCCGATAGCCCGGCTTCGGCATCAGCACCGTGTTGCTGAGAAGCGCGCTGTAGCCGATCAGCACGGTGTATCCGTCCGCCGGCGCCTGCGACACCGTGGCTGCGGCGATGGCGCCGCTCGCACCGGACCTGGATTCGACGATGCAGGGCTGGCCCCAGGCGTCGGTCAGCTTCTGGCCAATGATCCGCATCATGGTGTCGTGGTCCCCGCCCGCCGGCGTAGGAATCACGAACTTGATGACCTGTGAAGGGAAGGGCTGCGTCTGCGCCTGCGCGCGCGGCAGAACGCCCGCACCGAGCGAGCCCAGGGCTGCAGCAAGCGTCTGGCGTCGAGTGAACTTCATTGCGATGTCTCCTTGTGTGATGGATCTGGCTGCCATACGATTCGTCGAAATCATTGGTTCAACCATAGATTAAACGACAAACTGAAAAATTCATCCACCGCAACATTCACGACAGCAAGTGCGCTCGACGCGGCGCAGACGAGCGCGCTCGATGCGTTGATCCGCCGCGAGATCGGTGCCTTCGATGGCGCGCTGAGGGTGCGAGCGCGGCATCGCCTTCGGCGGCGTAGCGCGCGTAGGCCGACTTCATGTCGTAGCCCGCGCAGAAATCGGGGCCTGCGCCTCCGAGCACGATCACGCTCACGCTCCGCAGGTCGTCGGCCTCCAGCAGCGCTGCGCGCAGCTCGGAGAGCATCTCCCACGACAGCGCATTGCGCCGGTCCGGCCGGTTGAGGGTGATGCGCGCGACGCGCTCTCGCACCTCGAAGGTGAGGTGTTCATTGGATTGCAGCCACTTGCCCATGCGCCGCCCCTCAAATCTTGCGCCCGGCGTTCTGCCAGAACGGGTCGCGCAAGCGGCGCTTGAAGATCTTGCCGCTGTCCTCGCGCGGCAGCGATTCGTGGAAGTCGATCCGCTTGGGCACCTTGAACTTCGCGAGACGTTCGAGAAGATAGGACCGGATCTCCTCCGGCGTGACTTGCGACTCGGGCATGCGTTCGACAGCGGCAGCGAGCGATTCGCCGAAGTCGTCGTCGGGAATGCCGAACACGGCGCAGTCCTTCACGCCAGGGCACTGGGTCAGCACCATCTCTATCTCGGCCGGATAGATGTTGGTGCCGCCGAAGATCACCATGTCCGAACGGCGGTCACAGAGATAGAGCCGGCCTTCCTTCATGTAGCCCACGTCGCCCAGGCTGATGAGGCCGTCGCGCTCCACGCTCTTTCGCTTCTCTTCGTGGTTGAGATAAGTGAAGTCGGCATACGCTGGCACGCGAGCAAAGATCTCGCCGATCTCGCCTTCGGGCAGGCGATTTCCCTCCTCGTCATAGAAGGCCATGCGCGTGCCGGGCGTGGGCATGCCGACGCAACCGGGATGCTCCAGCCAGTCCTGCGGCGTGGCGAGCGTGGCGGTACCGACTTCAGTGCCGCCGTAGCCCTCGTAGACCACGGGACCCCACCAATCCATCAGATCCTTCTTCACCTCGCGCGGACACGGCGCGCCGGTGTGCGTCACCCATCGCAGCGAGCGCACGTCGTAGCGGTTGCGCACCTCCGGCGGCAGCTTGAGCATGCGCACGAACATCGTGGGCACCATCACCGCGTTGTCGATGCGGTGCTTCTCGATCAGCGCCAGCGTCTCTTCCGGATCGAACTTGGACTGCAGCACCAGCACGTCCGCCGTCATCAGCGCCTGACGGCCGTACCCGTTGGGCGACGCGTGGTAGAGCGGGCCGCACACCAGCGCACGCATGCCGGGCTTGAGCCCATACACGCTGGCGAACAACTCGACATAGGCCTTGCTTTCCTCGGGCGTGGCGGGCTGGCGCTTCACGCCCTTGGGATGGCCGGTGGTGCCGGAGGTGTAGATCATGGTCGCGCGGGCGCGGCGCGGCGGCGCCTGCAGCGGCTCGAAGCGCTCGGCCCATTCGCGCCAAACCGTGTCGCCCGGTAAGGGCCGTGCGAGTTCGGTCGAGACGCCGTAGCGCTGCTGGATTTCCGGCGGCGTCGGCACCACGAAGACGCGGATGCCCGCGGGCACGAGCGCGCGGATCGGGGCGAGAAGGTCGGCATGCGCGACCAGCACCTTCGGCTTCGCGTCTTCGAGCACGTAGATCACTTCTTCCGTGCGGCCGTGCCAGTTGAGCGGCACGCCATAGGCGCCGACCGCGGCGGCGGCCTGCTGTACTTCGAAGAAGGCGAAGTCGTTGCGCAGCAGCAGGGCGACGGTGTCGCCTTCGCTCACGCCGAGTTGCTCGAAGCCCGTGGCTGCCTGCTGCGCCACGCGCAGCACCTCGTCGCGCGTCACGCCGCGGCCGTCGAGGTAGATCATGGGGGTGATGCTCATCGGTGTAGGTCTCAAAGAAGGGCAGCCGCGAGACGCGCGGCATGGGCGTCGGCGTCGCCGAACATCTGGTCGAGCACGTGGATGCGCCGCAGGTAGTGCCCGACGGCGTATTCCTCTGTCATGCCGATGCCGCCGTGAAGCTGGATCGCGCCGAGCGCCACGTTGCGTGCGTTGCGGGCGACGGAGAGCTTCGCGCGATGCAGGTCGGGGGCACTGTCTTCCGCGCTGGCATCGTCTGCCGCAACAGCGGCGGCCATGGCCATGCTGCGCGCCATCTCGAGGCTGACCAGCATCTCGGACGCGCGATGGCGCAGCGCCTGGTTCTCGCCGATCAGGCGGCCGAACTGCTTGCGTGTGCGCAGGTAGTCCATCGCGAGATCGAAGGCGGCCTGGGCGGCGCCGCTCATGTCGGCGCACACGGCGGCGATGCCAGCGGCCACGGTGCCTTGGATGGCGAGACGCGTGCGAGTCGAATCTTCGGGGTTGGCCAACGGCTGCGCCGCTGCTTGCGTCAGCACCAGCTCGCCTGCTGCTGTGTCATCGACCAGGCGGAACTCGCGCAGCGCGACGCCTGCGTCCTTGGCGTCCACGAGGAACAGCGCGCACCCGTTCGCGTCAGCCGGTGCACCGGCGATGCGCGCGCTCACGACGAAGTACCGCGCCAGACCTCCGGCGGGCACGTTGGACTTGATGCCGTCGAGCTTCCAGCCGCCGTCCTTGCGTTCGGCACGCGTCTCCACCCACAGCGGCGCGTGACGGCCGGCGGGTTCGTCATGCGCCCAGGCCGACACGATCTCGCCGCTGGCCATGCCGGGCAGCAGTCGTGTCTGCATCGCCTCGTCGGCGCCGAGGCGCAGGGCGGTGCCTGCGAGCACCGCGCTCGCCAGGAACGGCTCCATCGAGAGCGAGCGGCCGAAGGCCTGCATCGCGGGCAGCAGGTCGCGCGCACCGCCACCGAAGCCGCCGAGTGCTTCTGGCACTGGCAACGCTGTCAGGCCCAGCTCGGCCAATCCAGCCCAGGTCTTTTCGTCATGCGCTGCGCCGGAGGCGGTGAGCGCACGGCGCTTCTCGAATCCATAGCGATCGGCCAGCAGGCGGGAAAGGCTCTCCGCGAGCGCCGCCTGATCCTCATTCAGTTCGAAATTCATGTTTGCCTTATCCGACGATGGCCTTGGCCAGGATGTCCTTCTGCACTTCGGTCGTGCCGCCGTAGATCGACGCTGCGCGCGAAAGGAAATAGCGCGGCGCAATCGGACCGTGCGTGACTTCGTCGGCGGAGCGGCGCTCCAGACCGCCCGGGCCGACGATGCGTGCGAGAAGCGCGTTGATCTCCTGCTGCAACTCGGTGCCCTTGAGCTTGAGTACCGACGCGAAGGCCGGCAGGCGCTTCTGCTCGCTGTCGGTGAGCAGGAAGCGCCAGTTGGTGATCTCCAGCGCGCGCGTCTCGGCCTCCAGCATGGCGATGTCTGCGCGCAGCTTGGGGTCGTCGAGCAGCGGCTTGCCGGCCTGTGTGTAGCGTCCGGCGAGTTCGCGCGCGTAGTCGAGCCGCTCGCGGCACAGGCCGACGTTGGCGATGCCCGTGCGTTCGTTCGACAGCAGGAACTTCGCGCAATCCCAGCCCTTGTTCTCCTGGCCGACCAGGTTGCCAACGGGCACGCGCACCTCGTCGAAGAAGACTTCGTTGAGATGGTGCTCGCCGTCGATGGAGTGGATCGGCCGGATCGTGATGCCGGGGGTGCGCAGGTCGATCAGCAGGAAAGAAATGCCTTCCTGCTTGCGCGCCTCGGTATCGGTGCGCACGAGGGCGAACACCCAGTCGGCGAGGTGCGCAGTGGTGGTCCAGATCTTCTGGCCGTTGACGATGTAGTGATCGCCCTCGCGGCGTGCGGCAGTGCGAAGCGACGCGAGGTCGGAGCCGGAGCCGGGCTCCGAGAAGCCCTGGCAGAACCAGATATCGAGATTCGCGAGGCGCGGCAGGAAGTGGTCGCACTGTGCAGGCGTGCCGAACTTCATCAGCACCGGGCCGAGCATGCCGACGTTGAACGCCTGCGGCAGCGGGGCGGGGGCGCGATAGGCTTCGTCGAGCAGGATCAGGCGTTCCATCGGGCCGAGGTCGGCGCCGCCGTAGCGCTTGGGCCAGTGCGGCGCGGCCCAGCCACGCTCGTTGAGGATGCGCTGCCAGGCCACTGTGTCCTGCTTGCGCGGCGGATGGCCGGCACGCAGGCGTTCGCGGATCTCTGAGGGCAGCTTTTCGCGGATGAAGGTGCGCACCTCGTCACGGAAGGCGCGCTGTTCGGGGGTGAGGTCCAAGTCCATGGCGAATCATCTTATAGTTCAACCAATGAATATGCAATACTGCCGAACCCTCAAAAGGATCTTTCATGACCAACGAATCGCTCTTCCAACCTGTGCGCACCCGGCGTGGCTTCGAGGCCGTGTGCGACCGCATTCGCGAACAGTTGATGAGCGGCGAGCTGAAGCCGGGCGACCAGCTCCCCGGCGAGCGCGAACTGGCCGAGCGCTTCGGCATCGGACGCGCGGCAGCACGCGACGCATTGCGCAGCCTGGAGGTCTCGGGCGTGGTGGAAGCGCGCAAGGGCATCCAGGGCGGCTTCTTCATCAGGAATGGCGGCAGCGGCGGTCTTGCGCAGACGGTGCAGGACATGGTGTCGCTCGCGCAGGCGTCGCTGGAGAACGTGATGGAGGCGCGCACCGAGATCATCTGCGTGGCGATCCGCCTCGCCTGCCCGCGCGCGACCAACGAGGAGTTCGACACGATCCAGCGCGACATCGACCTGCATGCGGATCTGTTCCGACTGGGGCGCGCCTCGCGCAACACGCAGTCGGTGATCGAGTTCTACCGGCTCATCGCGCAAGCGACGCACAACCCGCTGGTGCTGATGATGGTGGACGCGTTGTCTGAGGTGTACCGGGGTCTCCTCGTTTTCAGTGCAATAAGTGACGGTACGAAAAGCTAGCACTGGCGCGGAGGTGGTGTTGGTAGATCGTTGATTTCATTGACTTTCCTGTTCACTTTCAAATCTGCGATTCGTGGCGT